>CXWL01016682.1_pt1 | contig 19994 bp, 19 predicted proteins | sample 590931 | NCBI WGS metagenome assembly CXWL01 (sample SAMEA3498368, study PRJEB10139) | groundwater metagenome | biome: water well; material: biofilm material | place: Germany | collected 2015-04-27 | reverse complement strand
ACACCAGCTCGACATCGATCAAGTGCACAAACTAATCGACAAAGACGTGAACGCGATTTTGGGTGTGAATTTGTGGGGCGGGGCGTGCAACGTTAAGGCACTCACCGAGCTTGCAGAGGAGTACGGTATTCAATTGTATTTCGATTCGGCACATGCTTTTGGCTGTGCGGTGGACGGTGTGCGCATCGGCAATTTTGGGTGTGCCGAAGTATTTTCATTTCACCAGTCCAATATATTGAATGCGACTGAAGGCGGTTGCATCTGCACCAACGATGGCGAACTGGCAGCCAAGCTGCGGGTGATGCGCAGCAGCGCGGGAGCGGGCAACGTGCCTGCCACTGTCAACAAGACAGTAAACGGCAGAATGTCCGAAGCGCAGTGCGCGATTGCATTGATGAGCCTAGAGGATTTTTCGGCAAACCAGCAAAACAACGAAAAACTTTATCAGTGCTATGAAGCAAATTTAGCGGGTATTCCGGGGCTGCACCTAGTCAAGCCTGGCGGTGTGAGTTACTCGAATTATCAAAACGTAGTGTGCCAAATTGATGAAGATGAGTTTGGCTTGTCATGCGGTTCGCTCATCGCGCTGCTCAAGGCGGAAAACATGGGTGTGCAACGTTGTTTTTATCCAAGCAGTCATCACAGCATTGCCTATACTCAGCAACTGCACAATACCGATAGCTTGAATGCATCGTGCATTCAATTGCCGATAGGTGCCCTGCTTACAACTCAAAGCGTGGAGCGTGTTTGCCATATCCTTGCGGCAGCGCAACAAGCTTCGGCGAAAATTTGTGTGCAATACTCAAGGAATGTGGCATTGTCGGATGACTAAGCTGAATCTCTTTTGGTTGAATTCCCTCAAAGCCTGCTGCGAGGAGGTTCATTTTTGGCGTGGAATTTATGCGTCACAGATGGAAAGGTTTGTTCGCCTCTTGGGCAGGCTTGAATGTGCTGATGCTGAAGTAAAAAACTGGCGCAATTCCCGATCAGGTCTTGGGTTTTCTAGGTCTTGAGCCGTTTGCGCATGCCCAATATCCACTGAAGCACCTTCGAGAGTATACTGCCGACATCGCGGCAAGACATGAAATAAGCCAATGTGCGGGCGTTTTGTTTGAAAAAGATAAACAAGGCTTGCGCGATATTTACGGGATTAGTGACCCTTGGTAGTATTGCTCATCTGCTGTTTTCATCGCTTGTTTGAGGGGCTGTTATGTATAAATTGATCGGGTTATTTATTGTTTTTGCGAGTTTTGCTGCGTCATCGGCCATGGGTGTCGAAACAACAGAAACAACAGAAGCAACAATTAGAATTATTTCGCCCGTGGACGGGGTGAAAATCAGAATTACCGATAGACCTATACTAAATTACCGTATCGACTTGTCGGGTAGTAAATTCGGTAATCGTGATCGGGCGTATGCCTATGTGGATGGTCAAAAAGTAGGCAGGCTGCGTCAAATGTCGGGACGCTATACCATGGATCGCTTGTCATTGGGTACGCATGAAATTTGTATCAGGGTATTCGGTGAGGTGGCAGAACAAGTTGATCAACAATGCGTCAAGGTGGTTGCATTCGGGCCGAGAGGGCCAAAGGATTGCTTTGAAGTGGATTGCAGCAAGTAGTCTTGGTCGGCGTTTTTTCGGCATGAGCAGCGCAGCTCCTTGGTTGAATTATTTTGTTAAAGGTAGGCATGATAGGTAACCAACCGACGCTTGTTATTGAGGCAGGTAGAGCAGAGCGACATTATTGGCAAGACTTGTGGCGTTACCGCGAACTATTTTTCTTTTTGGCCTGGCGGGACATCCTTGTTCGCTACAAACAAACTGCTATCGGCATGATCTGGGCGTTGGGTCGACCCTTGATTACGGTATTGGTGTTTACCTTGGTGTTCAGCAAGCTGGCAAAATTGCCTTCTGATGGTGTTCCCTACCCTATTCTAGTTTTTGCCGCTTTACTGCCGTGGCAATTTTTTGCCAGCGCATTTAGCGGGGCGGGCGATAGTCTGATTAGCAATGCCGGAATGATCTCCAAGGTGTACTTCCCGCGTTTGGTTATTCCCGCCAGCGCGGTCATTGTCAGCTTCGTGGATTTTCTTATTTCAAGCGTGATTCTGGTGGGGTTGATGATCTGGTACGGATTTGCGCCGAGCTTGCGATTATTTACCCTGCCTATATTTATTTTTGTCGCATTTGCCGCCGCGATGGGTGCGGGATTGTGGATTGCCGCACTCAACGTCAAATACCGCGACTTCCGCATTGTCGTCCCCTTCCTTGTGCAGTTCGGACTATATTTATCACCCGTAGGATTCAGCAGCAGCATCGTTCCCGAACAATGGCGATTGCTATATTCCGTCAACCCGATGGTGGGCGTAATTGATGGATTCCGCTGGGCGATACTGGGGGGCAACACACAACTCTACTGGCCTGGATTTCTGCTCTCTCTCGCCCTAGTAACAATCATACTCATCACGGGTATCGTTTATTTCCGTGAAACCGAAAAATCTTTTGCGGATGTAATTTAGCCATGACCTCTGTGATAAGCGTCGAGAATCTCTCGAAAAAATACATCATCGGACACCAAAAGCAAGGGCGCAATACCGCATTGCGCGACGTGCTGACGGAGGGTGTGAAGCAATTCGCCAACAAACTGATCCACCCGTTTGCCGAGCCGCAAAACGACCCCACCCACGAAGAATTTTGGGCACTCAAAGATGTCAGCTTTGACATCAAACAAGGCGATCGTGTCGGCATCATCGGGCGCAACGGTGCGGGTAAATCCACGCTGCTCAAAATACTGAGCCGCATCACCGAGCCCACCTCCGGCAAAATTTCCATCAAGGGCAGAGTGGCCAGCCTGCTCGAAGTGGGCACAGGCTTTCATCCCGAACTCAGCGGGCGGGAAAATATATTTCTGAATGGTGCAATCCTCGGCATGAGCAAGGCCGACATCAAAAATAAATTCGACGAGATTGTGGCCTTTGCCGAAGTGGAAAAATTTCTCGATACGCCGGTTAAACGCTATTCAAGCGGCATGTATGTCCGTCTTGCCTTTGCAGTTGCTGCGCACTTAGAGCCAGAGATTTTAATTGTGGATGAAGTGCTGGCGGTAGGGGATGCTCAGTTTCAGAAGAAGTGTCTGGGAAAAATGGATGAGGCGGGTAGAGAGGGAAGAACGATATTGTTTGTCAGCCATAACATGGGGGTTATTTCGCAACTATGCGCCACTTGCGTGTGGCTGGATAAAGGGGAAATAAGAGATGTTGGTGAAACGGGTGTGGTCGTTAACGCATACATGCTCAACGGCACAGCCGAATTAAGTGGCGAAGCCATCTTTCCCGATGACTTGGCAAAGGTTGCGCAATTGAAAAAAATATCTCTGCTGGATCAAAACGGAAATGTTACTCAGAAGTTCGATTGTGATAACTCCATTAACATTAAGTTAGACGTACAGGTTCGCAAGCAATTACCAGGATTGTATGGTTATATTGGTATTTTCAAGCCAGATGGCACGCAAGTGCTAGTGTCGGACAGCTTCGATGCGGTAGCAATCAATCCGCTGGATAACTTGCCCATTGGGACGAGTACCTTTAATGTAACCTTGCCGCCGAGGAGTTTGGGACACGGGGATTATATGATTTATTTTTCTATGGCCAGCCAAGTGGCAGACAGTTTTCAGGTGGATGTGCCCGGTGTTGTGTGCGGGTTTAGTTTGGATGACTTTACCTCGAAACGTGGCAATCGGAGAGACGGATTTTTTAGCACTTTGTTACCGTGGCAAAAACTTGAAAACCAATCAGTGAAAGCACAATAATATGCTAACGAACTCATCCATCCTTATCACCGGCGGAACGGGATCATTTGGACACGCCTTTGTGCCACTAACCCTAGCCAAATATAACCCGCGCCGCTTGGTTATCTTCTCGCGTGACGAAATGAAGCAATGGGAAATGGCCAAGCTTTATACAAACGATGATCGAGTGCGTTTCTTCATTGGTGACGTGCGTGACAAAGATCGTCTCGCGCGCGCATTGAATGGCATTGATTTTGCGGTTCATGCCGCCGCCACCAAGATCGTGCCAACTGCCGAATACAACCCTTTCGAGTGCGTCAAAACCAACATCATGGGGGCGATGAATTTAATTGATGCCTGTATTGACCAAGGCGTTAAACGGGTCGTTGCGCTCTCAACGGACAAAGCCAGCAGCCCGGCCAACCTGTATGGTGCAACCAAGCTGGCATCCGACAAACTTTTTGTTGCGGGCAATGCCTACGCGGGGGGACATGACACGCGCTTTGGCGTGGTGCGCTATGGCAATGTGATGGGTTCACGCGGCTCGGTGATTCCGTTTTTTCTTTCCATCGCCGACAAAGGTGCGCTGCCCATTACCGATGCGCGCATGACCCGCTTTATGATCACCTTGGAACAGGGTGTGGATCTGGTCTGGCATGCTTTTGAAGACATGGTCGGCGGCGAGATATATGTGAAGAAGATACCCTCCATGAAAGTGACTGACATTGCCTCTGTCGTAGCACCCGCCGCGCGCCAAGATGTCGTCGGTATCAGACCGGGAGAGAAGCTTCACGAGCAGATGATCAGCCCTGAGGATGCGCATCATACTTATGAGTATGACGAGCACTACAAGATTTTGCCCGCGATTCATGGTTGGAGTTCGGATCCGGTCCGCATAAAAAATGGACAAAAAGTCGCCCCGGATTTTTCCTACTGCTCGGACAACAACCCTGAATGGATGAGCATCGACACTTTGCGGGCATGGATAGAACAAAATCGAGCCAAGGTCGGAAAGTTTTGACAGAAATGATTCCCTACGGTCGTCAAGATATTTCCGAAACCGACATCCAGGCAGTAGTGGATGTGCTGCGTTCGGACTTTCTCACCCAAGGTCCGGCTGTCCCTGCTTTTGAAAAATCCGTCTCCGAATACTGTGGTGTTGATCATGCGGTAGCGTGTAACAGTGCCACCTCGGTACTGCATATTGCCTGTCTGGCATTGGGTGTCGGCAAGGGTGATGTTGTTTGGACCAGCCCAATCACCTTCGTGGCCAGTGCCAACTGCGCGCTGTATTGCGGGGCGGATGTGAATTTCGTGGACATTGATCCACGCACCTACAATATTAGTGTAGCGTGTTTGGCAGAGAAATTGTCTCAGGCAGAAAAGTCGGGTCGCTTGCCCAAGGTTGTTATTACCGTGCATCTATGCGGTCAACCCTGCGACATGGCAGAGATTCACGCCTTGAGTCATCGTTATGGCTTTAAGATTATCGAAGATGCATCACACGCCATCGGCGGTAAGTATCGCGGCGAACCCATCGGGAATTGCCGCTACAGCGACATCACTGTTTTTAGTTTCCATCCGGTCAAGATCATTACCACGGGTGAAGGCGGCATGGCTCTGACCAACAACGCACAACTGGCAAAGCACATGCAATTGCTGCGCAGCCACGGCATTACCCGCGAGGCGGACAAAATGACTCATGCGCCGGATGGCGCGTGGTACTACCAGCAGATTGAGTTGGGATTCAACTACCGCATGACCGATATACAAGCAGCTTTGGGCTTAAATCAGATGCAACGATTGGATGAATTTGTTGCCAAGCGGCACGCGATTGAGAAACACTATGATCAGCAGTTGGCTAATCTGCCCGTGGTTACGCCTTGGCAAAGTGCAGATAGTTACTCAGGCTTGCACCTGTATGTCATTCGTTTGAAGCTTGCCGAAATCAGCAAGGCACATCGTGAAGTATTTGATGCGTTACGTGCGGCGGGCATAGGGGTGAATCTGCATTACATCCCTGTGTATCGTCAGCCTTACTATGAACAGCTTGGCTTCAAAGCAGGGCTTTGCCCGGAAGCCGAACGCCATTACGCAGAGGCGATTAGTTTGCCGATGTATCCGGGTTTGACGGAAGCGCAGCAAGATCAGGTGGTGGACGCATTGCAAAAGGCAATAAGCAGATGAAAATAGCCGTCATCCCCGCCCGTGGTGGCAGCAAACGCATTCCGCGCAAGAACATTCGTGAATTTGCCGGAAAACCCATGATTGCCCATGCCATTAGCGCGGCCAAACAATCAGGGCTTTTTGAACATGTGGTGGTTTCTACCGACGATGATGAAATTGCCCGCATTGCTCTTGAATGGGGTGCGGAGACTCCATTTAAGCGCCCCTCTGAGTTGGCGGACGACCACACACCAACCGTGCCCGTGATTGCTCACGCCATTACAGCCTGCCAGGCATTGGGGTGGCAGATTGATTTCGTGTGTTGTATTTATCCGGGTGTGCCATTTATTCAGACCGATGATCTCAATCGCGCTCTTGAGCTTCTCCAATCCGGTCGGGCTGCATACAGCTTTCCGGTAACCGAATTTCCTTCCGCTATTCAACGGGCATTGCGCCGTCTGCCAGACGGTCAAATGCAACCGTTTTATCCTGAACATGAACTGTCGCGCACCCAGGATTTGGAATTGGCCTATCACGATGCAGGTCAATTTTATTGGGGCAAACCCGATGCGTGGTTAACCAACAATAAAATACACGGCAATGGCATAGGGTTACCCATTCCCAACTGGCGAGTAGTGGATATAGATACGTCGGAAGATTGGGCACGCGCGGAAATTTTGTATTCAGCAATTAATCAAGGGGTGAACCAATGACACAGTACAAAACCGAGCAGGAGGCATTTTGGGCGGGAGAGTTTGGAGTTGAGTATGTCGGACGTAACACGGGGAACGAGCTATTGGCTGCCAATTTGTCTTTCTTCTCGAAGGCACTTGCCAAGGCACAAAGACTTGAAAGCTGCATAGAATTCGGTGCTAACATCGGCATGAACCTGCGAGCGTTACGTTTGCTTTATCCAAAGCAAGATCAATACGCGATTGAGATCAATCAAACGGCAGTCACGGAACTGAGTTCGGTTATTCCGCCGAAAAATATTTTTCAGGCTTCAATCTTGGACTTCAATCCAGATAAAACATGGGACTTGGTATTGATTAAAGGTGTGCTGATACATATCAACCCCGATTTTCTGCCGCAAGTTTACGATGCCCTTTATCGTGCGACCCATCGCTATTTGTTAGTCTGCGAGTATTACAATCCAAGCCCTGTAGCGATCAATTATCGGGGGCATGTTGATCGTTTATTCAAACGCGATTTTTGTGGTGAAATTATGGGTAAATATCCTGATTTGCAATTGACCGATTATGGATTTGCGTATAAACGCGACCCTAATTTTCCACAGGACGACATCACTTGGTTTTTGATGCAGAAAGGGGGGTGAGATGTTGAAGTATTGCGTACGTTGTGTCATGCCTGACACCAAGCCAGACCTTCGTATCGACGATGAAGGTGTGTGCAACGCATGTCGGGCTATTGAGAGGCGTAAGGAAATAGATTGGGATTTGCGCAGGTCAGAGTTGCTTGAGTTGTTGGAAAAGCATCGAAGGAATGGAAGCAATTGGGATTGCATTGTGCCAGTAAGCGGGGGGAAAGATAGCACTTACCAAGTCATACGCATGCTGCAACTTGGCCTCAATCCGCTTTGTGTGACCTCACACACCTGTGATCTTGCGGCTATCGGACGAAAAAATATAGAAAACCTCCAACACCTTGGAGTTGACCATGTTGAGTTCTCACCCAATCCAATTGTTCGTGCGAAGCTTAATCGTATCGGGCTGACAGAAGTCGGCGATATTTCGTGGCCAGAGCATGTTGGAATATTCACCATACCAGTCCGAGCTGCGGTTCAATTTAATGTGCCACTGATAGTGTGGGGTGAGAACTCCCAAAATGAATATGGTGGCCCTGCGGCGGCGGCAGAAAATAACACCTTGACCCGCCGATGGCTGGAAGAATTTGGCGGCTTGCTTGGTCTCCGTGTGTCTGATCTTCCAGAGACTTATGGTATTGAGCCTAGGCACTTATTACCCTATCAATACCCTAGTGATGAAGAATTGCAGCGAGTGGGTGTAACCGGACTTTTCCTGGGGCACTATTTGCCTTGGGACGGTTTATCGAATGCCCTGATTGCACAGGCTAATGGATTCATGACATACGATCAGCCCGTAGAGGGGTCAATGGTTAGTTATGAAAATCTGGATAACCATCAAACGGGCATACATGATTACTTCAAGTTTCTGAAATTTGGCTTTTCGCGTGCGACAGATATTTCGTGTTTGCATGTTCGTCGCGGGCGCATCACTCGGCAGGATGCAATTGAAATAGTAAAGGCGCGTGATGGTAAATTTCCATGGACATATTTAGGCAAGCAGTTGAAAGACATTCTTGACCCGTTGGATATGACCGTTGAAGAGTTCATCAAGGTGTGTGATCGGTTTACAAATAAGAAGATATTCAGGCGTGACTCTGCGGGGAATCTAATAAAAGATAAACACGGTAATTTGGAAAAGCTGAATTACGACAACGTATGAAAATTGCCGTCGTTAACTATGGCATGGGAAATCTGGGCTCGGTTCGCAGAGCATTTGAGGACATTGGTGCTGAGGTTTGTGTTGCAAATCATCCTGCGGCAATTTATGACGCAAATAGGATTGTGTTACCTGGTGTGGGTGCATTTGCCGAGGGGATGGAGTGTTTGACTAATGCGGGGTGGGGATCTGCCTTGTATGAGGTTGTCATTCAGCAGGGCAAGCCACTGCTTGGCATTTGTTTGGGGATGCAAATGCTGGCAACTATTGGATATGAGGGCGGCGAAACGAATGGGTTGGACTTTATCCCGGGCAGAGTGCAAAGGTTGGACACGATAGGTTGCAAGCTTCGCATCCCTCATGTGGGTTGGAATGAAGTTAACTATCGGAAAGATGATGTTCTATTTGCCGGAATCCCTGATCGTTCAGACTTTTATTTTGTACACAGCTATGCATTTGTTCCAGATAATAAAGAACACTTAATTGCCACCACTTCATACGATTGCGATGTGGCTGCGGCTATACGGAATGGCAATATCTTCGGTTGCCAATTTCACCCTGAGAAGAGTTCTAAAGCAGGAAGGCAGCTCCTTAAGAACTTTATGGAATATGTGCCATGTTGAAGATTCGGGTAATACCAACGCTGCTTTGGAAAAATTTTGGTCTGGTCAAAGGGATTGGCTTTGATAGTTGGCGTCGAGTGGGGCCGGTTCTTCCTGCGATCAAGGTTTATAACTCGCGTGATGTCGATGAATTAATTTTGGTTGATATTACCGCTTCGCAAGAAGGCAACGCACCAGATCATGAATCAGTCAGTGATTTTTCTGAGGTATGCACGGTTCCGCTCACAGTTGGCGGAGGCATAACCAATTTGGAGCAAATCGTTTCTCTGCTTCACGCCGGGGCAGATAAAGTCGCCATCAACACCACTGCTTATTCAAATCCCAATCTCATTGAAATTGCAGCTAATCGTTTTGGTGCGCAGTGCGTGGTAGTTAGTATTGATGCAAGAAGGTTTGAAGACGGCCGATATAGTTGTTTTAGTCACTCAGCAACAATTGATACTGAAAGAACTCCCTCTGAATGGGCCAAGGAAGTGGCAAGTCGTGGTGCGGGAGAGATACTACTGACCTCTATTGACAGGGATGGGACGATGCTCGGATATGACATGGAACTTGTTGAGCAAGTCTCCGGAGCTGTAGATATCCCGGTAATTGCCTCTGGAGGAGCAGGCAGTTATCAGCACATGATAGACGTGGTAAGAAATGCTGGGGCATCAGCGGTTGCAGCCGCTAGCATGTTTCACTTCACTGAACAGACACCGGCAGGCGCAAAAAATGCGATGCAGGCAGCAGGTATTCCCGTCCGTCGAAATTTTGTTAGCAGTGCTAAAAAATGAAGATTGCTGTTCGTGTTGATGCTTCAGTTCAAATCGGTACAGGGCATTTCATGCGCTGTCTGACTTTGGCGGAAGGATTGAAACAGCGCGGCGCGCAGATTCGGTTTGTCAGCCGCCATCTGCCTGAGCATTTGCGCGGTATATTGGTGGGAAATGGGCATGAATTTGTGCTGCTTGAGAATACAAACAATCACGCGACGTTAGATGAACTTGCACACGCTCACTGGCTTGGGGTCAGTCAAGCACAGGATGCAACCGATACCATTGGGGTGTTATCAGGTGAAACATGGGATTGGTTTATTGTTGATCACTATGCACTGGATGCGCGTTGGGAAAGCGCACTGCGCCAAACCGCCAAACGTATCATGGTCATAGATGACATCGCTGATCGCCAGCATGACTGCGATGTGTTGTTGGATCAAAATCTTTATGCCGATATGGAAACCCGCTACACAGGGAAAGTCCCCGCGCATTGCCAGTTGTTATTAGGGCCGCGCTATGCTTTGCTGCGCGATGAATTCAGAAAGTTGCATGAGCAAGTTAAGCCACGCGATGGACCGGTCAAGCGGGTGCTGGTATTTTTTGGTGGCGTGGATGCAGATAATTTCACGGGGCGTGCAATTGAAGCACTGTCCGCAATGGATATTCCCGGTCTCCATGTCGATGCGGTGATAGGCGCACAGCATCCGTGTCGCGAACAAATCAAGGCCGCATGTGTACAGTATGGATATATTTGCCATGTGCAAACCGACAGGATGGCAGAATTGATGGCAAATGCCGATCTGGCAATTGGTGCGGGTGGATCTGCGACTTGGGAGCGTTGTTGTTTGGGATTGCCTACGCTGGCCATCTGCGTGGCGGACAATCAACGCAAACAAATTTATGATGCTGCGTCTGAAGGGTTGCTATATGCACCGGAACTGCAAGGTGGATTGATTGCCGCGATCAGGCGACATATAGATGCACTTATGGATAATGATTGCCTGAGACAATCCATTTCCCGCAGTGGAATGCGATCTGCGGATGGTCGTGGTGTGTTGCGGGTTTCTGGGAATCTGGGTTGCAGTGACATTGAAATTCGGGTTGCCAAGCAGGATGATTCTGAAAAGCTGTTCGAGTGGCGCAATCATCCAAGCATTAGGGCAGCCTCACGTAACTCTGATGTGATCGGCTTGGAAGATCATCAGAAATGGTTTGCTTCGGTACTGGCTTCCCCTGATAGATTATTGCTCATCGGGCAGCGCGAAGGCTTGCCAATAGGAGTTGTACGTTTTGACATTCAGGGCGATGAGGTCGAAGTCTCAATTTATCTTGTCCCTGAAATTAAGCAACCTGGGAAAGGACGTGAACTTTTGCAGAGTGCAGAACATTGGCTTGTCGCTCATCAGCCAAAAGTAAAAAAGATCGGTGCTTATGTACTCGGCGATAACGAGCAATCCCAGCGTCTATTTTTAGGCGCAGGCTACCAAGTTGAATCCACCAATTATTCAAAGAAGCTACATTCATAATGGTCAAAGAGTTCAATATCTCTGACAAATTGATAGATCGAAGCCATGCGACTCGACAAGCAAATATCTGACATTGTTAAATATGAAGTTTTCCAATTATTGGGCAGTGATGCAGTCGTGCGTTTGTTTGGCAGCCGCGTTGACGATGCAGCGCGTGGTGGTGATATTGATTTGTTAATTGACGTGCCAGCTCCCTTGGCCGGGCGCGTCAAGGCAGAATGCCGCTTGGCGGCCAGATTGTTCATTAAGCTAGGGGGGCGCAAGGTTGATGTGTTAATCAGAGAGCCGAACATGCCGATGACACCGATATACGAGCAAGCCCTTCGACAAGGAATTATCATATAAAGATGAGCGAAAATAACCTGTTTGTACTTAAGCAACTGATCCGGATAACTCAGAAGGAGGTGCATCATTTGATGCGGACTACTGATCGGCTCAAGCAACAAAACTCGGATATTGCCTGGGTGTATTCATTGGAACACAGCGATGAGCGCAGTGAAATGCTGGATGCTTTTGCATTGCGTTACGGACGGCTTCAAGACACGCTGGGCGACAAACTTTTGCCGCAAATGTTACACGCCAGTCTTGAAAAAATAGGCACTCAACTTGATAACTTGCTACGTGCCGAAAAGCTGGGCTGGATAGAGTCGGTGCAAACTTGGATTGAATTGCGTGAATTAAGGAATCGCTTGATTCACGAATACATAGGATCTCCCGATGACTTGTTGGCGGCTCTGCTTGATGCCTTGGAGGGTGTAAAGGTACTCTCCGAAGTGCAGTCACGCATGGCAAGTTATATTCAGGGCGTTGAAGAAACGAGCAGATGAAAATAGCCCACCTTAAAATCGGACTGACTCACGCTCCCTTCGTCATTGCCGAAATGTCCGGCAATCACAACCAATCGCTCAAACGCGCGCTGGAAATCGTCGAGGCTGCCGCCAGGACAGGTGCGCATGCGCTGAAGATACAAACCTATACGTCGGACACCATGACACTCGATCTGGACGAGCGGGAATTCCACATCAGCGACCCCAACAGCTTGTGGTCGGGTACGTCGCTATACAAGTTGTATGGCGAGGTCTACACGCCGTGGGAATGGCACATGCCGATTTTTGATCGGGCGCGTGAACTGGGCATCATTGCTTTTAGCACGCCATTTGATGACACGGCGGTGGATTTCCTCGAAAGTCTGGATGTGCCGTGTTACAAAATTGCCTCGTTTGAGAATACTGATCTGCCACTCATCCGCCGCGTGGCAGCAACGGGCAAGCCGCTGATTATCTCCACTGGTATGGCTACGGTTGCCGAACTCGATGAAACTGTGCGTGCCGCGCGAGGAGCAGGTTGCAAGGATTTGATCCTGCTTAAATGCACCAGTACCTATCCCGCTACAGCCGCGAATACCAATATCCTGACTATCCCGCATTTGCGCGAATTATTTGGCTGCGAAGTGGGCTTGTCCGATCACACGATGGGCGTGGGTGTATCGGTCGCCAGCGTAGCATTAGGCGCAACCGTGGTGGAGAAACATTTCACGCTCAATCGTGCCGATGGCGGCGTGGATAGTGCCTTCTCCATGGAGTCCGCCGAAATGGCGCAACTGGTAGTGGAGACCGAGCGTGCATGGCAGTCACTTGGGCAAGTCAGCTATGGGGCGACAGAAGCGGAAAAAAAATCGATACAGTTCCGTCGCTCCCTGTATGTCGTGCAAGATATTAAAGCGGGCGATGCGCTGACAAAAGAGAATGTGCGCGCAATCCGGCCGGGGCTGGGGTTGCCCACCAAGTATTTAGAGCAGGTGTTGGGCAAAACAGTCGGGCGGGATGTGAAGCGCGGGACAGCGTTGATTTGGGATTTGTTGGCGTGAGTGCAGAGGCATGTTGGAATGAACGATACCGAAATTCTTGATAAGGTGATTGCTGCCAAGTCCCGTGCAAAGGTAAGTGTATCTGTGTCACATCCTGAACCCGCACATCCTTGCATTCAATCGTACGGCTTAAGTGTTTTCACACTGGTTTTACTTGCGTCTCTCATGTCGATTAGTGCGATAAGCTTGCTTGATTTTGCAAGAATAGTGGCTGCCTGCACTACTTTAATTGGCATGTACGCATTGCTATTCAGAGTGTTGCGGCACCATGACATTTCTGCGTTGGCAATTATTGGGGTGCTAGTTGCATTGCCTGCCTTGACAAACGCGAGGTATGTTGTGTATCTGATGGGGGTGATCGGGTGTGGAGTTCTAATTCAGCAAGGGCGGAAGTACGAAAAAAACATATTATTATTTTTGCCGATTTTGTTCGCGGCAATATTTGGCTCAAGAATGTACGCGGACTTCCAATATCGATACTCGTTGATTAGTGGGGATCTTCATTTAGATACGTTGTTCCATGCTACCGTTTCCGCAATGTATAGCCATTATGGTGTGGCTTCGGTCGCGCTAGATGGGCTAGTTCCGATAACATATTACACGCTATCTCATAAAATTATGGCTGGACTGGCCATACTTAGTGGCTTTGAAACATTGGCGGTCTACTCGTACCTATTCTTTTCCATGGGGCCATTATTACTTGCATTTAGTTTGGCGGGATTGGCTTGCCAACTGAACTCGAACCTGAAATTTTCTCAAGCTTTGATCGGGATTGCCTTAATGATGCTTGGTATTGTTGCGATACCCGTTTTTAGCTGGGTTGCAATGTGGGATAGTTTTTTAGTTTCGGAGTCGTACCTCCTTTCATTAGTGATTTTAACAATATCTATATCCACCTTGAAAAGGTGGATAGATGGGGGTGCGGGAAAGCAATATGTATTGGGGGTTTCATTGCTATCAATGACCCTCGCTTGTTTAGCCAAAGGAAGTGTAGGTTTAGTCGGTATCTGTGTGTTTGGATTACTAGGGATTACTAGGTATCGCACTTTGCGCTATTGGATTCCATTGGTTATGGCGATATCAATTATGTATATCGGCATTTCCGCTACGGTATCGGGTTTTAAAAATCATATCCCAATAACTCCGTTTGATTTTGTTTTCACTTATGTAAGAGGCTCAATCGAGCTAAAACTTATTGCTTTCCTAAGCATACATTTCTTATCCGTTTGGATATGCTTTGCATTAGGTATTTTTAAATCTGGCTCCGCATATTTTAAGGGAATTGAATTCCAGATCCTTTTGGCATTACTTCTCCCTGCTTTATTTTTCTCACTCACCTTTAAATTTTCTGGAGGGTCCGGTTATTATTTTTCCAGTATCCCGGTAATTATTTCTATGCCATTTTTGGTTGCGAATTTTGCCTCTTACCTCGATGCGATTAAATTCAAACATGTCGTTGTCATTACCCTGATTGCCTTCTTGGTACAGCTAAATGAAATATCAAGCAGGAGTTTCGTGAGGCAGCTGCCGAATAAAGAAAAAAATATGACCAGCATGAATACTATTGTTAAGCAACTTCAGGATATCAGGGACAATTCGGCAACTAATGCCCAAATAAAAATAGAAAACCCTGAAAGGTTAGTAAGTAAGATTGGTTGTAAAGCTTATTGGTTTTTACCCGCAGTGATGGAAAGACCTTTGGTTGACGGACTGCCCAACAAAAACCTCTGCCCTCAATATTATTATGAAGGAACTTACGGTGTATTAGATTATTACGATAAAAAATTGACTAGAAAATTCAACTCTAAAGTTGAGCTTATTAAATTGTGAGATGGGTTTGTCTGAACATGCCATAGGGTTTATTCTTCATCACGTATATCTCATACAGATGAGGGCTGGTTGTTTCTAGCCGCCATCAAGGATTTATATAGCTGTGAAATTGTGGGTTGGGCAAATGGGCAAGCAACCGGTATTGGATGCCTTGCGTGCAGCGTATTAGCGCAAGAAACCTGCCGCTGGCCTACTGTATCACTCGGACCGTGGCAGCCATAACCAATGACTAAGCTGTCACTTTTGGGTGACAGTTTAGTCAGATGGCTAGTTGTTTCATCAATATTGCAGCAAGGCGTACCGAGACTTGCAAAAGAGCTACAAGATGCTGACCTCGATGCCCCACCAAAGGGAGGCACAATCCACTATGCGACAAGCCGCATGTGGAATTGTCACAGTCGCAAAGGGGATTGTTGGGATAACGCGCCGATCGAGAGTTTCTTCGGCACTTTGAAAAATGGAAGCCTGCATCATTACCGTTTTGACACGCGTGAACAGGCGCGGCGTGCCGTGTTTGAATATATCGGGGGTTATTTATAATCGCATCAGGCGGCACACCAAGATCGGCAACAACTCATCCGCCGAATATGCCAACCGCTTTTATGCAAAAACTTTTAAGGAGCTGCATAATTCCCAGACTTGCCCGTCCACTGTTTCGGGTCTCGCTCATAGAACAGGTGTTGGACAAAACAGTCGGGCGGGATGTGAAGCGCGCGACAGCGTTGAGCTGGGTTGTTGGCGTGAGTGCAGAGGCATGCTGGAATGAACGATATCGAAATTCTTGATAAGGTGATTGCCTATGAGTCAACGCATAACATTGAAGATTATGTTGTTGATGGATGGCATGTTTGGCCGCTGTTAAGAATCGCCATTTGTTTACGGTCTTTCCCCTCGGTATCGCCCAGTCAAGCCTTGGTATCGCCGTCATTGATAAGTGAATATCTTGGGTCGGCATCAAGGGTGGGGAAATACCTTGTCCCGCTACGTAGGCAGCTCGTATATCTGAAAGTTGCTTACAAGCTGTACCGCGACTCTCGTCGTAATGTTGGCGAATCAAAGTGTTCCGCAGAGGCGGTCTTTCTAACGCTTTCCGAGCGGAGGGTTTTGTTTGGCGGTACGTTTTTCGAAATATACACCGATCCGTTTGTAGATATTTTACGTGAGATGGGTGTTCGTTCGTTGGTTTGGGAGCAGGGAGAGGGGCAGCATCCACAATACTCAGCGAGCACTAAGATACTGAATAAACTGGATACGGAAATACTTCCGTTACAGAGCTTCTCGGAAGCTTACGAGGAGCCAGGCTGGTTTGCAGATTACAAATTGCTAGTGGGGGATGTCGTCGGAAGAAAAATTGCGTGGGGCGAAATTTCGCCAATGATACGGTTGGCGACAAACAGGGCTACTGTTTTTGAGCGATGGCTGCGGCGTGCGAACCCTAAAATTTTATTGACAGTCTGTTGGTACGACCCACTGGTCATGGCCGCCACGATGGCGGCGAAGCGGTGCGGAGTGAAGACTATTGAAATTCAGCATGGTGTCCAAGGCAAGGGGCATTTCGCATATTCTTCATGGTTACGCGCACCTTTCGCGGGATACGAAGTTGTCCCGGATGTGTTTTGGTGCTGGGGTCAAGCCGCTGTTGGGGAATTGCAGGAATACAACCCAGCTTTCGCCGCAAGGTCGTCCGCTGTTGCGGGAGGTAACCTTTGGATAAATCGATGGCGGCAGAAAACTCTATCGAGTCCAAGTGCCGTTCGCTCAAAAAATAAGTTGCGCAAGGAAAAGAGGATTTTAGTTTCGCTTGGACTAGACATACCCAAATTGCTCCTAGACGCAATATCGGCAAGTCCGCCTACTTGGGTCTGGATGATTCGCTTTCACCCTTCTCGAAATGAAGAGAATCGTGTTGCAGATATGTCGCTGTGTGCAACAACACAACACCCTAATATCGAATTTGAACACGCTACCAAGACGCTCCTTTATGAGCTCCTAAATGACTGTGATGTACACGTTACAGAGTGTTCAAGTATTGTGCTTGAGGCTTTAGTCTTCGGTGTGCAGTCGATTATTTTGGGAGGTTCTGAATCGGGAGAAACGGGAAAATTTTATTATCGGAAATTTATTGGCAAGGCACTTATGTTTAAGGCAGATACTGTGGAAGAGCTAATTGATGCTGTCGATATGTGTACCTTTATAGCTACTACTGAGCAGTTAATATCGAACATTTTTGCAGATAATCATGTTGCAAGAAACACATTGAGTTCTTTGTTACGAAGTTCGGAATCCAAGGAGGTCAAGCGCGGGCTTGCGTAACTTGCTGTACAGGATTTGGTCAACAGTGAGCCTCCCCTCGAGAAATAGCTCAACAGAAAGAAAAGCTGGTAGCATAAACGCCACCTCTCTTGGAAGACGAAAAACCGAGGGAAGCTCAGACTAGAAAATTCAACTCTAAAGTTGAGCTTATATTGTGAGATGGGCTTGTCCGAACGTGTAATAAGGAATCCTGGGAGGTCAAGTGTGAGTTTGCGTAACTTATTGTGCAGGATTTGGTCAGCAAGCCGGGGGCGTGCAAAGGCGGGTGTATACGTGTCACATCCTGAGCTTATTCACCCTAGTGTCAAGGTAACAAATTCAACACTGAATGGCAGAATCCATATTGGAGAAAGCGCGATTATCAAGGATTGCTTCATTCTGGCGAGTGAGCTGCATATCGGCAGAAATACTAGCCTGTGGGGGCCAAATATAGATATTCATAGCATGCTTAACTCCGTCAGGATAGGCAGCTTCTGTTCGATAGCCAGAAATGTTTCCATACAAGAGTACAACCACAGAATGGATAGGTGCAGCACCTATTTTTTTTCGAGCAATATATTTAAAGAAGGTATGGAGCGAGACATTACATCTCGCGGCTCGGTTACGATTGGCAATGATGTCTGGATTGCATCTCAGGTGGTGATTGGCTCAGGGGCAACTATCGGTGATGGCGCGGTCATTTGCGCAAATAGTGTAGTGCTGGGGGATATCCCACCCTATGCCGTGGCGGCTGGTAGTCCTGCCAAGGTGTTGCGCTATAGATTTGAAGAGCCAGTTGTGAGACGACTTTTGGAGCTTAAATGGTGGGATTGGGACGATAATCGCATTCTGCGCAATCGCGAATTATTTCTTGAGCCGTTAACTTCCGATGTGCTTGATAGAGTGGTGTGAAATTGTCAATTTCCATAGCTGTTGTTATCCCCGTCTACAACCGTGCCAAGACCATTGCCTATTGTCTCGATTCGGTTTGCAATCAAACCATACCACCGCTGGAAATTATCGTCGTTGATGATCGCTCGGACGACGAAACCGTGGCGATTGTGAACGGCTATGGCCGTTTGCATCCGTCGGTTAGATGTGTGGTGCTGGGCAAAAAATCGGGTGCGCAAGCGGCTCGCAATCGCGGGATTATGGAAGCGAGGGGGGGGTGGATTGCATTTCAAGATTCTGACGATGAATGGGTCTCCGACAAACTTGAAAAACAGATTGCCGCCCTTGCTAAAGTGGATTTTGATCCTTTGACGGTGGTGCATACCGACTGCTTCCGTTACGACCAGAAAACGCGGGCAAAGCATCTGTGGAAATTGCCACCCATAATGGGAAAAGATGCTTTTCCTGAAGTGCTGAAATCTGCGGGGCCGATGTTTCAAGGAATGCTTGCGTCAAAAATTGCACTGCAAAAAATCGGATTACTTGACGAGGATGTGCCGTCATACCATGAGTGGGACACTTCAATTCGGTTGGCCAAAATATGCCGCTTCATACATCTCCGCGAACCGTTATTTATTTACCATTTTCACGAAGGAGAGACGATCTCCAAGAGCGCGCAAAAAGAGGTGCAAGGTTACCAATATGTCGTTGATAAACATCGCAACGATATACTTGAATTTTGCGGGGCAGAGACACTGAACCGCCATTTGGAAAATAACGCCCTCAAAGCCATCAGGGGAAAATTTTACGGGGAGGCGCGCCAAATTTTGGCGGGGATGGTTGGGGTTACACCGCACGGCAAAATTTTGAACGTAATGGTCAAATTGAAAATCAACCCGCGATGGTATGACCTGGCAGCAAGAATCCTCGGTAGAATACGCCGTCTGGTGTAGTTGGATTTGCGCTGCTTGAATGCGCGCCGGTGTTTTGGAAAATGAACGTGGAGCGAATGAATGATTGAATCTGTCAATTTGGGAAATGTCACGCTTGCCGTGATTCTCCGTGCCAATTATCACGCCGAGGGCATTCAATTTTTTACGCCCAATGATTTTTCCCAGCAGCTGGGCTACATGAACCGCCCCCAGGGTTACGTCATCCCCCCCCATGTACATAACCCCGTGTCGCGCGAGGTGCAATTTACCAAGGAAGTGCTGATTATCCGGTCTGGCAAAGTGCGTGTGGATTTTTATGGTGATGACCAAAGCTATTTGGAGAGCCGAGTACTGAATCAGGGCGATATTGTGCTATTGGCTTTTGGTGGTCACGGGTTTGAGATGTTGGAAGCCAGCGAGATCGTCGAAATTAAGCAGGGGCCCTATGCGGGGGAGGGCGACAAAACGCGCTTTTCCCCAATCCTCCCGGAACAAATTAGACTGGTTAACTAAACGATGAGTCCACCTGCATTTATTCCCGTTAACGAACCGTTGCTCAACGGCAACGAAGAGAAATATCTGATCGAGTGCATACGCATCGGCTGGATTTCGTCCGAGAGGCCATTCATCAAACAATTTGAAGAACAACTCGCCGCGCGCATGGGGCGCAAGTTAAGGCCTTATCAGATTTATGAAATGAAAATAGAACGATTAGTCAGGAGCGGTGTTGAGCTGTGATGAATATAAGCGATACAAAACCCAGAGTAAGGCTGTCGGCAAGGGAAATCGAAATCATCCGCGCTACGGTGAGTCGCCTGCTCGGTGATCGCGCAGACAT
>CXWL01118429.1_pt1 | contig 20006 bp, 14 predicted proteins | sample 590931 | NCBI WGS metagenome assembly CXWL01 (sample SAMEA3498368, study PRJEB10139) | groundwater metagenome | biome: water well; material: biofilm material | place: Germany | collected 2015-04-27 | reverse complement strand
TACTGCATGGACCTTCCAGATCATACGCGGATTTATCATATTTCTGCTGGTAATCGGCTTGGCCGCCGGTCTCTTGTTAGCCTGCTCTTCCGGCATTGTGGAGGAGGGCAGCGCATACCATAACCCGGTTTTACCCAGTGTTCTTGCTGCGCTGTCGTTCACTGCATTGATATCTGGATTTGAATCAACAAAGTTGGCAACCGCCAATAGATTGATGCGATTGGGGCGGGTGACGATACTGGAGTTGATTTCCCAACTTAGCGGGATCATTGCAATGATCACCTGGGCGCTCATTGACAGGTCAATTTGGGCATTAGTTGCAGGCACAATTTTGACATCATGCGTCAAGACATTATTAAGCCACTGGTTTATCAAGGGGCCAGGTAACCGGTTGATGTGGGAGAAAGCTACATTTATTGAACTGCTTAACTTTGGCAAATGGATGCTGCTGACAACAATTCTAGGTTACTTTGCCAGCAGCGGAGACCGGTTGGTATTGGCGAGTCTGGTAAAGGCAGACATGCTTGGGCTGTATACGATCGCGCTATTCATTGCTGCTGCGCTGCAGGAAATCTTGACCAGGCTGGCTACAAACGCTGCTTTGCCTGTGCTCAGCAAGGTAGTCCGCGAACAGCGGGAGAATTTATGCACGGTGTATTACAAGATCAGGCTCCCGATTGACTTGGCCATTCTTTTTCTGTGTGGCCTATTGTTTCACGGGGGGCATCTGATAATTGATTTACTTTACGACCAGCGATATGCAGGTGCAGGACATATACTCGAAATATTGGCCGTTTCATTGTTTGGCATCAGGTATATTCTTTCCGAGCAGGTTTACATCGCCTTGGGCAAACCAGGGTTGATGATGCCGGCAAAGATTCTGCAGTTGCTGGCTGTTTTTTTAATTATTGCCCCGGCATACAATGCGTATGGATTAGATGGCGCCATCTGGGTTATTGCGCTAATTCCTTTGTTGGCCTTGCCGGTGACAGTTTATTTCATGGTCAAGTACGGGTTCTTTAATTTGAAAAGGGAATTGTATGTACTGCCAGCGCTACCCGCAGGTCTTATTATTGGTGCCCTGGCAAACAAACTTGCCCAGAGCCTTTGAAAAACTTTGAATTATAGACGCGCTCGTTGATTACAAACTGCAATGGAGAACTTGGATGGAACTTATAAACTTGGCAGTAAAAAACGACATAGACCAAGGCATCCCTCTAAAAATTAATCTGGGAAGCGGCGGGGGCACGAAAGAAGGTTTCTATGGGTTGGACATAGCGAATATTGATAATAATGTCGATATAGTTGCAGATCTGAATCGTCCTTTGGATTTGTTGCCTGATAACTCAGTATCAGAAATTTATACATGTCATGTACTGGAACATGTTAATAACTTTATCGAACTCATGGGAGAGTTGCACAGGATTGTGAGGCCGAACGGAAAAATAGAAATTAGAGTCCCGCATTTTTCAAATCCATACCACTACTCGGATCCTACTCATGTGCGATTTTTCGGAGCATTCACCATGTATTATTTTGTATCAGTAGAGGATCAACCAGAATTTAGGAAAGTACCGGCATTTTATTCAAAATGTCGCTTTAAAGTTCAATCCGTCACAATCACTCTCTTGAACAACTCGCTGATCGATAGGATCATATTCCCACGCCTGTTTAACTTTATAAATAAAAGCATAATACGGCAGGATCTCTTTGAAAGAAGATTGTGTAGGATATTTCCAGCAAATGGGTTATGTTATGAATTGACAGTTATTAAATGATATCGGCTGTCAATCTGCCTAAGCCAACGGCATCCTGCAGGTTGCCGTTCATGCCAACAGCCGTTTAGTTCCAAACAGAATGAAGCACAACACTAGTGGCGTAGTTCTATGCCCTCACCTTTATTGATACGATCAGCAAACGCTATGAATTTCGTCATTCCTGGTTTGATCAGGAATCCAGCGATAATCGATATCGTCGCGCTTTGTGCACCACTGGACACCGGCTTTTGCCGGTATGACGTTGCTATTATTTGCTGGCCGAATCAATAGTCGGGGGTTTTAAACCGAGGGTAGTGATGCTAATTCACAATAATGATCGTGTATCCGCAGTCGTTCTTGCCTATTCGCGTGAGAAAATATTACCTGATCTTGTTGCGGCGCTTCGGAATCAGACCAGAAAACCTGATGAAATAATTGTCATCAACCAAGGTAAAAACCTGGCTATTGCATCGTGGCTGGAAGAGCAAAAGGATCTGACCGTTATTACGCAGGAAAACATGGGGAGTGCGGGTGGATTCTGCCGGGGCATATTGGAAAGCATCCAACACGGGCATGGTTGGACCTGGATCTTTGATGATGATGCCGTCCCCGCACCAACCGCTCTCGAAGAATTGGTCAAATGCCCCTATTTCAAGCAACAGCAAACCGCATTCTTGGGTAGCAGGATTATTGACCGCTACGGGAAAACGTACATGTCGCCCGGCGGTAGCGATTCTATTGCATGGTATGGCACTGTCTTGGAAGATAAGTGTGTTGAAGCAGCCGACGCATGTTGGCTCGGGTTGCTGGTGCGCACTCATGCGGTTCAAAAAGCCGGTCTACCAATTGCCGAATTTTTTCTTTGGGATGAGGATCGGGAATTCGTTAGCAGACTGGTCAGGCATGGTAAGGGCTATTGTGTTTTAACCAGCGTAATTACACATTTCCAGGATGATAACTTTGATCCATTCGGGAAGGATTTTATAAAAATTGCCTATTACGCAAGAAATCACGTTGCGCGAGCGAAACTTATTCCGGGCACATTCGCGGCAAGGATTTTTAGAATAGCGCGTGTCTCGCTACGCTTAACGATCAAAGCATTGAGAGGCGAATGGCCTCTCCGCGTGATTCCTTGGATTATCAATGGGGCTGTCTTATTTAGGCCAAGAATTCGCTATATTGCCGATACATCGAATCAGGATTGCCAAACGGACAAAGATTGATGCAAGTGGCTTTTAGTGCGAGCCATCATCGTCCGGCAATTTAATTGAACTGAAGTTTAGGCACTCGCAGTTTTTTGCCTGATGCCGCCGACACCCAAACCGCACGAGAAGTATTTTTAAGAAATGCAAAAAACTCTTGACATGAGATTCGATTTGCGAGGTCGCGAGCGTTGCTCGCTCGCTGTTGTTTTTAGAGCAAACCAGGATAATTTTTGGTTAAGGTGAGCTGCAATTCAAGTTCAAGCCAGCCTGGCTATGAGCAGTCGAATCTACTCCATTTTGGTTCTTGATCAGTGAGAATCAACACAATCTGCCCGATTAATATTTCCAGTCTGGGCGGGCCCGGCTACGCATGCAATTTGCTTCTGGAAGCAATGGCTGCATCGGGCTGTGAAGTCAACCTGTTTAGCCTTTCCAGCGACAACAGCGCGCATAAATCATTTCACCGTCTTTCGGTACCCCTCTGGGCGAAGCCGCTGGGATACAGAATGTTTTCCGAGGACAGGTGGGGAAAATATACTGAATGGCGCTACCGGCGCTCGTTCAAGAAGCAGGATATTGCATATATCTGGAATTTCACTTCCATTGAAACCTATAAAGCCATTAAGTCAGCCGGCCACATAATAATCGCGGAAACCGTCAACACCCACCAGGCGACCAGCAAGGCGATTCTGGACGAAGAATATCGCCGCCTCGGGTTAAAACCGGCGCATGGAATAGACGAAGAATCCATTGCGCTGGAATCCGCCAAGCTGGATCTGGCAGATTTTGTATATAGTCCGAGTGGCGAGGTAACCAAATCTCTTCTCGGGGTGGGCGTTCCGGCTGAAAAAATTATCGAAACCTCTTACGGCCTTGAGCCAAATAAAATATTTCTGCCGGGAGAAATTGTCTGTCGCAGCCAGCGATCGGAGCTGACTGCCGTATTTTGCGGCAGGATCGGCATCCGCAAGGGCGTGCACCTTCTGCTCGAGTATTGGGTTAAAGCCGGCGTCAAGGGGAAATTGAAACTGGTCGGAAATATTGAACCGAGCGCGAAACATTTGGTTGAGCCTTATCTGGGCAAACATAACATCGAGCACGTACCATTCACGAACGATTTGAAGTCGGTGTATCTCGACGCGGATGTTTTACTTTTACCCAGCCTGGAAGAGGGAAGTCCCTTGGTGACGTACCTAGCCTTGGGAGCAGGGCTGCCATCCATAGTGAGCACTATGGGCGGGGGCGGCGTAATCGGCGACGGGCACGAAGGGCTGGTCGCCGAGCCGCACGATGCCGATAAATGGGTAGACTCGATTCGCAATCTGTTCTCCGATGCAGCGCTCCGCTCAAGGTTCTCGAACAATGCGTACCGCAAGGCAGAAGAATACTTGTGGAGCAAGGTAGGCCGCCGTCGCGTAGAATTGTTGCAGGCATCTCTTGCCAACAAGGCCGGTTAACCGTATATGAAAATTCTTGTTCTGGGGGGTAACGGTTTTATCGGCACCCACGTTCTGGATGAACTCCTTGCGGTCGGGCACGAAGTCCGCGTGTTTGACCGCAGTCCGGAAGCATGGCGCAAGCCGTTATCCCGCGTCAGCTATTTCCTGGGTGATTTTTCCGACACGCCGTTGCTGGGAGAAGCTTTGCAAGGGGTGGATGTTGTCGTTCACCTGATCAGCACAACCGTGCCCAGCACTTCAAACTTCGACCCGATCGCCGACATTCAAAGCAACCTGATAAACAGCGTGCGCCTGTTCCAGCTCATGAAGTCAGCGAAGGTGGAACGTATCGTTTATTTATCCTCCGGGGGTACCGTGTACGGTATCCCTTCCATTCTGCCTGTGCCGGAAACCCACCCGCTCAACCCGATTTGCTCTTACGGCATCGTCAAAGTGGCGATAGAAAAATATCTTGGCATGTTCGAATATCTTTACGGCCTGAAACCGCTGGTAATCAGAGCATCCAATCCTTTTGGCCCCAGGCAGGGGCACCAGGGCGTTCAGGGGGCGGTTTCGACCTTCATGCACAAGATTCTGGCGGGCGAAAAAATTTCGATCTGGGGGGATGGAAAAATAAAACGGGATTATCTCTATGTTACCGATCTGGCCAGAATGTGCCGCCTGGCAGCAGAATCTGTCCAAACCGGTGTGGTCAATGCGGGCCTTGGCAAAGGGCTGACCTTAATTGAGCTGGTTCAGATGATAGAAACCGCTACCGGAAAGAGGGCGGACGTGGAACATATCGCAGCGCGCTCCTACGATGTTCCAGAGATTGTGCTCGACATTGAAAAAGCCATAGACATGTTCGGTTGGAGTCCCGCAATTTCCATGCAGGAGGGGCTATCGCTCCAGTTCGGTTGGATGGCCAAAAACATGAAAAACCCAGGCATGACTGGCGGACTCTTGCGCAGTTAATTTCCGCATTATGATTGGAAGCGACGCTGTTGGTTGTTACCGAGTTTTAATTACAATATCAGTAGTATCCGGCAATTTAATTGAATAGATTCATCTGGTTATCGTTATCGCACACATCTGTTTGCGTATCGGAATTTTTAACTACCTGATCGAGCAGTATTTTCTCGAAAAGCGCCAAGCTCAAAATCTGTAGTATTTTGTAAAGTGAGGCCTCGGTATTGAGCCGTTTTTTCACGATGGCGAACAAGTAGAATTTCGGACATGCTAAGAAAACACAAGGTCGCGTCCGAAGAGGATCTGCTTATGCCCCGCCACAAATACCATACGCTCGACGGGATTCGGGGCGTTGCAGCTCTGTTGATCGTATTGAGGCACACCGGCTCCTATTTTGGAGGGTTCTCTTTTACCGAAAGCTACTTGGCCGTTGACCTTTTTTTTGTGTTGAGTGGCTTCGTTATCGCGGAGGCTTACAACAAGCGGGTGGCGGGAGGCATGACTCCGCTCGAATTCATGCGGATAAGATTGATCCGCCTTTATCCGCTGTACCTGCTCGGCGCTGTGCTAGGAGTTGTTCACGCGGCAGTAGTAATGCTGTTTGGGAGCAATTCCGGCAACTGGCAAGGCTTCGATCTGGTGACGGTTGCCCTCTTCGCAATCTTGATGCTTCCATCACCGGCGACACCGATGCTCTACCCTATAAACGCCCCATCTTGGTCGCTTTTGTTTGAGCTGTTTTCCAATTGGTTATATGCGATTTTTTTTCCTTTATTGACGACGGGCAGATTGCTGGTTGTTGTTGCAATTTCTGCGCTTGCCTTGGGCGTATGTGTGTATAAAATTGGCAACTTGGATGCTGGATTTTATTGGGATAATTTTGCCGTTGGCATACCGAGGGTTTTGTATTCATTTGGTGCCGGGTTGCTGGTTCACAAGTTCCGTAACAGTTTTTTTGAGGTGCGTATCCCGTCCTGGATGTTGATGGCCCTCGTCTTTGCCTTGCTTTGCCTGGAACCATCCGCCCAGGTACGGCCATGGTTTGATTTCGTTGCCGTCACCATTCTGTTTCCCGCCATTGTTTACCTCGCGTCGGCCTCGGAACCGAAGTCGGCGCTGGCGTCAAAATGCTACGCTATCTTGGGATTAACAAGTTACGCGATTTATGTGCTACACGTTCCGTTATCCAGGCTGATCGCTTCCGTGGTTACCAGAAGCACGACATATAAGGTGGAGCAGTTTGCGCCTTATTCCGGAGTGGTATTACTGTTCGCCCTTATTCTATTTTCCTGGTGGATAGACCGGCATTACGACCAGCCAACCCGGCGTATTGCCACCAAATATTTTAGCAAGCCGCATTAGAAGCGCTGGTATATAACCCCATCAATTACGAAACATAATGCCGAGCCATTTTCGTGGCTGCATTCTGCCGGTTGAACTTCCACTTGATGCCACGTTGCTTTGAGTTCCGGCGCAACAGGCTTATTGGGTATCCGGGGAAAGATTCTGCTCCGAAGAGGGTTCGGGAAGTTTCTCTTGAGCGGGTTGCGCTGGTGGTTTTTTTGCCGCCGGCGGCGGAGCGACGGGGCGGGCGCCATAAGGCGCGGATTTTGGGTAGCCCGCATAATCCAGCTCGCTGTTCCATTGTTCCGCCAAGAACCCCTTGAGCCAGTTGCTGCCAACAGAAAGCGTTGGGGCGATTTCAGCACCGGACATCTTGCGGAAGGCGTCCACCTCTTCCTGGGTGACCAGATTTTTCTCTGTGTACGGAATACCGCGCTGGTTCAATAAGTCGCGTGCGCGCTGGCACAACTCCATGCAGTTGTCCGCCACATAGAGCGTGACCGGAAATATTTCCCTGGCGCGGCGCGTTTCAAATGGCAAGGCATCATCCGGTGTTGCGGAGTCAGGGAATTTCTTCTGCACCGGTTTTGCTGCTTCAGCTTCCGGCACGTCACCGTAATGCACTTTGCCGGACTGATCCACCCAGCGAAACAACTCTCCTGCCAACGCACTAACCGCCGCTGTCGCCAATACTGCAGTCAGAATATAACGTGATTTCATGCCTTCCCCCATCCGGTTGTGTCGTGAAAGATGCAAGAGTCTAATTCGCGCCACTTTCTTCCAGCAATCCATTATGCCTCAACAGCGCATCAATCGTTGGCTCGCGGCCACGAAATGCGACGAAGGATTGCATCGCATCCCGGCTGCCGCCCACCGCCAGGATTTCGTCGCGGAAACGCAGCCCCGCCGCGAGGTTGAGCACCCCGTTCTCCTCGAACAGGCTGTAGGCGTCGGCCGACAGAACTTCCGCCCATTTGTAGCTGTAATAGCCCGCCGCATAGCCGCCCGCGAAAATATGCGAGAAGCTGTTCTGGAAGCGGTTGAACGCGGGGGGGATCAGTACGGCCACTTCGCCGCGCACTTCGTCCAGCAATCGCTGCACGCTTTTGTTGCCATGCGGGTCGAAATCGCAATGCAGCCTCATGTCGAACAGAGAGAACTCGATCTGGCGCAGGATCTGCAAGCCGCTCTGAAAATTTTTCGCCGCCAGCATTTTGTCGAACAGCGCGCGCGGCAATGTTTCCCCGGTATCCGCATGGCGCGTCATGCCCTGCAACACCTCCCATTCCCAGCAGAAATTCTCCATGAACTGGCTGGGCAGTTCCACCGCGTCCCACTCCACGCCGTTGATGCCGGAAACGGCGAGATCTTCCACCTCGGTGAGCAGGTGGTGCAGGCCGTGGCCGAACTCGTGAAACAGGGTGATAACTTCGTCGTGCGTGAAGAGAGCGGGCCTGCCGCCGACCGGAGAAGCAAAATTGCAATTCAGGTAGGCAACCGGCGTCTGGATGCCGGAGCGGGTGCGCCTGCGCGTGATGGCATCATCCATCCACGCGCCGCCGCGCTTGCTGTTGCGCGCATACAGATCCAGATAAAACTGCCCGAGCAATTGCTCGTCATCGAGGATGTCGAAAAAACGGGTGTCCGTATGCCAAACTGGCGCGGAAGATGGGCGCACGCGCAGGCCGTACAGCGTTTCCACCAGCTTGAACATGCCCGGCAGCACCTTGTCTTCGGGAAAATACTGCTTCACCTCCTGCTCGGAAAATGCATAGCGCTGCTGGCGCAACTGCTCGCTGGCATAGCTCACATCCCAGGCTTGCAAATCGGCGATGCCCAGTTGCGAGTGGGCGAACTCGCGCAGCTCGGCCATGTCCTTTTCTGCGTAGGGGCGCGCGCGGCGCGCCAGTTCGCGCAGGAAATCCATCACCTGTTGCGGCGTGGTCGCCATCTTGCTCGCCAGCGACAGTTCGGCAAAACTGGCGAAGCCCAGCATCTGTGCCTCTTCTGTGCGCAGCTTGAGGATCTGCACCATCAATGGCGTATTGTCGAGCTCTGCCTTGCTGCCTTCGGAAAGTTGCTCGCTNNATATTGCATCAGCGGCAGATAGGACGGCGCCTTCAACGTAAACAGCCAGCCGGATTTGCCGGCTTCCTGCGCCGCCTCGGCGGCAACCTGGCGCTCATCGGCGGGAATGCCGGAAAGTTCAGCCTCATTCTCGACCAGCCAGGTATAGGCGTTGGTGGCATCCAGCAGGTTATCGGAAAACTTCGAGCAAAGCGTGGATTGCTCCTCCTGAATGGCGAGGAAGCGCGCTTTCTTGTCCTCCGGCAATTCCGCGCCGCCCAGGCGAAAGTCGCGCAACTCGTTCTCGATGATTTTCTGGCGCGTCACGCTCAAGCTGACGAATTCCGCCCCGTCGCGGATTGCTTTCACCTTGTTGAACAGCGCGAGGTTCTGTCCCAGCTCGGCGTAATATTGCGTGATCTTTGGCAGGCAGGCGTTATACACCTCGCGCAGCTCGGGGCTGTTCATCACCGCATTCAGATGCCCCACTTGCCCCCACGCGCGCGACAGGCGCTCGTTGGCATCGGCCAGCGGCTGCATGAAATAATCCCAGGCGGGAGTGCCGGTATCGGCCAGCAGGGCCGCAACCAGCGCCCGGTTTTCCTCCAGCAGTTGTTCCACCGCCGGAGAGACATGCTCAATGCGGATTTCGGAGAAGCGCGGTAAGCCGGAAAAGTCGAGTAAGGGGTTCATGAGCGGGTATTGGAATCAAAGCGGAAGGGGAGAACGGACGGGAGTATTTTACTACACAGCATGCTGGAATCCGCACCGGCGCGCGTCAAGGTAGTTGTCGCCTCGGTCATGCAGCCAACCGAGGGAAGGTCAGCAGGCGTGGGCTGCATGGGACGCATTTCAACCCGCCACATGGTGAGGCCAGTTTAGCCCGGCAAAAATCCTGAATTTCCAGAAGCGCCCATAAGTCAGGCACCGCGAGCCGCTTATCGGAAATCTGGGGCAGAGAGCTTGCGTATGGCCTCACAAGCGGCTACATTACCGACCCAGTGTTGTTAGATCAGGAATGCCATGCACGACCGCAAAACAACTCATGCAACGCCCCGTTTTGTTGGCGCGTATTTTGTTTTGTTGCTCGTACTTTCCGGTATCGTCTCGTGCGGAGGAGGAGGAGGAGGGGGTTCCACGACTTCAACTTCAACCGTAGCCCTAACTCCAACTCCAACCGCAACCCCAGCGGCGACTGTAGCTGCATCTCCGGCAATCACATCGCTAACCGGCTCGCACACCATCGGGTACAACACAACGACTTCTATCGCTTGGGTATCGTCCGATGCCGACTCATGTACTTTGTATGACACGACAGCCACCTCGGGCGTCATTTCTACACCTGCCACCCCCGCTGTAGCCAGTGGCACTGCAACCACCTGGTCCACGCCCCGGCTTACTGCCGCCACAGCCTACACCTTAATGTGTGCCGGTGCTGCCGGAACCAGCCCCACCCAACAGTCCATGGCGGTCACCGTGACGCCCCTGGCGGTGATCACTTTCTTCAACGCGTCGCCGTCCGCAGTGACGAGCGGACAAACTGCTACTCTCACGTGGTCGTCAGTGCACAGCACCGGCTGCAGCTTGACGTGGGCGGGAGCGTCTGCCGGCACTCTTCCTGCGCTTTCCCCCACTTCCGGCAATTCTCCCATCACGCCTAACCTTACCGCTGTCGGCACGCATTCTTACGAATTGACCTGTCTCGGCGTAGCCGGAACGTTACCCGCGTCGCAGCTCGTGACGATTACCGTGGCGGCGCCACCTCTTCCGGGCGCGCCACCCCCTCCCGCTCCCCCCAGGATCACGCAATTTCTCTCGTTACAGCCCAGCATATCGCTCGGCCAGTCTACCACTCTCAACTGGATCTCTGCCGACAGCGCCTCATGCGAGTTGTCGGTCGGCGGCACACCGGTTGCGGGGGCGCCTCGCGGCACTTCGGGCAGTTTTGCTGTGTCCCCTGCATCCTCTACTACTTATGTCCTGTCATGCACCGGTGCAGCCGGAACGACACCTGCATCGCAAACCACAACGATTACCGTAGTTGTCCCGCAGACCCCGGTGGCCACGATTAACGCAACACCGTCACCAATAACGAGTGGCCAATCTGCCTCTGTTACCTGGTCGTCCACTGTCAGCGACTCGTGCCGGTTTACCGCAGGCACGGGCGCACCCGCCGGAACTCTCGCCATTTCCGGCGCTTTCACCACGCCAGCTTTGACCGCCTCCACCGCCTATACCGTGGAGTGTACCGGGCCAGGCGGAACCGCGTCGGCTAGCAAGCCAGTTACCGTCAACCCTGCGGGCGGCGGGGGATGCCAGACTACCGGCGATACCGCAGCCATCGCGCTTTCCAACGTCGCGGCGCGCCTGAACGGCGTCTCGCCGCTGGCGGTATTTTTTGACGCTGCGGGCACCACGGCTACCGCAACGACGAAGCCGTTCCACGAACTGGAATACCGCTGGAATTTCGGCGACCCCGCCAGCGGCGCCTGGGCCAACGGGGTGCGGCCCGGCGTGTCGTCCAGGAACGCCGCCACCGGCCCGGTGGCGGCGCACGTGTACGAGCCCGCATTCGGCGCGACCGAAGCCACCAGAACTTACACGGTCACGCTGACCGTTACCGACGGCACCAACACGGTGCAGAACGCCTGCACCCAGATTGTGGTGCAGAACCCGGACGACATCCCCGGGGCGCCCGGGGTGTTCACCGGCGCCAACACCGTCTGCGTCGGCGCGTCGGCGCTGCCGATTCCGGGGCAGGGTGGTTGCCCGGCGGGGGCGACAGCGGTAATGCAGTCCAGCTTTACTACTGCCATCAACACCTACGCAAGGACGGGCAAGCGGGTGCTGTTCAAGCGGGGGGACACGTTCATGGTGCCGACCGCTCTCAACCAGTACAACCAGCAGATATTTCCCACAATAACTCAAACCGGACCCGGTATTGTGGGCAGCTTCGGCGCGGGCAACCTTCCCGTCATACAGGTGACGGCGGCGTTGCCGAGTTTAACCGGCACTTTCTTTTTATCTTCCGCGTCAACCCCCACGTTCAGCGACTGGCGGCTGATGGATCTGGAGTTTGACGGCATGAATGGTCGCAATACCGCCGGCCTAGGTAACAATGCCGGCGTGGCGCAGATTACCCTGCTTCGCCTGATGATGCGGCGGTATGAAAGCGCTGTCGGTATCGGCGACGGCATCGCGAATTATTGGAACAATAACGCACTTTTTCTCAATCGCCCCGATCTCGGCGGGCACAAGGTTGATCAGATCGCCCTTGTTGACTCGAGAGTAGACGGCGGCACCAATTCGTCGATACAAGTTTTCCTCGGCGGAAACAGGCTCGCTCTCATGGGGAATTACGTTGATGGTGGGGGGCTCCAGGATGGCGAGCGCTTTGACGGCGCCGGCAGTCCGATCCCGGGCGGCGGCTCTCACAATACGCGGTTCGCCTATCTAAACAAGGCGGTCATCAGCAACAACAGCCTTCAGCGCCCCGGCTCTGACAGGCACGGCATCAAACTGCATGCGCCGGCCCGGGGAGTGTTGCCGGGAATGACCGTGCCAGGACCGGATCCAGATAACCCTGCAACTGCTGGCAACCGGGGCATGTGGGCCAACTATTCCCCGGTCGCCAACGGTGACGGCTGGACCAAAGAAGTCGTCATCTCGGATAATAAGCTGGTTGATTTCAAGAACGGGTGGGCGATCGTTGTCGGCCCCCGAAACAATATCTTGGACGAGCGGGTCAAGGATGTGATTATGGAGCGAAATCTGCACGTGGGCACCCCCTATTCAACGATCGCCCAGGTTCTTCGCGCGCATCAGATTACTTCCCGAAACAACATGATCGTTCAGGCGGCGACGACCGGTAATCACTATGCAAGCTTCTGGATTGACCAGGATGGCATCGAGCCGCCGGCAAGAGATCTGTGGATTTACCACAACACGAATTATTCGATCGGAACGAGTTCCGCTAACGCCTTTGCGATGGTGCAGATCCGGGACACGACTGTTTCCAACATTTTCCTGAAGAACAACCTCGCTTACACGCCGAGCGGGATAACAACCATGTTCTATGACAATTCAAATTTCGTCACGGGAGTGGGCGTAGTGCGTGGTGATGATACTTTGATGAACGTCGTGGTTGCCGGCAACTCCAGCAACGCGCAGATCAAAACCGTTACCGCGCCGTTCACGGTGCAGGCGCCGTTGCCGCTTCTGTCACCGCCGTTTACCGTGGAGGACGGATTCTTGAACAGCTTCAAACCGGTGGCGGGCAGCTACGCCATCGGAGCCGGCACACCCGTTCCGGTTTGGTCGGACTTCTTCGGTACCCCCAGGTCAGCGAGCGGCGCGCCAGATATTGGCGCGGTCAAGGCACCCTGAAAATGCGGCTTTGTAGCGGCCGGATCTTGCGGAGGTCACTGGCGCATCGCATCTCTCAAGGCGCTTGAGTTAAAGATGAATGGTTTTGCTGTTTTCTGTGCGGGCTCGGGCGGCTTGAGCACCAACCCCGTACATGTAATTTCACCAGGCAGCAAAGCCACCTTCGCTTATCCCGATGCCGAACAAAATGAAAGCGTGCTCACGTGGGCNNGTTGCGCGGCTCTTACGGAATGTTCTACCGGAACCGCACCCGCAACTTGACCCTGTGCATTACGGATCAAACCGCATCCCGCCCGCTGTGGTGGCGCTGGCAGCAATCGGGATGGATCGTGTCTTCGCATCCTGCAGCAATTGCCCTGTCCGTGCCATCGCCCCGCTTCGATGCGCTTGCACTGGGTTCGTTTCTCCTTTACGGCGGGCCAGTGGAGCCATCCAGGAGTTTGTTTCAAGGTGTTGCGGGGGCTCCTCCCGGCTCCATTGTCCGGCTGGGCGAGGGCGGGAAAACCGAGGAGCGCCGCTGGTATCGCTTCAAGCACAAACCCGATCTTGATCTGCGCTTGAGCGGGTGGGTGGATCTGGCGTCAGAGCGACTGATTGACGCGGCTTCCCGGTTGGTGCGCAGCGGCGAAAGCATGGCGGTATTTTTCAGCGGCGGTACAGATTCCAGGCTTGCGGCGGCGGCATTGAAGGCGGCTGGCGGAAGCCCGTTGCTGGTAACGCTGGGCGATAGCGAAAACCTCGAAGTCAAAACTGCGCGTTTGGCCGCAAAAGCATTGGGGCTGCCGCACCAGTTTGTGTTGCGCGACGAGCTGTGGTATTTGCGGACGCTAAACAGAACCGTATACGAAACGGGCGGAAGTTACGTCTGGATACACGGCCATTTTGCGGAGGCGGCAGCCGAGGTCGCAAAGAATAACGGCATTGGCAGTTTTGTGCTCGGCGATCTCTGCGAAGCATTCAGCAAGCTGTGTTGTTCGGTTGATAAAACTGACCAAAATCTGTGGGACACAGAAGAATTTGTCAGCGCTTTCGATACGCTTCGGCTGCCGTTATACCGCCCGGCGAACAGGCAGGCGACGCTCTCGCTGTTGAACGCGAATATACGCGCAGACATTGAAAGCGGTCTGCGGCGCGAGATTGCTGGGCTGTACAAAAAAATCAGCCCCGCTTCGGCAGACCCGCTCATCGTGGGTGACCAGTGCCTGCGCTGGGATTCGGTGCAGACCATCCCGACTTTTTTCATGTTCACCGACCTGCGCAGCGAAGTATGCGAGCGGAACATCATGTTCGATTCTGGCGTGCATGAGCTGCTTGAAAAGCTGCCGTCACGTTTCCGCAACGAAATGAACCTCGGAGCGCGGCTGATCCACAGGCTTTGCCCCAGCGCGGCGTGGGTGATGAATTCCAACAGCCTTCTGCCGATGATTCTTCCCCCCGTTACGCATAAGATGGCACGCCGTATCAAGCCTGTTCTCGGCAAGCTGCGGCGCTCTCTGTTCGGCAACACCTACCACACGACCGGCTCGTGGCCGATGCATTCGATACTGTATGCGACCAATCCGGAGTGGCGGCGCAGCTTCGACGACGTATTAAACCAGACCGACCTGTTTGATCCGGAGCTTTTCGACAGGGATGCCATCCGCCAATGCTGGCAGGCGTTTCTCCAAGGAGAAAGCAGCCGCACCGGCGACGTTGAGAGACTTGTGCAGCTCGGCATATTGGGCCGGATGCTGCATGAGAGATCATCTGCTCCAATGGGCTCCGCGCCAAACACTGATGGAGCATAGAAGACCGGTAATGATCGGTGCCATATTTGGCAGGGCAGCCGTCCAGATTGCTGCGTGTATCCTGCTCTGCGGCACCCTTTCCATTGCTGTGGCGGCAGAGGATATGCCCGCAGGTGCAAAGAAGTGTTCGACTACCGGTGATACTGCCGCCATCGCGCTTTCCAACGTCGCGGCGCGCCTGAACGGCGTCTCGCCGCTGGCGGTATTTTTCGACGCTGCGGGCACCACGGCTACCGCAACGACGAAGCCGTTCCACGAACTGGAATACCGCTGGAATTTCGGCGACCCCGCCAGCGGCGCCTGGGCCAACGGGGCGCGGCCCGGCGTGTCGTCCAGGAATGCCGCCACCGGCCCGGTGGCGGCGCACGTGTACGAGCCCGCATTCGGCGCGAATGAAGCCACCAGAACTTACACGGTCACGCTGACCGTTACCGACGGCACCAACACGGTGCAGAACGCCTGCACCCAGATTGTGGTGCAGAACCCGGACGACATTCCCGGGGCGCCCGGGGTGTTCGCCGGCGCCAACACCGTCTGCGTCGGCGCGTCGGCGCTGCCGATTCCGGGGCAGGGCGGTTGCCCGGCGGGGGCGACAGCGGTAATGCAGTCCAGCTTTACTACAGCCATCAACACCTACGCGAGGACGGGCAAGCGGGTGCTGTTTAAGCGCGGGGACACGTTCGTGGTGCCGACCGCTCTCAACCAGTACAACCAGCAGATCTTTCCCACGATAACTCAAACCGGCCCCGGTGTTGTGGGCAGCTTCGGCGCGGGAAGCCTTCCCGTCATACAGGTGACGGCGGCGTTGACGACAATGAGCGCCACTTTCCTTTTGTCTTCCAGGTTCCACGCGTTCAGCGACTGGCGGCTGATGGATCTGGAGCTTGACGGCATGAATGGTCGCAATACCGCCGGTATCGGCAACCTTGGCGGCGTGACGCAGATTACCCTGCTTCGCCTGACGATGCGGCGGTTTGAAGGCGCTGCCGGTATCGGCGACGGTATCGCGAATTATTGGAACAATAACGCACTTTTTCTCAATCGCCCCGATCTCGGCGGGCACAAGGTTGATCAGATCGCCCTTGTTGACTCGAGAGTGGACTACGGCACCAATTCGTCGATACAAGTTTTCCTCGGCGGAAACAGGCTCGCTCTCATGGGGAATTACGTTGATGGTGGGGGACTCCAGGATGGCGAGCGCTTTGACGGCGCCGGCACCCCGATCCCGGGCGGCGGCTCTCACAATACGCGGTTCGCCTATCTAAACAAGGCGGTCATCAGCAACAACAGCCTTCAGCGCCCCGGTTCTGACCGGCACGGCATCAAACTGCATGCGCCGGCCCGGGGAGTGTTGCCTGGAATGACCGTGCCAGGGCCGGATCCGGACAATCCTGCAACTGCTGGCAACCGGGGCATGTGGTCTAACTATTCCCCGGTCGCCAACGGTGACGGATGGACCAAAGAAATCGTCATCTCGGACAATAAGCTGGTTGATTTCAAGAACGGGTGGTCTATCGTTGTCGGCCCCCGAAACAATATCTTGGACGAGCGGGTCAAGGATGTGATTATGGAGCGAAACCTGCACGTGGGCACCCCCTATTCAGCGATCGCCCAAGTTCTTCGCGCGCATCAGGTTACTTCCCGAAACAACCTGATCGTTCAGGCGGCGACGACCAGTAATCACTACGCAAGTTTCTTGGTTGACCAGGATGGCCCCGAGCCGCCGGCAAGAGATGTGTGGGTCTACCACAACACAAGTTATTCACTCGGAACCAGTGCCGCTAATATCTTGGCGGTCGTGCAAATCCGCGACACGACTGTTTCCAACCTCTTCCTGAAGAACAACCTCGCTTATGCGCCAGCTGCGGTTGCGAATACAACCAGGTTTTACGACAATTCAAATTTTGTCACGGGGGTTGGCGTTGTGTTTGGCAACGATGCTTTGATGAACGTCGTGGTTGCCGGCAACTCCACCAACGCGCAGATCAAAACCGTTACCGCGCCGTTCACGGTGCCAGCATCGTTGCCGCTCCTGTCACCGCCGTTTACCGTGCCGGACGGATTCTTGAACAGTTTCAGCCCGGTGGCGGGCAGCTACGCCATCGGCGCCGGCACACCCGTTCCGGTTTGGTCGGACTTCTTCGGCACCCCCAGGCCAGCGAGCGGCGCGCCAGATATTGGCGCGGTCAAGGCACCCTGAAAATGCGGCTTTGTAGCGGCCGGATCTTGCAGTGGTCACGGGCGCGTCGCCACAGACGGATTGCTGTTCGTGCTATGCCTGTCCGCTGAAGAGTGCCGCCAGTTTTGCCGTTTCGGTGTCGATCGAATGCCGCTCCATGACGCGAAGGTATCCGGCATCACCCATTTTGCGTAATTCATCGGGCGATTTTAACAAGCAGTCTTCCATGGCCTCCGCCAAGTCGGCAATGGAACCGGCGGGAAACAACCACCCGTTCTCTCCGGGCAATACCAGCTCCGGAATTCCGCTCACGTAACTTGCCAGAACCGGGCGGCGCAATGCCATGGCTTCCATGATCACTACCGGGAGGCCTTCAACAAAACTCGGTAGCACCATCGCGCGCGCCGCCAGAATTTCCTCGCGCACCTGCTCGCCACTGATCCAGCCGGTAATCCGGACACGCTTGCCCAGTTCATGCTTTGCGATCAAGTTTTCCAATGGCGCCCTCATGTCGCCATCACCCGCGAGCACCAGCTCAAATTCCAAGCCCTTTTCAGCCAGTTGGTGCATCGCCTCAATCAGCAGCAACTGCCCTTTTGCCGACGACAGGCGACCGACGCAGACCAATCGCAAAGCAGAAGGAATCGGTACAGCCGGAACCGCATGGAATGATGTTTCCAGCCCGCAATGCACCACTTTCACTTTGGGCCAATAGGCGCAATCCGTTTGGAAATAAAGCTGGCTGCGCCCAAATGAGCTGATCGCCACAACAAACGCCGCCCGCCGCACTTTTTCGGCGATGCCGCCAAAAGTGATTTCGGTTGTCCCATGCACCGTAAAACTATAAGGGGGGCCGCCCAAGGCATTTACCAGCATCGCGATTTCTGAAGAGTTCGTGCCGAAATGAGCATGGACATGCGCAGCACCGAAGGACTTGACCCAGCGCAGGATGCGGCAAGCCTCGGCAAAATAGGCGAGATGGTAGAGCAGCGGGCGCTCGGCACCCCGGCTTACCCGAACCGCCAAAGCCAGCGCCGAGAAAAAACGCCCGGGCGACGTCAGTAATACCTTCAGCATGGCCCATAGCAGCACGGTTAGCCCATCTTGCAGCACGTAGCGGGTCTTTGTTTGCTCGCGCCGGTCTTCTTCATCTACCAGTTCGTCATTCCAACCCCGTACCGAAATGCGGAGAATATCGAAGCCCTGCCTTTCAATTGCGAGGATTTCACGCCTGACAAAGCTGTGGCTGACCTTGGGGTACTGGTTGATGATGTAGGCAATTCGCAAAGGCATAAAAATATCTTGCTGTGCAATAAGGTTATTGGCTTATCCGGGTTGTCCGTGGGCAAGGGAAGCCGGATGTTAGCGCTGATTGAATATTGACCCAGAATCTGTTGCTATTTTGTGTGGCAGCGACTGTGGATAAGTCTACCAGATTGTTGATTTGAAGTTTTGATGCGCGGGGAGTTCACGAAGTTTGCAGACCGCAACGAACTCCCGGCGGAGCTTGGTTGGAGCGGTTCTTCTACTGGTGCAACTTTAGTGTTGGTATGAGATTAACCTATCCGCCTCTGCTGAAGTTAGCCGATTTGCTTCAAACTGAGCGCTGACGTGGTGTTCAATCAAATTGTGAGGGCCACCTAATCTTACTGTGTCACAAAGCGATCAAGGGATGCGGTGCAAGGCAAAATCTGGCGAAGCGGGTCAAGCAGGGATGGGCGGCCTGCCGTTGCCGACCAACTCGCAAAAAGCGGAGTTTACAGGTGGCGTAAATGAGCATTTTGAGCCAGATTTTAACGCCGCAATGCGCCCTTCAGCGCTTTGTGACACAGTAAGACTAATGCAGCATCCGCCCGCCTGCCCTGATATTCTTCCACAGGGATGCATCGTGGCAACGCTCGCACTGGCGGCCGAAGTTGCCGTCATGCACATCATCCTTGTCGTGGCAACCGCCGCAGGTAGCGGGCAAGTTGATTTTGCCGCTTTCCGGTTTCTGGTGGCAATCGTAGCAGCCGATTTTTTTGTGGCCGTCTTCCAGCTTGAAGCGGGTCTTGTCGTGATCGAAATCCCACACTTTCCAGTCGCGCGCGTTGTGGCAACTCTCGCACAGCAGCCCCAGACGGCGTTTGTGGGTATCCTGCTTTTCGTGGCACGACCAGCAATCCGATTTGGCGTCCTTGAACGTGGGCGCGGCGTGGCACTTCTTGCACTCTGTCTGGACGTGCTTGCCGGTTAACGGGAACCGCGCTTGCCGGTGGTCGAACTTCGCCTTGGTCCACGTTTTTTCATCGTGGCACGACTCGCACTTTTTGCCTTGCTGCCCTTTGTGCTTATCATCTTTCTGGTGGCAGGCGATGCAACTGGATTGCAGTTTTTCCTTGTAGATGTCGCCTTTGTGGCAAGCGGTGCATTTCGCGTCGCGGTGCTTCCACAGAAGCGGGTATTTGGTTTTCTTGTCGTGGTCGAACAGGATTTCCTTCCACCCCATTTCGGCGTGGCAGGATTCGCACTTCTGGCCGAAGTTGCCCTTGTGCGCCTTGTCGTCGTCCTTCTTGTGGCAGGAAGCGCAGGCCGTTTGCAGCTTCTCCTTGTAGGCGTCACCCTTGTGGCAGGCGGTGCATTTCGCGTCGCGGTGCTTCCACAGCAGCGGGTATTTGGTTTTCTTGTCGTGGTCGAACAGGATTTCCTTCCACCCCTTTTCGGCGTGGCAGGATTCGCACTTCTGGCCGAAGTTGCCCTTGTGCGCCTTGTCGTCGTCCTTCTTGTGGCAGGAAGCGCAGGCCGTTTGCAGCTTCTCCTTGTAGGCGTCGCCCTTGTGGCAGGCGGTGCATTTCGCGTCGCGGTGCTTCCACAGCAGCGGGTATTTGGTTTTC
>CXWL01004060.1_pt1 | contig 20007 bp, 14 predicted proteins | sample 590931 | NCBI WGS metagenome assembly CXWL01 (sample SAMEA3498368, study PRJEB10139) | groundwater metagenome | biome: water well; material: biofilm material | place: Germany | collected 2015-04-27 | reverse complement strand
GAACTCTATGCGCTTGAAGGATTCGGCGTGGTCGAAGCCGGTGAGTTTCTTCCGCTCTTTATTGCGGTTGGCGGGGGCGGTCCAGGCTTTCAGGAACTCTTCCTTCTTGCGGTTGTCGACCTGGCTGGCGTGGCAGGCGATGGCTTCGGCCTTTTGTTCGAGGTAGGGGCCGATGTCGACGTGATAGTCGGGGTCCGAGGCGCCGGCCATGAGGAGCTCTGCCGTGCGGTGGGGGCCGATGCCCTCGGCGGCAAGCTCGGCGTAGTAGTGCGGGTCGTGGGCGGCGGGATAGAGAGCGTCGCGGACGGCGCGACCGATGACGCGGTGATCGCTGTGGTTGAAACCGGCGCGAAAGCCGTCCCAGGTGATGAGCAGATCGGGCTTGAGGGTGCGGATGAGGCGGACGACCATGCCGCGCATCTCGTGGTCCTCTTCGAGGAAGCCGTCGTGCATGCCCCAGAAGATGCAGCGCTTGACGCCGAGGACTCGGGCGGCGGCGCGCGTCTCTTCCTCGCGCATGGCGGCCAGTTCCTGGCGGCGGATGTTGACGTCGCGCGTGCCCTTGTCGCCGCTGGTGGCGACGCAGAGGGTGACGTCCATGCCGAGGGCGCAGAGCTTGGCGATGGTGCCGGCGCAGAGGAACTCGGCGTCGTCGGGGTGGGCGGTGATGATGAGGGCGCGGGTGTAGTCCTTCGTCCACTTTTCGGAGATGGGGTCTTTCTTCTTGCGGCGAGAGAGGAGGGCGGACTTTTTGGTTGGCATACCGAACCTCGTTGTTACACACCCATGCTCCGGAGGATCTCCGCAGGGCAGAGCAGAGACACAGAGGATCGAAGGAGTTTGTCGAGGTAGTGTAGTGGTTCCAACGCTCGGTTGCCGGTTTCGCGCCGCCTGGCATCCTTCTTAGCCGGAGACCGAGCCGTGACAGTCGTCAGGTCTTCGACGGAGCTGTCTCCTACGGCGACTCTTCGAAAAGCTCCGCCGCTGGTCGCGGGTCTGGATGCCGCTACGTGCGGCTGTGCTGTTCTTCGGGCGGATTGGTCGCGGGCGGGAGACTGCGGGCGCAGCAGGCTGCGCCCCTACGTGAATCCTTCACCTACGTCCCTGCGAAACGGGCATTCTTGTCATTCGCGATCTGGGTAATTCGCGCATATCCGTCGGTTCGGATTGATCGTGCGGAGGGTGGGGGTGATTCTACATCGGTATGTGCAGGTGCCGACGTAGGCGCCTCGCGTATCGGCCGGGGACTGTGGGACGGAGCTAAAGCTTCGTCTCTACGGGCGTGGAAGCGCTCGCCTGCTCAGGCGCGGATCTTGGAAGAGGAGCGGAATCGTGGAATATCGAGAGCTTGGCCAGACTGGCATCGAGGTATCGGTCGTCGGGTTCGGGCTGTGGACAATGAGTACGGGCTGGTGGGGGGAGTACACGGACGACGAGGCGGTGGCGCTGCTGCGAGAAGCGCGCGGCCTGGGGATCAACTTCTTTGACGCCTCGGACAGCTACGGGAACGGGCGGGCGGAGGAGCAGCTCGGCGCGGCCTTCGGGAACGACCCGGATGTCGTGGTGGCGACGAAGGTGGGCTACGACTTTTACACGCACGGCAACGAGCGGCGGGGCCAGCGGGAGATCCCGCAGGACTTCGACCCCGCATACATCCGCCGCGCCTGCGAGGAGAGCCTGCGCCGACTGAAGCGCGACCGCATCGACTTCTACCAGCTCCACAATCCAAAGATGGACACGATCACGCGCGACGAAACGTTCGCCTGCCTCGACGATCTGGTGACCGAGGGGAAGGTGCGGAGCTATGGCGTCGCGCTGGGACCGGCGATCGGCTGGGAGGAAGAGGGTGTGCTCGTCGCCCGCACTCGCGACATCGCGGGCCTGCAGATCATCTTCAACATGCTGGAACAGGATCCGGGGCGGGCGCAGATCGCGGCCTGCGCCGACAAGGGCGTTGGGGTGATCGTGCGGGTGCCGCACAGCAGCGGACTGCTCGAAGGGAAGTACACGGAAGAGACGACATTCGCTGAGAACGATCACCGCCGGCATCGCCCGCGTTCGTGGCTCATCAACGGGCTGAACAAGGTCGAGCAGCTGCAGTTTCTGCTGGAGGCGCGGCCGGGGGCGACGCTGGGACAGGTCGCGCTGAAGTGGATTTTGGCGGAACCGGCGATATGTACGACGCTGCCGAACATCTACGACGCCGAGCAGGTCAGGGAGTTCGCGGCGATGTCTGATGTGGCGGACCTGACGACGGACGAACTGGCGCGGGTGCAGGCGCTGTACGACGGCAATTTTGGACTGGAACCGGCAATCGAGAACCATGACGGTCGTCAGACCTTCGGCGCGGTAGCGGCAGGAGCGGCGCGATGACCTCGACCACCATCCCGATGGACGTCGCACCACGCGGCATGGACGCCGTCGACCAGGCGCTGCTGAACGAGATGCAGGATCGCTTCCCACTGGTGCGGGAGCCGTTCCGCGAACTGGCCGCGCGCATCGAGATCACTGAGGATGAGGTCATTCGACGCATTGAGGCGATGCGGGAAAGCGGCATCGTGCGGCAGGTGAGCCCGATCTTTGACACGAAGGCGCTGGGCTATGCCTCGTCGCTGGTGGCGATGCGGGTGGCGGAGGAGCGGCTGGACGAGGCGGCGGCGATCGTCAACGCGCACCCCGGCGTCTCGCACAACTACCGCCGGACGCACGCCTTCAACATGTGGTTCACGGTTGCGGTGCCACCCGGCGCGGATCTGCAGGCGCACGTGGACGCGCTGCACCGGATGGCGAGCGCGGAGTCGACGCGGATGCTGCCGACGCTGCGGCTGTTCAAGATCGGCGTGACGCTGGACATGACGGGGCAGCGGGCGCTGGATCACCGGTCGGCGCCGCAGTACACGCACGAACAGCGGGAGGTGGCGGCCCAACACAGTCTGTCGGAGCGCGACAAGGACATCGTGCGGGCGCTGCAGGGCGATCTGGAGCTGGCGCCGGATCCCTTTTCCGCCCCGGCGCGTGCGCTCGGCGTCAGCGTCGAGGCACTGCTGGTGGAGCTGCAGGATCTGCAGCGCCGTGGCTTCCTTCGGCGCTTCGCGGCGATCCTGCGGCACCGCAAGGCGGGGTTCGGGGCGAATGGCATGGCGGTGTGGGATGTCTCCGAGGAGAACATCCTGTCGCTCGGGGAGACGATGGCCGGATACACGAACATCAGCCATTGTTACCAGCGGCCGAAGTACGAGGACTGGAAGTACAACCTGTTCACGATGATCCACGCGCGTAAGAAGGGCGAGTGCGAAGACTTCGTGGCGGAGTTGGCGGCGCGACACGGACTGGATGACTTCGCGGTGCTGTACAGCACGACGGAGTACAAGAAGGTACGGCTTGCGTACTTCACGCCGGAGTTCGAGGAATGGGAACGCGACCACCTGACACGGGAGCCAGTGCATGCCTGACGAACAAGAGGCACGCGAGTACTCGCGGTGGGCGGTGTACCGCTTTGCGGAGAGTTGGCGGGCGCTTGATGCCGCAAGCCGCGGCCATGCGCTGGATGAGCTGGCTGTTGTGCTTGAGGAGAAGGTCGCGCCGTGGCAACCGTGCTACAGCCTGGTGGGATTGCGGGCGGACGCGGACTTTGCGGTGTGGCTGAAGACGACGGAGGGCACGGCGCCGCTGCAGGCGTTCGAGAAGCGGCTGCGGGCGACGGCGGCCGGCGACCACCTGACGCTCGTCCACAACTTCATTTCGATGTCGAAGCCGTCGCCGTACGCGCGCCGCGAGGTTGATCCTGAGCGCGAGGCGCTACGGGCGTATGCCGATGGAGCGCCGTATGTGTTCGTGTACCCGATGGTGAAGACGCGCGCGTGGTACGCCCTGCCGGCGGACGAGCGGGGGAAGCTGATGCGGGAACACGTCGCGGTGGGGCAGAAATATCCGAAGATCCGGATCAATACGTCGTACAGCTACGGGATCGACGATCAGGAGTTCGTGGTGGCGTTCGAGGGAGACGATCCGGCGGAGTTTCTCGATCTGGTGCAGGAGCTGCGGTACACGCGGGCGAGTGAGTACACGCTGCGAGATACGCCGATGTTCACGTGCGTGTTGCGGTCGCCGCGGGAGCTGGTGGATGAGTTTCGGGTGCAGGCGTCGGCGGGCGTTCGGTAGGTGGTTCTTGTCAACAGATGGGAACGGATTGGGTTGAACGTTGAGGGTCGTTGATGACGGGCTGTCTGCTTGCCCGGAGGCCGTGCTCAGGCTGAGAGCGTGATGAGACACTCCCTGCCCACGCTGTCGTTACGCGGAGTATGCCACTCGTTGAAGCTGCACCGCGCGGGCTGAAGGCCCGCGCTACGAGGTAGTCGAACTTCTTAGCGGCGCCGGGTCACGCCCGCACGATCGTCGAGGCGCCATCGGTGGTGGTGTGGACTTCGAGGCGGTCGGGGAAGTTGGCGGGGTCGGTGAAGGCCTCGAGGTGGGAGACGACGATGACTTTGTCCATGTGTTGGGCGAGTTGCTTGAGTTCGTCGACCATCTGCCGCTGACTGTCCTGATCGAGGCTGCCGAAGCCTTCGTCGATGACGATGGAACGCATGCCGCCGGCGCCGGCGTACTGCCCGATGCCGGAGGCGATGGCGACGGCGCAGCGGAACTTCTGCGAGCCGGAGAGGGCCCTGGCGCTCCTCGCCTCGCGCATGCAGGTCAGGTCAATCGCCTTTAGCTCGAGGGCGTCGCCGTCGCGCTCCAGCGTGAGTTGGAGGGAGCCTCCGGTGAGCCGATCGAGGAAGGCGTTGGCGTGATTCGTGATGGTGACGAGCGCGTCGCTGACGAGGACACCCTGTAGGCCCTTCTTTCCAAGCAGGCGGTGGAGAACTGAGAGCCGTTTGTGGCGCACCAGTGAGCGCTCCTTGTCGGCGCGGAGCTTTTCGATCTGTTCGACGGCGGCTTCGGCTTTCGTGAGCTGCTGCTGCAGGGCCGTGTGTTCGGCGCGAGCGGCTGTCGCAGCGGCGTCGCCTTCGCGGGCGGCTTCGGCGGCGGCGGCGGCATCGAGCTGGTGCGCCGCGGGGATGGCGTCGACCTCGTCCTGTTTGGCTTCGTGCTGGGCGGCGGCGGTCGTGTGTTCCTGCTGGGCCTGGTCGAGGGCGGCTTTGCGTTTCGGAGTATCGGCGAGGCCGCGCTGGTTCGTGCGTAGAGCATCGAGGACAGGGTCGGGATCCTCGATCGCGCGCTCACCGATTTCGCCGAGGGTTGCGGCGGCGGTGCGGGCGACGTCGCGATGGCCGACGGCGGTGGCGGACTGTTCGCGCGCTGACGAAGCCAATAGGGCTTGTCGCTGCATGCCTTCGTCGAGGGCGGTGCGGGCGAGTTTCTCGCTGGCACGGGTGGCAACCTGGCCGGCCCGAGCCGCCTCGAGCGCTTCAGCGGCAGCGTGAAGCACCGACGCGGCCTTCTCGTGAGACGCCTGCGCTGTGGCTACATCCTTCAGCCGGCCGTCGAGCTGCGCCTCTTGTTCGGCGAGTGCAGTCGCCACTTGCGTGCGGGTTGACGCAGTTTCGCTGGCGGCCGATTCGTAGCGAGCGACCTGCTGGAGGTGATTGGCGAGGCCAGTGGTTGCTTCATCGGTGCTCTTCTTCGCGGCAGTGCGAGCTTTCGTCGCGGCCTGCTCGGCGGCGGTGGCGGTAGCGGCGGTGGTTTGCGCTTCGGCGAGCTGGGCGGTGAGGGCTTCGATCTCCTTCTTCGCGGCGGCCTTGTCGATGGGCTGACCGCAGCGGGCGCACTTGGCTTCCTTTGCAGCGGCTTTGCGCTCGGTGAGGTCGCGCTTCATCTGGTCGGCGCGCGCTCGCCAATCAGCGCCTTCTTTGCGGGCGGCTTCCAGGACTGTTTCGGCGAGCTCGTGTTGCTTCAGCGATGCGTCGGCAGCGCTCTTGAGCCTTCCGCCTACGGCGGAGGCTTGTTGCAACGCGGCGTCGATCTCTTTGATGCGCTGCTCGAACCCGACAATGCGCGCGCGCGATTCGAGAACGGAGGCGGCGAGCCCGAGGAAGTCGGAGGCGGCGCGTTCGGCTTTCGAAGCGGCGGCTTGCGCTGTTTGCGCCGACTCGCACTGATCGTCCGCCACCGTGACCGACTTCGTCGCAGCGGCTTGTCCGGCGGTCAGCGCGTCGACGTCGATCGAGGCGGCTTGTCGCTGCGCCTCTGCCGCCGCCGCTTCGGCGCGGGCCGCATCGGCGAGGGCGGCCTGGATGCGGGAGACACCGTCGATGGTGGTGGCGAGCATCGCAAACAACTGGGCGTCGTTTTCGATCTGGGCCTTCTGCGCGAGAAGATCGGAGGTCTGGGCGATCTTTTGGTCGAGGGCGGTGATCTCGGCGGCGAGACGGGCGTAGCGCTGGGCGTCGGCGAGCATTGTGCGGGTGGCTTGCAGGAGCGTGCCGGCGTCCGTTTCGCGTTGGGCGGAGGCGGCGACTTCGGTGCGGAGGCGGGCGATCATTGCGGCATCGGCGTCGCCGGCTTCTTCGATGCGGCGGACGATGTCGTCGAGGAGGATCTTCTCCGTCTTCGCGGCTTCGCGCGCGGCTTTCTCGAGGGCTTCATACTCTTTGAGACCGATGAGGCTGCTGATAATCTCGAAGCGGGGCTTGGGATCGGCGTCGATGAAGGCGGTGGCCTCGCCCTGCTGTAGCAGGAACGACGCGGTGAAAGCCTCGTAGGAGAGGCGGACGACGTGCGCGATGGCGCGGTCGAGGGCGTCCTCCTTCTCGGTTCCGGGAACCTGCGCCCACTCATCGCCTTCGCCGGCAACCCAGAGGCTCTGGTCGCGCTCGCCCTGCTTGTGGCCACGGCTACGGCGCACGAGGTACCGCTGGTTGTCGGCCTCGAACTCGAACTCGACAGAGAGGCGGTCGCGGTCTTCGGAGATGAGCTGGGCGGCCTGCATCTTGCCGAGACGGTGCTGGCCGTAGAGGGCGAAGGTGATGGCGTCGAAGATGGAGGACTTACCGGCGCCGTTTTCGCCGCAGATGGCGATGAGCGTGCTGTGGCTGAAGTCGGCGACGGTTTCGTCGCGATAGCGCATCCAGCCCGTCATGCGGACGCTGAGGGGGATCATGCGTCGGCCTCCACAAGCGTCTTCGCGCGCAGCTCGTGTACCAGCAGCATGAGGGCATCGCGCTCTTCTTCGGGCATCTGCTGCTCATCGAAGTAGCGGCGCACGGTGTCTTCGACGTTGGCGGGGTTCAGGCCTTCGACGGCGGGGGTCTCCTGGTCTTCGTCGTCGGTCCAGACCATCTCGACGTTGCCGTAGAGGCGGGGGAAGAGCTGGCGCGCCTTATCGAGCAGAGGGGCGAGGTAGGTGCCGCGCGGGGCTTTGAGGATGAGCTTTACGAGGGTCTCGTCGATGCGGTCGATGGTCCTGGCCTGGGCGACGATGCCGTCCTCGTCTTCGGCAGTGACGGCGACAATCGGCGTGGGATCGAGGGGGAGCGAAGTGATCTCGCGCACGCCCTGGGGGCCGATGTCGGCGAGGAGGACGCGGGTGTCGTAGTCCTTCTCACCGACATCCATGCGGTCGAGGACGCCGACGTAGTAGAAGTGGGCGCTGCCGATTCGTTCGGGCTTGTGGATGTGGCCGGCGACGGTGAGCTCGAACTCGGGGAAGGCGCCGCGGGGGATGACGACATCATCGCGCGGCGAGATGCGGTGGGCCTTGACGGTGGTGCCGGTGACGGTGACGTGGGTGAGGAGGACGGTCGGCAGGCGCATCTCCGCCGCTTGCTTGCGCAGTTCTTCCGCCTTCTCGGCGAAGAGCTTGGCCAGCAGTTCGTTGCGGGCGGCGACGCCGCCGGAATCGTCGTGGCGAAGGTCGTAGCGGGCGGCAGTGGGGAACGGGAGCAGAGCGAAGTTCACGCGCTCGCCGTTCGCTTCGATGGTGACGAGATCGGGCTTGGTGCGGAACATCACCTGGTCGGCGCGGGCACCCGCGTTGAGCCAGACGTTGGCGGTGTCGATGAAGTAGTCGCGGTCGTGGTTGCCGGCGATGGCGACGATGCGCATGCCGCGCGCCAGAGGCACGGCGAGGGTCTCGACCATGCACTCGGCGGCGGCACGAGCGGCGCCGCGCTCCTGGGCCTCGAAGATGTCGCCGGCGAGGGCGAGGACGTCGACGGCGTGCTGCTCGCAGTAGTCGGCGATGCGGGCGATGTTGCGGCGCTGGTCGGGGAGGCGCGGCTGCGGGTTGGCGCCGCCGAGGGTGTAGCCGAGGTGCCAGTCGGAGGAGAAGAGGATGTTCATTGCGGGTGGGTGCTTTCGGGGTGCGTTCAGAAAAAGGTGTTAGAAAAAAGTTTCCGAATAATAATCTGTCAACGGTGTAACTGGTCAAGTACGTTCGCTCGGTGGAGGTGCGGCTGCGCGGTTGCAGTTCGATTGTGCCACATAGAGGCGACAGTTTCTGTCGCGGGGAGGAGGCTTGCGAGCGGCCAGACCAAATGACGTTCACCGAAGCATCGTCACGCTCCGCGAGCCGAGCCATTCCTCGAAATCACTTTCGTACCGATCTATCGTTGCAGCCGGGTTCTCCTTGTCGGCACTCCACCGCGCTGGATTGTCATAGATGTACTGACGAATTCGCTGGAGTCCCGCCTCGTTTCGAATCACATGCTCGTAGTAGTTCCGCTGCCATACGACGCCAATCCGGGGCGATGCCGCGCGAAGGTCTCTCGTGACACGAGCCTTGAAGGATCGGACGACCGCTGAGAGCGATCCCGGCGCGACGTTAGGCGTGGATCCCTGTAGGGGCGCAGCCTGCTGCCCGCGCTGTGCGGGGGAGACCGCCCTCTCGTCGCCCGCCGCCAAGATCAAGATTCCGTGGACGTGGTTGGGCATCACGACGAATTCGTCGATCTGGACCTGCGGGTGGTGATTCGGGATATCGCCCCAGGCCACCCGGACGAGGTTGGCGATCTTCGGATCCTGGAAGAACATCTGGCGCCGGTCGGTGCAGATGGTGATGAAGTAGCCGCCGCCCTGGGCGTAGTCGTAATAGGGCAGCCTGATCGAGCGGCGATCGCGGAATTTGCGGTCGGTATCGGTCGGGAGATTATTTGGCGCCGCGATGTCTGGCGGTGGCCTTCGTTGTGGCTGTTGTCTCAGCACTGTGTCTGTGGGCGCAGCAGGCTGCCCGCGCTTTGCGGGGGAGCCTGCCCCTACGTCGATGGATGGCCTGCGTTGTGGCTGTTTGTTCATTACTACACCCCGGGCGCAGCAGGCTGCGCCCCTACGTCGATGGGTGGCTTTCGTTCCGGCATTTGTCTTACTCCAACGTCTGTGGGCGCAGCAGGCTGCGCCCCTACGAGGGTCACATCTCCAATGACTGGGCGCGTTTGCGGGCGGCTTCTGAGGGGGTGGCCTTTGCGGCGTCTACGCCGGGGGCGGTGGTGGCGTTCTGGAGGCAGGCTGGTGGATTCGGCGACGCTTCTTCGGGGCGCATGGCCCAGGGGGGGCGGGGGACTTTGACGTGGAGGGCCTCGCGGAAGTTGGGGGCGACGATCACTTTCTCGTCGGGGCCGAGGCGGAGGGCGAGCTTGCGGTCGCCTTCGCTGAAGCCGCGCCAGATGGAGTCGGCGAGCTCCTGACCGCCGCTGCGGCCGAGGACGCGGGTCTGGCTGTTCTCAATCACGACTTCTGAGACGCGCGAGCCCTGTTGCTGGGCGCCGAAGAGGATGATGCCGCGCGAGCGCATCTGGCTGGCGACGTACTCGAAGAGCTTGGTGATGGGGTCGGAGGCCCCGCGCGGGGCGTAGCGATTGAGCTCGTCGATGACGACGAGGAAGGTCTCGTGGCGGGCGGCATGGGGGCCGCTGCGCCACTGGACGAGCTGGTTGAGGACCGTGGCGATGACGAAGCGCTGGAGGTGGGCGTCCTGGATCGACTGGATGTCGATGACGGCGACATCCTCCTCCATGGTGGCGAGGGCGAGCGGCTGGCCGTCGCTGTCGTCGCGGCGGAGGAGGCCGCTGTTGTGGCCGACGACTCGCGCGAGGCGACGCCAGAGCGCCTGGATGGTGGAGTTGCTCATGGTGCGGAGGCTGTCGTCGTCGAGGTCTTTGCCCTCGGGCTGGGCCTTGGCCTCGATGTAGTCGAGGAGGCTCTGGAAGTTGTGGACGTTGAGGGCGTTCTTGCCGTCGAAGGCGCGGTCGATGGTGCCGGTGAGCTGGCGACGGGCGAGGAGGTTCGGCGGTGTCTGGCCACCGAGCCGTTCTTCGAGTCCCATCGCCTTCGTGCGGCCGATCGAGAGGCGGTGGCTGAGGTAGTTGATCAGGGTGACGAGGTTGTCGTTGGCGCGCGTCTCCTCGCTGAACAGGAGGTCGAAGAGGCCGAAGTCGATGATGTCTTTCAGCGACCAGGAGTAGGGACGGACATCGCCGGGACGCTCGGTGGCGGTGGGGATGGCATTGCCGCTGCGCTGGGCGGTCTCGGGCGCGTAGTAGGCGATGCTGCGGAAGATGTCAGGGGAGGCGACGCCCATCTCCTGCCATACGGCGAGATCTTCCTCGGTGAACTTGGTGGACCAGCGGTCGAGCCAGAAGAGGTCGAAGCCTTTGACGTTGAAGATGACGGCCTTGATGCGCGGGGCCTGGCCGGTGCCGGTCATGCCGACGGCGCGCTTCTTCACGGCGTTGATGGTCTGGTAGGTCGCCATGGTGAGGAACGACGACTTGGTGCCGGATCCGGCAGCGCCGTTCACGTTGAGGTGGCCGGACTGCGCACCGAGCAGGAAGTCCTGGTCGAGGAAGGCACGCCCGGCGGTGGAGTCGCCGCCGTTGCGAATGAGGCCGACGGCGACGCCGCGCTCCTCGGCGTAGGCGTCCATCTCGTAAGCGCGCTCGGCGTCGTGCTGTTCGCACATGAAGACGGTGCTGCCCTCGACGGGCGGGGCGAGCTTGGGGGGGAAGGCGTTGACGACGCGGGCCTTGGCGTAGGTGACGCCGTCGCGGTCGAGCATGAGGTCGTCGGCGACGGGATCGCCGTCGTGGGCGGCGAGCTCCATGTGCATGGTGGAGATGGTGGAGCGGCGGTAGACCTGCTCGACCACGCCGAAGAGTTCGACGGCGGTGCCGCCCATGACGGTGGGGACGCGGACGATCTGCGTCTGTTCGACGAGCTGCCCGGGGGCGACCCAGAAGTAGAACTCGTCGACGTTGGCTTCCTGGCCGGGGGGGCAGCCGATGCGGCCGAGGCCGGTGGGGGTTGGGTGTGTCTCTGTGTTGTTTGTCATGGGGCACCTCTGGGTTGATCCACGAAGAGCACTAAGGGCACGAAGGGTAGTGGAGTCAGGATGGGTGATTTGCGGCGGCCATGCACCCCAGGCGTCGGTCACGCTGTGGCTGGACGAACATCCTACTCCTGAAGCGGCACCGCCGTGACGGTCGTCAGGTCTTCGACGCGGGCTGAAGGCCCGCGCTACGAGGTACGCGGTGGCCTGTGACGCCCATTAGTTGGCCATCCTGAACATGCGGTGGAGTTTGGGGATGAGGAGATCGAGGTTGGGGAGGATGGCGTGGAGGTGGTCTTCGCAGCGGACTATTGGTTCTACGCTGATGCCGCTGCGGGAGTAGCCCTCGTCGCGGCAGCGCAGGCGGTAGAGGTAGCCAGCGAGGCCGGAGAGGTAGGCGGGCATGTCGCCGCTGTGCGCGCTCTCGACGTACTGCAGGGGGACGGTGACGCGGACGATGCCGTACGACGGTGAGATACCGGGCTGCGATGAGAGGCGGACGTAGGTGTTGACGAGATCGACGTGCTGCACCGTGCGGAGGATGAAGGCGGGCGTGCGTTCGCCCGGCTTCAGCGTGTAGGTGAGCTCTTGCAAGCCGGGCGGGAGGTAGGTGGTCATCTGGCGCTTCACCAGGCCGATGACGGGGACGTTGTGCGTGGGCGCGGTGGCGAGACGGCGTTCGAGCAGGCCGTCCATCAGCGTCGGCGTCGTGAAGTCGGCGAGCATGACGGCGCGCTCGGCCTCCTCCATCGCCTCCATGGCGAGACTACGGGTGGCGCGGCGCATCGTGTCGAAGTCGCCAAGCACGGAGCCGAGGGGACGCTCGAGCAGATCGACGCCGATCTCGCGCAGGCGGTGGAAGGCCTCTTCGATGTACTCGCGGTCGATGCCGTCGGAGTAGAGGCAGATGACCTTGCGGGTCTGTGTGCCGGCCCCGCGCTTCACGACCCGGCCTTCTATCCCCAAGGCGGCGGCAGAGACGGCGGCGGCGATGATCGGGCGGCGGCGATAGTCGACGAGGAGGGAGCCGACGGTCTTTGATTTGATGGAGCCGTCGACGAAGCGGATGGGTACGTCGGGCGTCGGATCGCCGGGGGCGATGGGGCCCCACTCGTGCTGCGGGCACTCGTAGTCGAGCTCGAGGCCGTCGCGCGGGGTGTCGTCCTCGTCGTCGGCTTCGTGGCCGGGGAAGGGGGGCACAGAGGCGTCGTTGAGGGGACTGGGCGCGTATGCGGCGAAGAGTGGCCGGGTGGTGGTGGCGGGCATAGGTCGTGTCCGAAGCGTACGTATGTTCGGTGTGGGGTCAGGATACGGGGTGTGGGGTGTCATGGGAACCGTGCGGAGCTGTCTCCTACGGCGACTCTTCGAAAAGCTCCGCCGCTACTGGATTCGGATGTGTCCCCCGGCCGACAGGCCCTACTGCAGAGCCAGTAGCGGGAGTCGCGTCCGTTAAGATCGTCGCGTATGGCAGAGGTTCGTCCCGCAGCATCTTCGACCACAGAACACGACGGCTGGCGATCGCCAGCAGAGCGGGCACGTGCACGGGTTGATGTGCTGGTGGAACTGGCCGTTGTGCTGGGGATCACGGCGATCGCGGCGGGGCTGCGGCTGTGGGCGTTGGATACGGTGCCGCTGGGGTTGCACGGCGATGAGGCGTGGACGGGGATCGACGCTGAGCGGATCCTCGACGAGGGATGGATCGGGGCGTACGTCCTCAGTGCGCTGGGGCAGCCGACGGGGCCGCTGTATGTGACGGCGGCGCTGTTCGTGTTCCTGCCGAACGACACCGAGGCGATCCGGCTGTCGATGGCGCTGCTGGGGGTGCTGACGATCCCGGCCGCCTATATGGCCGTCCGGACGATGTTCGATCGCGTGACAGCGACGTTCGCGGCAGCGATCCTCGCGGGGCTGATGTGGCACCTGCACTTGAGCCGGACGGGGTTCATGGTGACGTCGTGGCCGCTGATGGAAATGCTCGTGCTGTGGTCGTTGTGGTGGGCGCTGCGGGGGCGGCGGTGGCAGCAGTTCGCGGTCGCGGGTGTGGTGTTCGGGTTGGGGGTGTATTGCTACAACGCGTACCTGCTGTTCGTGCCGGTGCCGTTCGCAGCGCTCGTCTGGACGCTGGCGCGGGAGCCGCGCGAGCGGCGCTTGAGCTTGCTGCGACAGGTCGGGGTCTTTGCGGTGGCGGCGTTGGTGGTGACGTTGCCGCTGCTGGACTACGTGCGGACGCACCGGGCGGAGTACGAGCTGCATCAGGAGATCGTGGGAGTGACGCACTCGGAGGAATGGCAGGACGACGGCTGGTTGGGGCGGGGCACGATGCTTGCGGATCGGGCCGGAGAGTGGGTACGGGGGTTGGTATGGGGAGATCGCGAAGACTTCGGCGACGGGCTGGCGAGTCCGGGGCATCCGGTCGTACACCCGATGATCGCGGCGCTGGCGCTGGCGGGTATCGCGATGGCGGCGCGGCGGTTCCGGGAGCCGGCCCATGCGGTGCTGTTGAGCGCGATGTTGCTGTTGCCGCTAGGGGCGATCCTTACGGTGAGCGACGGGCTGTTCCGGCGAACGTTGGGGCTGGCGCCGATCGTGGCGGTGCTGGCGGCGCTGCCGCTGGCGTGGGTGTGGCGGCGGGCCGGCCTGGTGCCGAATGTGCGTCTGCGGGTGGCCGGCTTGGCCGCGGTGGGGGCGACGATCGTGGCACCGGGCGTGGTGACGGCGTACCAGTACTTTGGCCCGGTGCAGGACACGTTCGTGATGCAGTACGTGTATCCGTATCAGCTTGACGCTGCATCGCGGTACATGGACACATTGCCGGACGGCACGAAGGTGTACTTCTACAGCGACCGCTGGATGTTCGACTACGAGACGCGCGTGTTTCTGGCGCCCGGCGTGACGGGCATCAATCGCTCGAAGGAGTACCGGGTGGGGCTCCCGCGGCGTGACGAGGTGGTTTTAACCGCGGATCCAGAGGGAGGGGTGGCGTTCCTGTTCATGGAGCCGTACCTGGGGAAGCTGGACGAGGTGGTGAAGTTGTACGCAGGGGGTGAGGTGCACGAAGAACAGCGGGGGGGCGAGGTGTTGTTTCGTGCGTACTATTTGCCGTGAAGGCGAGTTTGAGTTTGTAGTTTGTAGTCTATGTAGTGAGGTGGGGTGGCGCCGGTTCGAAGTGTGTCGACGTCGAAGCGCTTTGAGGTGGTACGGACAAGATGCTTCGCTGCCGTGACGGTCGTCAGGTCTTCGACGTTCAGAATGACAGGGCCGGGGCGCTGTCAGCGTAGTGAGGCATGGACGCAGTCGGGCATCCATGCTGTTCGCAGGACAGCGTGCTGCAGCATGCCCCTACGACGCGACGTTCACGGCAACGACAGCCATCGCACACCGCGGACTTCATGACCCGGTACACTGGCGGCGATATACATGGACCATACCTCGCTGCCGCTCCTTGCTGAAGGAGCCTCTCTCAACATCCCGATGTCGCTCGCGGTCACCCTCTTCGTCGTGGGGCTTATCGGCTATGCGGCGGTCAACGCCATCGAGATCGCCGTGGTCGCATCCAATCGCATCCGCGTACGGGCGGCGGCCGAGGATGGCCACCGCAGCGCCATCGCCCTCGACAAGCTGAAGTCCAACCAGGATGTGTTCTTTGGGGCGATCGTCGTCCTGCAGAATCTGTCCGTCTTTCTCGTCTCGACCGCCGGCTCGGTCATCGCCGTCGACCTGTTCGGTAGTTGGGGCTTTCTGGTTTCGCTCATCGCGATCCCGCTCATCACCACCGAGTTCGGCGAGTACTCGCCCAAGGTGATCGCGTCGCGCTCTGCCGACCGGATCGCCCTGCTCGTCGCGCTTCCGGTGCAGGGGCTGGTCTGGATCATGCGGCCGATCATCGCGGCGCTCGCGGTACTCCCGAATTTCTTCGTGAAGGGCGGCGTCGGCTCCACCGTGACCGAAGCGGAACTCCGGATGCTGATCGGCATCGGCGCCGAGGAAGGTGCGGTCGGAGAGGATGAGGCCGATCTGCTCGACCGCGTCTTCCACTTCCACGACCGCCGCGCGAACGAGATTATGATTCCGCGCACGGAAGTCGTGTGGCTGGAGAAGGATGAAACCGTCGCCGAGTTTTACGACGCCTTCAAGGATGCTCCGCACTCACGCTTCCCGGTCTACGACGACACAGTGGACAACGTAGTCGGCATCGTCAGCATCAAGGACGTGCTCCGCGCCCTCGCCAACAGCGAGATCACGCCGGAGTCGTCGATCGCGCCGCTGATGCGCGCGCCGTTCTTCATCCCGGAAAGTAAGCTGGTCTCAGAGCTGTTCTGGCAGATGCAGGACGAACGCCAACAGATGGCCGTTGCCATCGACGAGTACGGCGGGGTCGCCGGCGTGGTCACTCTCGAACTGCTGCTCGAAGAGATGGTCGGGCGCGTGGTGGACGAGCTGGGCCAGCCCTCAGAGGAGTACGACGCCATCGACGAGCACCGCACGCGCGTTGATGGCGGGATGAGCATCTACGATGTGCGCGAGGAGCTGGAGATCGACCTGCCGGACGGCGACTACGAGACAGTCGCCGGGCTGATCCTCGACCGCCTCGGCCATATTCCCGCGGTCGGCGAAAGCATCGCCATCGAGGGCGTCCGCATCACCGTAAGCGAGGTCAAGGGAGTCAAGATAGAGTCCGCCGTTATCACCAAACTGGAACATGAGCCGGGGTAGAGCAACGGGTGGACAACAGACGACAGACAACAGACGACAGACAACAGACGACAGACGACAGACGACAGACGACAGACGACAGACGACAGACGACAGACGACAGACGACAGACGACAGACGGGTCAATAGATGGGACGGTGGGACTTGTGGGTCGTACGGGGTACGCAATCCGCGCTTCTCTGTCGCGGAGTGGAACAGACTGTGAACTGACAACTATGAACTGCCGATGAAAGCCCAACGCCTTCGCATGACGTTTGGCCGCAGCGACGACATGAAGTACATCTCGCACCTGGACATGATGCGCTTCTGGGAACGCGCGCTGCGCCGGGCGGAGATTCCCGTCTCGTACTCCGAGGGCTTTTCTCCACACGCGCAGATCTCTCTCGCCGCGCCGCTGGCGGTGGGGACGACCTCGGAGGCGGAATTGATGGACGTGTTTCTCGATACGGCGATGGCCCCGAAGCAGGTCATCCAGCAGGTCACCCAACAGCTGCCGGCGGGCATCACGATTGTCGCGGCGCAGGAAGTCGGGCTGGCGCTGCCGTCGTTGCAGGCGGACATTCGTTTTGCGGAGTACGTTGTTGAGATCGGAGCGGCACGTGGAGATGGAGCGCGGGCGCCCTCGCCCGCGCATGCCCCGCCAACGACGAGCGACCCCCCAGCAACTGGCGCGCCCGATCCGCCCCAGTACGTCCCACCCAGCCACTCCTCGGCGACTGCTGAGGCGGCTGTCCGCGATTTCCTCGCCGCTGCCACCATCCCCTGGCAGCACAAACGGGAGAACGATATCCGCAGCTACGACATCCGCGCCCAGGTGGACGACATCACCGTCATGCACAGCGATGCGGCCTGCGCGCGGCTGTTTCTCCGGCTGAAGAACGACAACACCGGATCGGGCCGACCCGAGCAGGTGATCGCGGCTCTCGGGCTGCCGCCGCCGACACGCATCCACCGGACGCAACTGATCCTGGAGAACAGCTCGCCGGCGCGAGAGGCGTGGCGGAAGCACGGGCGATCGGTCGAATAGCGGGCAGAACAGACAGCAGAGCAAAGCATCCGCAAGCAGGGCACCAATCACAAGCACATGCTTTTAACGCTCATCCGGCACGGGGAAACCGAACACAACAAGGGGCAGCTCACGCTGGGGCGGGCGGACGTGCCGCTCAACGCACGAGGGCTTCGGCAGGCGCGGGCGGCCGCCGCCTTCGTCACCCGCCCCCCTGCAGCCATCTATTCGAGCCCACTCGTACGGTGCCGGGACACGGCAGTGCCAATCGGCACCGCGACGGGCATCTCCGTGACGATCGATCCCGGGCTGATCGAGATGGATGTCGGAGAGATGGAGCACCTCTCGCGCGAAGAACTGCGCGAGCGGTATCCCGAGTTCCTGCGGGAGTGGCTCACCGCTCCGGGCGCGGCGCGGATGCCCGGGGGCGAGACGCTGGCCGAAGTCCAGGAGCGGGCCTGGGCGGCCGTCGAACGCATGCAGGTGGGCCATCCCGGAGGCGAGGTGATCGCCGTCACGCACAACTTCGTCATCCTGACCATCGCCTGCCGCGTGCTGAATCTCCCGCTGAGCGACTTCCGGCGGCTCCGCACCGCGCTTGCGGGCATCACCACGGTTCAGCTCCCGGTTGAAATGTCCAGTGGGACCCCCACGTTGATCTCTTGGAACGACACCGGCCACCTCCGCACCCGCGGTCTTGCGTAGCCGGAGATCCTGCGCTCGCAGGGCCACGCGGAGGACAACTTCATGAACGCCACCTCGACCCCTACGGCCAACCCTGTCACGCTCGATGCGCTCGATCGCAAGACAACCCGCGTGCGCGTGCTGATGAACGCCGGCATCCTCGAAGGCGACCACCCGCACCCGCCGGGGGTCCAGCTCAGCGAATCTCTCCGGAATGCCGCTTCGCACGAGCGCTACCTGCTGCTGACCAACGTCACCATCCACCACCTCGACGGGACGGCCGCGCACGGCGACCTGGCGCGCGCTCCGTTTGTGCTGATCAACACGGCGCAGACCCACGCGATCATTCCGCTCGAAGATCAGTAGCGGACCTGTCGCCGCGCTGGGCCGAGTAGCTCCGATGGTCCGAGGGCCTCTGGGGAGGGCTCTGGATCTCGCTTGCGCTCAACGCCCTGCTCGCTCTCGCTTGCGCCCATCCGACGGCTTCAGGGGAAGCCTCTGGATCTCGCTTGCGCTCGAGATGCAGCTACGGTTCATGAAGGACTCGTCGCCCTTGTGGATCGAGTAGGCGGAGCCAGGGCGAAGGCGGCGACGATCGCGTCGAGGACTTCTTCGATGCGGTCGACGATTAGCAGATGGCCGCCGCCGGTGATGATGGTCGCGCGGCAGCCCGGTAGATGGTCGGCGACGTAGCGGCCGATGTCGACGGGGACGATCTTGTCGTTATCGCCGTGCCACAGGCGTACGGCCAGCGTCACGCTGGCGGGATCCATGGGCCAGGGGCGGGAATGCAGGTCGAACTCCTGTACGGCGCCGCGGGAGCCCGGTCGCAGGCCCTCTAACAACACCGCGCGGAACAGCTCTCGTGCTTCGGGGCGTGCCAGCACCTCGGGGTCGGGACGGCGCGACATGCGGTCGGCGCTGGTGCGGCGCAAGGCGGCGGGCATGAGGCGGATACCGATACTGATGAAGACGCGCGTGATGGGCAGGACCGCGCGGCGCAAGAAGCGGCCCAGTCGGGACTTGCTGCGAGCGATGTAGGCGTCGATGGGGCCGGCACCGCTGACGATGACGGCCGCGGTCAACCGCTCCGGCATGGCGACGGCGCAGGCGATCACGTGCGGCCCGCCACCGGACAGTCCGAGCACGGCGAACTGACCGAGGCCCAACGCATCCGCCAACGCGGCGACGTCCGCCGGCCAATCGTCGAATTGGCGGCCGGGCTGGAAGTCGGAGCCACCGAAGCCGGGCCGGTCGGGGGCGATCAGGCGAAGGCGGCGGGGGCGGGCGGCCTCGTCGGCATATGCGGGTTCCAGACGCGAGCCCGGGGATCCGTGGAAGTACAACACGGGGCGGCCGGCCGGATCACCGTACTCCGCATAGGACAAGGCGCGGCCATCGGACAGGCGAACACTTAACTGAGGGGGCTGCTCGGCCATGCGCTCACTGTAACAAGGCGGTTAGGGCACATTGTTGTGTCCGGCTGTCCGACTGTCCGTCCGACGGCCTCAGGGGAGGCCTCTGGATCTCCGCTGGCGCTCCGACAATTGCCCGGCGCGGGGCGGGTTCATATCATGGGCTTGCGCCCGATCTTTTGAATAGAGCGACAGCACGGCCGTGACCGGCGGCATGGAGAAACAACGCATGCAGATTCGAGTTGCAGCCGGAGATATCAGCATGCACGAAGCACCGTGCATTGTCGTGAACCTGTTTGAGGGCGTCGCGGCGCCGGGCGGGGCGACTGGCGCGGTGGACAGCGCGCTTGATGGGATGATCGCGAATCTCATCGCGGCGGGGGACATCCGCGGCAAGGAAGGCGAGATGACGCTGCTGCACACGTTCGGCAAGTTGCCGAGTGCGCGGGTGCTGGTGGCCGGGCTCGGCAAGAGCGCGGACTTCAATGCCGATAAGGTACGCGACCTGAGCGCGAACGTGGCGCGGTTCATGCGGACGAAGCGCATCGGCGAGTACACGACGATCGTGCATGGCGCGGGCATCGGCGGCCTAGATGCGGCGGCCTGCGCGGAGGCGATTGCCGAGGGAACGCGGCTGGGGTTGTACCGCTTCGACCGGCACAAGAAGCCGGCGGACGATGCGTTCGAGGTGCAGGGGCTAACGATCATCGAGCGCGAGCAGGGGAAAGTCGCGGAGATCACGGCGGCAGCCGAGCGCGGCGTGATCCTGGCGGAGGCGGTGGAGTTCGCGCGCGATCTGGCGAATGAGCCGGGCAACATCCTGACGCCGACGGAGTTCGCGGCGCGCGCGGAGGCGATGGCGCAACAGCACGGTCTTGGGGTCCGCGTACTCGACCGCGAGCAGGTGCGGGGGATGGGGATGGGGG
>CXWL01020486.1_pt1 | contig 20017 bp, 15 predicted proteins | sample 590931 | NCBI WGS metagenome assembly CXWL01 (sample SAMEA3498368, study PRJEB10139) | groundwater metagenome | biome: water well; material: biofilm material | place: Germany | collected 2015-04-27 | reverse complement strand
AGGTATCAGCGAGGGAGATAGGTAATATTGTGCGGTTAGTGGACAGTCTCAAGGACAGGTCCGTCCGCGAACCCGCTACCAAATCATTCTACGTTCGGTCAGGTCTTGTCCTGCGCTTCGCGGGATGTTGCTACGTTCGGTCAGGTCTTGTCCTGCGCTTCGCGGGATGTGACCTGACCGTTGCCGGTAATATGCTCTTACTCGTGCCCCAGCACCGAGAAAAACTCGTTGAATACAAATTCCTTCGGTTTGTTCGCGAAAGGCCCGACCGTGAAACTGGTCTGTCCCGAAGTCACTGTCTGCCGCACCAGCGTGCTGGCGCCGTCGTCAAAAGTTACGCGGCAGATCACCGGCATCGTGAAATTTGTCAGCATATTTTTGGTGCCTACCGTTCCCTTGACCACCCACTGGTCCCCCTGCGCCACAATCGCGAATTTGACATCGAACCTCGGGATGTTACGACCGTAAACCCATTCATCGAAAAACCATCCCAGCGACTGGCCGTAATATTGTTCGGCAAGTTTTTCAAACGAGGCAGTCGAAATCGGCGTACTGTCGGCCAGGTGCGAACATTCGTTCATGAAGCGAAGAAATGTCCGGTCAGAGTTTTTCTCGATATCAAACATCAGATACCTGAGCATGTGCAACACCCACGATCCCTTGGTGATGCGGAGCTTGACCGGCACCCGTTCACCGGCGGCCAGCGGTTGATCTTGGCCCAGATCGGCCAGCGTATAAATAACATCGCGCTGACCAAGCAATTCTGAGTGAAATACTCCGTCACCGAGCGGATCGCGCAGGAACATCGTGCCGAGATAGTACGGCGTCGCGTCGACCAGCCAGGTTTCGCGCTTCGACGCGATCTTCATCAGATTCCCAAACCATTGACGGGATATTTCAATACCGGCATTGAGATACAGCCCGCCGGAATTGGGGAGGATACATTTTACTTGTGGGACACAGACAAGCCCGGGCATCGACGGCCCCTCAAGCGGAAAAACTGTCGTGTGCGAGGCGCCGCGGATATCACCGAATCGGGTGGCGAAATAATCCAGCGCCGCCATCACCGGTGGCTGGTACACATCGTCATTAACGAAACATTCGTAATTGGTCTTGTTGAGATCTTTGGATTTCAGAAATGTCAATTCACGCCCGGCCGGGGTAGTCTGTGCGATAGAGTCGTAACCGCCGACATGCGGCTGAAAGTAGAACCACCGGTATGTCTCTGCCGGTGCCGCTGTAAACCGGCGCTTTCCCTTTTGAATTTCGCCGGATGAGGCGACTCCGGGCACAAGATAGACATATCCTTTTGGAGCAGTAAAATCGATCTGCACCGGCGCGGCCGCCGGGTTTTCAGCAAAGGGCAGAGCCTGAATATAACTTTGCCCATGGTAGACAACTCGAATAACAATAGTATCACCGCGGTGAACATAGCGCGGGAGTATTACACCGATAAAGGGAAGATCGGAACGACGATAGTAATCAAGAGGTTGCCCTTCAAAATATATGGAATCGATTTTCAGCGTGTAGTTCAAATAAAATGTTGTGAATCTGAGCGAATCACTTAGTGCTACCAACTGCAGGTCACAAACAGCTTTTTCAATTGCCCCGCCATTCAGACCTTCCATAGCCAGTTCGGCTTTTCTGCCGACTGTTTTTGTTTGGTACTGTATTTTCGACAACGATCGGTCATCGATCTCTGAGGTTTCTTTTCGCTTAAACGCGGCGCCATCGGTAGTAATGATGTCGTTGGGGTATTTCTCGTAGCCGATCAGGGCTTCCTCCGGACGATTGGGATCGAATGAAAAAGCGAACCTATTAAAATCGGCCCAGAAATATCCATCGGCCGACCGCTCATAGCAGGATCGGAGGAGTTGAAAATAGTTATCGTGTTCATGGCCCATTATCGGCCTGAAGAAAAACTCTCCCTGCGCCTGTTTGGTGGCGATATTGTAGTCTTTCCAATCCAGTGTCGACGAGGTGAACGCGAATTTCTCCTTGAGTCGAAGATCAAGGTCGTCCGCCATGCGAATGAAACAGACCTCAAACGACTCGTGCACGGCCGAGTCGCCACAAGCAAACCAGAGATTCATACGCTCGGTATGACTGGGGACATCGATATCGCATCGGCCCTTGCCGATAAAAATCGCGGTCGTAGGGCGGTCAAGCAATGGTCTGGCCAGATACATTTTGCCTTCGGTAAAAGTAAATTTTGCCAGGTCCTTTTCGTAGACAAAATTGCTCACCGAGGCCACCTCTACCTCACTACTGAGCAGATCATAATCGAGCGCGCTGTAGTTGCGCTTGAATTCCTTCAGAAACGGCGAATCGGCCGCCCCCGCTGTGGTGGCGAGCAATAATAGTGAAACCACGCATGCGAATCGTTTCATAGTAACACCTGTCCCGGATTGTTATACCGTTTAGCTTCTTGAATAGACGCAACTGTCAGATGATTGTCAAATCCCATTTGTCGAGCCAGCGGCTCGACAACCGCCAGAAATTGAGTATATTTCAATTTGTAATCCAGTTGCGCGGGCAAGAACCGATAGCCCTGATGATTTCCCCAAACGCCCCGGATCGACCGCTCGATAGCCAGCGCCTCTTCAACGGATTCATTGCGTATCGCATCGGTCACATAATACGCCTCACCAAGCGCCGCCGCCGAACCCAGATGAATCACCGCATCGTACCGGGCATACTCCAGTGGAAAAGTCGTGCCGATTTTAGTCATGGCTTCGGGATGAAAAGCGAAGGCGTCCAGCGTCCCACGGTCAGTGACAAAGGAACACCCCGCAATTTGCGCCTCGCGATCAATCTGCCTTCGATATATCTCCAAATGAAAACCCATCCAGTCGCGGCGGGAATCCGGATTCTCTATCAATAACTGTCTGGCGAGTTCGTCGAAATATATATAACCGGCAAAAGTCGAAACGCTCTTGAGACGCTCCACGAAATCTGATTTGCCCGACGCTGGCGCGCCAGTGATAACTATGCGTGTCACCATAAGTTTTCAAATCTATCCCGGCTTGGTCTCAGAGTCAAGGGAGTGTTGAAAAAGTCTACCAGTGTGTCATTGCGAGACGCGGCTTCTTAGACGCGGCGAAGCAATCTCTGCTCTGCCCTTTAGTCAAGAGAAGAAGGAGAGATTGCTTCGGTCCCACGAAGCGCGGGACACTCGCAATGACTGGTTGGGGCTTTATCAACAAGCCCTCAAGCGGTGTACTTGTGCGACCGACTGATAATCGGTATCTTGGCAAAACGAAGCATAACAATTTGTTATACAGACATTATGGCAATCAATATCTTTGGAATTCAAGACTATCTCACCGAGCACGAACTCGACGGCTGGCTGTTGGCCGATTTTCACGGCCGCAACGAAATTGCAATGCGCCTTTTGGGTATTGGCGGCATGCTCACGCGGCGGGCGTTTTATTATATTCCGGCCTCGGGCGAGCCGACCGCTTTGGTCAACCCGATTGAAGCCGAAAAGTTCAAACACCTCCCGGGTGCAATCACCTCCTGTCTTGGCTACAAACTGCTCGAAGCCGAATTGGCGCGCCTGCTCAAAGGACAGCGACGCATTGCGATGGAGTATTCATCGTTCGGTCGACTGCCCTATGTCGCAATGGTCGATGCCGGCACGATTGAACTGGTGCGACTGAGCGGATGCGAGATTGTCTCCTCGGCTGATTTAGTTGCGGCTTTTCAGGCGGCGCTTTCTGTCGAGCAGATTGCCACGCATCGAATCGCCGCGCACAATTTGATAGAAATCAAAAACGACGCCTTCAAGTTCATTGCTGATTCTCTCACAAACGGCAAGAGCATCACAGAATATGACGTTGTCCAGTTTGTCCTGCGGAAATTCGATGAAGACGACATGATGACTGATCACTCCCCCATTTGCGCCGTCGACTCCCACTGCGGCGACCCACATTATGAACCGGGAGCAGGAAATTCAACTACGATAAAACGCGGACAACTGGTGCTGTTGGATATCTGGGCCAAGTTGAAAAGAGACGGGGCGGTGTTCGCCGATATTACCTGGATGGCTTTTGCCGGAACGGCGACTGAGATTCCAGCCAAATACAACGAAATATTCTCGGTGCTCACCAAGGCGCGCGATATGGCCGTGTCATTTTTGCGCGACAATATCGATAAACGGCCGGTTCATGGCTGGGAAGTTGACGATGCTTGTCGGGGCGTTATCATTGCCGCCGGATACGGCGAACGATTTTTCCATCGCACCGGCCACAGCATCACGGAGAACACCCACGGCACCGGCCCGAATATCGACAATCTCGAAACCGAGGACCAACGTCGACTGGCCAAGGGTCATTTGTTCTCGATTGAGCCGGGGATTTATCTGCCGGACTGCGGTTTCCGGACCGAAATCGACGTGCTAATTGGCCACGACGGCGCCGAGGTAACCACGCTACCCCTGCAGACGAAAATCACCCCGCTGTTTTGATCCTCATGTTCATCACCGATGAGATGGTTTGCGGGATGGAGGTACGGTTCGGCGTTCCGGTCAATTGCGAGTTTGTTATGCCGTCAACTAAGACCGAGCTTGAGCGCATTCGCTCGTCACAAAAAGACGGACGCAATCACGATGTTACGCTGTACATCGAAAAGGATGACAAGCTGATAGTCATCGCAAAACACCCGTACCCGCCGGGACTTTTTCGGGCGCCTTCGGGCGGGATTCATCCGGGGGAATCATTCATGGACGGCATCAATCGCGAGTCCCACGAAGAAACCGGGTGCGAAATCGAAGTCGTTCGGTTTCTCATGAAAACAAAGGTGCTCTTTCATTCAACGGAAGACAAGGCGGACTTTATCCGCTGGCGGTCGTTTGTTTTTCACGCAAAATATGTAAGTGGGGATTTTGTTTACACCGATCATCACGAAATTTCTGCCGTGCGGCTGGCCGACTGGAGCGAGTTTGAGACGTTTGGCCGAATCATGCGGCAATCGGATTCGGCAGGGTTGCATTATAGGGCGGAGTTGCATGAAGCGGTGTGCGAGGTGTTGGGGCGATAGCGCCGAGAGTTACCCTAATGCACTTTCTGACACTTCGGGCAATAGTGCGCTGACCTTGAGCCGAGTTTGCGGCGGACAATTTTAGTTCTGCAACGAGGGCAAGGTTCCTCTTCCTGACCATACACTTTCAAATATTTCTGAAACGATCCGGGCTGGCCATTGACGCCTGAATAACTGTCCACCGAAGTTCCCGCTTTGCGAATCGCCAGCTTCAGCAGTCGCTGAATGTGACCGTGGAGTTCAGCCAGTTTGGTTGGCGACACCGATGTGGTCAGCCGCTGAGGGTGAAGCTTGGCCGCCCAGAGCGACTCGTCGGCATAGATATTCCCAACCCCCGCCAGAAACGACTGATCCAACAGCGCCGGTTTGAGCATCCGCAGGCGTTTGCGACTAAGCGCGACAAATTCGGCGGCGGATATTTCCAGTGGTTCGGGACCGAGTTCTTTCAGTCCTTTCTGTTGCCACAATTCCCTCGCAGTAAAAAGACGCAGTCTCCCGAAGCGGCGGTAGTCGTTGAAGCGAAGAAAAGTCGAGGAGAGATTGCTTCGGTCCCGCGACCCTTCGACCAGCTCAGGGTGAAGGGACACTCGCAATGACTTTACAACTAAGTTCGTGTCGCGCAGACGAAAAACCACGAGGTCATGCTTTCCCGGTGTGATTGGCTGTTCGTCGTAGAAAAAGTGGCCGGTCATTTTCAGATGCACCCAGAGGACTAGATCGCCGGAAAGCGCTATTAGAATATTCTTGCCGCGTCGGGTGACTCCGAGAATCGTTCGGTTAGCGAGCGCCTGCGAAAAATCGGTGGCTTGAATTGAAGGGCTGACGACTATCGAGTTTTTCGGCGCGTTGATCGAGACCGCCAGAATGGTCTTGCCGACCACTGTTTCGCGTAGGCCACGACAGACGGTCTCTACTTCGGGGAGTTCAGGCATATGTCAGATTCCACGTGGCGTCAGGTGCCCCCACCTGACGCTTTTCAAACACCATCCAGTAGTGCGGTCAGGTGAGGACGCCTGACCGCACGCTGACTCGTCACACACCTCCGGCGAGCCTCGCGCGATAGTCTGTTATCGCCGCGCGAATGGCGTCCGGCGCCAGATTTGAACACGACATTTTTTCCGGTGGTAAGCCGTTGAGCACGTTTGCCACATCTTCTTTGGTCAACAGGGCGGCTTCATCCAGCGATTTACCTATCACCATTTCAGTGGCCGCCGAACTGGTGGCGATCGCCGCCGCACAGCCGAAAGTTTTGAACTTCACATCGACCAGTTTGCCGTCGGCTACCTTGATGTAAAGCTTCATCACATCGCCACACGACGGATTGCCTACCTCGCCGATACCGTCGGCGTCGGCAATCTCCCCCGCATGCCGGGGGTTCATAAAGTGATCCATGACCGTGGCGTTGTACATGCTGACAAAGTAGCTATTCGCGGAGAGCCACGCAAGGTGGCGGGTTTGGCTCGAAAATGGGTTCGCCTATGCCGAAAAAGTGTTCGTTTTTTGGTTTAGAAGTCGTTCCGTGCGCGGTGGGTGTCGCACCTACCGCGTTGGGTGATAGGAAGTTGAGGGTTTCATAGGCCAAAATTGAATCGGGTTCGATTGGTAACATTTTAAATATTCGAAAATTGGGGAGTTTTTGGAGCGAGGACGCGAGTGAGTGATTGTTTTCCGTGATGGTACTTCATATCAATTGGGTCGGGAGCGGAATTAACAGCGAAGGGGTGGGGAATCTGGGGTAACATTGACAATATCGCCAGCGGGTAACATGATTAATTCTTGGAACTATTAGATAATGGAACAAACATTTTGGGGATTTCAAAATTGACCGTTGTCATGCGATAATGGGAGTAGAGTATGGACTAACTAATCCAAACAAGGGATTCCTAAATCAATCAAGTATCCATAGGTGCGGTCATAGAATTCGGGCGTTCGGGTCGGATCGGAGGTATCGCCCTTCGGAACAAATACCACCATTCCCTGTCTCGCACGGGTAAGCAGGACGCGGTATGCGTTTCGTAGATACCTCTGCCTATCGATATTCAGGACATTGCACCATTTAGATCCCCTGAAGTCGTGAAAGCTCCATCCGGATGTAGAATAACGCAGGTCAGCATCCCAAGTCACCAGTGCCCAGTCAACTTCTAGACCTTGCACTTGGAACTCAGTCGCGGCGTCTTCGAGGTAATAACTCGAACGGGTATCTTCCTTGTCGCTCAGAAACCAGTGAACGGGGTCGACATCGACACGGATGTCAATAGCGTGAGGTTTGAGTCTTTGAGCTGTAGATGATGCCACCAATCCATATCGCTCGCTGCCTCGCGCATGGGTGCGAATCCATGTTTTTGCAGCATCAAGATTTCTCGTAACAGCGACAGGGTATCGACTGATGAACTGAGAGAGGACATGCACAGCCCCTTCTCTTTCACAGTCAAGCAATGCCTTCACAAACGCAGAAACATTTTCAGCACGAAATGAGCGCATGGAAACTCCTAAATGTAAGTTATCGTCAAAGTGACCCTGCTGGCTTTCAGCCACTTCGTCCATTACACTCCCTGATGCGTACTCACTATCGGTCAACTGCGAAGAAACGTACATGTGCCAGTGAGGAAAACTCGCCTTTATCGCCTCAAGCCAAGTCTGAATTCCGGCCTCACCTCTATTTATCTCTTGCCCTCCTCCTACTAGACAGACGATTGCAGCCCAGTCTAGGTGTCTATCAAGGTATGAGATGAGAAACTCTGGCTCTGACTGATTGAATCCTGGACGTTTCTTTTTTCGAAGCATGAATGTGCTCGTCATACGCACATCCCAAGCGCGCTGAGCTTCATCGAAGATCGCAATATGATCATCAGGTGGGCGTGGGTCAAACAGGGCTTCATCTCGGAAGTGGTGAACATTTTGAATGAAGGAATTTACGCCACCGGCAACCTCACCCTTTCGTTTTCGAATGCCGAGCTTTCTTTGTCGCACTTGTTCGTCCCGTGTCAATGCTTCACGGAGAACGGCCACTAGGGGGCCGTTTCCAGAGAGAAACACCGCATGTGTTGATTCGTGTGTGTCACGCCGCCGAGTTGCAACGTTTAAGCCCACCAATGTCTTTCCCGCTCCGGGTACTCCCGTGACAAAGCAGATGATCTTGCGCTTGAGCAATTTAGCTTCATCAATCAGTGCTTCAATACGCCGAGAAGTAATAGCGAGATTATGTGCCCCAGCGTCGTGTCTTGCGATTGCTTCTACGGAGTGGTTAGCATAGAGCGCTCGAGCAGCCTCAATGATCGTTGGCGTGGGGCGATATGGAGCTCTCGGCCATTCGGACCTATCAACCAATTCTCCCTTCACACTCCGTATGACCAAATCGATAGTTTCGCCCAACCCCTTGTCGTTTGTCATGAGTGGCCTGTAGACGCCGTCATGGTCGATTTGTATATTTGAATGGGTAGTTGACTGCGCTTCAGTTGCTACCAGGATAGGAACAATTGGCGCCCCATGACTGGCTTCATGAAAGTTCTTCAAGTCTAAGGCATAATCCCAAACCTGCTCTACACTGGAACGGTCGAACCGGTTTGCACCGACCTTGAATTCAATAACAATGATTGCAGGGCCTACGAGCAGTACCGCATCAATCCGCCTGCCGAGTCTAGGAATGCTGAATTCTAAGAATATTGAGCCAGCATAATTGCCAACACTCTTCTTAAGTAGATCTATCTGAACCAACCAGGCATCGCGTTGCTCTTGGCGCAGCTCAAACATCCCACGAGTGGCTAGTTTGCCAACTATCTCATCTTCGCTTGCGCTCAGAAATTCGCTAATGGAGGCATCATACCAGGCACGCGACTGGAAATCGTGAGGTATGTCCGAATTTGGTGGAGTAGACATCACTTAGCTTGTCTTCCAATTCATGATGAGAGAGGGGTTTCTCCCGCGTTGTTCTCCTCTTCTGATTCGAGTATATGTCATTGCAGTGCGCATACCAATCAGAATTACCTTCCTACCCCAAAGAACAAAATTTTGTAGGTCGTAGGAGATGTCCGGACAACTCTTCGAAGCACAGGACTACGCAAGGGGCGACCTTCAAGATTTGTTGGGCGTCAACCCAGAAGACGGGATTGACCTGCGACGGAAAGTAATGTCGGGATAGCTAGGATCGCGGAGCTGCGGGACGGTAAGAGGAGATTGCTTCGTCGAAGATTCCTCGCAGCGACGGGGATTCAGACGCGGTAAGTGAGGCACCCACCACGCACGAAATGACGGAGAAGATGTCGGGTTTCGCGCTTCGCGTCCCGTACGCGACGGAACTTCGGAACGCCGACCTACGAAGACAATCACTTCTTTTGAATCGTCACTTCGCCTGCTGTTATCGGAATCTGCTTACCGGCGCAGTCGAGAATCAATCGGCCGCGAACGTCGATATCGCAAACAACTCCGGTAATTCGGTGATCGCCCGCCCGTACGGTTACCTGCTGTCCCGAGAGCGATGAATACTTACGCAACCGTCCGTGAGCTTTTCCGAGCAGATGTTTTTTATAGAGCGAATACTCTTGCTCAAACTGGTGCAGGAACTCTTGCAATAGTCGAACGCGGTTGATTTTGTGTTTGAGATACCGGCGGACGGAAGTCGCGCGGTCTTTGATATCCTCCGGAAAATGCCCAATGCCGTGATTGACATTGATACCAACGCCAACAATGACATGGCTGATCTTTTCCTTCTCGGCGGAAAGCTCGGTGAGAATACCCGCCACTTTCCTGCCGCCCAGCAGGACATCGTTCGGCCATTTAATTTTAACGCCGCCCGGGCAGTATGTTTCCAGAGTTTCGGCCAGCGCGAGTGCGGTCATGAGCGAGAGGCCGGGGGCAGATTCGGGCGGAAATGCCGGTTTGAGCACAATCGACAGGTAGATTCCCGTTCCCGGCGGCGAATACCAGGTTCGCCCCAGTCGGCCGCGTCCTTTGGTCTGTTGATCGGCCACGACAATTGTCCCCTCGACCGCTCCATGATCGGCCTGTGTGGCGGCGACATCATTAGTTGACTGTACCGTGCGAAAAGCGTGGACATTCCGCCCAAGCGTGCGGCTTTTCAGGCCGTTAGCAATTTCTATCGCTGTCAGTTGGTCCGGGGAGCTGACAAAGGTAACTCCGGCGGAGGCGCGGATTTTAACGCGGTATTCCCAGTCGGCGAGGAGTTTGACAGCGCGAATCAATGCGGCGTGGTCAGTTTTCAATTCTCTCGTCAGCTTATCGAACGGAAGTATTACCCCCGGTTTCTTGCGAATAATCGCAAGAAGGGATTCTGCAATAAGTTCGTCGGAAGGCTTGTCAACGCTCACCGAATCACCTGCATCGAAAAATCGGAAACCGGTGCCGAGTGAGTGATTGATCCGACCGATATGAAGTCGACGCCAGTCGCCGCAATTGCCGCGACGGTTTCCAGCGACACATTTCCCGAGGCCTCCAGTTGGACTACCGGATTAAGTCGACGCGCGATCCGCACCAGCGAGGCCAGGGATTCAATGGTCTGGTTATCAAGCAGGACGCGATCCACTCCGGCTGTTATTGCCTCAGTCAATTGTGTCTGATTGACAACTTCTACTTCGATCAGAATTTTTTGCGGAGCGGTGTCGAATTGCAGACGGAAATCGCGGGTGGTAAAATACTCGCGCAGACGGGCGACCGCCTCGGCAATCGATCCGGCTGAGGCAATATGATTGTCTTTTATAAGCGCCATATCAAAGAGCCCTAATCGATGGTTCATTCCACCGCCGTGTACTACCGCCAGTTTTTCCAGATGACGCCAGCCGGGTGTGGTTTTGCGGGTGTCGAGAATGCGACAGGATGAATCGTCCGGAATCTTATCGACAAATTTCCGGGCAAGTGTGGCAATACCGGATAAATGTCCCAGAAAATTGAGGGCCACTCTCTCGGAGCAAAGCACCGTCTGGTTGAAACCCTCGATATCGGCGATCACGTCGCCGTACACAAAGGAATCCCCGTCTTGACGGGTAAACTCAATCGTGTTGGCGGAATCGACTGTGTCAAAGACAAGTCGCGCCGGAATTACGCCGGATAGCACACCTTCGGACTTCGCGACAATGCGGGCGGTGATCGGTCCCGGTTCGAGACAGCCCAACGAGGTCAGGTCGCCGTGCCCGATATCCTCGGTTAGCGCAGTTTTGACCAAATCCTGTGTTGCCTTGAAATGCGGGTCCATGCCAACTGTCCAGTTTGCCAATTCTTTATACACGCCTATATTACCGCTGTGACGAAAGCAGGCAAAGAGAAAAAACAGGTAACCGTTATCGGTTACGGCTCTCAGGGGCGGGCCATTGCGCTTAATTTGCGCGATTCCGGTTACCAAGTGGTGATTGGCTTGCGTCCTCGCTCGAAATCACGAGCAAGGGCGAAGCGAGATAAGTTCTCGCTCATACAGACAATTCCAGAAGCAGTCAACCGGACATCCGTTGTTATTATGGCGATTCCCGATCACGAACATAGTCGGGTGTTTGAGCAGGATATTCGGGGGGCACTGTCTCACGGGAGTATGCTGGTGTTTCTGCATGGATTATCAATTCACTTTGGTCTGGTGAAGGCGCCCAAATCGTGCGATGTCATATTAATTGCGCCACACGCTCCGGGGGTGGCTCTCCGGGAAAAATATCTTTCCGATCGGTCAGTCTCTTCGTTCATCGCAGTGGCTCAGAACCCCAGTGGTTCGGGTTGGAAATCAGCACGCACACTGGCCAGTGCTATCGGTATCGCGCCGAAGCGTCAGATCAGAACCACGTTTGAACATGAAGCGATTGGCGATATCTTTGGCGAACAGGCAGTACTGTGCGGGGGAATGGCGATGCTGATCAAGCACGGTTTTGACACGCTTGTCGAATCCGGTATTCCTCCTGACAATGCCTGGCTTGAGGTTGCCTATCAGCTTGATTTGATAGTTGGGCTTATTAAGAAACATGGAATTTCCGGAATGTTTGAGCGAATTTCTGTTACCGCTCGATATGGTTCGCAGATGGCTGGTCCACGAATTATCGATCAGTCGGTGAAGCGACGAATGAATCGTGAGCTGGCGGGTATCAAGTCCGGCCGTTTTGCTCAATCGCTCTGCAAATTGAGTGCGAGAGAGATTGCCGCGCTAAATAAATCGCTTTCCCGACTAACTTCGCCCGTGTTGGAAAAAACAGCCCGCAAATTCTCGAAAATTAATTAGCTTTTTGACGGTTACATAAGTGGCGTCAGCGCTCCTGCTCTGACGCTCCTCGAATGTTGGACAGAGTCAGGCCGGGAGGTGGTTTAAATTACCAAACTATTCACTTGATAGACTAAGAACATCTTTCGTCTATTACGTTGACACAATAATCCAATAACCTCAACTCGGAACTACGGAGGATGCAATTATGCGGATGCAACGACTTCTTCTCTCAACACTGTTAGCGCTGTGTCTGCCGTTCTCGGGGTGGACGGGTGAGTTTACGGTCAAACGGGTCACGCCGGTGGGGCCGGTGTATGGCGTCATGGTGTGGCCAGCAAAGTGGTCGCCAAGTGGAGCTAAGCTAGCTTATGCCAGCGAGAATGGCATTTATTTGAGCGACACCATTGGCAAAAGTCTAATGTCCCGGAGTATAGACGGATACCCTCACTCCTTTGAATGGCTTTCAGATGAAGAATTGGTTGTTCGCGGTAAAAACGTCGATTCTAGCGGAACACGGCACTATTTCATAAAACGTATTTCCCTGAATACGAACCAATCAGTCACAATTTTTCAGTCCGAACTAAGGGCGGGCGAACTAGACCCGCGCCCAGAAGGGCTGAGAATATTTGGCCCCTATCAATCCGCTGAAGGAGCGGTCTATTATGAAACTATAAGGCCCGACGGAAATCGACAGACGAATTTGGTGATGCCGAATACAGCAGAGTCTTCTAATCTTTACAGGTCACCCGACTCCCTTCACTTTTTTCGGGCGACCAGAGATGGCGTATACCGAGTCAATGTGGGAAGTGGTGAGCGAAAACTATTCTCCAAATACATCACAGCGTCGGACGGATATGAACCAGCAAGAGTAGACAAGTCAGGCTCCTACTTATTTGTTGGAGGAAAACTGATTATAATTGATATGGACTCAGTGGTGAAACCCAGCGCACTTGCTGGTGTCAGGCCAGCAGGCACAGTTGGCTGTGGATTCGTTTGGGGATCTTTTCATCCTACTAAGCCCTATCTCTTGGGGGTCATAACTTGCGACGACGGGGAAGGCAAACTAGTCATAGACCGGATGGCATTGGTCAATTGTATTAATTATCAGGTCACGTTTTTGGAGCCGCTCCTCGGAGTGAGCGGTTGTACTGCACCATTATTCTCTCCAGACGGAAGGCATCTGTTATTTTCATCTCTGGGTACTCTTTATGTCGCTGAAATGGGGGAATAAATGATGAGGATCACTACTCGACTAATACTTTGTCTATTTGCTGTTACAATTATTGTTGCTGAGAGGGCTTCGGAACAGACTCTTCTTTGCGTTGATGCGGGCCATGGAGGCAGTAACAGTGGGGATGGAGACCCTGGTTCACTTACCTGCCTTCACGCATCCGACGGCTTTGACGAGGATGACATTAATTTACTTGTTGTGCTTTCATTGAGGGATACGCTGGATGCTTCAGGCTATGGAGGGCGCGTGGTTTACACACGCCTTACCGACGTGGAAGTAAGTTATCGGGATCGAGTCATCATTGCGATGAGTAATGATGTCGACGCATTCATATCTGTCCATCACAATTCAGATACTGTTCCTCGTACTCAATACACTCTATGCTATTATAATACGAGGGAATTCGTTGATACAACAACCAATTCACAATATGCTTGTCCATGGGAGTTTAGATGGTTGCCGCGTGACAATCAGGATACACTTGCGTTCAAGATTATGAGCAAAATCCGCAAAGCGAAGTGGCAGGGGGTTACTACATCTAGAGCAGAGCCTACAACCAGTTACTACATTTTGCGCTGTACACACATGGCTTCCACAATCACAGAAGGATCATTCACTGGGGCTGATTACGGGAACATTTTCGGATGTCTTGAAGCTCAGAACTATTTTAATGATCCCAACTACAATCGCATAGAAGCGGGCGCCATTTTTCACGGATGGCGGAGTTGGTGTACCAAGCAAGGCATCGCACAGGTCGACTATGCGTACATGGGTCAGCAACCTGACAGCGACCATTTATTCGTCGGTGTTGATTGGGTCGACCAAGTAGTCCCGTTTGTCGACTGTTGGGAAGTTTACACCTTTCCCCCCGAGCGTCACTATTTGCGTGCATGGGACTGGTTTAGGTTAATTAAGAACAATGTAGATTATCTTTATACCTTTTCCAAGTGGGAACATTACTCCTATGTCCCAAATGATACACCATGGATCGCAGATTATTCGACTGATACATATTGGGATATCACATTGTGGGACCCTGACATTATGCATCGCCATGACTATCGCGCTCTGTATAAGGGCGGGCCGTACCAAGTCTCCTTTCACTATGACAACCAGTGGGTGGAGAAGAAATTGGGGCAGGTTGACACAATAAGATTCGTACCCGATTCCGGCGTGATGAATTCTACCAATGTGATTATCGCTCTCAGTCGAAACGACGGCTTCACGTGGCAGACCATCGATACGGTTCTCTGGAATGCCAACCAGTGGGGGGAGTTTTGGTGGACTATTCCTTCTCCGGGCGGGACGAACTGCAAGTATCGACTGATTGCTTATGACAAAGTAGACAATCGCGATACTACGTTCTCTCCGCCGTTCTCCATTTGGGATTCGACTCTTGATCGAGATCATGATTGGGTGTTCAATCAATACGACAACTGCCCGGACTACTATAATCCTTATCAGGAGAATTCGGACGGCGACAGCTTTGGGGATGCCTGCGACAATTGTGACTTCGCGACCAACCAAAACCAAGCAAACCAGGACAGTGATTGGTGGGGGGATGCTTGTGATTATTGTCCAAACAACTTCAATACTAACAATGATAATGTAGATTGGGATGGCGATGGTGTAATTGATGGATGCGACAATTGTTGGAGCATTCAAAACACCAACCAGCTGGACGCTGATGTCGATGGTGTTGGGGATGCGTGTGATAATTGCAGGTTAGTTTCCAATCCGAGTCAGTCTGATATTGACCATGATGGTATTGGTGACGCCTGCGATGTGGTTGTGTGTGAGCCAGCAATCGCCGATGCCTGGATTGACCAAATCTCCGGCCCTTACTATCCTAGAAAATTTAGATTCACTTTTCGGGGCAACCAATGGCCCGATACGATGCGCTGGAATTTCGGAGATGACATAGTTCATTACTATGATGGCCCCATCCTATACCACCTCTATCAGGGCCAAGGACTTTACCGCACCACATTAGTAACCAAGAAAATCTGTATTGTAAATTCGCAATCCATATGTTCCATCGACACTGGACACTTTACTGTTCATGTGTGTGATTCCACTTCCACCGACAACGACCATGATGGATGGCCAAACATCTGCGACAATTGTCCGTCCGTTTACAATCCCAACCAAGCTGATGTCACAGTGGACTTGATTGGCGATGCCTGTTGCTGTCAGGGTCTGGCTGGCAACGTCGATGGCGATGCCAACGACAACGTAGATATTTCAGATTTGTCTGTACTTATCGACTACCTGTATATTTCGTTCACGCCTCCGCAGTGCATGGCGGAAGCAAACTGCGACGGATCAACGGACGGGGGGGGATATGGGGAAGTAGACATCTCCGATCTATCGGTTCTCATTGATTTCTTATACATAGACTTCACCCCGCTGTCTGCTTGTGTGAATCAGGGTCAGACAGCTGGAGAATGGCAGTCAGCTGATTTTTAGCGCGCGTTGTCGTGCGGGTTGTGAGATGGCGCACAGACAGGGGTGGGGTGCGCTATTAGGGCAAGCTCGGCAGGTCTAATCCCGCTCAACACGGGAAATGACCTGCCGGGACATCCTATCCAGCGGGGCTGTTGCTCCCAGTTCAAACTTGACTGCCGCACCCCCGGTATATACCATCGCGTCTAGTACCAAAGGACAGACGCATGAAGAAAGTTATTCTATTTGTCATTCTACTCGGTGTGTTGATCGGGATTATTTTTGTAAAGACCGGTCGCTCATAGAGTTTGCCATCAGTTCTCACCACGCCTGAAGGCGTGGAAGGAACTGACGGAACTTGGCAATTTCGGAGTAGTGTGAGCGTTTGGCATGTGGGTTGTTATGTGGTATCTACGACAGAGCAAGTTATGTTACACTGCAACTGTTGGGTGAGTGAACGATACAAATATGATACATGAAACGACGGAGGGTGTGATCATGCGGATGCGACAATTTCTTCAATTATCAGTACTGGTAGTCTTTTGTCTGCCGCTTTTGGCGCGGGCGGAAGAGTTTACTGTCAAGAGGGTCACGCCGGTCGGGCCGACGGGTAAATCAGGTGTTACCGGACCTGTTCGATGGTCTCCAGATGGTGGCCGAATTGCATATTTTTCCGGAGCGGGAGCTCTCCTAGTTGCGGACACTTTGGGTGAATCGCGGACAATCGTTCAGTTCAATTACTTTTCCAACAAGTTCGAGTGGGTATCAGACTCGGAGATATTGGTCGGGCTGATCAGGGATTCAGCAGACGGGCGGCGTCAGTTACTGTGTCGTGTGTATCTGAAAAATGGGAAGGTAGATACAATAGAGAGAATTGCCACCCCCCGCGGACCCACTGCAATGCAGAATACCGAGAGGATTGACGGACCGAGGCTAACAGTTGGCGGGCGTGTTTATTACACAAAACTTTTGGGGGAAAGGGGTCAAGTTGTGTTCCCTCAATACCGAGGAAAATCAGAAATTGATGCGGCACTCAGTGATGATCGAATCTTGAGATGGGATTTTAGATCGGACGGTCTTTACTTAGTAAAAGTCGACCTCAGCGATTCGACTAAGCTCATGGATAAGCATCCGGGTACTGCGATGCTTCCTCCAGTCATGAATGCGAGTGGTGCAGCTATAGCCTATCATAATGTGATTAGGTCCTTAACCGATGCTTGGTCAGTATTTTTACCAACGTTCTTGGATTCCTTGCCTACAGGCGCAGATGCGTGCGGATTCGGCGAGCCATCTTTCGACCCAGTGAATGATGGAGAAGAATCTCTGTGGGAGTTGTCGTGCGATGACGGACATCGAGTCATCACAGACCATGCCGTGTTTGTTAACTATCGCCAAAAGACTATACGCTATCTTGATGATGTAATGGGTTTGCGAGGCTGTCATGCACCCAGATACTCACCAGATGGATCAAAGATAAGTGTGATAGCTTCTGGACGGGTTTACATAGCTTACAGAGGGAATTGACATGGAATTTAATTACTACTTGAGAAAAGGCCGGGCTGTTTTTCTTGTCATAGCCGTGTTCCTACTAGCGGGAGAATCAGTGTTGGGACGCCTGGGGGATTCTGCCGAAACGATAGTGATTGGAGTAGGACATGGATACGTTTGGTCTCCAACCGGAGACCGGCTGGCTTTCGTTTCGAGTGATACTGTCTGTATCTACAGTCTTGCCAACGGTGTCAGGACGGTTATCGGCCACGGCGCGGTTCCACATTGGTCACCGACTGGTGAATATTTGGCATATGCGACTGGCGACAGTCTATGTGTTTACGACTGCCAAAAAAATCTAATGGTGGCCGTGAAGTTTGGGAGTGGTTTTGGATTTTCGTGGTCAGGTGATCAATCGCTTGTTACTATTGTATCAAGACCAGACACGATTCCAGAAGTCAGCAACTACGCCTGCAACCTCAAGTCTTGGAGCTACAACTCAGTCAAAACAAACTTAGTACTGGATTCGAGTGCCACGCGAGAAATACTTTCGCTGACTCGCCCAATTCTCGAAAGTACTCGTGGTTATGTTCTCATTCGAGCACGGTCGAGTGAATCGAAGCGTTTGACTATTAGCCCAAAGGGTATCTCTCGCAGGGGGACGAGTTCTCGCTTCATTGGCGTTGAAAGCCATTTTCCCGTGATTCATGCGGGAGGCGGCACTGTCTATGATGACGAGAACATCTGGCTTATCGATACCGCGGGCGTCGCGGCCAAGAGTATTGACCCGCCGAATGATAGCTTCTTTCCGCTTCTTTCACCGAATGGATTGTATGTTTTGGTTACCGATGTGCGGGGGCATACGGCCGTTTTCGACACGAGCGGCAATCAGGTGGCTGACGTTCCGGAAGCGGGTGGTGGCGTATGGGGCCATGATAGTCGGTATTTCATCTTTGAACGAACCAGAGAAACTGAGGCAGATATTGTTGGCGGGGATTTGTTTCGATATTCTCTGACGTCAAATCTGATCGTACCGATCACTAACAGCCCGGACAATCCAGAACTTGAAGTGAGAGTCTCGCCGGACGGACAGTGGATTGCATTCAACACCAAAAGTGGATTGTCGTTAAGAAGATTGGAGGGGGGAAGCGATGAGTAGAGTCCCAACTTGGACAGCAGTACTGCTACTGACGGCGGGGTTGGCAAGCGCTCAACAATTACTCGTGATTGATCCGGGACATGGTGGACCGTTCGCAAGCAAGACAAATAATGGAAGCGGACACAACGAGGGTAGGGGATCGTCTGGGCCTCTACACCAGACTGCGGAGCAATGGGTAAATCTTCGTGTAGCGTTAATACTAGGTTCCCGATTAAGTTTTGAAGGACTGCCACATTTTCTTACCCGCACGGAAGACACCGCAGACATCAGACTTCAAGAACGTGTGAAAATGGCAAACGACAGCGGGGCGCGCGGTTTTCTTAGTATTCACCACAACGGACTTCCGGCCGATGTGCAAGAGACGGAAGTTGTTTGGTGTGATACCACTCACACTGACCAATCGACTGGGGCGATATGGCGAGCAACTGAGGCCTACGATGGAAAGTTCCCAAAGAAAATGTTGTACGTTATTCTTGACACGTTCAAATATGAGAGTCGGTGCCCCAGCATCGGCAAGCCGAAACCGACAGATAGATGCCAAAACTGCAGTACAAAGTATGTTGTCCGTAATACTAAAATGGCAAACGTCATCACTGAAGCATCAAACCTCAGCAACGCGGCTGAAGAACAGCTTTTTCTCGATGTTTGGGATGCCCACGCCCAAGTCGAGGCAGATGCTCTCCTTACGGGCTGGAAGAGCTTTTTGGCAAATCAAGGCTTTGGTCGTGTGGAGTATAGATATGCTGGCCAGAGTGACTATAACTATCCACCGGTGGTAGTTGACGGCAGGGAATGGGGAGTGCCATATGAGCGGTGCTGGCCACTTAATTCTCGGCATGAATTATTTGCGCTGAATTTCTCATTGGGTGGATACACATACACCTTTCATCATTGGGAGGAACAATGGTACAATACGGGTTTTGTTATGCGTACTTTTGGATTTGGTGACAACCCTCTATCATTTTACACTGACATATCACATGACGGCTACCACTATTATGTTGCCTATTTCAAAGGCGGGCCTTTCGATTTTAACTGGACTTCTCCGAACTGGGGGGAGAGTCATTTCCCTCCTAACGCGACGGTGAGAATTGGCTGGACAGCTCCCTACCCGGTACTCCCGGGATGCTCGGTACTTGTCGACTTCTCTTGGAATGGCGGATCGACGTGGGAGCAAGTTGGTGGACCGGTACCGTACTACAATGGTGAAAGCCCGACAGGGTATACCGGGCACTTCGACTGGATTGTGCCGAGTCAGAACTATACGAATTGTCGACTCCGGCTCCGCGCTTTTGATTTCGTTGATAATATGGATACCGTTAACTACCGGCCTTTTGATATCGGTTGCGCTACTCCAAGAGCAAGTTTCTGGCCCTACCAAGTTGACATGAATTGGCCACCTACATATAAGTTTACCGATTACTCTAATAATTTCCCCAGTTTCTGGCTCTGGGACTTTGGGGAT
>CXWL01017088.1_pt1 | contig 20022 bp, 21 predicted proteins | sample 590931 | NCBI WGS metagenome assembly CXWL01 (sample SAMEA3498368, study PRJEB10139) | groundwater metagenome | biome: water well; material: biofilm material | place: Germany | collected 2015-04-27 | reverse complement strand
CGACCGATCGTTCTCAGCGGAAGTGGTCTGCCCAGCACGGTCCTGCCCGTCGCCGACGCAACCGCTCGTGAGGCGTTGCGCCAGGCCGTGGGTGCACCCGAAGCGGAGCGCCGCAGCGCGACGGCTGCGGTGGTGGCGCGGTTCCCCCGGTACCTCGATGCCTGGAAGTTGCTCGGCGATCTCGGACGCGATCCGGTCGAGCGCTACGCCGCCTATCGCGTCGCCTACCACCGCGGGCTCGACGCACTGCGCGCCAGCGGATGGCGCGGCAGCGGCTACGTGCGCTGGTCCGAGGAGTCGAATCAAGGATTTCTCGGCGCGCTCGTCGGTCTCGGTTCGATGGCCGCCATCATCGGTGAGGACGACGAGGCCGAGCGGATTCACCTGTTCCTCGCGCAGCTCGACCCTTCCGGCGTGCCGGCCGCGATGCGCTGATGGCGCGCCCGGCGGACTGACGTGAACTTCGCCGGGGCCGTCCTCACCGGAGGCCGGAGCTCGCGGATGGGTCGCGACAAGTCGTTCGTCGAGGTCGGCGGGATCGCCATGGTTGCTCGGGTCGCGACAGCCCTCTCGTCGTCCGGATGCGATCCGGTGGTGACCATCGGTGGCGACGCTTCGGGACTGCAACGCCTCGGTCTGGCGACGGTGCCCGACATGTTCCCTGGCGAAGGGCCCCTCGGCGGCGTCGTCACCGCGCTGCGGTGGTGCCCCGACCGACCGATCATGGTCGTCGCCTGCGACCTCCCACTGTTGAGCGGTGAGGTTCTCGTCGCGATGTTCGAAGCTGCGCAAGAGCACCCGGACGTCGATGTCATCGTTGCCGCCACCGGGCGGATCGAACCTCTGTGCGCCATCTGGCGGCCCACGGCCGTGCCCGTGATCGCCGCCAGGTTCGAGCTCGGCGACAGGGCAGTCCACCGCGTGATCGGTCACCTCCACTCGTGGGTCGTCGAAGTGCCGCAACTGACGATGACCAACGTCAACCTGCCCGCCGACCTGCCCGCCGACCTGCCCGACGACGTGCCCGCCGACCTGCCCGGCGTTGTGCCACGGAGTGAGCCTGATCGAGATGCCGGCGGATAGCGTGCCGCCATGCCGATCAGAGTTCCCGCGTGACCCATCGATGGATCGCCGCGCAGGGGGAGTTCGACGAGATCGTCGATGTGCTGTGCGCACAGCCGAGGTACGCCGCCGACACCGAGTTCCACCGCGAGCGCACGTACTACCCGAGGCTGGCCCTGCTCCAGCTGGCCTGGGACGACGAGATCGTGCTCATCGATCCGCTGGCGGTCGACATGTCCTCGCTCGGCCGCCTGTTCGCGTCCGAGTCGCTCGCCGTGTTCCACGCCGCGCAGCAAGATCTCGACGTGCTCACGCAGGTGTGCGGATGCGTCCCGAACCGGCTGTTCGACACCCAGCTCGCGGCCGGCTTCACCGGATACAGCACCCCGTCGCTGCTTTCGCTGCTCCAGGCCGAACTTGCCGTCACGGCGTCGAAGGGCGACCGTCTCACTGACTGGTTGCGCCGTCCGTTGACAGCCGATCAGCAGACCTATGCGGCGGGCGACGTGGCCCATCTGCTGCAGCTGCACGATCAGCTCTCCGACAAGCTCGCCGCGCTAGGACGCCTCGACTGGGCACTCGATGCCTGCGAGGAACTGCGGGTGAGGCCCACCGGCGCGGTCGATCCCGAGCAGGCTTGGCTGCGCTTGAAAGACGTGCGGGTGCTCAAGTCGCGGTCGCGCGGCGTCGCCCAGGCCGTCACGGCGTGGCGCGAGCGACGGGCCGCCGTGGCCGACGTACCGGTGCGCCAGATCCTGCCCGATCTCGCCATCTTGGGGATCTCCCAGAAGCATCCGACCACCCAGACCGACCTGGCGCATTGTCGCGGGGTGGAAGAGCGCCACAGTCGTGGTGCATTGGGCGCAGAGATCCTGGCCGCCGTTGCCGACGGCCTGCAACGCGACGTGCCCGCGCCAACGCCCGACGGCGACGACCTCGATCGTTCCCTTCGTCCTGCGGTCACTCTGGTTTCGGCGTGGGTGGGCGAGGTGGCGCGATCCGAGCGGATCGATACCACGCTGCTCGCCACCCGTGCCGATCTGGTCGCATTGCTCCGTGGCGACAGCGATGCGCGGCTGGCACACGGGTGGCGGGGCGCGCTGCTGGGCGATGGCATCCGTCGGCTGGTCGAGGGTCGCGCCGGCCTGACCTTCGACGGCAACGGCGGACTCAGGTTGATACCGGTCAGTTGACGGTTCGCCGCATCTTCGCCCAGAGCTGGTCGAACACGTACGACACCTCGGCGCTACGGAAGCCGAACGAGTGGATCGACCGCCGTTCTCCGATCGCCTGGTTGAAGATCACGCGCTGGGGGATCGCCGGCTTCCATATCGCCTTCTTGCCGACGATCCTGGCCAGTTCGGCGGTTCGTCGATCGGCCTCACCGCTCACGGCCGGCACCCGGTTGACGATCACGCCGCTCAGCTCCAGCTCGCCGTTGTGAGCATCCCACACGTCGTCGATCAGGTCGGCCACGGCGCCGATTCCACGCAGACCGAGAGCCGACGGCTCGACCACGATCACGGCGTGGTCGGCTGCGGTGAGCCCACTGGTGGTGAGGTTTCCGAGCGAGGGCGGACAGTCGAGCAGCAGTGCGTGGTACCTGTCGGCCACATCGGCGAGGGCAGTGCGCAGCCGCGACGGCGAACCGGATTCGCGTGACTGCAAGTCGGTCGAGCCCGGCAGCACGTCGATCGACTCGCTCCACGGCGACGCGATGATCGCATCGGCCGCGCGGGTGTGGAACAAGACGTCGGCGGTGGACAGGTGGACGGTGTCCGGATCGATCCCGAGCACCCAGGTGGCCGAGGCCTGCGGATCGAGATCGACCACCAGCACCCGGTGCCCTGCATGCGCCGCGGCCGAGGCGAGACCGAGGGTGACGGTGGTCTTGCCGACCCCGCCCTTCTGGTTCAACAGCGCCACAATGGAGCCCATCGGCCAATTCTGCCATCTTGGCCGGGAGTGGGTGGTGGGGGTCAGGTATGCCCGACGGTCGCCCGTCGGAGCAGGTAAGATAGCTATCAATGTCAGTTCTCTAGGTTCGGGAGCCCTACCGTGAAGAAGGGTCGTCACCGCCGCTTCGAAGAAGCGCGAAAGCTCAAGCAAGCAGGTCCCAGCGCATTCGACCTGGGCTTTGGTGGCAATGGCCACCGGGAGCGTACTCAAGACGACGAGTACGCTGCGCTTGCCGAAAAGTACGGCGTCACGTTCGATGAGGACGATGACGAGGATTCCGACGAATCCGACGACGACTGACCCAACCCGGCACCCACCCGGCATCCATCCGCCTCCGGCATCATCCGCCGCCGGCCACAGCACCCCCAGAGCAACATGACCATCACGTCACTCCGCAACGTCGCGCTCGTGGCGCACGTCGACCACGGCAAGACCACGCTCGTCGACGCGCTCCTCCGAGCCACAGGAACGTTCGCCGCCCACCAAGCCGTCGTCGATCGAGTCATGGACTCGAACGACCAGGAGCGCGAGCGGGGCATCACCATCCTCGCCAAGGCTGCGTCGATCACGTGGAAGGGCGTCAAGATCAACCTGGTCGACACCCCCGGTCACGCCGACTTCGGTGGCGAGGTCGAGCGAGCACTCACGATGGTCGACGGCGTGCTGTTGCTCGTCGATGCCGCCGAGGGGCCGTTGCCGCAGACCCGCTACGTGCTGCAGAAGGCGCTCGCCCTCGATCTTCCGGCGATCGTGATCATCAACAAGGTCGACCGCGGCGATGCTCGCGCCGATGAGGTGCTCGACGAGGTGTACCAGCTGTTCATCGACCTCGATGCCGGTGACGAGCACATCGACTTCGAGATCATCTCGGCAGTCGCCAGAGAGGGCCGGGCGATGAAGGGCATCGGCATGCCCGCCGACGATGCCGATCTGTCAGCGCTGCTCGACACGATCCTCGAAGCCATCCCGGAGGCCCCAGGAGATCCGTCGGCACCGCTGCAGGCGATGGTCACGACGCTCGATGCGAGCGAGTACCTCGGTCGGCTGGCCATCGGCCGCGTCGTCAACGGCACCATGCGTCGCGGCGAGACGGTGGCGTTGCTCGAAGAGGAGTTCGCCGAGGGTCAACCACCGTTGAAGCGGCGACTCACCCAGCTCATGGCGTTCGAGGGTGTGAGCCGCAACGAGGTGGCCGAGCTGTCGGCCGGCGACCTGTTCGTGGTTGCCGGCTTCCCCGAGGTTGAGATCGGCGACACCATCGCGTCTGTCGAGAACCCGATCGCTCTGCCCCGCCTGGTCGTCGACGAGCCCGTGCTGCGAATGACCTTCGGTGTGAACACGTCTCCGCTCGCCGGCAAGGACGGCAAGTACCTCACCAGCCGCCACCTCGTCGACCGGCTCAACAAGGAGCTGCTCGGCAACGTGTCGATCAAGCTGTTCGAGACCGGCTCGCCCGACGTCATCGAGGTGGCCGGTCGCGGCGAACTGCAGCTGGCAGTGCTCATCGAGGCGATGCGTCGCGAGGGGTACGAGCTGCAGGTCAGCCGCCCCGAGGTGATCACCAAGGAGGTGAACGGCAAGCGGTTCGAGCCGCAGGAACGTGGCGTCTGCGACGTGCCCGACGAGCACGTCGGCACCGTCACCCAGGAGCTCGCGCCGCGCAAGGGCCGCATCACCGATCTGCGCGCCGGCGATGCCGGTCGCACCATCGTCACCTTCGAGTGTCCGAGCCGCGGCCTCATCGGCTTCCGGTCGCTGCTGATGACCGCCACTCGTGGCACGGCCCTGCTACATCAGCACCACCTCGGGTGGATGCAGTGGGCCGGCGAGATGCCCGACTCGCGCGGTGGCGCGATGGTGTCGGACCGACTCGGCATGACCACCGGGTACGCACTCGACAAGCTCCAGCTCAGTGGCCAGTTCTTCGTGGCCCCCGGCGAGCAGGTGTACGAGGGCATGGTCGTGGGCGAGTGCTCCCGCGAGGACGAGATGGTGGTCAATGCGGTGCGGCCGAAGGAGAAGAACAACATCCGCACGCACAGTCACGACGACGCGGTGAAGCTGCCGGCTCCGAAGATCCACACGCTCGAGACGGCGATCGAGTGGATCGCCGACGACGAACTGGTCGAGGTCACTCCGAAGGCGATCCGCGTCCGCAAGCGGTACCTCGGCCTCGAAGAGCGGCGCAAGGCCAACAAGAAGGTGCCCACCGCCGGTCAGTGATCGAACGACTCCGGAACCAGCGTCAGCCCTTCCGCGGCGGCCGCGGCGCGAAGCGTGTCGTCGAACGCCACGAATCCGTCGAGCCCGTCGAGTGCCCTGCGAACGGCGAGAGCCGACGCGAGCTGCAAGGCGTCGAATGCGCGCAGCGGATGACGAGAGACTGCAGCAGCTGCCCCATCGATCACTTCGTCGCTGGCAGCGACGGCTATGAATCGGGGCTCGGGAAGGCCGGCGCCTGCCAGATCGGCCGCGAACTCGGCCGACAGCACCGCCGCATCGGTTGCCTCCAGCTGGCCCAATCGGTGCTTGCGCCAGAACGCGGCCGGCACCTCGACCGCGGCAAGTGACGAAACGACGATCGGCCCGGCGATGGCAAGCACCTGCCGATGATGCGCCTCTGCGACGTAGAGCTCGACCAACGCCGAGCTGTCGGCAAAGACCGTCACCGACCCTCGCTGACCAGGTCGGACAGCTGGACGCCGGTGGCAGCCCGACGCGTGGCCCGCGTGACGGCCGCCCGCGACGGACGCGATGCTCGGTGCGCAGCCGCACCGGCGAGCAGGCCGGCCAGCTCGAGGCGTTCGCGGATGCGCTGCGACTCGCTGCTCGCATTGGCCGGGTCGGTTGCGGCGTCGAGGACCAGCGTTACGAACTCGTTCATCGATCGGCCGCTGCTGACAGCGGCGAGCTTGACACGTTGAACCAACCACTCTTCTGCCCGCCATGAGACCTGTGCCATGCCTGCATGCTAGCACGCGTGCCAGCAGAGCCCGGTGTATGGAGGTGGGATCGCTTCGCCGGCTCCGCTAACGCCTCACGGCCGGGTGGGGGAGCGGCGTCCACTTCGCCCTGGTGAGCAGGCCGACCACCTGCTCGTACGCCGGCTCGCCGACCATGCCGACGATCTCGTCGCGCAAGTACTCGTAGACGGGCACCTTGCCCACGAACGCCTCGGGCGATTCGGTGCACCACCAGTGGAACTCCTGGCCGCCGATGCCCCAGTCGCGACGCTTCCACTCGCGTAGCGTCGATGTGACGTGGCCGTTGTCGTCGGTGTGATGATCGAGCCGCAGCGGGAGCTGCCAGCAGACGTTCGGCTTCCAGTCCATCGGCCGCTCGCCTGCCTCGATCGCGCCACGGTGGAGTGCGCATCCGGCCCCACCGGCGAACCCGGGCCGGTTGAGGAAGATGCATGCATCGTCGACGAGGCGGGTGACGGTGGCGCCGTCGTCGTCGGCTGCCAGGAAGCCCTGCTTGCGAGCCTTCTTGGCGAACTGCCACACCTCTGGGGTCAGGCGCACCACCGCGCGGACCACTGTTTGCACGTCGTCGTCGTCGACGAAGTGGGCGCCGTAGCTGCAACAACCCTGGGCCATCTCGGTGGCGTCGGCGTCGAGAACGCCTTTGCACCCGGCCCCGTAGATGCAGCTCCAGTTCGAACGTAGGAACGTCGCGTCGAACGTCCAGGTGCGCTTCTCGGTCGGATCATCGAAGCTGATCCATTCGTGCGTGTCGGTCGGCGGGGAAAGCGGCACGTCAGCGAATGTAGAGCTTCGGTAGGCTCGTTGCCACATGAGCACCCCACCTCGAACCGCCGACGAGCTGCGCTCGACGTTCACGAACTTCTTCTCGGCGCGCGGCCATCAGGTGGTGCCATCGGCAAGCCTCATCCCTCACGACCCGACGGTGCTGTTCACCGTGGCCGGCATGGTGCCGTTCAAGCCGTACTTCGTCGGCGACGAGACGCCGCCGTACAAACGTGCNNCTGTGGATCACGGTCCACGAGAGTGACGACGAGGCCGAGGCCATCTGGCACGAACAGGTCGGGGTGCCGATGGGCCGGATCCAACGCCTCGGCGACAAGGACAACTTCTGGCAGATGGGCGAGACCGGTCCCTGTGGTCCGTGCAGCGAGATCCACATCGACCGCGGCCCCGCCTTCGGCCCCGACGGCGGCCCGCTCGGCGACCCTCACGGCGACCGGTTCATGGAGTTCTGGAACCTTGTGTTCATGCAGTACAACCAGTCGCCGGATGGCAGCCGCACCCTGTTGCCGAAGCCGTCGATCGACACCGGTGCCGGCCTCGAGCGCATCCTGTGCCTGTTGCAGGGCGTCGATGCCGTGTGGGAGACCGATCTCATGCAGCCGCTCATCGACCAGGCCTGCAGCCTGACCGGCAAGACGTATCGGCCCGGCGACTACGACGACCGCACGAGCTTCAGCATGCGGGTGCTCGCCGAGCACGCCCGTAGCAGCACCATGCTCGTGAACGACGGGGTCTTCCCGAGCAACGAGAACCGCGGCTACGTGCTGCGCCGCATCCTGCGCCGAGCGGTTCGCCACGCCTACTTGCTCGGCACCGAGAAGCTGGTCATGCCGGCCCTGGTGGAGACGGCCATCGATGTGATGGCCAACGCCTATCCCGAAGTGGTGAAGAACCGCGACTTCATCGTCGGGGTGCTGACCCGTGAAGAGGAGCGCTTCCGCCAGACGCTCAAGACCGGCCTGGGCATCCTCGAGGACGAACTCGTCGCCCACCCCGAACAGCTCCCTGGCGCCACCGCGTTCATGTTGCACGACACCTTCGGCTTCCCGCTGGAGCTCACCGAGGAGATCGCCGGCGAGCGCGGCATCGGTGTCGACGGCCAGGGGTTCGACGCCGAGATGAAATCGCAGCGCGAACGTGCCAAGGCGGCGCGCAAGGGCGCCGCGGTCGACGACGACCGGCTCGATTCCTACCGGGAGGTCGTGGAGCAGTTCGGCGTCACCGAGTTCCTCGGCTACACCGACACGACCACGCAGTCGCGGGTGCTGGCCGTGGTCGAGGGCTCTGCCGGCCCGTTCGCCGACGAGCCCGGCGTCGTCGAGATCTTCCTCGACCGGACACCCTTCTACGCCGAGAGCGGCGGCCAGGTGGGCGACACCGGCACGATCCACACCGACGGCGGCGAGGCGCTGGTGCTCGACACCACCTTCGCCCTGCCAGGACTTCGTCGTCACGTTGCCCGGATCGTGGCCGGCGAAGTCACGCCCGGCAGTCCCGCCACGGCAGCGATCCACGTCGAACGCCGCGACGCAACCCGACGCAACCACACCGGCACCCACCTGCTCCACCACGCCCTGCGCCAGGTGCTCGGCGAGCACGTGAAGCAGGCCGGTTCGCTGGTCGGCCCCGATCGCCTGCGGTTCGACTTCAGTCACTACGCCGCGGTCACCGACCACGAGATCACCGAGATCGAGGCGATCGCCAACCGCGAAACGCTCGCCAACTCGCCCGTGCGCGCCTACGAGACCACCAAGGACGAAGCACTGGCCATGGGAGCNNGGCACCCACGTGCGCGCCACCGGCGACATCGGCGTGATCAAGGTGGTGAGCGAGAGCTCCATCGGATCGAACCTGCGCCGCATCGAGGCCGTCACCGGGGTCAACTCGGTGAAGTTGCTGCAGCGCGACGAGGCCATCCTCGCCGACGCGGCCCGGCTGGTCGGGTCCGCCGCAGATGAACTCGTGGCGGGGGTGCAACGCCGCCTCGACGAGATCAGATCGCTCAACGACGAGCTCAAAGCGCTCCGCGCTCAGGTCGCCGTCGGCCGGGCATCAGAGCTCGCCACAGCGGCCGTCGACGGTCTCGTCGTCGAGCGAGTCGACGGTCTCGCACCCAACGACCTGCGCGACCTCGCGGTGGCGGTGCGCCAGCACCCCGGCGTCGAGATCGTCGTGCTCGGCGGGGTGGCCTCGAGTGGCGGCGCTTCGCTCGTGGCTGCTGTCACCACTGCGTCCGGCCGAGCCGCGGGCGAGCTGATCAAGGACGCGGCCAAGGCCGTCGGCGGAGGCGGAGGCGGCAAGGGCGACATCGCCACCGCCGGTGGGAAGAACGTCGAGGGTCTCGACGAGGCGCTCGCCGCCGCCCGCCGGTCAGCGACGAGCTGACGGGGTCGCCCATGCGCGCGCTCGGCGTCGACCTCGGTTCGAAGCGCATCGGCATCGCGGTTAGCGATCGCAGCGGAACGATCGCTTCTCCGCTCACGATGGTGCCGCGCAGTGGCAACCGCAAGCTCGATCACAAGCGCATCGCCGCTCTCGTCGTCGAGGAGGAGGCCGAAGTGGTCGTGGTCGGTCTGCCGCTCAACATGAACGGCACCGTCGGACCTGCGGCCACGGCTGCCATCGCCGAGGCCGAGGCGTTGGCTACCGTGGTGGGCGTGCCCGTGCAGACCTTCGACGAACGTCGCACCACCGTCACCGCCGACGCAGTGCTGATCGAGCTCCGGATGAAGGCCCCGGCGCGCCGACGAGTCGTCGACAAGGTGGCTGCGGCCGTGATGTTGCAGAGCTGGCTCGATCGGCGGAGCGCCGCCAGGTGAGCAGATCTCCTTGACCGCGACGAAGGTCGACGAACGCGGCAAGGGCACGCCCGACTGGCCCCACGACCCGTGGGACGACGCCGACGTCACCGACGCACTGGTGATCGAGCGGGTCCGGCGGTCGCGCTGGCCGTTCAAGGTGCTCGTCTACGTGGTGGGAGCAATGCTGATCGCCCTGGTCCTGGTCGGTGGATCGGTCGGGTGGTGGTACATCAACCAGATCAACCCCAAGGGCGATCCGGCTCCGGCAGTGAACTTCACGGTCAACGCCGGCGAGACCGTCGAGTCGCTCAGCATTCGCCTGCAGGAGGAAGGCTTCATCACCAACGCCAGGGTGTTCCGCTGGTACGTCGAACGCCAGGGCGACATCGAGCTCACGCCCGGCTACTACTCGCTCAAGCCGATGGACCACATGGGCAACCTCCTGCAGGTGCTGCGAACGCCACCGGAGCAGACCTACACGTCGGTCACGTTCCCCGAGGGCTTCACCGTCGCCAAGATGGCCAACCGGCTTGCCGAGCGCGTGCCCCGTCTGTTGGTCAGCGACTTCGTTGCGGCGGCGGGGGACGGGTCGGTCACGGCCGAGTGGCTGCCGCAAGGCGTCACCAGCCTCGAGGGCCTGCTGTTCCCCGACACCTACCAGGTCTCCAACGGCGAGACCGCCGAAGCGGTGGTGCAGCGGATGGTCGAGCTCACCGAGCGCGTCGGCCGTCAGGAGAACATCGTCGAGAAGGGCTACGTGCAGCAGCTCGACGCGTACAGCGTCTTGATCGTGGCTTCGATGGTGGAACGCGAGGCCAAGGTCGAGGCTGATCGCCCGCTGATCGCACGGGTCATCCTCAACCGGGTTCGCCGGGGGATGCCGCTGCAGATCGACGCCACGCTCTACTACGACCAAGATCCCAACCTGTCGTTCGATCAGCTCAAGTCGATCGACACGCCGTACAACACCTACCTCCACGCCGGCCTGCCCCCCACTCCGATCGCCAACCCCGGCCGCGCCTCGATCCAGGCGGTGCTCAACCCGGCCAACAACCCGCCCGAGGGTGGCGTCGAGTGCGTGAACCTGCCGCGCGCCGACTGCCAGTACCTGTACTACGTGCTTGCCGACGAAGATGGCCGGCACGCCTTCGCGGTCACTCTCGCCGAGCACGAGGCCAACGTCCAGAAGGCCCGTGAGGCCGGCCTGCTGTGACGATCACCGGGGCGACCTGCGTCGCCGGGGTCATCGGCTGGCCCGTTCACCACAGCCTGTCGCCCGCGTTGCACAACGCCGCGTTCGCGGCCGCGGGGACCGATTGGGTGTACGCCGCGTTCGAGGTTGCCCCCGGATGTGCCGGCGAGGCTCTCCACGCGATGCGCACGCTGGGCCTGGCCGGCCTGTCGGTGACCATGCCGCACAAGCTGGCCGTAGCCGACGCCGTCGACGTCCTCGCGCCGGCGGCGGCGGCGCTGCGCAGCGTGAACACCGTGGTGCACCTTCCCGACGGTCGGCTCGAGGGCCACAGCACCGACGGCGCCGGCTTCGTCGCTTCGCTCGCCGAGGCGAACGTCGCGGTGGCGGGCCGAAGTGTGGTGGTGTTCGGGGCCGGCGCGGCGGCGCGTTCGGTGATCGACGCGGTGGCCCGAGCCGGCGCTGCAACCGTCACCGTGGTGAACCGCACCACCGAGAGGGGTGAGCAGGCCGCGGCCCTCGCCGGCCCAGTCGGGCGCGCCGGTGGCTTCGACGACATCGCCGCGGCCGACATCGTCATCAACGCCACCTCGCTCGGCATGGACGACGCGTCGACCCCGTTCGACCCGAAGCTGCTCGCTGCACACCAGATCGTGGCCGACCTCGTGTATCACCCGCTCGAGACCGCATTGCTCGTCGCGGCCAGGGCTGTCGGCGCGATCACTGTCGACGGGCTCGGCATGTTGGTGCACCAGGCTGCCTTGCAGCAGGAGCTGTGGCTCGGTGTCCGCCCCGACACAGCGGTGATGCGTGCCGCCGCGCTCCGTGAGCTCGACAGCCGACGCCGGATAGCCTGACGCTCGATGTTGCGCTTCCTCACTGCCGGCGAGTCGCACGGCCAAGCCCTCGTCGTCATCATCGAGGGCATGCCGGCCGGTCTGGAGATAACCGTCGAAGACATCCAGGTCGAGATGGCGAGGCGCCGGCTGGGCTTCGGCCGCGGACCTCGGCAGAAGTTCGAGCAAGACGAGCTAACCCTGCTCGGCGGGGTGCGCCACGGGCGCACGCTCGGCTCGCCGATCGCCATCGAGATCAAGAACAGCGAGTGGTTTCGCGGCGACAAGTGGCACGAGGAGATGTCGCCGGCCCCGGGTGCCACGAACGATCCGCTCACCCAGGTGCGGCCAGGTCACGCCGATCTGGTCGGCATGCAGAAGTACGGGTTCACCGACGCACGCGATGTTCTGGAAAGGGCCAGCGCGCGTGAGACGGCGGCGCGCGTAGCCGCCGGTGCCGTGGCGAAGAAGTTCCTCGCCGAGATCGGGGTCGGCATCTTGTCCCACGTCATCCAGATGGGATCCGCCCGCAACAAGTCCGCCGACCGCCCCACGCTCGTCGACCTGGCTGCCGTCGACGCCTCGCCGGTTCGCTGCTTCGACTCCGCCGCCGAGCAGGCGATGGTCCACGAGGTCGAGGCCGCAGCCAAGGAGGGCGATTCGCTCGGCGGCATCGTCGAAGTTCTCGCCTACGGCGTGCCGGTCGGCCTGGGCAGCCACGTTCACTGGGACCGGAAGCTCGACGCGTCGCTGGCTCAGGCCGTCATGAGCATCCAGGCAGTCAAGGGCGTCGAGATCGGCGACGGGTTCGAGGTGGCGAGCCGCCGGGGCAGCGACGCCCACGACGCGATCGTGTGGGATGAGATCGCGCGTGAGTACCGCCGCGAGAGCAGTCTCGCGGGCGGCACCGAGGGGGGCATCTCCACCGGCGAGATCCTCGTGGTGCGGGCGGCGATGAAGCCGTTGGCCACGCTCAACCGACCGACGCTCAAGACCGTCGACGTCGTCACGAAGGAAGCCACGGTGAGCTTCAAGGAACGCACCGACGTCACCGCCGTACCGGCGATGGGCGTAGTTGCCGAGACGATGGTTGCGCTCGTCGTCGCCGCCGAGGCACAGCGCAAGTTCGGCGGCGACAGCGTCACCGAGTTCGTGCGCAACGCCGAGAGCTTCGCCGCGTCGCTGCGCCAGTCGTGATCCCGCCAGATCAACACCTGGTGCTCGTCGGGCTGATGGGCACCGGCAAGTCGTCGGTCGCCCGCATCCTCGCCGAGAGGATGGGCCGCAACTTGTGCGACACCGATGCCGAGATCGAGCGACAGACCAGCCGGACGGTGCGCGAGATCCTCCTGCAGGATGGCGAGCCGGCGTTTCGCATCATCGAGACCGGTGTGCTCGTCGCCGCTCTCGCCGCCCGCGAGCCGGCGGTCATCGCCGCCGCCGGGGGAGTGGTGCTGAGCGAGCAGAACCGTGCCGCGCTGGCGGATTCGAAGGCGAAGGTCGTGTGGCTGCGCGCCGAACCGTCGACGCTCGTCGAGCGCGTCCGCTGTGGCATGCATCGTCCGTCGATCGAACACGACCCCGAAGCAGGGTTGCGGGCGATGCACGAGGTGCGCGACCCGCTGTATCGCGAGGTGGCCGACATGATCATCACCGTCGACGGTCGATCGGTGCACGAAGTGGCGGAGGCGATCCTGCGATGACCGGAATCAGAACCGTCCGCGTCGAACTGGGCGAGCGCTCCTACGAAGTGCTCGTCGGCGCCGGTGCCCGCCACGAGCTCGCCGCGCTGGTGCCCGCGACCGCACAGCGCGCCGCGGTCGTCACCCAACCCGGCATCCCGCTCGAGATCGACCCTGGGATCCCCTTCGAGGTGTTCGAGATCGGCACCGGCGAAGATCACAAGCACCTCGGCACGATCGAGGCGCTGTGCCGGAGCTTCGCCCGGATCGGTCTCACCCGACACGACCTGGTGATCGGTCTCGGTGGAGGCATGGTCACCGACGTGGCCGGATTCGCGGCCTCCACGTGGCACCGCGGCGTTCCCGTGGTGCACGTCGCCACCACCCTGCTGGGCATGGTCGACGCCGCCATCGGCGGCAAGACCGGCGTCAACCTGCCGTCGGTGAACGGGCTGGGCGGCAAGAACCTGGTCGGCACCTTCTGGCAACCGAGTGGTGTGATCTGCGATCTCGACGCACTGGCGACGTTGCCACCGCGTGAAGTCCGGTGCGGTCGGGGCGAGATGGCCAAGTACCACTTCCTCACCGGTGACGACCTGTTGGCGATGGATGAGAGCACGCGGATCGCGCGTTGCGTCGAGATCAAGGCCACGGTGGTCGCCGACGACGAACGCGAGGCGGCCGGCAAGCCCGCCGGCAGGGCGCTGCTCAACTACGGGCACACGCTCGCCCATGCGCTCGAGATCGAGACTGCCTTCGCCCTGGCCCACGGCGAGGCAGTCGCGATCGGTCTCGTCTATGCCGCACATCTCGCTCACGTGCTCGGCCGCATCGACGGAGATCGGGTGCAACACCACTACGCCGTCGTCGGCGGCGCCTACGAGTTGGGTACGTCCCTTCCGGCGCACCTCGATCCACAGCGCCTCTTGGCGTCGATGGCTCGCGACAAGAAGGCCATGAGCGGTCTCACCTTCGTCCTGGACGGACCGCGGGGTGTGGAGGTGGTCGCTGAGGTTCCGCAGGCCGCCGCCACCGAAGCACTGCAGGTGATGGCGGGGCGGTCGTGATGCCGGTCCTCGTCACCGATCGGCTCGTTCTGCGCGGGTGGCGCGACGACGACCGGGAACCGTATGCGTCCCTGAACGCCGACCCGATCGTGATGGAGCACTTCCCGAGCACGCTCACGGCTGTTCAGAGCTGGGAGATGGTTGACCGGATGATCGACGGCTGGCGCGTCAGGGGGTACGGCCTGTGGGCGGTCGAGGTGGCCGCGACCGGCCGCTTCATCGGGTTCGTCGGTCTGTCGTCGCCCACGTGGGACATGCCGTTCACACCGTGCGTGGAGGTGGGTTGGCGGCTGGCGCAGCATGCTTGGGGGAACGGCTACGCGCCCGAGGCCGCCAAGGCCGCCGTCGCCTGGGGCTTCGAGAACGTCGATCTGCCCCGCGGCGAGATCGTCAGCTTCACCACCGTCGGCAACACGAAGTCGCGGCGGGTGATGGAGAAGATCGGCATGAGCCACGATGTGGCAGGCGACTTCGACCACCCGCTGCTGCCCGACTGGGAGGGCCGTCGCCACGTGCTCTACCGCATCGTCCGCGGCGTGTGACGCGAACGCGCGTCCGCGTCAGCCCATCCACTGGCCACCGTTGATGTCGATGGTCGCGCCGTTGATGTAGCGGGCTGCCGGCGAACAGAGATGAGCGACGGTCGCGGCGAGGTCGAGCGGGTCGCCGGGACCGGCATCGCCAGGGATCATGGCGAGGATCTTCGACCGCATCGTCGGGTCCAGCGCATCCCACATTGGTGTCGCGTGTGGACCCGGCGCCACCGAGTTCGATGTGATCCCGTCGACGGCGTGCTCACGGGCGAGGAACCGGGCCAGCGTCACCAGCCCTCCCTTGGATGCTGCGTACGCCGGTCCGGACAAGGCGCTGCCGCCGAACCGGGCGTTCACCGAGGCGATCAACACGATCGCCCCGCCCCCGGCGCGTCGCATCTGGGGGATGGCCTCTCGGGCGACGAGGTAGGCAGATGTGAGGTTGGTGTCGATGATCCGCCGCCAGGTGGCGGGCGATTCGTCGGTCACCGACCCCGCTCCGGTGATACCTGCTGCGTGCACGAGGAGCTGCACAGGGCCTGTTCGTTCCTCGATCGACGCGAAGGCCGACGAGACGGCGTTCTCGTCGGTGAGATCGCACGCATGGATCAAGCCGTCGCGGTTGTCGTCAGTCATGCGCCGAACGTCGAGGCGGTGGACGATGTCGGCGTTGTCGGCCAGTCGATCGGCTATCGCCCGACCGATCGCACCGCCGGCGCCGGTGACCACGGCAACTCGGCCGGTGGCCGGAAACGGGTTGGCGGTCATCGTTGGTGGAGCGCCTTCGGAGTTGCCGGGTCGGCCTCCCACTCCGTCCACGAGCCGTCGTAGACGGCGACGGGACCAAGGCCGGCCAGTTCGTAGGCCAGTGCGGTGCCGGTGGCGGCGACGCCGCCACCGCAGAACGTGATCACCGGCTTGTCGTCACCGAGCCCTGCCGCATCGATCGCGCCGCGTGCCGCAGCGGGGGTGACCCAATGCTCGCCGTCCGCCAGGAACCCGAGGGCCGGCAACCGCGCCGCACCCGGAATCGTGCCCGACGCCGCGTCGAAGGCCTTGTCCATCCGCGCGTCGACCAGATGATGATCGTCGTCCGCGAGCGCTCGCAGCACGTCGTCCTTGGTTGCATATCGCTCGACCTGGAAGCGTGGCGTGAAGACGGCCGGCGGCGGGGTGTTGACACCTGTTTCCAACGCGCCACCGGAGGCCACCCACGAGGTGATGCCACCATCGAGGACTCCCGCGCGGGAGTGACCGAAGAGCCGCAACGTCCACCACACTCGTGCCGCGACGGGAACGTGGTGGTCGTCGTAGAGAACCACGAACGTGTCGTCGCCGACGCCGAGTGCGCCCATCTTCTCGGCGTAACGAGCGGCGCCCGCGACCATGCTGGCGGGCCGGTCCGGATCAGCGAGGTCGGTGTCCCAGCGCACGTGAACACTTCCCGGAATGTGACCCTTCCGGTGTTCGGCATCGCCTTCCCGATCGTCGAAGGGTCGCAAGTACCAGCGGCAATCGAGGATCCGTACGTCGCGATGGTGAAGATGGTCGGCTAGCCAGTCGGTGGAGACCAGCGGGCCGAAGGGCGACTCGGCATCGACGATCGAATCGGGCGGCATTCCCTATTATGGCAGTGCCCGTCAACGAGGAGGCTCGCATGTCCGGTGCGCACCAGTTCGCCGGATTCGGCCTGTCGGTGTCCAACGAGGACGACGTCGGCGATGTCGTCGCGCTGTGCCGGCGCGCCGACGCACTGGGCTTCGACGAGGTATCGATTCCGGAGAGTCGGCTGCACAACTCGGTGTTCGCCGCCGCCGCCGCCGTCCTGGTCACCACCGACCGGATCCGTGTCCGGGTCGGGGTCACCAACCCGGTGACCCGCCACCCTGCGGCCCTGGCTCTCGAGGCGGCAACACTCGCCGGTCTCGGAGGGGCGAACCGGCTCATCTTCGGGATCAGCGCCGCCGAGTGGACCAACCGCGCCCTCGGGTTCGCTCCCGATGGCTGGAAGCCGTTCACCAACACCGTCGAGACCTTTCGCGCCCTGCGCAACTGGCTTGCCGGAGAACCGCTCGGATTCGTACCGACCACCTTCCGGTCGTCGCCCGAGACCCGGCTCGACCGACCGCCGGCCGGTCGCGTGCAACTCGACATCGGTGCGGTCAACGCCAGGCTGATGGAGGCAAGCGGAGAACTTGCCGATGGCGTGCAACTCGGCGCGCTGGTCAGCCCCGGCTACGTCCGGTGGGCGCGAGATCGGCTCGCCGCCGGCGCGGCTCGGGTGGGGCGCGACGTCGATGAATGCGTGGTGTCATCGAACGTCTTGGTCAGCGTCGGTGCCGACCGACGCGCCGCTCGCGTCGCCGTTCGCGAGGTGCTCGCCTACTACCTGTGGAGGGTCGAGGGCATCGTCGTCGAAACCTCCGGCGCCGATCCCGACAACGTCTCCGCCGTTCGAGCTGCGGTGGCTCGCAGCGGCGCCGCGGCCGCGGCGTCACTGGTGAGCGAGCAGGTCATCGACACATTCGCCGCAGCGGGTACGGTTGACGACGTGATCGACGGTCTCGCTGCGTTCGCCGATGCAGGTCTCGACGTGCCCCTTGCCTGGCACACGCTCGGTCCCGATCGGGAAGCAGCCCTGACGATGCTTGCCGGACCGGTGCGGTCGGCGGTCACCCGAGTCACGACGTGAGCGATCCGATCGATTCGTGAGCGACCCGCCCCCTGCGTCCCGAGTTGCCCCGAGCTACTGGGGTTTGTGGATGCACGGGATCCGGCCGATCGGCGAGCTGGTCGAGTTGGCCGTTGCCGCCGAGCAAGCGGGAGCCTCGACGCTGCTCATCGCCGACGAGGGCGTCGACCGAGACATCTACGTGGTCCTCGCCGCGATCGCCACCGCGACTGAACGAATCACCCTCGTACCCGGCATCACCAACCCGTTCAGCAGGCACCCGGTGGCGACGGCCGCCGCCCTGGCAACGCTCGAGGAGCTCGCGCCCCGAAGGGTCGTGGCCGGTCTCGGCACAGGCGGCAGCATGGTCTTCGGCCCGATGGGCTTCGCACCACGACGGCCCTTCAGCGCATTGGCCGAATCCGTCGACGTCATCGACGCGCTCCTCGCCGGCCACGAGGTGACGCATCAGGGCGAGTTCATCGCCAATCGGGCCCGCCTGCCCTGGTCGCCGCGCCGCCTTCCGATCGGCATCGCCGGCCGAGGACCGAAGGTGCAGCAACTGGCTGCCCTCCGCGCCGATTGGGTCATCCTCGCCGGCAAGCAGATCTCGAAGGTGCCGGAGCTCGTCGCGGGTGTCCGCGCCCGTGCGGCCGAGACGCGATCGGCTGCACCGTGGATCGTGTGGAACCCCGCTGCAGCATGGACCGAGAGCGCGACCTGTGCCACTCGGCCGCGCTTCTCGTACATCACGATCGACATGCCGGCCGCCGACCGCGCCGCTTTCGGCATCAGCGACGAGACGATCCTCGAATTGCGGCATCTGCTGCTCACGGCCGGCCCGGAAGCCGCGGCGCACCTCATCCCCGATGCGGTGCTCGAGGCGCATGCGATCGTCGGCACACGGGGCGCGGTGGTCGACCGGCTGCGGGCCTCGATCGGCGCCGCCCGGCCCGAGGTGCTGGTCTTCGAGGCCCACGAGTACAGCACCGACTTCATCGGCGATGTTGCCGACCTCGCCGCCGCCGCCGGGCTCTCCGGCGCCACCCACCGGTTGCTCGGCTGAACAGGAGAGACCATGGCTTGGATACGCATCATCGCCCCCGAGGCCGCCGACGGGCCGCTGAAGGAGGCCTACGACTGGCAGGCTGCTCGGCTCGGCTTCGCCAGCGAGTTCACCCAGCTCGGAAGCCTCGCCCCCGACCTCGTCAACGTCAGGCTCGAGCTCTACAAGGTGAGCGAGAACATCGCGTCGAAGCTCACGACTCGACAGAAGAACCTCATCGGCCACGTCGTCTCGATCCTCAACGCGACGCCTTACTGCGCCTCGCAGTCGCGGGTGAAGTTGCGCGAGCTGGGCGTGAGCGACGACGACCGAAGTGCAATCGAGCGGGGCGACTACGACGGCTTCGACGCAGCCGATGCTGCGATCCTGCGCTACGCACGACGGTTGACGACCGCCCCTGGTTCGGTGACCCACGACGATGTCGAGGCGTTGCGCGCCGCCGGTCTCGACGATCTCGACATCCTTCACGTGAACAACCAGATCGCACACCTCAACTACACGAACCGGGTTGCCAACGGACTCGGCCTGCTCCACGAGATCGACGCCGAGACGTACAACCCGTTCGACGCGATCCCGTCCTGATGGCCGGCGGGCGTGGCACGATGTGCAGGTGGCCATCATCTCCCTGCTCCACGGTCCGAACCTGAACCTGTTGGGTGAGCGCGAACCGAACATCTACGGCACGGTCACGCTCGACGACTGCGTGCGCGCCGCCAGCGTCGTCGCCGATGTGCACGGGCACGAGATCGAGGCGTTCCAGACCAACCACGAGGGTGCGTTGATCGACGCGATCCATGGGGCCCGAGGTCGCTGCGCGGCGATCATCGTCAACCCGGGGGCGTTCACCCACTACGCGTGGAGCATCCACGACGCGCTCGCCGCGTTCGATGGACCGATCATCGAGGTGCACATCTCCAACCCGAACGCCCGCGAACCATGGCGACACACGAGCGTGGTGGCACCGGTCGCCACCGGCAGCATCAGCGGGCTCGGCATCCACGGCTACGAGCTGGCAGTCGCGGCGGTGTGCAGGGCCCTCGCCGGATGATCCCGATCGATGTGAAGGCGCGGGCCGATCGTGTCCGGGCCGGGTTCGAGGGCATCGACGGGCTCGTCGTCACCGACCTGACCAACCTTCGCTGGCTCACCGGGTTCAGCGGGTCGAACGGGCTCGGGGTCGTGCTGCCCGACGAGATCGTGATCGTCACCGACGGCCGCTACGGCGACCAGGCGGTTCAGCAGATGGCGGTCTCCGGCTGCAGTGGACGGGTGGAAGTCGGACGTACTGCTGCGGCGATCACCGGGGTCGCGGCACGCGTGGTGGCGTCCCTCGGCCGGGTCGGTTTCGAATCGGCGCACCTCAGCCATCAACGGTTCGTCGAG
>CXWL01057835.1_pt1 | contig 20029 bp, 20 predicted proteins | sample 590931 | NCBI WGS metagenome assembly CXWL01 (sample SAMEA3498368, study PRJEB10139) | groundwater metagenome | biome: water well; material: biofilm material | place: Germany | collected 2015-04-27 | reverse complement strand
TTGGCTTTGGCGAGGTAGCAAAGAGGTTATGCGACGGCCTGCAAAGCCGTTCAGATGGGTTCGATTCCCGTCCTCGCCTCCAGTTTTGAACAATAGCCCACCGACGCGTGGGCTATTTTCTTGTCCAGCCGATCGCCCTCGTGCGCGCGTTTCCGCACATACCCTTCCAGTGATCTTCTGTATAAATAGTCTGCTTGAAATTTATATAGCGGCTCGCCGCGCTCACTGGAGAATAACAACATGAAAAAGAACATCCTGTTTATGTCGATGGCCGCGGCCGCCCTGGTCACCGGCGTGGCCGTCGCCGCGCCCGCCGAGAAGGCGCCGAAGCCGGCGAAGGCCGATCCCGCAATGCAGAAAGTGCTCGACACGCTCGCCTCGCTCGGCGGCAAGCCGATCGAAACGCTGACGCCGGAAGAAGCGCGCAAGCAGCCGTTGCCGGCCGACGCGGTCAAGAAAATCCTCACCGACAAGCGGCGCAGCACCGAGCCGGACGCCGCCGTGTGGGACAAGGAAATGATGATCGGCGGCCCGCTCGGCAACTTCCCGATCCGCGTCTACACGCCGGTCGGCAAGGGCCCGTTCCCGGTGATGGTGTACTTCCACGGTGGCGGCTTCGTGATTGCCGACACCAAGGCCTACGATGCCTCGCCGCGCGCGCTGGCGAAGATGGCCAACGCCGTGATTGTGGCAGTCGATTACCACCAGGCGCCGGAGCACAAGTTCCCGGCCGCGCCGAACGACGGCTACGCGGCGTATGAGTGGACGATCGCGCATGCGAAGTCGATCAACATCGACCCGGCGCGCGTGGCCGTCGGTGGCGAAAGCGCCGGCGGCAACATCGCCACCGTGGTGGCGATGATGGCGCGCGACAAAAAAATTCAGATGCCGGTGCACCAGTTGCTGATCTACCCGGTCGTCAGCGACGACATGACGCGTCCCTCGTACGTCAAGAACGCCGACGCCAAGCCGCTCAACAAGCCGATGATGGAGTGGTTCTTCAAGCATTATGGCGCCGACGCGGCCAATCCATACGCCGTGCCGATGAAGGCGACCTCGCTGGCAGGCTTGCCGCCGGCGACGATCATCGCCGCCGAAATCGATCCACTGCTGTCGGAAGGCAAAGCGTATGCCGACAAGCTGAAGAAGGACGGCGTCGCCGTGACGTACAAGGAATACACCGGCGTCGCGCATGAATTCTTCGGCATGGGCGCGGTGGTGCCGAAGGCGAAGGAAGCCGAGCAGTTCGCGGCCGACCAGCTGAAGAAGGCGTTCGCCGTCAAGAAATAAGTTCTTCGTTGAGCGAGCAAATGGGGTCCCCGCGTGCGCGAGGACGACGGCNNGGCTGATGCGTCGTCGTCCTCGCGCACGCGGGGACCCCATTTCGTTGCTCCGCCAGTGCGGCGTCTTACTTAACGCGCTGTTTCTCGAGCTTGCGCGCCAGGGTGCGGCGGTGCATGCCAAGGCGCCGTGCCGCTTCCGAGATGTTGAAGTCGGTCTCGGCCAGCACTTCATGGATGCGTTCCCACTCGAGCGTCTTGATCGACGTCGGCCGCTCGGTCAGCGCCAGTTCGGTGCTGCCGACCAGGTGGCCGAACGCCGCCTCGATGTCGTCGGTGTTGGACGGCTTGGCCAGGTACTGCACCGCGCCCAGCTTGACCGCTTCGACCGCGGTGCCGATGCTGGCGAAGCCGGTCAGCACGACGATGAGCATCGCCGGGTTGTGGGCATGCAGCATCTGCACGCATGCCAGGCCCGACTGGTTGCCGGTCAGCTTCAGGTCGACCACGGCGTATTCGGGCATGTGCAAGGGCAGCAGGGCGCTGGCCTCGTCGTAATTGGCGGCGAGCAGCACCTTGTACTTGCGGCGCTCGAACGAGCGTCCCAGCGTGCGCGCGAAGTCGGCGTCGTCTTCGATGATCAGCAGCAGCGGTTCAGCCGACATGTTCTGGCTCCAGTGCGATGGCCGACAGCGGCAGGTTCAGGCGCACCTCGGCGCCGCCTTCGGCGCGGTTGCGCGCGCTCGCGGTGCCGCCCAGGGTGCGCGCGACATTCACCACCAGGAACAGGCCGAGGCCGCCGCCGGGGCGCCCCTTGGTCGACTGGTAGGGCTTGCCGAACTGGTCCAGCATGCCGGGCGCGAAGCCCGGGCCGGCGTCGGTCACCACCAGGGTCAGCGAATCGTCGTCGCGCCGCACTTCCAGGTGCAGCCACTGGGGCGACGCTTCGAGCGCGTTGTCGAGCACATTCCAGATCATCTGCTTGAGCGCGGAGTCCGACACCACCGGCAGGTCGCGCACGATCTTGTTGTCGTAAGTGAACGAGACGATGGTGTGGTTGGCGCGCCATTCCTCCACCAGCTTGTCGAGGAACACCTTGATGGTGGTCTTCATCGACGACTCGCCGCGCGCCTCGCCGGCCGACAGCAGCACGCCGCTGACGATCGACTTGCAGCGCTTGAGCTGTTTTTGCATTTCGCCGATTTCTTCCAGCATCTCGGGATTCTTCGCGAAGGCGGGCATGCGGCGCCAGTCGCCGAGGATCACCGCCATCGTCGCCAGCGGCGTACCCAGCTCGTGCGCGGCGCCGGATGCGAGCAGGCCCATGCGCACGATGTGCTCCTCTTCGGCGGCGCGCTGGCGCAGGTCGGCCAGCTGGGCGTCGCCGGTGCGCAGGTTGCGGTTGATGCGGGTGATGAATACCACCAGCAGCGCCGCGTTCACCACGAAGCTGATCAGGATGCCCTGGATGTACAGGCTCGCCATGCCGAGGCCATGGTCGAGCGGCATCGGCAGCGGCTTGGCGAACAGCGCCAGGCTGGCCACGCACATGCCGGTGATGGCGACGATGGTCCAGCTCGACCACGGCTGCAGCAGCACCGCGGCCAGGATCACCTGCAGCAGGTAGAGGAAGACGAAGGGATTGGTCATGCCGCCGCTCAGGTACAGCTGGGCGGTCAGGATGAAGACGTCGACCAGCAGCGCGAGGAACAGCTGGCGGTTGTCGACCGCGCGCTGCTCGTGCCAGTGCAGCTGGCTGAAGATGTTGAAGGCGACCAGGCAGGCCAGCACGCGCAGCATCGCCGGCAGCGGCAGCTCGACGCCGAAACCGAGCGTGACGGTAGCAATGGCGGTGATCTGGCCGACCACGGCGATCCAGCGCAACTCGATCAGCTGTTGCATGTTGCGATAGCCGGCGCCCGGTTCCAGGTGCGACGGCGCCGCCGCCATCGCTTCGATCATGCCGCGTCCTTGCTCATTTTTCCCATCCAATCAATCCTTTTCGCGCATCACGAAGTAGCCGGCGCCGGCCGCCATCAACGCCATGGCGAACCAGGTCAGCGCGTACACCAGGTGGTTATTGTGAAAGGATATCACCGTCAGGCCGCCGACCGGTTCCGGGGTCTGACCCGCAGTCTGGGTCAGACCGCGGTTTTCAGCCGCCGCATCCTGGTCGACGAAGTAGGGCGCGACTCGGGACAGCCCGCGCGCGGCCGCAATCGCTTCGACGTCGCGCGAATACCAGCGGTTGTGGACCGGGTCGTTGTCGCGCAGGAAGCCGCCGCCGCGCTCGCTCATGCGCAGCAGGCCGGTGATGGTGACGGGATCGCTGCCGGCGCCGGCCGGCTTGGCGCCGGCGGCGATGAAGCCGCGGTTGACGATGACGATGGCGCCGTCGCCGGTGCGCAGCGGCGTCAGCAGCCAGAAGCCGGGACCGAGCACGGTGGACGCCTGGACGCGGGTACTTGATTGTTCGAGGAAGCGCCCGGACAGGCGCAAGTGGCGGTATTCGTCGGCATCCTTCGACAGGCGCGCCCAGTCGGCGGGCGAGGGCGCGGCGGCGGGCGCCGCATGCACGCGCTGGTCGACTTGCGCGACCAGCGTATTTTTCCAGTGCAGGCGCTGCAGCTGCCAGGTTCCGAGCGCGACGAAACCGAGGCAAAGCAGCGCCGCGCAGGCCGCCGCGAGCAGGCGCGCTCGCGATGAGCGCGGTGCGGCGGCCTGCGCGACGGTCATGGCGCGTTGTGGATCGCTTCGTTCATCATGCTCGGCATCATGTTGTGGTTCATGTGATACATGACCCAGATCGATCCGCTCAGCATGATGACCACCACCATCACCGTAAACAGCATGGCCAGCATCGACCAGCCGCCTTCGACCTTGGTATTCATGTGCAGGAAGTACACCATGTGCACGACGATCTGCACCGCCGCGATGCCGAGCACCACGAAGCCGGCGGTGGCCGAATTGTGGAACACCTTGCCCATCACCAGCCAGAACGGGATGGCGGTGAGGATCACCGCCAGGACGAAGCCGGTGGCATAGCCGCGCAGCGTGCTGTGCGGGACGTTGTCGTCGTGGTGGCCGTGGCCGGCCGCGTCGTTCGAATGCGCGCTCATGGCAGCACCCCCATCAGGTAAACAAAGGTGAAGACGCCGATCCAGATGACGTCGAGGAAGTGCCAGAACATCGACAGGCACATCAGGCGACGCTTGTTTTCCGGCGTCAGGCCGTGCTTGCTCATCTGGAACATCAGCGTGACCAGCCAGATGATGCCGAACGTGACGTGCAGGCCGTGGGTGCCGACCAGCGAGAAGAACGCGGTCAGGAAACCGCTGCGCTGCGGGCCGTTGCCTTCGGCGATCAGGTGGACGAACTCGAACAGCTCGATGCCGAGGAAGCCGGCGCCGAGCAGGCCGGTGATGGCCAGCCACACCAGTACCAGGCGCAGCTTGCCTTTTTGCATTTCCAGCATGGCGAAGCCGTAGGTGATCGACGACAGCAGCAGCAGCGAGGTGTTGACCGCCACCAGCGGCAGGTCGAACAGCTCGGCACCGCCCGGGCCGCCGGCGTAGTTGCGGCCCAATACGGCGTAGGCGGCGAACAAGGAGGCGAACACCAGGCAGTCGCTCATCAGGTACAGCCAGAAACCGAGCAGGGTGCCGTTTTCCGGGTGGTGCTCGCGCACGAAGAATCGCGCGCTAGGGTTGGCGCTCGCGGCGCCAGTGGTCAGGGTCGTCATCTCAGGCAGCGCTTTCGAGCAAACGGGTGCGAGCATCTTCGGTGCGGGTGACTTCGTCCGCAGGGATGTAATAGTCGCGTTTATAGTTAAAGGTATGGATGATGACGGCGGCGACCATGGCGATCATGCCAAGGCCTGCCAGCAGCCAGATCTGCCAGATCACGGCGAAGCCGACCACCGCCGACAGCGCGGCGATGATGAAGCCGGCGCCGGTGTTCTTCGGCATGTGGATCGCCATGAAATCGGTGGTCGGGCGCTGGTAGCCGTTCGCCTTCATGTCCGCCCAGCTGTCGTTGTCATACACGTGCGGGGTGAACGCGAAGTTGTAGTCCGGCGGCGGCGACGAGGTCGACCACTCGAGGGTGCGCGCACCCCACGGGTCGCCGCTGACGTCGCGCAGCGCGACGCGGTCGCGGAAGCTGACGTAGAACTGGATCAGCATCGAGCCGATGCCGAGCGCCACCAGGAAGGCGCCGAACGCGGCGATGATGAACCAGATTTGCAGCGACGGGTCGTCGAAGTGGTTGACGCGGCGCGTCACGCCCATCAGGCCGAGCACGTACAGCGGCATGAACGCGAGGTAGAAGCCGATGACCCAGAACCAGAACGAGCACTTGCCCCAGAATTCGTTGAGCTTGAAGCCGAACGCTTTGGGGAACCAGAAGTTGATGCCGGCGAACATGCCGAACACGACGCCGCCGATGATGACGTTGTGGAAGTGGGCGATCAGGAACAGGCTGTTGTGCAGCACGAAGTCGGCCGACGGCACCGCCAGCAGCACGCCGGTCATGCCGCCGATGACGAAGGTGATCATGAAGGCGATGGTCCACATCATCGGCAGTTCGTAGCGGATGCGGCCGCGGTACATGGTAAACAGCCAGTTGAAGATCTTCGCGCCGGTCGGGATCGAGATGATCATCGTGGTGATGCCGAAGAACGAGTTGACCGAGGCGCCCGAACCCATGGTGAAGAAGTGGTGCAGCCAGACCAGGTACGACAGGATGGTGATGACGACGGTCGCGTAGACCATCGAGGTGTAGCCGAACAGGCGCTTGCTGCAGAAGGTCGAGACGATTTCCGAGAAAATGCCGAACGCCGGCAGCACCAGGATGTAGACCTCGGGGTGGCCCCAGATCCAGATCAGGTTCACGTACATCATGGCGTTGCCGCCCATGTCGTTGGTGAAGAAGTGGGTGCCGAGCATGCGGTCCATCGACAGCATCGCCAGCACGGCGGTCAGGATCGGGAAGGCGGCGACGATCAGCACGTTGGTGCACAGCGCGGTCCAGGTGAAGATCGGCATCTTCATCAGGGTCATGCCCGGGGCACGCATCTTGACGATGGTGGCGATCAGGTTCACGCCGGACAGCAGGGTGCCGACACCGGCGATCTGCAGCGACCAGATGTAGTAGTCGACGCCGACGTCAGGGCTGGCGAGGATGCCCGACAACGGCGGATAGGCGAGCCAGCCGGTGCGGGCGTATTCGCCGATGAACAGCGAGACCATGGTCAGGCCGCCGCCGAATGCGGTCATCCAGAAGCTGAAGTTGTTGAGGAAGGGGAAGGCGACGTCGCGCGCGCCGATCTGCAGCGGCACGACGTAGTTCATCAGGCCGGTCACGAGCGGCATGGCGACGAAGAAGATCATGATCACGCCGTGGGCGGTGAAGATCTGGTCGTAGTGGTGCGGCGGCAGGAAGCCGGCGTTGTCGCCGAACGACATGGCCTGCTGGGCGCGCATCATCAGTGCGTCGGCGAAGCCGCGCAGCAGCATGACGAGGCCGAGGATGACGTACATGATGCCGATCTTCTTGTGGTCGATGCTGGTGACCCAGTCGCGCCACAACGGGCCCCACAGGCGGAACTTGGTGAGGGCGCCGAGCACGCCGGCGCCGCCGATCGCCACCATGATGAAGGTGGCGAGCAGGATCGGCTCGTGGTACGGAATGGCTTCCCAGCTCAGCCGCCCTAGCAGCAGCTTGGTCAGGTCAATATGGTTTTGCATTGGTCGTCTTTTTTACTGGAGTGATTGGCGTGGTGCAGATCTCGGCGCTGTTGGCTTGCGCCATCAGGTCCTTCGTCTTGCCCATCGGGACATTGGCGTGCGCATCGTGGGCCATCTGCTCATTCATGCAGACGGCGCCCGGCTCGACGCAGCGATTCAGGATCGCGCTGTACAGGGTGGCGTCGACGCCGGCGTAACGGCGCACCGGTTCGCGTTCGCTCGGCTTTTCGAGCTGCAGGTAGCTGGTGCGCTCGAGCGAGCCGCCGGCCGCTTTCACCGACTTGACCCAGGCGTCGAACCCGGCCGCGTCCTTGGCGTGGAACTTGAAGCGCATGCCGGAGAAGCCGGCGCCGCTGTAGTTCGACGAGAAGCCTTCGTAGGTGCCAGGCTTGTTCATCACCGCGTTGAGGGTGGTCTGCATCGACGGCATGGCGTAGATCTGGCCGGCCAGCGCGGGAATGTAGAACGCATTCATCACGCTCGAGGCGGTGATCTTGAAGCGGATCGGGACGTCGACCGGCGCGACCAGCTCATTGACGGTGGCGATGCCTTGCTCCGGATAGATGAACAGCCATTTCCAGTCGAGTGCGACGACTTCGACGACCAGCGGCTTGGTGTCGGCCGGGATCGGGCGCGCGGCGTCGAGGCGCGACAGCGGGCGATACGGGTCGAGCAGGTGGGTGCTGATCCAGGTGATCAGGCCAAGCGCGATGATGATCAAGAGGGGCGCGCCCCAGATCACCAGTTCGAGACGGGTCGAGTGGTCCCAATCGGGCGTGTAGGTCGCCTTGGTGTTGCTTTGGCGATAACGCCAGGCGAAGAACACGATCAGCGCGATGACCGGGACGATAATGAGCAGCATCAGCATCGTCGAGACGACGATCAGGTGCGCTTCCTGGGCGGCGATATCGCCGGACGGCTTCATCACCACACTGTTACAGGCGGAGAGTAAAACGAGCGGCAATAGCAGCAGCCCGCGACGGGCGAGTGTGAGAATCATGCGATACGGGATGAGTGTGAGTCGGAGGAACCTGTTACTTTACAGCACTGTCGGGGTATGCACGATTGGACAAATTGTCCTACCCTGGTGCATGATGAGGTCAGGGATGCAGTATGCAGACCACTAATAATAGTAGGAGACTTCCGAATGTCCAGTACGCATCTTCCAGACGCCCAATTTCCGGCCGATACTCCCGACTTCAGCGCCGACGCGCGCCGCCGCAATGCCGACCATAATTCCATCTCGCCCGGCGAAATCGCCGTCGGCGTGGTGATCGGCCGCGCCTCGGAGTATTTCGACTTCTTCGTGTTCGCCATCGCCTCGGTGCTGGTGTTCCCGTCGGTGTTCTTCCCGTTCGCCGACAAGCTGACCGGCACGCTGTATTCTTTTGGCATCTTTTCGTTCGCCTTCATCGCGCGCCCGATCGGCACCGCGATCTTCATGGCGATCCAGCGCCGCTACGGCCGCGAAACCAAGCTGACGATCGCGCTGTTCTTGCTCGGCGTATCGACGGCCGGCATTGCATTCCTCCCGACATTCGACCAGCTCGGCGTGAAAGCGATCCTGCTGCTGTCGCTGTTGCGCGTCGGCCAGGGCCTGGCGCTGGGCGGTTCGTGGGACGGCCTGCCGTCGNNTTTGTCATCGCCGCCAGCGTGTTCTGGTACCTGCTGTCGAACGTCGTCAGCGCCGACTTCCTCGCCTGGGGCTGGCGCTATCCGTTCTATGTCGCCTTCGCCATCAACGTGGTGGCGCTGTTCGCCCGCCTGCGCCTGATCTCCACCAATGAGTACACCCACTTGCTGGAAGAGAAAGAGCTGCAGCCGACCCCGTTCGGCGAAATGACCCGCCACCAGGGCCGCAACGTCGTGATCGGCGCGCTCGCCGCGCTGGCCAGCTACGCGCTGTTCCACCTGGTGACCGTGTTCCCGCTGTCGTGGATCATGCTGTATTCGCCGCGCAGTATCACCGGCTTCCTCGAGATCCAGATCGTCGGCGTCGCCCTGATGGCCCTCGGCGTGGTCGGCTCGGGCCTGATCGCCGACCGCCTCGGCCGTCGTACCACGCTCGGCTGGCTGGCTGCGGCGATCGCGGTGTTCAGCTTCTTTGTGCCGGCGCTGATGAATGGCGGCGAGACGGGTCAGGACGCCTTCATCCTGGTCGGCTTCACGCTGCTGGGGCTGTCGTACGGCCAGGCGGCCGGCGCCGTGACCTCGAACTTCCCGGCGCGCTTCCGCTACAGCGGTGCGGCGTTCACCTCCGACCTGTCGTGGCTGGTGGGCGCCGGCTTCGCGCCGCTGGTGGCGCTGGCGCTGGCGGCCAAGTTCGGCCTCGTGTATGTCGGCCTGTACCTGCTGTCGGGCGCGGTCTGCTCGCTGGCGGCGCTGAGCCTGAATCGCGCGCTCGATATCCGCGACTAATCCGGTCCAGCCTGTATCCGCCATCCTCGATGAAGAGGCGGGATGGCGAATCATTTTTTCCTGCTGAGCGTTGCCAACGCACTGAGCTGGCTTTCCAAGGGCACTGCTGAAGTGCGCGTTCAGCACCGATTCCCGCCTGCGCGTGGACGACGGGTCGATCAGTTACGCCGAACGGTTAGCCCCGCCGACCCGGCGCCATGTAGCAGGCGTATTTGGCGCGGAGGCTGGACGCATTGGCCTTCCGGCCGGTCTGATGGCGCTTGCCAGCCGCCCTTCAACCATTGCGGAGACCCCATGCGCATCGCCACCTTCAACGTCAACGGGATTTCGAGCCGGCTGCCGGCGCTGCTGGAGTGGCTGGAGGAAAAGCAGCCGGACGTGGCCTGCCTGCAGGAGTTGAAGGCGCCGCACGAGAAATTTCCCGAAGCGGCGCTCAACGACGCCGGCTACCAGGCCATCTGGCATGGCCAGAAGAGCTGGAACGGCGTGGCGATCCTGGCGCGCGGCACCACGCCGGTGGAAGTAGGGCGCGGGCTGGCGGGCGATCCCGAGGACGAGCAGAGCCGCTATATCGAGGCCGCGGTCGACGGCGTGCTGATCGCCTGCCTGTACCTGCCGAACGGCAATCCGGCGCCGGGACCGAAGTTCGATTACAAGCTGAAGTGGTTCGAGCGCCTGATCGCGCGCGGCGCCGAGCTGATCGCCAGCGGCCAGCCGGTCGTGCTGGCGGGCGATTTCAACGTCATGCCGACCGAACTCGACGTCTACAAGCCGGAGCGCTGGGTCAACGATGCGCTGTTTCGCCCTGAAACGCGGGAAGCATTCCACCGGCTGCTGGCGCAAGGCTGGACCGACTCGCTGCGCACCATGCATCCGGGCGAGAAAATCTATACCTTCTGGGATTACTTCCGCAATGCGTATGGACGCGATGCCGGGCTGCGCATCGACCACCTGCTGCTGAGTCCAGCGCTGGCGGGCGCGCTGACGGCGTCCAACGTCGACCGCGACGTGCGCGGCGGCGAACGGCCGAGCGACCATGCGCCGACTTGGGTCGAATTGGATCTTGCGCGCATCATTCAGTAGCGCGGACGGCACACAGGATGGGTCCCCGCGTGCGCGAGGACGACTGCTCCGGGGCGATTAGCCGTAAAGTCGTCGTCCTCGCGCATGCGGGGATCCAATTTCGCAGGCGCGCCCAGAGCTCGAGACTTAGCGGCGACATGGCGCGCCGACGCTTGCCGATCAAATTTCCTCATTGCATGTCGTGCGTCGGTGGCGTAGCATCCGGCCTGACGTTGGCCGCCAGGCCCATTTCAATATAAAAATACTGATCGGAGACATATGGAAATGCAAACACCACCAATTTCGCAGACACGCTCGTTCATGACCGCTGCGCTGATCGAACTGTGGGAACGGTTCGGCTACTACGGTATGCAAGCGCTGATCGTGTACTTCATGGTCGAGCGCCTCGGCTTCGAAGACACCCGCGCCAACCTGGTGTGGGGCGCGTGCGCCGCGCTGATTTACGTGTCGCCGGCGATCGGCGGCTGGATCGGCGACAAGGTGCTCGGCACCAAGCGCTGCATCTACATCGGCGCGATGATTCTCNNTTCTCGGCGCTCGGCGTGATCGTCGTCGGCAACGGCCTGTTTAAGCCGAACAACGCCAACCTGGTGCGCAAGATCTACGAAGGCGACGACTCCAAGATCGACAGCGCCTTCACGCTGTATTACATGGCGGTCAACGTCGGCTCGACGGTGTCGATGCTGGCGACGCCGTGGATCAAGGACTACGTCAACGAACATTACGGCAGCGGCCTCGGCTGGCACGCCGCGTTTGCGGTCTGCAGCGTCGGCCTGGTGCTCGGCATCATCAACCTGATGTTCATGCGCCGCACCTGGCAGCACATCGGCTCGCTGCCGGACGAGCAGCCGCTCGACGTGAGCAAGCTGATGATGGTGCTCGGCGCCGGCGCGCTGATGGTCGGCGCCTCCGCCGTCATCCTGCAATACCAGAGCGTTGCGCGCGCCTTCGTGTATATCGCCGGCTTCGTCGTGCTCGGCATCTTCGTCCACCTGATCCGCAGCAGCGAGCCGGGCGAACGCGCCGGCCTGATCGCGGCCCTCGTGCTGACCCTGCAGACGGTGTTCTTCTTCATCTTCTACCAGCAAATGTCGACCTCGCTGTCGCTGTTCGCGCTGCGCAACGTCGACTGGGATTTCCAGGTGATGGGCATGCACCTGTGGACCTGGTCGCCAGGGCAGTTCCAGGCGCTGAATCCGATCTGGATCATGCTGATGAGCCCGATCCTGGCGTGGATTTATACCAGCGCCGGCCGCAGCGGCAAGGATATTTCGATCGCGGCCAAGTTCGCGCTCGGTTTCGCGCTCGTCGCCGTCGGCTTCTTCGTGTACGGCATCGCCGGCAATTTCGCCGTCGCCGGCAAGACCTCGTCGTGGGTGATGATCATCGGCTACGGCTGCTACTCGCTGGGCGAACTGCTGGTGAGCGGCCTCGGCCTGGCCATGATCGCCCGCTACGTGCCGGCGCGCATGGGCGGCTTCATGATGGGCGCCTATTTCGTCGCCGTCGGCATCTCGCAATACTTGGGCGGCGTGGTCGCCAACTTCGCCAGCGTGCCGAAAGACATCGTCGATCCGCTGCTGACCTTGCCGATCTACACCAGCCTGTTCAACAAGCTCGGCTTCGCCGCGATCGTTTGCACGTTCATCGCGCTGGGCGCCTTGCCGCTGATGCGCCGCCTGACCGCGACCCATCACGCGCATAACTGACGTCAAGAACGCGTCGTCGGCGGCTGCTTGCCGCCGACCCCACCCGCTGCGGCGCCGAGGGCATATCCTGCTTCGGCGCCGCAATTGATTGCGCGCGAGATGCCTGTCGGATCGGATTAGCCACACAATTCCATATTTTAAAAATATTGAATTTAAACAATTTGTGTTTCTTAAATGAAATGTGATATAAGAAATTATTGATTCATTTCTCAAGGAAACCATGTTGACTCTGTCCAGCCGCTGCAAGACGCTGATCGCTATCGCCCTGTTGGCGGCACTGCCGGCCGCACACGCCAATGAAACCTACGGCAACATCGCCACGGACGTGGTGTTCGGCAAAGGCAACGTCAACGGCAACTTCACCATCGACACCACTGACGGCCTCGAACTGGCCCTGCGCGCGAAGAACTACGGTGGCGCCACCATCGACGGCAGCTCTGGTGTGTATCGCACCAAGTCCGGCATCGTGCCGGGCCGATTGGCGAGCAGCCCGCGCGCGGTATGGAACTACGAATTTGCCATCAATACCCTGAATAGCGGCACCGACCTGTCGGGCTACCTGTTCCGCCTCGGCGTCGACAACAATCCGGGCGCCGGCGTCCACTACAGCTTCGTCGATCCGGCCGATTTCGGCATCGATCCGGGCTCGACCTCGTTCGTGTTGCAGAATTCGGAGAACTTTGCCTTCACATCGACTCCGGGCGGGCCGATGAACATCATGAGCGGCGGCACNNCAACGCGCTGTCGTCAGTCAATATGCGGGTGCAGGTGCCGGAACCGGCGCCGCTCGCGCTGATGGGCCTCGGCCTCGCCGGCCTGCTGCTGGCGCGCCGCCGCAAGCAGTAATTCCGCTGCTGCCGTGGCGATGAGGCCCGCTCGATGCGGGCCTTTTGCCAAGCTGCTGCAACGCTGGGGTATCGATCGGCATAGGAATTCTCCACTTTCCAAGCCCTTCAATCCTCAGCAGTTTGCACGATTCCTCCATCGCCGTGGATCGAGGGTTCGCCGGTTCGAAAAACGGTTGCGGGGTCGAGTGGTATCGACAGAATAAGCATCCTGATGAGGGCAATCAAATATGAAAAAGAGCGCACCTACCGCGGTGGAAACTCCTTCTTTGCTGATCGACGGAAGGATTAAGGAACTCGGCGACTGGCGGGGCAAGACGCTGTCCCATGTCCGCACTCTCATCAAAGAGGCGCTCCCCCAAGTCGTCGAAGAGTGGAAGTGGCGGGGCGTCCCGGTGTGGTATCAGGACGGGATGCTCTGTACGGGCGAGACGTACAAGAGCGCGGTGAAGCTGACGTTCGCCAAGGGGGCGTCGCTCGACGATCCTGCGAAGCTGTTCAACGCCAGCCTTGAGGGAAACACCAGGCGTGCGATCGATTTGCACGAAGGGGAAGAAATCGACGCGGAGGCGTTCAAGGCGCTGGTACGCGCGGCCGCGGCCTTGAACGCGAGCTNNACCTATGATGAATATGCGTCGCGGTGGTGAGATTTAGCAGACGGTGTGCATCCAGCCGTGCGTGTCCGGCCCGGTGCCATGCTGGATCGCCAGCAGCGCGTCGCGCAGCGCCATCGTCACCGGACCGTTTTCGCCGCCGTTGATGGTCATCTCGAAGCCGTTGGCCTTGACGAATCCCACCGGCGTGATCACGGCCGCCGTGCCGCACGCGAACACCTCGGTCATGCGGCCGCTGGCGATGTCTTCGCGCCACTGCTCTACGCTCAGCTTGCGCTCTTCGCACTCGTAGCCAAGGTCGCGCCCCAGCTGCAGCAGGCTGTCACGCGTGATCCCCGGCAGCAGCGTGCCGGTCAGCGACGGCGTGACGAGCACCGTCTTGCCGTCGTCGCCGCGGTAGACGAAGAACAGGTTCATGCCACCCATCTCTTCGACATACTTGCGCTCGACCGCGTCGAGCCAGACCACCTGGTCGCAACCCTTTTGCTCGGCCTGCGCCTGCGCCACCAGGCTGGCGGCGTAGTTGCCGGCGCACTTCGCTTCGCCGGTGCCGCCCGGCGCCGCGCGCACGTANNCCGAACAGCACGAACAGGTACTCGCTGGCCGGACGCACGCCGAGGAAGGGATCGGTGGCGATCATCAGCGGGCGCAGGTACAGGCTCTCGCCGATATTTTGCGGCACCCACTTGCGGTCGAGCGTGATGAACTTGTCGGCCGCTTCGAGGAACAGCTCCGGGTCGAGCGCCGGCATCGCCAGGCGCGCGGCGCTGCGGTTGAAGCGCTCGGCGTTGGCGCGCGGACGGAACGTCTTGACGCCGCCATCGGGCTGCGCGAACGCCTTGAAGCCTTCGAAAATCGACTGGCCGTAGTGCAGCGACGAGCACGAAGGATCGAGGCTCAGCGGACCGTAGGCCTTGATCTCGCCCTGTTGCCAGGCGCCGTCGCGGTAGGGGATCAGCACCATGTGGTCGGTGAAGGTGCGGCCGAAGCTGAGCTTGCTCATGCGCGCGGCGCGTTCGGCATCGCTGAGGATGGTTTCGGAAGGCGTGACGACAAGGCGGGACTGTGGTGTGCTCATGAGGGTTCCAGGAAGGTCGGGGGAAATCGGCAGGGTTAGCTTACGTGATTCAGGTTATGCAGCAGGCGCGAAAACATGGTCTCCAGTTGCCCCATCTCGGCGGCGCTGAAGTCCCTGTAGGCATTGGTGGCGTTGCTCGACACGTCGGGCAGCGCGCGTTCGATGACGGCGCGGCCACGGTCGGTGAGGGTGATCATCACGGAGCGGCGGTCGCCCGGCTTGACGGCGCGCGTGATCAGGCCCTGCGCTTCGAGGTCGTCGCACACGCGCGTCAGGTTGGCGGGCTTTTCGTGGCAGGCTTCGCCCAGTCCGGACGCGCTCGAGGTCTCGTCCGGCGTGCCGTACAGTACCGCCAGCACCATGTAAGTGGCCTCGACCAGGTCGTGCTGCTTGAGCACCGCGTTGGTCCGGTCGCGCAGGATCTTTTGCATGTGGTGCGTCATCCGCACCAGCCGCATCGCCTCGAGCGGAAACCCGGGCATGCGCGCATGGATCGTTTGCAACCGCTGGTTGGTGGGGCCAAAGCCGCTCATCTGAAACTCCGTCACATCTGTCTAGGAGTAGATTGTAGCGCGCCGGCGCGCGGATGTTGCCATCTTATGCCCGCGGCCGGCGCCGCGCGGGCCGCAATGCTCAGGCCAGCTGGCCGGCCATGACCTGGTTGCGGCCGCCTTTTTTGGCGGCGTACAGCAAGCCGTCGGCATGGTGGATCAGTTCGCGCAGGGACGATTGGCGCGCCGCCACATTGATCGAGGCGACGCCGAAGCTGGCGGTGGTGGGCATGGACGGATCGAGCTCGGGCAGGGCGGTCGTTTCCGAGAAGCTGCGGCGCAGGCGCTCGGCCAGGTTGACGCCGCCGTCGAGGTCCGTTTCCGGCAGCACCAGCAGGAATTCCTCGCCGCCGTAGCGCACCACGCTGTCGACGCCCTCGCGCGTCATGCTCAGCAGCAGGCGCGCGAATTCGGCCAGCACCAGGTCGCCGCCGGTGTGGCCGCAGGTGTCGTTGATCATCTTGAAGTTGTCGAGGTCGCACATGATCACCGTCAGGCGCGGGTTGGCGCGCGGCAGCCGCGTCAGTTCCGGGTCGAACAGCTCCTGCTGCAGGTATTGGCGGTTGTAGCAGCCGGTCAGCGAGTCGTGCATCGACAGGTTCTTGAGGATCGACCTGGCGCGGAATTCTTCGCGCCACAACACGTTGTAGCGGCGCGCCGCGACGAAGCCGAAGGTGTTTGCCAGCAGCAGCAGCATCGTCATGGTCAGCATCTCGGACGGCAGCAGGCGGCCGTCGTCCTGCACCATCGCGATGAAGCCGCAGGTCGCGCCGAGCGCGATCGCCACCGAATAGTTGAGGCGGTTCGGGATGTACATGTAGATGACGATCAGCATCAGTGCCATCGACATCGCATGCCAGGGAATCTCGACCGGCCGTTGGCGCACCACCAGCATGAACGCCAGCATGCCGACGATCTCGGTGGCGCTGGCGGCGAGCCGCGTGGCCGCCACCGAATCGGGCCGGCGCACCGTGAGCACGCAGCCGAGCGCCGCCGTCAGCGCCACCGCCAGGCGCACCAGCAGCAGGAACAACGTTTCCTTGCCATAGCCCAGTACGCCGGCGTCGGTGATGCTGAAGGCGACGAAAAAACAGGAGCAGAACAGCAAGGTGGAGCGCAACTGCGCCTGGGTATTCCTGATCTGGCTGTGGGTGAATGCGGACTCGGTGGCGCGATCGGTGAATTCGCCGTTGCGCGTCGAAATGGTCGAGATGAAGGGATTGTTCATGAGCGCGCCGCGACCACTTCTTGAAGGAGATTAGCAAATAACATCAAGGAATACCGCTATAAATTATATATCAGCTTCATTTCCTATGCGTATTTGCTTTTGCCAAAAATTTAACTATTTGGCAAACGTTCCTGACAGCTACCACATCTGTCCGAGCGGCACCACCAGGCCGCCGAACAGCGACCAGTCGGGCGAGGCCGCGGTGAGGCCGTGCGCGGCGCCAACATCGACGGTGACGCGCTTGCTCGGACTGTAGGCGGCCGCCAGCAACAGCTGGGCGGTGTTGTCGGCGCCGCGGCGGTGGGTGCCGGACAATTCGGCGGTGGCGCCCCAGTGCTGCGCCACCGGCGTCGAGAACGACGCCGACAGGCCGGCCAGTGCGCGGCTGGTGCCCGGCTCGAATGCGCCGAGGCGCGTGACGTCGGCGTTGGCGTCCATGTGGACCTTGCCGAAATCCTTGCTGTAGATCGTGTTGAGGGTGAAATCGGCCTTGCCGCTGCCGATGCTGTCCTTGGCGGTCGGTATCTTGGTGCCGAATTCGAGGCCGAACGCGGTCGCGTCGTCGATGACGAAAGCGCGCTTGAGCGTCACGCTGGTGTCGCCCAGTCCGCGCGCCCGCACGCCGTCCGCGTCGCGCGACGAGACGTAGGCGTCGCCGCCGGCCAGGATGCCCCATTGCTCGGAAAACGCCAGCTTGAACAACACCGGCATGCTGTCGCGCCGGCCGCCGTCCTGCCGGGTGCTGAGGAAGCCGGCCTCGTATTCGAGCTGGCCGACGGCCGGCAGCTGCGCCGGACTCGACACCGATGGACGATACGGCGTGACGACGCCGGCTTCTTCGGCGAGGGCGCCATGGGCGGCGCAGGCGAGCAGCAGGGCGAGGGGAACGGCAGGTTTGAACATGGAGCACTTTCGGAGGCGGCGGGCCTCGATTATAAGTGAGTGCCGTGCCGGCTGCCGGCCTGAGCCGTTCTCCGAGGCCTGGATTCCCGTGGCCGGCGTTGCCACATTCAATTTCGGCGTCGATGCCGGGCGGCCAGTCCCAGCGTGGCGGGCCAGCACCGAGGCCTCGCTGGCGGCATAAATTGTATTTCAGGCAAGTTTAATATTGTTGAATTTTATCCACAGAAACTGTGGGTAAAACGCCGCTCGGCGCAAGGGTCCATACAGGTACAGCCGACCTATTTATCGGCGTGATTAAAATTGAGGCAGTTCGTTGGGCTGGACGAAAAAAATGGGCGACGGCAGCATCTGCCCGTCGCCCATTTTTCATACGCGCTGTGGGCGCGCTTTATTTCACCAGGTTCACCACGACGGTCGCCGTGGCCGAGTTGCCGGCGGCGTCGGTCGAGACGACCTTCACCGTGTGGCTGCCGGCGGCGTAAGAACGGGTGCGCCAGGTGAAGGCGAGCGATCCGCCATTGGTGGTGGCGACCAGCTTGCCATCGACCCATTGCGTGCTGGTCACGCCGGCCGCGCCATTGTTATCCGTGACGTGGGCGGTGACCGAGATCCGCGAACCGCTGACCGCGCCGGCCACCGGCGAGTCGATCGTCACCACCGGCGGGGTGGTGTCCTTGACGGTCGTGGTGGTGCCGTTGGCGACGTTGATCGACACCGGGCTCGACGAGGCGACGTTGCCGGCCTTGTCGTAAGCGGTCGCCACCAGCGTGTTCATGCCGTTCGGCGAACCGGCCGAATTCCAGCTGAAGCTGAACGGGCTGGCGTTGTCGATGGCGACGACGCCGCCGTTCACTTTCAGTTCGACCCGGTCGACGCCGACGTTGTCGGTGGCGTTCACCGTCACCGTCACCAGGCCGCTGACGCTGGAGCTGGCCGCCGGCGAGGTGATCGCCGCGGTCGGCGCCTGCGTGTCGGCCGTGCCGCCGGCCTTGGCCACTGCAGCGCGCACGGCGGCATCGGCGTTCACGCGGCCATAGCCGAAATACGAATCGCGGCCGGCGGCGCCGAGGTCGACGGCGCTGGAGAACATCGCCTGCTCGATCGCCGCGCCGTCCAGCGACGGGGCGGCGGACATCATCAGCGCGGCCACGCCGGCGGCGACCGGGCTGGCGAACGAGGTGCCGTTCCAGCCGCCGTAGGTGCCGCCCTTCGAGGTGGTCCAGATGCCGGCGCCGGGCGCGGCGATCGAGACGAACGAGCCGTAGCTCGACCAGCTGGCCTTGGCGTCGGACGAATCGGTGGCCGAGACGGCGATCAGGGTGGTGGTCGGGGTGATGTTCTCGTCAATGCCGTTGTTGCCGGCCGAGACGAACACCAGGCCGCCCTTGTTCTTCATGTACTGCGCCGCGCTCTGCACCGTGGAACTGCCCGCCAGCGGGCCGTAGCTGACGTTGGCGAGGCGCGCGCCGTGGTCGGCGGCGTAGGTGATGCCGCTGGCGATCGTGCTGAGGTAGGCCGAGCAGCCGCCGGTCGCACTGTTGTAGTCGGCCACGCGGATCGGCATGATCTTCGCTTGGCCGGCGACGCCGGCGACGCCGATGGCGTTGTTGGTGCGCGCCGCGGCCGAGCCGGCGACGGCGGTGCCGTGGCCGCAGACGTCGGCGGTGTCGGTGTTGTTGCCGGACATGTTATAGCCCGGCACCAGGTTGCCGACCAGGTCGGGGTGGCTGCCGTCGACGCCCGAATCGAGGATCGCGATGGTGACGCCGGCGCCCTGGGTGATGTCCCAGGCGGTGGTGGCGCCGATCTTGGCCAGGTGCCACTCGCTGCCGGCGTACGGGTCGGTCACCGCCATCGCACTGTTCACGCGGCGGTCGAGTTCGGCAAACTTGAGGGCCGGGTTGTGGCGCAGTTTTTCGACCAGCGCCTGTTCCGACACGCCGGCCGGCAGGTCGACCACGTGCAGGTTGCTCTGGCCCAGCTTGCGGCGCTTGCCGCCGTGCGGCTTGAGGATTTTTTCCAGGTCGTCGTTGGAGAGGCCGGCGCGCGCCTCGACCAGGATGCGGCCGCGGGCGTATTGGTGCACGCCATCGCTGAAGTCGGCAGCGGCGGCAGGCACGGTGGCGAGCATGGCGGCCAGCATCGCGCTCAAGGCGAATCCGAGCGGACGCACGGAGGCGGCGCGAAATGGGGTGGAATTTTGATTGTGGGAAGATTTCATCATGCGGGGCTTTCCTGTGAGGGCGGGAAGGAATTGCGGCGTGGGCGTCGCCTGAGCGGCTCAGCTGTTCAAAGCTTGGGCGGATGGTAAAGCGTCGCGAGGGTTGCTGCAAGTCACCGAAATCACGCGAATCGCCAACTTCAATTCCACAATGTCAACGGAAAGAATATTTCGACATTGCAAGAAAAATACGTGAAATAGTCGTTTGATATCGCGCTGCGGCGCCGTTTTCGCAGGGGAAGCGGGCCGAGGCCACCGCGCGAGACCATTGGCGCGGTCGTCGCGGAAGCGGCCGGCGCGACCAGCCGGTAAATACAATTCGTAACAAATTAGGGGAGGGAAGTGGCTGTGC
>CXWL01016152.1_pt1 | contig 20030 bp, 13 predicted proteins | sample 590931 | NCBI WGS metagenome assembly CXWL01 (sample SAMEA3498368, study PRJEB10139) | groundwater metagenome | biome: water well; material: biofilm material | place: Germany | collected 2015-04-27 | reverse complement strand
CCATATGATCCTCCTTTGTGAATAAAATAAGACGCTCAATCAACTCGTAGTTGTCCTGTGCTAATCAACGCTGCAGCGATGCTAAACCAGCTGGCCAATCATGCAGCCCACTGGCCGCGGAATCCACGACTCACACTTATGCTGTAAGGCTGTTGCTTATAGTGTTTATTAATATCGTTAACTGTGGATATTAAATTCTTGGGTCAGGGCGCTTATGATCGAGCCGAAGATGCATGGATAAACTTTCTGATTTGATTCCTGTCATTGCAGCAACGGCTGCAGAACGTCTATGTATCTACTTCGGCAGCTCGCAGCCTCCTAGCGGGCCGCCGTATCCTAAGTAAGTTCAGCCGAGTCACTTTCACTCGATACCACCAACGCATACCCCTGGTTCGGAAACGGCGTGTTTTGCGCCGTCACACGCACGCGATATCCGCCGGGTGGCGGTTTATCGACGTGTATCACCTCGACGTTGTTACGTTTATCGAATGCCACACCCGCCACATTCAGATCGTCAAACAGCGGGTTCTCCAGACGTTTGTTGTCATGATTCCCCACGATCGCCGAGCCATTGGGCATCCGTACGTCGAGCTGAAGATTGTTTTGCAGGAACACCGCCGATATGTCTGTCCAGCACAGTACGATGCGCAAACGCTCAGTTGCGTCGGCCGACACGTTGAAGGAATACGTGCGGAAAGATTTTCGTGGGGATTCTGGAGGCATGCGGCTGGCCAAGGCGTCCACCGAATCGTTTGCGACGTCGGCCCAGAAGAGCTTGCGTTTGGCGGACGCCCCTGGGTGCGGCAGAATCGTCGACAAGTCAACAATGCCGAACCCCTGGTCGTAATCTGGATAGCCGACCATCTGCTCACGTTTCGGTGATATAGCCTGTAGCCGCCGCGCGGAAGCTATCAACAGAGCTTTCACCAATGCCGCGGATGGCGTGGCCACCTTATGTTCCTGCCGCATATAGTGACGCAGCAATGCTGCCGCTGCCGACACAAACGGAGCGGCCATACTGGTTCCTGTGCAACAGGCGTACTGGGGGCCGTAAGTCACGCAGCCGGTCTCGAACAGACCTGGCGAGAACGTGCTCGATCTGGTGGATTCCACGAACACGCCCGGTGCCAGCACGTCCGGCTTGATGCTTTCATAATCGGTGGGGCCGCGGCTAGAAATCGCGGCCGGAAGAAGAGGAGGCCCGCACACTTTCTCGCTGGCAGCTAGCGGCAATGGAAACCTGCCTCTGGCCTTTTGTCCCCAGGTCAGGCTCTTATTCGGGCACGCCGCCTGGTCGCATTCGCTACTACATGCCCCCACCGTGATGGCGTTTTTCGCAGTGGCTGGCGCGCCCACGGTCTTGAACTTATGCTCACCGTCCAGCGCAATCCCGGAATTACCCGCCGCAATGACCATCAAAACTTCAGGGTTGTCGTACACATACTTGTCCACCTGTGCCGAACCCTGATCATAGTTGCCTCCGATCGGCCAACCCCAACTCATGTTCAGCACGCGTGCTCTCTTGGCCACTATCGGGTCGAACAGTGTCTTATAGTCGACGGGAACAATCAGTTTCCCTCCCGCATCAATCATCGACATCATTACTAGTTTTGCGGCAGGTGCCGCGCCGCGCACCGCACCGCCTGAGGCGGCGCCTCGCCCGGCAATGATGAGCGCAACGTGAGTTCCGTGGCCGATTGTGTCCGTCGGAATCGCATTCGGCAGAGACAGCTTCTCGATAATGGCCGACTGCAGATCTAGGTGCGTCTCATCTGCACCACTGTCCAACACTCCGATTACTTCCCCTTCACCCGTCCATTGCAACCCTCCCTCAGCCGCAGCCAGGGCCGTCAGACCAATCACCTTTGTCCCCATATTGCAGAACAGCGAGGGCGGTTTGTATTCTTCCAGCATTTTCACTTCGGGCATTTGCGAGAGCTTGGTTAGCACAGGAGAATCGACGTCTGCTTGAAACCGGACCGTATCTGCCGAAGACTCGAGTACTTGGAGTTGAGGTGTTTTCTGGAGAAGCTCTTGGAGCCCGGGCAAGTCTTTTTCCCTGTGCACACTGACATCATAGGTTCCCTTTGGGGGAATGGGCACTCCGCCACCTAGTAACGACGCCGTCTCGGGGACGAGCCCTGCCGACCGAAGTTCCTCCAACCTCGATTGGCGCACTACACCGCGCGGCTGGCTTGCTTCCTCCTTCTTTGCATCCACAAAAAAATCTAGTGACCGTATCGTTTCGCGCTGTTCTTGAGTGAGAAACATCCGGTAGGTGTTCGACGACACCTTGCTCCCTAATTCTAGCCCATTGTCTTTGATCTGCTTCAGCCAGTCTGGACGCATCGGACCGCGGAAATGCACGAGACAACGGGTTTCCTGACGATTGTTCTCCGCGAGGGGAGCTAGCCCCACCTCAGTCGAAAACTGCAAATCATCGGCAGTGTAGGTTCGCCCTGCGGACTGAGTCTCCAGTACGGGTGTTTGTTGTTGCTCGGGTAGCTCGACCCTCTGAATGGTTCGGCGTCTCGATCGTGCCTGCTCCATCGGCATCGTGGTCTCGTCGACCGCCAACCCTGCCTCGAGGATCTGCTTCAACAGCGGCCTGGTGATCCAGCCCGTCACTGTTCCGCTGTAGACGTTCACCTCGTTAGGCCGCGTCTGGTTTAGCACCTCCAGTGCCTTAGCCTCCTCCACTTTGTCGGCGACGTATACTGCGATCTTAAATGGTTCGTTATCCCGGATAGGCATTGCGCAACTCCTTTGCCAATGATTTGTCCAGGTTCACTTCATTATCAAGGAGGGCAAAATACGCATCCGATTTCACTTCCACGCTGTCTAGTTCGAGGCGCGGCGCGATTTTTGAGAAGTCAGCCAACAGCGACGCCTCCACAAACCCTGTCTCGTCCATCCCCTCTTCTTCCATATCGAGCGGCAGCGTGAATGGCTGCCCGGTGCCAAGTCCCATTGCCAGCAGGTTATTGTTTTCGGTCTTGGCGTTCAGGACGAACAGTGGCAAGTCGTCCATGGCGGTTTTCAGCGTCGACCTGGCCTCGGAGAAAGTCAATCCGTTGAGTTCCGAAAATGGCGTGTCGAAATAGAAGGCTTTCTGCGTGCTGCCGATCGTCACCTGCTCCAGCGCCGCTTGCGGGACTATACGCAGTTGCTGCATCAGGGCAGCGTCGCCATAGCGCGCCACACCATGCACAATTACTAGCTGCACCTTCTCTTCTGTCGCATTTAGAAGATGCTGGTAAGGGTCACCGTCCGTCCCCCCTACGGCAAGGATATCGGCCAGAAAGCCCTCTTTCAGCATTCCGACCGCCCCGTCCCAGGCCGTCACTTTTGCCGCCTCACTCGTCACCAGTCGGACCAGATCTTCATTGGACAGCACGTTGTTCTGCTGCTTGGACACCCAACGTGCCACCTTTAACTCCTCCAGCAGGTTTTTACTGCCGCTCGGAGACCAGTCGCAGCCCAGCGAAAAGGTAAGGTCCGCCTCGCGCATCGCCTTCAGATCCAGCGTTTTGCCATACAGCAGCAGATTGCTGAACGGTGACGAGACCACTTTACCTCCCACGTTCCCTAGCTTCTTTAGATCCGCTGGACTTAACCCGAGCGCATGGATGCCCACCAACGACTCCGCCAGAAGGTTATTTTCGCTAAGGTCAAGAAAGCGCTGCCGCGCATCGTCGTTGGTCCCTTCGGAGAGGTGATAGAAGTACGCTTTGTAACGCTTCAGGTTCTTGCGGAAACTCTCCACCCTATCCGGCGTTGGGAACAGATCCGGCACCAGCGTGTTAGCATCCGGCAGCCGCACATCCTCAGTCTTTTCCACGTTGCGCATCGCGCCGCGGAACAACCGAATGCCGCCGGAGACCTGTGTCTTGATTCCTTGGCCAGTTGTTGTGCCGCCGATCAGCGCCTTGGCCTCCACGTACCGCACGATCGCGCGCGCCGTAGGCGTATAAGCCGCCATCGCGCGCGCCGGCTGCGAGATGTTCGATTTGTACTCCTTATGTCCCGGCCATTGCTTGCGATTGTCGTACTTCTTCGGTACGTTCCACAGCGGCAGTACGTTATAGACGAAGTGGTTGTGCAGGTCGATCAGGCCGGGATACAACGTTGCGCCGGTGTCGATCTGGGGTGCTCTAGCAAAATCCGATGGAAGTGCATCGCCCTGCTTCAGCACAGCAACGATCTTGCCGCGCCGGATCGCCAGTTGGCCTTGCGCGAGCACTTCGCTCGAGCCGTTGAGTGTCACGATCCGTCCCCTTAAGACGAAGGTCGGTCCGGTATCTTCGTCCACCTGCGCCAGCAACTGCGGCTCGACAGCAATGACAGGCGCGACTTCGGCAAGCAGCGCTGGAGCACCACCCAGATCCAAGACTGTGGACACACTGGCTGTGGGTGCGCCGCGGGGTCCGTCCTGCACCTGGAATCCGGAGAGCTTCGCTTCGAGCGCCAGCGCTGGGTCCGCCGTTACGTAAATGATATTTCCTGGCGCGACTTCGGCGATGGCTGCCGCCGCCGCAAAAGCCCGCCTGTCCGGCAGTGGGCATGGCAGGCCCGAGGCCAGCACGATCAGGTCTAGCTCGAAGTGCGCTTCGAGACCGCTCGTCTTGAGCAACAGCCGGAAGTCGTCCGGCGACAAGCCGGGGGGCAGGTTGCACAGGATGCCGAGCCGGTGCCGCGCCGACAGATTCAACAGCGGCTGCGTCGCGATGTGTATGCGATACCGGGTTTGCGAGCGGTCGAACAGCACGCCCTGGAAGTCGAAGAAGATCACGCCACCATCTGGTTTCATCAGTTACTCCAATGTATCGTCAGTGTCATGCCAGGCTTCTTGCACCGATCTGGCGGAGACAATCTGCACGAGCAGCTCCTGCTGGGCCTGTTTTTCAGCAAGCAGGGAGGGCAGGCCAGAATCCGCGCTCAGTAGCCCCGGTTGCAGAGAAATGGGCTGCAGCTCTTGCTCGTAGTCGCACTTGCCGATTTCAAGCATCGTGCAGAAGACGCATGCGCCGCGGCTGCGCTGCAAGTGACCCGTGGCCGGATTCAGCCGCAGACGGTTGTGTTGCGCCTCGTCGATCAACTGGTTGAGCACCTTCTGCCGCGCAGCGTTAAAGTCGCCAGGATTCCCGGTGATGTGCGGCGAAAAGATCACCCGGGCTTCCAGGTTCGTCCCGTCGCCCAGTTTGCCGTAGCTCATGCGAATCTCCCGGCCTAGCAGCCCGTCTACCGATTCACCCAGCTGCGGATTGCCTTTGGTGAAGTTTGCGGCCATCTCCGAAACAAACGCGTTGGCGGTGTTCTGGCTAAAGATGATCAGCACCTGTGGCAGGGACTGGAATAGTTGCCGCAGAAAATATTTCCGCTCGCGAAAGCACTCCGTCACGATGCCGTTGCGCTCGGCCGTGGTCATCGGCGGGAGTTGCGGGTCGTTGGCGATCGGCGTGGTGGTCCAACGCGCGGAAGGACACGCCACCATGTTGGCGTAGGCGATATCCTCACCTACGGACAGGTGCGTAAGGTCCCAATGCATGGCGGTGGCTAGGTCTTTCAGCAGACCTTCGTAACTGCGGTACATCGATTGCTCGTCAAGCACGGCGTCCACCACCCGATGTCCTTGCGCATCGATCGGCACGTTTAGCACGAAGTTCGAAAACGGTGTGTCGGTTGGCCCACCGCCCAAGTGCTGATATTGCGCCGGTGGAATCAGCAGCTTCGCCGTCGATCGGTAGCGGAAATAATGCGCGTACTGCTTGTATTCGTCAAACAGCGGATTCAGCGCGCCGCGCTTGTTTGGATACCAGCCCGGTAGGTTGGGATTGATCCCGACGGCGATAATCGGCGCCTTGCGGCAACCGCTCAGGAGTTCCGGCAGCAGCGCCGCACGCCCCATGTACTCAATCGGCTGCGCGATGCCAACCGTTGGCGGCGGACCAGCCATTAGATAATCGAAGCTGTGATAGGCGCCCCACTTCCGGAAGTAGCTGCATGGATGGGGCGATCCAAGGGGCTCTTGCGAGGTACGCATTGCGTTGCACGGCATTACTTCGTAAACCAATTCCACCTCGGTGGGTAAACGCGAATCTGACATCGCTCGCCTTTCTAACGTCCTGCCACAATGGCCCATGTGGTCAAAGCGCTCATCACGCTGGTCCAGTATCCGTACGTTTCGTAATACCAGACCGCCCAGTGACTCTGCATGTTTAGCGGGCGCGGAGCGCTCGTGATGTCCGCGTTAATCTGTGGATCGGAAATGTTGCGAATCACAGCCCACAATGGCGGATTGGCAAGTTCGCTGGCCGCCAGTCCTAGCACCGCATCGCCCATCTCAAGGCCGCATCCCAGAGGCAGCAGTTCCGCTGAATTCCTGGACGTCCCGAACTCGAAGAAATCCGTCGTCAAAATCGGGTGGAACGGAGCAATCTTGCTCCTCGGCGTCGCGCCGAATTCATGAATGATGTTCGGTTTATAGGGACGGTCCAACGTCCACACACCTGTGTGCCGTTTGGTCGGCGGGCCAAACACAGGTTCAGCGAGTTGATTAGCAAATCTCGACATCAGTTCTTCGGCCTTCTTAAATTGGGTGGTCGGAATCATCCAGTCGCTTTTGAACGTCTTGCCGTTAAATGGTGCCTTGGCAAACTCGTCCCGGCATCGGAAACGGCCTGCTCTCGTTACTAGGACGTCGCCCAGATCGTGCTGGAGGTCAATACCTCCGCACGTACCTACCGTGAGAACCACCTTCGGTTTGCACTCGTCGATGATCTGCAGAAACAAATCTTTTACCGGTAGGGTTGCATTGCCCGCAACGGTTTCGATACCGTCTTGGTTCAAATGCAGCTCGGACTTGAAGCAGAGGACCTTCTGGGTGCCAATCTTGGTGGGAAAGTAACTTCCCATTCGACGACTCTTCTTGGCTGGTGCGCCTTCGCGGATCTGCTGATCATACGTGGTGTCAAAAAACCGGTTGTACCGGTACCACTGATTGCGGTTGTAACCCGGTGTCAATACATCCGCCATGCCGTCGTTTTCCGCGACTGTCCACGTGACGACAACAACATCGCACTCCGGAAGCGCCTGGCCTGGAGACGGCGCTGGATTGATCGGCTGAGGCACTGGAGCTAGTCCGTCCGGGAAAGGAATCTGTAAGTCGGCAGTAAGAGCTGCCACTGGAGGAAGAATCGCTAGGTCCACCTCCAGTAGGTCATCAAGCGAGGTGCGGTTAGCTGACAGCAGCGCGCGCGCGATCTCTTTCCGTTCTTGCAGATCCAATGCTTCCGCCATGGTTTCTCCTTATCGGTAACGCACAATCTCAAGATTTGTAAATATGAAGTGATTCGGCACAATAGGCAAAAACTCGTCCGGCTTCTTTGGGTTCTCCTGCCGCCAGCGCTTGCCCACGCAGCGCAGATACACCACCGGGTTCAGCGAATCATTTCGTGTCACTCCGCAGCACACCCAGTCCTTCGCGTCGACGTCGTTGCGGTAATAAGCCGAAAAATAGGGCCCACGCCGCTCCAGCCGCATCCGCGCTGAGCGTGGCGTCTTCCCATCGCCCACCGGCCTACCATACTGATTGTTGTCGTACTCCGCCCCCAGGTTCCAGTTGATTCGGTAGCCGTCGTCCTCGTCGTGTTCGACCCCGCAAAACGGCGGTGCACCGTGGGGATCGTAAAAGGAATCCTTGCCTCGGAAACTACCAGGCGGTTTGCCCTGATGCGCGCCGGGGTTGACATTCGTCACCGCCATTTCCAGCGTCGTTGCCTGCGTGACGTTCTCCACCGTGTAATCCACCTCTGCCGAAAAGTCACCGCGGATCCCGGGCACATGCCCAACGCCACCTCCCGAATAGAAGGGCCAGTCCTTCGCCGTATACATCAGTTTGGTCTCGATACGCTGGAGCCTCTCGTCCAATACATCTACCGGCGGCACATCTAGCGGCTGGTCGTAGTCTCGTATGATCACGTGAATGCCATCTTCCTGCTTCACCACCCCAAACGGGTTGGCTTTGGCGTACCCCAGCGCGAACTGCTCTCGATTCACTTGCTTTCCCAAGAAGCTCTCCTTTACCAATGGAATTGCTTTTCGCGTGAAGGGGGCGACTTCGAGCATGGAGTCTGTCGACAGTGACCAGACGAAATGCTTGCCGCGCAGCGACTCATACTCGGCCTGGCTGAACAATCCTGACTTCCCGATCGACGGATATAATACCGCCCCTACCCGGAGCTTCTTTTGTTGTGTGACCAGCTCCAGTGTTTTACCGAACTCAGTGAGCAGTCCATTTGCACCAAGGACCGAATCTAGACCCGTCACCAACCCGTCCGCGCCCAGATCCTCCAGAAGCTGCAACTGCGCTTCCGGGCTCCGTTCGAAGTCAAATGCCGCAATCCGTAACGAAGGTGTGCGTGACCGCACCAGCCGAAGGTTCTCCGGATCCTTCGAGTACAGCACCACACGGTCCTCGACCCCGTACAGCCGCAAGCCGTCTAACGCTTTCCCCACGAACTCGTCCCGGCGTCCGGTGTCAATCGTGGAATCATGCTTCATCTCGATCAGTAGCTCGACATCATCCGGTAATCGCTCCAGGATGTCCGGAAATGTCTCCACGGGCAGTAATCTTGTCTCCACCGTGTAATAATGAAAGTTTTTTGAATTGCGCGGTTGGAATGTTTCACCGAAATCGAGCTGCCGCAACTCTGCCAGCGTCTTCTCGATGATCTTACCCGGCTGGCCAGTCAGACGGTCCGTTGTGCCGTCGTGCGAGAGTACCAGGTGTCCATCCTTCGTCAGCTGCAGGTCGAACTCAAGCACGTCCGCGCCCGCAGTGTATCCGCTGATCAGCGCGACGCGCGTATTCTCCGGAGCATGTAGCCGAGATCCGCCGTGGGCTGCGATTCTCATAATGTGACTATCCTCACTGAGTCCTACCCGACATCACAGCCCATGGCACACCCGGTACGCGTTCGCGATTTGTGTCAGGGTCGGGTTTGAGGCACCCGCCGTCGGCATGAAGGCGCAATCCAGCACGTAGAGTCCCTTGACGGTGTGCGATTGGCAATTCATGTCCAACACCGACGCTCCCGCGTCCTTCCCCGCGCGAAGCGAGCCGTGGTTGTGCCCGTAGCCTTCGTTCTCTGCTTTCTGCGGGTCCAGCTTGCGCACCTCGCCGCCTGCGTCGACCATAATCTGGCACACCTTCTCGACCGCGTACTTGCTCAGCGCTAGGTCATAATCGTGATGTTTGTAGTAAACCCGCGCGACCGGCATCCCCCATGGGTCCTTTACATTCGGATCCAGTTCGACTCGATTGTCGTACGTCGACATCGTCTCCCCGGTGAAGGAAAACATCACTCCGCCCTGGTTGCGCAGTTCCACCAGCCGGTCCACTAGATCCTTGCCCCACAGGTCTTTGGCTTTCCGCTCACCCATGCCTGTTCGCGAAATACACTTGATGATCGGGTTGATCGTGAACGGATCGTAAATCGAAAACTTGCCGCCCTTGCTGAGCCCCGGAGCTTTCGGGTCATTGATCAGATACAAGTCTCGAAGCTGTAGGCTACCAAGGGATGTGCGTGGCTGGAACAACCGCTGGGGGCCGTCATCCCAGACAGGTTGACCCTTGAACGTCAGCTCCGCACCACCCTTGACATGATAAGTAAAATAATGACCGATAAGCTTACTCGGGTCAGGAATTTCCGACAGCAGGAACAACCGTGCCGATTCAATCGCTTGAATCGAAACCAACACCAACGGAGCACGAATTATCTCCTCCTGCCCCTTTGGATCGGTCTTGTAGGCGACCCCAACGACTTTATTCTTCTCGTGCACGACTCGTGTGACACAATGGCCGGTTCGCAAATCGCACAACCCAGTATATAGCGCCTTAGCCAAGACCGTGTTCGTGCTACTACAGCGATCATTCACTGCGCACCCGAAACCCTGACAGTAACCGCAGAACGGACAGGCAGGCCGCCCGTCATAGGTGCGGGTGTTAATCCCGCGCGGGCTCGGGTAGGGTTTCATTCCTGCACGGCCGAACGCCCACTGCAGAAACGGCGTCGACGCGTGCGACCGCAATGGTGGCATCGGATACTGATAGCCTGGCCGCGTCGGCTCTTGTCTGTGCGCTATACCCGCTGGCGCCACCTGTCCCGAAACGCCCCATTCCCGTTCCGCCATTTCAAACCATGGCTGGAACTCGTCATATGTCCAAGGCCAGTTCACCTGCGCGGTTCCCGCCGGCGGCTCCTTCATGTAGTTGAGTAGAGCGAAATCTTCAACGGTATACCGAGGCAGATTGGCTTCCCAGATCATTGTCGCGCCGCCCACCATATTCGCGATCCACCACCGCTCCACTAACCTGGGGTTCCCGGCCAAATCAACGTATACTATGGGATCGTCCTTGCCAGGGGTTAACGCCTTGTGCTCGGAGAAATGCAACTCGTCGTACGGGAGAAACTCGTCGGTTCGCTTATTACCCCCTTTCTCCAGCACCAACACCCGCTTGCCACGCTGCGTCAATACGCGCGCGGCCGTGCCCCCTCCCGCACCGCTTCCTACAATGATGGCATCGTACTGGTCAGTCATGGAACAGGTTCTCCGGTTGCTGCAGGTATCCGATCGCCCGCCACATCATCTTGTCCTTATTCCCACCCCAGCGCGGATCTGCGAAGCAACCTTGGACGCAGTGGCGCAGAAAAGTCTTAAACACGACTTGCTGTTTGATTGTCGGAGACAGCCCTGACAGATTGCCCGCCTCCAACCCCGACAGAATTGCGTTCACCGCTGCATCATCGGCTTCCGGAAGATTCTTGCCCTGAGTCACCCTACAGTAGTCGTTCAGCGCTGGCAGCGCTGAACGGTAGAGAGTTCTCCAGTCTTTGATCTCGATGTACACCGAATCGTCCATCGCTAGAAGATGGCTAACGAAATGGCTTGCTCCGGCAGCGACGGCTCCGGGAATCTGCCGCGCTGGGTCTTCAGGGAGAATGCGTCGGAAAATCGCGTCGAGTTGCTCGATTTCCTGCGGTGTAAGAAACTCCTGAGATGGTTTCCGCAGCCAGGCCGGTACATCAGGAAAAGTCTGTAAGCTCATAGGGCAATCCCCAATTCGTTTTCCATCGCTTGAATCATGTCGTAGTGCAGCGTAATGTCGGGCGGCCCCATTCGCTCCATCAGCCCGACAATCAGTGCATCGTCCGCGTCGGTCAATAAATCACCGAGCTGCTTGAACAGTTGGTCGTCCTCCTTCGCGCCATGCTCCTTGTAAAGCTGTACGAAGGCGTCGACAACCGCAGCAAACTCTGGAATCGCCTTCAGGTTGCCGGATTGGATGCGAGTGAGCGCGATGTCCATCGCTTTGAAATATGCGCGTCCCTGCTCATGCTCCATTGCCACCCAGGCCACCTGTTCGTGCTTCAGCCCATGCATCAGTCCAAACGGGATTAGCGTTTCCTCCTCCATCCTGTGATGGTACGGGTCGACAAAGTGTTTAACTAACCACACCAGCCGGGACATCGGCTGTAGCAACGGCGGATTGCCCTGAAATGGATTCTCGCCAACCTTAAGCCGTTCGGTGATCTTCATCGAGCATACGACGATGCGCTGCCCTACGATGTGCTGCCCTTCCAGGATCGCTTCGCTCAGCCGTCCGCTCGATTTCTCGCTGGCTGTTCCCTTTTGTAGCGCATCGCGCATGTAATCGCCGCCGGGCGGAAATTTCTTGAACCCAGTCGTCATGCCCGCGTTCAATGCGCCCAGCAACTCTCCCAGGTTCTCGCTCACATAGGTNNTCACATAGGTGCAGTCTCCGATACTCACCTCCATGCGTCTAGCCGCCAATTCATAGATCGTTCTGCCCGGCTTCTCCCCCTTGGCCGCCACAACTTCCGGATCCTGGCTCGACACGATGCCCTTTGGTTCGAAGTAATCCAGTAGACCGGCATCTTTCAGCATCTGCTTGGCGTCTACTCCGTGGGGAACATTCGTAATTACTCCCAACCGGGCGCCCATCTTGTCCCGGACTATCTTCAAAAGAGCTTCTGCACTTGGCCGGAACGGTACCAAATGACCTTGGCGATCCACCACCCCGAGCGTGTTTCGGATGTCGAAGAAAAAAACGTGCTGTTTGGTTTCCATGTTGTCTCCATGAGGTTAGACACGGAATCATCAGCTCTCTTGAGCCGTCTTAGTCCATTGTTGGCCATCACCATGCTCCGCGAACGCAAGAACTGATTGGTTCCACCTCATTTTGTACCTCAGCGCCGTGTGGCTGTTGTCTCTATGAACATTCAGGAAGATCCAGCAAACTATTCGGCTCATCTCCATCGCTTCCGTCTTCAACTATTTGTTCCCAAATCTGCTGCTGGCCACGAGGACATTCTCTCGGCGTCCTCCTTGTGTGACATAGAGCGCCAAAGTGCAGGAACAATGCCATGGATGGCTCCTGCAGAATAAATGTCCACGCGCCACCACATTTCCCGTCAACCGACATGCGTCGTAATGTGTTGTGAGAGTTTGGGTGGTCCGTCTTATTGATGCAAGTGATTTCGTGTGAGGCAGCCATAACACTGTCCTTATCGGGCAAGTACAGAAGCGTGGGCCTCGTGTTATCTGCAGGAGCACTTCTCCTATCTATGGCGAGACACAACGGTACACCTTTCTGGCAGGGTGGAGAGTTATCTGCTACTGGCGCTTTCGCCAGGTAGCAGTGGGGCTAGGTCAACTGTGATGCGAACACATCTAGCATCATCAAGGCCGGTTCCAGACCACACAGGAGTCAGCCCTCGATAGCTTTTGATGTAACAAACAGGCGACGGTCAAGAGGTGTATTATTCCGGGAGCTGAAAGTATCGGAAAAGATTCACTCTGTATCAATTTTGATTCACCTCTATGAGAGTCTTCACCTAGGACATCCTTCAAATCTTTCAGAATCAATTAAGGCGTGATACCGCACGCTGGTTCTGAACTTGCTCCGAAGTCGATACCGTTCTTCGACCTGTGAAGAGGAGATCCCCTGGTTAATAGGTGCGATCGGGAACACGAGGCACCCTCGGCAAATCGCGCCCTCGTTCATATTCCAAGGATATCCATTTTGCCTTTTCCCACATTCGCAGTCCCCGCGTGGCGCTGAACTTCAGCAAAAGGATTGTGACTGCCTAACGCATAAGCTGAGCTGCGTGCCGCGAAGCTGACATGTCGGCTGGAGCGCATTGTAAGACCCTAGTCAAGAGGGCCATAGCCCTTCACGAACGGCGCGTAAGCCTTGGTTTCAGCTGGAAAGATTGAGAGGTATTTGTTCGTGCGAGCGGAGGGATAGTCGTGGAAGTAGTTCTTCGTGCGTATGCCATTCAAGTCTTGCTGAATCATCCAAGATAAATAATGCGTATATCCATCACTTATCTGAATCATCATCGCGGCAAGATTTTGCGCCGAAGGGTCCAAACCAGCAACGCTTCTCGCAAATTCTCCAGGTTTGAACATCGTTGAGAAAGTCGGCATTGCCGATGCCTTGCCGTAAAAGCTCCAGACTACGCGGCCGTCACTATTCAGGAGTATAGTTTTCGATGCGAAGTCATACGATTTCACTTGGGAAGGACCTGTAAGAACTCCCACCGCTTTCTCGGGCAAAACCCTCTTTAACGCCTCACCCTTGATCCGATCCTTCAGGCTGCCGCCGGCCACCTCGTAGGCGTAGGCAGTGGTGATAACAAATCCTCCGGCACCACCGAAGTCTCGCAGCACTCGGCGTGTAAATGCGGGGTCTCCCAAATCGGTCGTCTTGCCATAGCGTTGGGCCACCTTCTGGGATACGTCTTTGAGTACGAAGAACGATCCGAATTGGCTTATGAATGAGGCCTTCTGTTGCGATGCCACGATGTCGCCAATCGACCTATCCAACGGCTCGGCACCCATCAAGACGTCGTCCTCGTAATCAAACTGAAGAATCAAGATGGGCCGATCCGTTAGGGATCGAAGACCCTCGGCATCAGGGTGCGAGTCGTATTCCAAATTAGAGGGGCAACCTTCCGAAGCCAGAGCACACGATAGGAGCAACGCTTTAATAAGTTGTTTGTTCATCAAGAGTGGCAGGCCGCCTAACTATATTTCTACGTCCGAATTATTTAGGGAAAAGCAGTAGAAACTGTCGGGTCAGAAAGCACGGAACTTTATGTTATTGTCCATAAGCGTAAGGAGCCGCGTTTCGATCGTTCCTGTGATGTTAGTGATCACGCTATGGTCGGCGGTGGCATTCACTTCGACCAAGACCACGGGCTGTGCGCTAATCGGAACCCAGGAAATTGGTCCCACGACCGCGGATGATCCAGGTGCTATTGCCACGGGAAGCACCGTTGGGGCGTCTGCGACAGGCGCCCATGTGTCCGGCCACATCTTGCTGCTTGCGCTGCCGGTTTGAAACGCCTGGACCGTAACGCCCGTTGCGGCAGTGGTACCGCGATTGGAGACAAGCACGAACAAAAAGTTGTCGACGCCCTGCATAGGTGGTTGATTCACAATGCCTGCAACGGGTGTGTGCCGGTTGATGATTTTGGTGGAAGCTCCGCCGTTGGGAAGGTACGGCATATATTCGCCGTGTCTGGAGTCTTCAATGTACACGTCGACTGCCGGTGGAGCGCCGGGGTTGCTCGTGGGAAAGGGAGCGCCCGCAGGCTGGTACAATCCCTGCTGTTCAAAGCTCCAGCGAATCACCTTGTGCAGAGCGCCACCAGGCGTGCTTTCGAAGACCCCTGTGGTACGATCGGCATCCATGAGCGCGTTGGCATACACTTCCGGCCGGGTAGTCATCATCGTTAATGATTCGATAGATTTTAGGATGAGAAAGATTGTGTAGCGTGCAGCTCGGAGCCTTTCGGCGAGATCTGTGCTATCCCCCCCGCTGGCGCGGTAGATGCGAAAGAGGGTAGTGGAGAGGACCTGCTCTCCAAGATACTGAGAATCGTACTTTGAGCCACCCCATGCCCATCCCAAGGAAACATCTCTGTCATGACGGCGGCTCAGGCCATTTGAGGCGGCCATGAATGGGAAGGTCACTCCTCGATCTACGGCTTTCGAGCCTGGGTCAAACAAGATGGCCCCGAGTGAATCGCCAGGGCTATGCGCGAATCCGAAATTCGGCGAAGCGACATGGTCCCACAGAATGGCGTGCCCGAATTCATGCCATGCAATGCGGGCGTCCGCCGCGATGCCCATGGGTCCCCCTGCGTTAGCCAGACCAAATATGAATCCGCCGCTTCCCGTACTAGTCGGATTTCCTGGAGCCTGAGCGTTTACTTGGCCACTAAAGCCGTAGTGGTCCACTGGCACGGGGAAGTTAGTTCCATTGAAGTATCTGGAGATGGGGAAGCCCATGTCTTCCACCAACCGGAAAAGCGAGTCACAGTGGTGGTACGCGCTTGCGGCAGCAAAATCGAGCGTCTTAGCTGGATAACAGAAGCTGAAAGGAGCCGTTGTCTTAGGGGTGCCGCCTGCGGGCGGGCTGATGTTCTTAAGGTGAACGAACCGTCCGCCGAGGCTTTGTTTTCCCGTTGCGACATTGACCGGATCTAGACCCGCCAGAGTCAACGTGGTGGTGAGAGCGGCCAACGTCGCGGGTGCCGAGCTTGAGGTTGCGGCGCTGCCCAGCGTCGACGGTTCGGGCACGAACACACATGCAGTAGCCGAAGCGGTTGCAGGCCGCACTCGGAGCACGGCACCCGTTCTGGGTTCAATGAACGCCTTCCAGGGGAGTTGGGGACGAACGTCCCAGGGTAGCAGAAAGTCGACTTCAGTGACCACGTACGACCTGCCCGGCAGGATGTTCGGCGAAACCGTTGGCAGCGGCAACTCTGGCATGGCATTCTCGAACGACATTGTCTGTTCCTCGTGCATGGCGACTACTCGATCCTTGGTTCGTTCCTCCGGAAAATACCGGTAGATCAAGAGACGTGTCTTGACGAGCTCACAATTCACGTTTTCCGTAAGGCCCAACAGAGGGCGTAGCTGTGCAGGAGTGAGAGTCGCCGGCAAGTAACCTTGATTGGGAGGAGGCGAAACTTCTCCGAGGTCGTAGTCAAAGTCATTTTCAGCGGTGATGACCTGCATTCCGCTTTTCTGTAACCGCACGGAAACGCCCGAATTCCAGACGGGAATTCCCATGTTGGTTTGCGCATAGGTAACGGTGATGGAATCCATTCCATCCTTTTCCGACAGAAGCCGCAGTTGAGGACCAGTTGCCGATGGCGTTGTCTCCTGGAGTTCCGCGGTGAGGTTTGCGACCATGGAATCCGGCATGCCGAACAGATTGGTTGTTTCCCGAAGATAATGCTCCGCAACCTGCTGGGCGGAAAGCCCGCCGGGGGCTAAACTCAGCAGTGCCGAGGTAATTTGTGTCGGGGGCTCAATGTGGCGAACGGACCGGATTCTGCCGCGCTCGTCGCGTTCGATTTGATCAGAAGAGTTTAATTCGAGTGCCATGGTTTCTTCCCTCTAATGATCCTCTTGGTGTGATCAACGGGTAAACGTGAGTGCGTGCGTCGCCAACACCTGCTTGACCGTTGGCGCGGCGAGCGAAGCCGATCCGGCCGATTGGACACATCCGTTCAACGGTGCAACAGTGCTCCGTCCGATCCTCGTGGCTAATCCGGTCAATTTGATACTGATGAAGTCGGCAATCTGGGCGCCAAACTCAATGCTCTGACCAGCGATCTTGATGTCGCCGACGACGAAAGGTTTACCGGAAGGAACCTCGTAGACCGCACGTAGCGCTTTCTGCGGAGTTCCGCGCACAATCTTCCAATACGTAAGCGGATCAGACCCGTCTGGGGTTGTCCAACCTGCTACCGAGAGTCCCGCGATGCAGAGGCCCACTGGATTCGCAAGAGTTACGTCAGCTTTGTTGCGAGCCAATTGGTTGACGACGGCGCCAATGTGTGGATCGCTATGGCGTTCCCCTTGACCATAGTCCCCGCACTCGATCAATTCTTGCTCGTCGGTGATAAAACCGCCCGCCCGCGTACGAGTGAGACTTGCTCCGGCCGCCAGTTCGATCTCTGCCCCCAGAGTATTGTTTTGCTGAATCAGGTGCATGGCGCCAAAAGTGGTGGAAGAATTCCACCGATTGCGGGCCACATACTGGCCATTCCGAAAAAGGTCTGCGCTCTTGACGCTCGGACTGACATGTGTTCTGTAGAGGTCCAAGACCTTGACAGGATTCACCGATGCCAAAAACGTCCAGTACTCGGGTCCCTCACTGGTAAAAGTCACACGGGTGATCTTGCCAGTGGCCGAATCGCGCGTCACGCTCCACTCGCAGTACTCATCCTGAGTATCACGGCTGCTATCAGCAGTCCTCCAGCGCTGATTATCGCTGATGGACTGGATTTTCACGATCCTGGGAAACGCAGTCCAAGTGATATCCTTCTCGACGGCGTCCGCAGCGGGCGGAGTTTTCAGAGGATTGAAAAACTGGTGCCTTGGTCCGTAATTTATGAAAGACGGATTCTGACGCTCGCGCGCATCGTCGAACTGCTCGGAGATGAAGTCGCTCCAGGCGCTTAGCCCGGCAGCGTCCAAATCCGTCAAGAAACCCGGGGCGTCAAATTGTGTCAATGGCATGATTACTCCGATGTTTTGGGTTGGATTCGAGCATCTGCCGTGAACTCCAACAGCGGAGCGTCTTCCGCGATGTTGGTAACGGGCGTGGTCAGGCGGAACTCCGCCAGAGGCCTTTTGCGAAACTCGCGTCTGCGTGATTCGGCGATTTCGAAAATTCTGGAAAAAGTAGCTTGCCCGGAGAGTTGCGGTGTGAGCGCAAGGAAAAATTCCTCGATGCGCTTTTCAAATGCAAGCTTCCACTGGCTATCCGCAAGGTCGAATCCCGCCAGGAACTCCGCTTCCGCACTACCTGTGGCGGATGCGGTTGCGCGAATCCGCCCCACAAAGGCGGTTTCGAAATCTGTCGGATTGCCCACGGTGGCTGATTCGGGCACATACTTCAGCAACGCCGCCCTTCGCTTAGAAAATACCGGATTACAGAAATCAACCATCAGAAGAGACGCGGCTAGTTTCGCGGACAGGACCTCCCGCACGACCAGATCTTGAAGAATCATATTGTCCTCGAAAGATGGTTCCGGCACGACAAACACGAAGTTCGAGTCACCCGGGAACCGGTGGGTTCCATCGGTGAGTGCCACATCGAACTGTCGTAAGGTGGACCTGTACACGCTGCCCGGCACAACTGGGACTTGGATGTTCGGCTGAAGTCCCAAAATATCCACAAGCGAGTCCGAGTTCAGAAAGAAGGTCAAGGGCAATGGCACGGTTTGCACCGTAGCCAGCCGAGAGTTGGAAACGGTTGAAGACACCAGATTCACCGTACTGGTTTCGAGTACTTGCCGGAAAAAATGACTAAGGTTGACCAAGCGGCCGGTCTGGATGGAATGTTCGAATCGCGACCGATGCCACCGCAGGACTCCTGGTCTGACAATTTGGAGTTCGTAGTCCTCTGCTGGACTCCGGTCGGTCCACAGAGGTTCCCTGCGCAGAGGATCCTCGGGCGCTAGGACACTATCGCTGATCTGCGCTGCCTGGCTGTGCCAGTTTACCCACGGTTGCTTCAGCTCCTTCATATTGAGAGCGCCGTTCACATGGCTATCGAACGGGCCGTTGCCGCGGGAGTCGGATGTTAGTGCATCCCAGGAACTTCCGGCCCAAATCCAGGAACCATTCCGCCGCTCATAAAACTGAAACGCGCCCACGGAGGGATCCCAGCCGATGACCTGGAGAAACTGCGTCTCCGAATCGAATTCCGTACCCGTAGCGATGAGCAGGTCGGGCTCCGGTGCTCCAGCCCGTTTTCGAGTCACTGATACACGGAAGGCTCGCAGCAGATCGTCGGTTTCTGGCGTCCATGGAATCTGACCGCCGTCCGCAACCAAAAAGCTGCGTTGCTCCGGAAGCCCACGCGGATTGGAATTGAACGTGTCCAGTTGAACCAGCAAGGCGTGAGCGGAAAGGGGGAGAGGACCGCCGCTAAACAGCACGAGCTGCGCGAATGGATCGGCAAGCAGCGTCCGACCCACGTCCGGGGGTATCAACACTAGTGCCGCATCGCGGCCTTTTACAAAGCGGAAGACTCTTCCGGCTTCCAGCACCATCGGTGGAGGGGCGAACCCGGCGCGATTGCCGTACTCGTAGGTTCGCGTAGGAAAGTTCTGCCTGGTACGTCCGAATGCCGACATAGGCACCTACGGCATAAGATAATATACCTACTATTTAACACTACAAACATTTTAGTAGCAGACGCCAGTGAACCATAATGAATTACATTACACAAGCATGAAATTCAGTGAAATCTAGCCGCCATGACCGAAAAAGAAATCCGGCAAGCTATTCTGGAGCGTCGGCTCGCGTAGCTCCAGACGGTGTTCAATCTTGGAAGGTCGCGATGGATGCCGGCCAAGGATTCCGAATCCAGTTTTAGAATGATCCCGTGGGTCAGTAGTGCCGCTTCCGGGCATATCCGAAAGACTAACCCGCGGCTGCTCAAGTCATAAACCGTTGACAATCCGCCTCAAAAGCTGTGAAACACTTGTCAATATTGGGTAGGCTGAATTGGCCAAAAATTAAATCCTGCCTTTGGCACCAATGCAGACTTTTCTTGGTTGCGGTTTTGGCGACGATCAGGGATATGTCACAGTCGGAGATGATCACAGAGGTGAGAAAGAAATGTTGGATGACTTCAACGGGATGGTATCAATTGGTCTCTGCCGAGTATCTTCAAGAGTAACTGCCCAAGTACCTATTTTAAAGGTGAAGACAAAACCGTCTGCGCAAGGGTTTTCTTAGATGCTCTACCTGGATGCACCCTCCCCAGCCCAGTCACAACCAGCGTCCCCTTCTCTGATGGGGGATCAGTAGACAAAAATCTTCCACGGTTCACCAACTCGTTGATTTCCTATGCAGAGAAAGATCTGTGCTGATCGCCGGCTGGGGGCCGTGTAGGCACGGTGTAGGCG
>CXWL01005274.1_pt1 | contig 20034 bp, 22 predicted proteins | sample 590931 | NCBI WGS metagenome assembly CXWL01 (sample SAMEA3498368, study PRJEB10139) | groundwater metagenome | biome: water well; material: biofilm material | place: Germany | collected 2015-04-27 | reverse complement strand
AATGGCGTTAAATTTGTTAACGGTATTAAACAAGCAGAGGATCAAAAACAGAATGCCGCTTGACTCTCTATACACCAGATTTGACTATAACTCAGGGAGAGTGAAAGTCTTATCTGGGATTTCTGGTGATGCAGGAGTTTGATTTCGCAACATAATATGATATGGAGTCCACATAAGCTCAAGTTCTGTGGTAGCTTTAGTACTGTCAAGTTTTATTTCTTGTCTGAATAGTTTTAATAAAGATGGGGGAATACCATGAGGTAGCCACGTAGCTTTAATATGAATTTTCTTGAAAATATGTTCAATTATTTTAATAGGAATGCCTAATAAGTAAGCGTCGAGTTTTATTGCGCTATTACTAATTCTTTTAATCGGCGTTGCACCGATACTGACACCAAGGTCCACAAAGTATTGATTCCATCTTGGGCTGTCTGGTGCAGATAGGTTAAAAATTTTTACTTCACCTTCTCGTAAAGATACATTCAGTGCTTTTGTAGCAGCTTGAGCAACATCAGCGACATCGACAATATTCGACCAACCATCGCCAGAAGCCCCAAGGTCGCCAAGTTTACCTTGTTTTAGCCAAGTAATTATGCGTTCTGTCCAAAGTGGACTATCTTTTCCGCTAATACAACCAGGACGCAAGATAATTGCTTTTCCACCATTTTTTCCGTAATCTTCTACAGCATATTCAGCAGCTATTTTGGCGTGACCATACCAGCCAAGGTCGTCGCGCAGAGGAGTGTTTTCTGAAATAATCCCAGTTTGTGTACCGTAGACTGATTGGCTACTGAGATGAATAATTTTTGGCATTCCACTCAGTGCGGCTGCGTGGCAAAGCAGCTGAGCACCTTGCGCAATGGTAGTTGCATCACCTGTCACACAGTTGATTACAGCATCAACCTCTTTTAATCCATCTTTTAATTCTAAAAGATTAGTACTGTCAATTTTTAGTGCTGCAACACCTTGGACTATCTTGTCACCAAGTGTCCTACTACCGATCAAAGGTGTTACATGATTCATTTGCATAAGCTGACGGACTATTTCATTTCCTACGAATCCATTGCCACCTAATACTAGGACTTTGATTTCTGTGGATTTCATTTCATTGTCTTTATGTGAGCAGCCAATTTTAGTGCTATAGCTGTAATGGTCAGTGTAGGATTAGCTTGACTCGATGTTGGGAAAACTGAGCTGCTGGCAACATATAGATTACTTACGCCATGTACTCGGCAATCTTTATTTACAATGCTTGTTTCAGGGTCATCTCCCATCCGGGTAGTACCAATATGATGTCCTCCATAAGCCCCAAAACGCATTAACTCTGTTTCTAAGTTATCTGCATCAAATTCAAAATTTCCTATTCCATCTTTGGCGATTTCTTCAGAGAATAATTTTAAGGTCTTTTTTACGGCTTCAACATCTTCTGTAAGATACTGCCAATCAACATTAATCTTTGGCATATTCAGTGCATCTTTTTCGCTGGTTAAGTAAATGCGACTATTTTTGTTGGGTATTTGCTCAGCATGAACTTCTAAACTAAATTGATTAGATTTATTTGGTAGAATTACTGATGGAAACTTACGTTCAGCTAATGTTCTTTTTGTAAGCCAGTGTAGTAAAAATTTAAACGTATTAAAGGGGTCAGTCAAGATATTCAGAAAATGTTTAGCTTTGAGTTTAAGTGTATTCTCCTCGTCATCTTTGAGTCGCTTGCCATATTCATAACTCACAAAATTCTTAGCCATAAATAAACCAGACAAAATTCCACTTTTATGTGATGGGTCGGTAATTTTAGGAAAATGTAAACGAGCCACCATATTACTTACCCCGAGTTCTTTTTGTTTTTCGGCCGTTAATTGAATACGCCTTCGGCAATAGATCCCTTCGGGAGAAATTTCATAGCCATGTTGTACTTTATTAGTTGCCCCGTTAATTTTTAACCTACCCACATTGCCTGCAATATGGCACATATAAAAGCGACCTAAAATATCATTGTGGTTAGCAATACCATTTTTATGTATGTTATTAGAGACCAACATAAGACGAGTTGTTTCAATACCCCCCATCGCTAAAATATAAAACTTAGCTTTCACTTTAAAAGCGTTACCATTTAGTGTGGCAACCTGTAAAAAACCTACTTCGGTCCCGGGGTTATTCAATTCAATTGCTATTACATTAGCATTAAGTAATAAATCAATGTTACTAGACTGCGCAAAACGATTTCGATAACGTTTTCCAAGATCAGTTGGACATGAAAAACGTTCAATTCCGTCCGTAGAGAAAGCACTACTTGAAAAACCTTCAAACATTGGTTTTGGTACTGGATTAAAGGCATTTCTGGCATCGTAGCAGTAATATCCTGCTTCGAGATAGCTATTGGCTTTTGGATAGAAATCAGCTAAGTCGTCTACGTTAATGGGCCAGCCACTATGTGGAATATAGCTGCGTTTTTCAAAGTCTATTGGGTCAAAAGGAACACAACGACCGCCCCATATTGTGGTAGAGCCACCAAATCTGCGTTGCCGATATTTGTCAGGAGGGCTGTGCATAGTCTTGTCGCTAACTGAACCGCTGTAAAGATCTTGAGTCTTTTTTTCTTCTTTAAAGTCACCGGATTCTAAAAGCAGCACTTTTGTAATTGTTTGTTCAAACTCAAGCGCCATAGGTATGCCTGCTGCACCTGCGCCGACAATACAAATATCAGTTTCAATTACAATATTATGCTCTATAAAGTTTCCAGACTTGATCATTTAGTTACCTTTCTTGGTTACATCGGGGCGTGCCGAAACCCCAAAGACACGTTGGTGAACTTCAGCAATTCTGTCAGAAAAGCAGTCTAGCGAGAATCCCTTCTCATAAAGCTCTCGACCTTTTGCGGCAATATGTTCGCGATAAGTCTTGTCTAAGATCAATTTATCTAGGGCTTGTGTAATTTCTTCTATATTGCCCGGTGAAACAAACAACGAATTTTCGTCTGATTTAAGGTTATTAGAAATTTCACCAACAGGCGTACACAATACGGCCACTTGATTACTTAGGGCTTCCAAAATAACTAATGGAAGTCCTTCATCGTAAGAAGGCAAAGCTAATATATCTGCAGTAGCCATCCACTGAGCGGCTTGTTTCTGATCGGCCCAACCTGTGAATTGAATCATATTTGAGATGCCTAGGTGATTAGCCTTATTTTGATAAAATTCAATCCCTTCAGCACCCACAAAAATAGCTTCAGCCTTGTTATCTTGGAAAGCTTGACTTTTTGAAATTGCATTTAAAAGATCTGATACTCCCTTACGTTCACTTAAATTTCCTAAAAACATTACGCGTATTTTGTTATGAGTGGCAGAGTAGGGTGCTCTGGGGAAAGTCGGTTCTGGCACGCCATTTAAGACAATATCGACTTTATCTGGAGCTATTTTTAAATCGGCGATCACGAATTTCTTGGCTGTTTCGCCAAGGACAATAACTTTTGAGGCTTTCGAGAAAGTCCAACGGATATATGCTTTTAAGAATGAAGGTAAGCTGGCGTAAAAGTGATGCAGTTGGGCTGCATGTAAATGCAGAATAACAGGCAACCCAATCAACCGAGAAAACAGTATCACGGTACTTTTTCTAAAGAAACTAAGTCGCTCGGCCATATTAACGTGGATCCCAGCGGCTTGTCCTAAGATTCTATAAAAAAGCAAGGTCGCAAGCGCGGTAATTAAATAAAAAATTGAGAAAATGGGGTGTTTGCCGCCTCGGGTGTCTAAAGGAACCAATTGAGCGTAATGAATGCTGTTTGCTTCTTCAGGTGTTTGACCTTGAATTAAGTAATCAGCCACTTTAAACATCCCTCCACCTAGCGGAGTCCAGGGACAAGCAATAAATATTTTTTTTCTCATTGTCGTTACCAATTTAATTTTCATTCATAAGTTTAATCACATCAATTTATTTTAACCTCTACGGCTTCAATTCCTCGTCCCTTGAGGCAACAGCTGGTTGAAAACCAGCAGATTGAAGAGCTTCGGTAATACCCCGCTGCTTGCGGTGGAGTGCTTTATTAAAGAGAAAAGAGATGAAAGTTTCATTGGAGGTGTGTGAGATCGTAGTCAACTTATTGAATAACAGGTGAATGTTACGATGGTGTTACTTCTATTAAATCTCTGGTTTCACAAGACAGCCTTTACACTGCGATCTCTGAATTATGGGTCTTTGAAGAAACATTAAAAAGATTGGAGATTTAGTAGTTGCTAGATAGTTTTGATTAATAAAGCAAGCCAGTTAAGAAAATTTATGAACTGGCTTGTAATTATTTTATGCTAACTTGCGATGAGTGTAGATTCAATCTCCGCAAAGCTCTTGGCTACATTATTGTGTGGAATAACTGTACCCAGCTGCTTTTCGATTTGAGTCCAGGAGAAAATGCCACATATTTTAGGTAACCCGCTGACATCATGGTCTATGACCAATTCATGCAAGCGGTCGCTTTCACGCAAACTGGCCACAATATTGCCAACTCTGGCATGTGCAACTTCTTCCAAGGGGATTACTTCCAGATTTTCAAGCGGTGTCATCAAATCCTGCACCAGAATCTCGCTATGCTTAACACCCCTTTTCTGAATAAACAGCATAGGTTTTTCGCCCAGAATATCGGTTGCAGTAATAATTCCAGCTAGTGAATTATCGTCATTCATAACAAGCAGTGTGCGCACACCACGATGCATCATATAGTTATTGGCAACATCCATGGTGATATTTGGTGCGATGACGGCTGCATGCAATTTACGCAAATCAGTCATTACTTCAGATGCAGGTGAATCCAATGTTACTGAGTTTGGTGAAACGGGTTTGGATATCTGCACAGTTCCGGTCAGATACTGTACAGGAAGCGATTTATATTCATTCATCATATTGTGCACTCCCTCGAGGGTTGATGGGAACCAACTGACTTCAAAATAGATAACCTACCTTGAGCTGGAACTCTACGCTGAATGGTACTCGGAATCAATAGGCCTAATATCGATACGGAAGTGATTATTGCCGGTTATAAACCCAATGCACCAGCGTATCCATTGCGACACGGGACTGCCCGGCCTGATCGTGATTGACGAAAAAGACCACAATGACACGCCGTCCCTTTTTATCCAACAAATAACCCGCCAGTGCGCGTGCATCGTTTAATGCGCCCGTTTTCATATGTGCCAGCCCTTTCACCGGTGTATCCGTAAAACGATTTTTTAAAGTTCCATCTACTGCCGCAATGGGAAGCGACGAAATAAACTCCGGCATAACCGGGCTTTTAAAGGCCGCAAGCAAAAGCTGTCCCATGTGCCGTGCGCTGATCCGCTCCTTGCGTGACAATCCGGAACCATTTTCCACTACCAATTCCGGGAAGCTCAGTTGCTTATCTGCCAGCCAGCGCCGGATAGCCGCATCGGATTTTGCCAATGTGGCCGGAGAATTATTGCTGACCACTTCCTCCGTGCCTAGTGTCAAATAGAGCTGACGCGCTGCGATATTATTACTAAATTTATTAATGCCCCGAATAATATCCGCCAGTGGCGGGGATTGATAAATCTTAAGCGGTGCCAAACCTTTTGGCATTTGGCTCACGATCACATCGCCATGAAACAGACCACCCTGTTGCGCCCATAGGCGTTTAAATAAATCACGCGTATAAATAGCGCTGTCTTGCAGGCTCAACATATACGATTGCTTGCTGCACTGCTTGGAAAAGCTTCCGTTCAGAACCACGGTAAAATTATTTTTATCTTCTTTATCCACTATCGCGTCAATCGTCAGTGAATTGCGCCAATCTCCGCATGCGCCCTGGGTAAGCTTCAAGTTATTCTGTACCTGTAAGGACTCCGGCAATGGATCAACAACGACACGAACTGAGTTTTTTTCCGCTTGAGGAAACAGATGAATCGTGGATGTGCGGTAATTCACCAACAGTGCTTCCGGAAGGGTGTTGTAGGTGCGATAAGGCTGCCCGTCAAATTCACCCGGGTCATCATTGGGAATATCATAATGCGTATGATCCAGAACCAGATTGCCTTTAATTTCATGCAATCCGGTTTGGCGCAAACGATGAATCAATAACCAGAAATTCTCCAGATCAAGTTTGGGATCACCATACCCCTTAATGATCAGGTCGCCATGTAAAACACCGTCAATAATCTTGCCATTGGCATACAGCACGGTCGGCCAAGTGTAAGCAGGCCCCAGCAACTCCAACCCAGCATACGTTGTCAACAACTTCATCACCGAAGCCGGATTCATTGCCGAATCGGCGTTGACTGCTACCAACGGCTGGCTTGCGCCAATCTCCTGCACATACACACCAATAGCTGATTCCGGAATGGCAATCTGTAGCAGTTTTTGTTTAACGGTCAGCGGTAGTTCATTGGAAAATGCAGAAGCTGGTAGCGCAATTTGCAGGATCAGCAGACTGAGATACAGACAAATGCGGATCATTCTTGGCTGTAACTGCCTAAGTTACTATTTCTTCCCATTACACATCGAAAACCCATCATCCCAACCCATCCGGTACTGATCATCCTTCTGATATCGATTCAGGTCCTTAAACGCCCAGCTGGTTCTTTTGGCAGTTTCACAACCGTCAATATAACCTTGCTGTGTGTTTATCGGATAACCCGTTAAGTTGTATTTCGGTTTTGCGCTTTCCGGTAATGGACCTGCCGGGCGTTCAGGTTTTCTGGCGGGAAGCTGTTGTTTCTCCGGCATTCCGCTACAAGCAGAAACGACTAACGCCACTAGAATAATAAAAAACGATAAACGATAACGCATGCATAGCACCTTTGGTAATTGCTGAAAAGATTAAATTATAAAGCCGATTTCAACAACTTCCCCATCTCAGCCGGATTATGGGTGACCTTAATTCCGCAGGATTCCATCACTTCGAGCTTTTCCTGTGCTGTTCCCTTGCCGCCGGAAATAATCGCCCCGGCATGGCCCATGCGCTTACCGGGCGGCGCAGTCACGCCGGCGATAAATCCGACTACTGGTTTTCGCATGTTCTCTTTCACCCAGCGCGCACAATCTTCTTCATCGGTGCCACCGATTTCACCGACCATCAGCACGGCATCGGTTTCGTCATCCTCATTGAATAATTGCAAAACGTCGAGGTGCTTCAGCCCATTTACCGGATCACCGCCGATGCCGATGCAGGTGGATTGCCCCAACCCCAGCGCCATGAGTTGTGCTACCGCTTCATAGGTCAATGTGCCTGAACGTGAAACCACGCCAATGCGACCTTTTTTGTGAATGTAACCCGGCATGATGCCGATCTTGAGCTCATCCGGCGTAATGATTCCAGGACAATTCGGGCCGATTAGCCGGGTTTTTTTACCCTGCATTTTATAGCGCGTGCGGAGCATATCGCGCACCGGGATGCCTTCAGTGATGCAAATCACCAGATCCAGTTCGACCTCAACGGCTTCATCAATCGCTGCCGCGGCAAAAGGCGGCGGCACATAAATGACGGAAACATTCGCGCCGGTCTGCTGTTTGGCTTCCTTGACCGACGCATAAACCGGAATGCCTTCAAAATCCTCTCCGGGTTTACGTGGATTTACACCGGCGACAAAACATTCCTTGCCGTTTGCATACTCACGGCACATACGCGTATGGAATTGTCCGGTTTTACCGGTAATGCCCTGCGTCATCACGCGGCTGTTGCGATTAATCAGAATAGACATGGCACGACTCCTTTTATGACTGACACTGACAACCTCACGACGATAACTTGGCTTTAGCCGCGCTGACCGCTTTCTGCGCCGCATCGGCCATATTTTCCGCCGAGATGATCGTCAGACCGGAATCGGCGAGAATTTTTTTTCCGAGATCCACGTTGGTGCCTTCCAGGCGCACCACCAACGGCACAGTCAACTGCACCTCGCGCGCTGCAGCCACCACACCTTGCGCAATCACATCGCATTTCATGATGCCGCCGAAGATATTCACAAGAATCGCTTGCAACTTGGGATTCCGTAGCATCAACTTAAACGCCTCGGTCACTTTCTCCGCCGTCGCGCCGCCGCCGACATCGAGAAAATTCGCGGGATTGCCGCCATACAATTTAATGATATCCATCGTTGCCATCGCCAATCCCGCGCCATTTACGAGACAACCGATATTGCCGTCCAATGGAATGTACGATAACTCGTGTTTCGATGCCTCGATTTCAACCGGGTCTTCCTCATCCAGATCACGCAGCGCGACAATCTCGGGATGTCGAAACAATGCATTGTCGTCAAAATTCATTTTAGCGTCGAGCGCGATCACCTGTTTCTCAGCGGTTAACGTCAGCGGATTAATTTCCAGCAAGGAGGAATCGGTGTCATCAAAAGCCTGGTATAGGCCTTGCAATAACGTAACCGCTTGCGGCACACTTTGCGCCGGAATACCGATTTTTAACGCAACTTCCTCGGCTTGCTGCTGACTGAGTCCCGCAATCGGATCAATAAACACTTTATGAATCTTCTCCGGTGTTTCAGCCGCCACTTTTTCGATCTCCATGCCGCCTTCCGAGCTTGCCATCAAACACACGCGCTGACGGCCGCGATCCACCACCATGCCGACATAGAATTCTTTCTCGATAGAAACGCCCTGCTCGATAAAAAGCCGGTGCACCACTTGCCCTTCCGGGCCGGTCTGATGCGTTACCAAGCGCATATTTAAGATTTCACTCGCGCGCCGCCGCACTTCGTCCAGCGACTTGGCCACTTTCACCCCGCCGCCCTTACCGCGCCCGCCGGCATAAATCTGCGCTTTAACTGCCCACACATCGCCACCCAGTTGCTGTGCAGCGCTCACAGCTTCGTCAACACTGAAACAAGCAATGCCTTTCGGCGTAACAACCCCATATTTTCGCAAAATTTCTTTTGCTTGATACTCGTGAATTTTCATCGGTGTAACTCCATCAGTATGACTTCAGATTCGAATATTAGCAGTATAGCTTAATCATCAATAATGGTTGTGTTTCGGAATCTTTGGATAAACAGAATTAAAAGAATTCAAATACTTCTGAATTTCTTAAAAATCTTGCCACAGGAAATTGCAGTATAGGTACGATGAATTGTAAGATTCTATTGTTGCAAGTATTGCATACAACTCCAATACTCATTAAAGTAAAGGCTCCTTACTTTAGAAGATAATAGTATGCTCCAACTTGCCAAAATAAGTAGTAAAGGCCAGGTCACTGTGCCCGCTGAAGTGCGTAAAACATTGCAGCTTAAAACGGGGGACACACTTGCCTGGGAAGTACAAGAAGATGGAAAAATATCCGTACGCCGGATTGAGCCTATTGATGTTGATTACATTAGCGCATTAAGTGGCACTTTATCGGAATGGAGTAGCGCTGAAGATGATGAGGCATATCGTGATTTATAATCGCTATGACATCGTTAAAATTCCATTTCCATTTACTGATCAGCAAGCAAATAAGAATAGGCCTGCGCTGATCATTTCTTCAGCAAAGTTATTTAATAGCGGCATCAATCATAGCGTCATGGCAATGATCACCTCCGCCAAACATTCTGCCTGGCCATTAGATACACCGATAAATGATTTGAATTGCACAGGTCTACCGGTAGCGTCATTAATTCGTTTAAAACTATTTACATTGGATCATCGTTTAATCATCAGTACATTGGGGCATTTATCGGATCAGGATAAGATCATTTTCAAGCAAAATATTTCTTCACTTCTTTCTGATACAAACTAAATGAGCGGACTATAATTTTGTACGCAATTGTTAAATAGTAAGGCTTGCCTCATGGCCATTGCTTGTCTTCACGATTGCATTGCACTCTGCTATCACACCCAATATTTCAGCTCAATGCCGTTTTGACAGCATCCGGTGCGCGTTGAATGACATTCAATAACACCAGCGACGCACCATGCGGTGAACGATCTCCGCGTTCCCAGTGGCGCAAGGTTGCAACAGAAAACCCAAACTTCGCGGCAAATTGCTCTTGCGTCATACCCATGCTTTGACGCAACGCCAAAACATCCACTGCCTCCGGTTGATATATTTCTACTGCATCTTTCTTGCCTTTGGCATGCGCAACAGCCTCGTTCAAACCGCGCGCGATACTGTCAAAAGTCGTTCCCATTTCTCACCTCTCGATCCATGCTGCAACCAAAATATCCACCAGTTTCGCCAATTCGTTGCGTCCAGCTTTGCTCAAATTGTCCTGCTTGTTCTTGGGACGAACAACGTTAGCAAATAAAGCGGCATCAATTCGCTGTGGTAATAATAAATCACCCGTACTCCGCCACGCTTGCCGCGTCCGTTCCAACCAAAGTAAGGTGTAATGGAAGGCATAATAAAGCACCCCGCCGCAAGCAGTGGGGTATTAACCGCACTCTTCAACCTGCTGGTTTTCAACCAGCTTTCGCCCCAAGGGGCGGGGAATTTAGCCCGAAGAGATTAAACCAGACGCCTCCATTCGTCGCTACCGAACTGATGTCCGCTGAATAAATATCATTTTAAAGCGATTTCCTTTGATAAACATTCGTAAAATTTAACTGGTCCTCGAACAATTATTTTTGCAAGCTCTGAGGCTCTTTCTTGTTCGATATCTATACCGCGCGCCACTACTTCTCGTGTCAGTTTGAGATATTCTTCCAAATGAACTTCGGCATCCTTCAGTCCTAAGAGTTTTAGAGACATACGGGCACGTCTTAACGGCATATTCCTATGCACTAAAGCATCTCTTGCTTCTTCAAAATCAGTTCCACCCTCAAGTTCCTGAATTTTATTGCTGAGTGCTGTTGCGAAAGTACCAATAAAATACTCAAACTCTGCAATATCGTTTGCAGTTTGCATCAATAGCTCAAACCTGCGACGAGTCATATCTTTGATATTCTCGTTTCGATAACCTAGTTTCGTTACCAAGTAGGTCGAAACTCCACCAAAAATAGTACCAGCAATAGTCCCGAGGACTGGAAAACCAATTTTTATTGCATCACTATTGCTCCGGCACGAATTATCCGTGATATCGCGCATCTCCTGAAAACATACAGGATACGTATCTACCCGCACAAAGATTCACGGATAAATCAGGCCGGATCAATAAGAAGCTGCACTTCCTCATTGGTCATAGTAACTCGCAATTTTTTCTTACATATAACAGCATATATTCAATAATACCCCAAAAAAACACCATCCAACTTTCCCAGCATAATTAACACATACCTAACGCGTATCACTCTGCCGCTCCAAATGATCCTCAACATCCTTCCGGCTAAACCCAATCGCACTGGCAACACGATCCGCATGGCTGACTTTGGAGATGCCTGTAATCAGGCGGTGCGTCGGGCCTTGCGGCATAAATTCCACTTGTAGATACCGGCCAATGCCATCTTTTTGCAGCAACTCGCAGAGTTCGTGGTTATGCGTCACCAGCAAAGTGCTTGCGCCGAGTTTATGAAATCCTTTCAGAATATATTCCGAAATGGTCATTTTTTCTTCAAACGTGGTGCCTTCGGATAATTCATCCAGAATCACCAGACTGCGCGGGGTGGCATTAAAGAAAATTTTGCGCGTGCGTTGGAGTTCATGGCCGAAACGCCCCATTGCGGCGCTGAGTTGGCCGGGGTCGGGGACTTGGTAATAGATATGTTCGGCTGGAACCAATTGCCCGTGCGTGGCGGGAATGTAGAAGCCGATTTGCCCGAGTAACTGGATTTGCGCGATGGTCTTGCAATACGCCGTTTTACCGCCGCTATTCGGGCCGGTGATGATCAGCACGCGGCCTGCCAGATCGAGATGGATATCGTTCGGCACATAATCCGGCATGTTCTTAATCAGCAGCGGATTTCTCGCTTGACTGACGGTCAGCCGGTGCTGCTTGTCATCGAGAATTTCCGGCAACACTTTGTCCCCGGCACACGCTTGCCCATAGCGGACAAAAGACAGCAGTTCATCGAGCAGTCCCAATGCTTCGATTGCTTTGGCCAATTCCGGGCTTTCGCGGAATTGTTTGCGCAACGGATAAATGATCGAATCGCGATCGGATACACCAATCGCCAGCAGAACAATTGGAAACACCGGCAAAGTGAGCGCCAAGATACCGTAAAAGAGATACGATGCGCCCAATGCTGGTATCAAAATTTCCATGAAAAACAGAAGGCCATATCCGGCGGTAAGGGAAAGTAGCATCGGCATGATTTTAAACAACGAAGGGCGGAAGCGTGAATACAGATCAAAACTGGTTTTTTCTTTTTTTGATTTGAATTTGCCGCCCATCGAATAAACAGGGCCTTGCATCAGCGCGAACATGCGCGATTGGCCAAAATCATGGATCGCATCGAGCAACGTGCGTAAATAAACTTATTGCGGGCGCGGCAGCAGTGCCTCGGCTTTCTCAACCAGATCGACTGCAAATTGGGTTCCATCCTGAAATTGCCGGTAGCCGTAGCCGCCAAATTCCAGCTTATCCGAGCGCGAACTCGGCTCATCGGTCGCCAAGCCGCCGGAGAACTCACCATACAGAAGATGCTTCAGCGATTTCTCCCCCGATGAGATTTTTCCGACATAATGAGCCAGCGCGTTATAGAGTGCCGGATTCGATACCATCTCACGCAACGCAATCTGCTTTTGTTGCAATACCTGTGCATCCTGAACAGGACGAGCGATGGATCGGTACAACGCCAAACGGCCGTTCTCGGTTTTTGTTTGATCAATCGTGTAAAACAACGCTTCGGCTTCTATCGCTTCAAACGTTTTCGGGTCTAGCGCTTCATAATCCGTCTCGGTTGGACGGATATCTTCCATGCTGGTAGGTCGATCGGAATCGGATAAGATGAATTTTTTACGCCAAATATCAATCATACGGGTAGTCTATTTCAAGGTTTTTGTGAGTTGCCATCAAGCGGCTTTAAATGAACGTGTAAAATACGCAGTTTTAGAATGAAACACAACCCAATGCCACCTGATTTCACATTGACTTCCTTTACTTGATAATGCCGCCGATCAAAAAACCGCTACGATTAATCAGCCTTGCCATTGTGGTGAGCGCAATCGCGTTTGCCAGTTGGTATTTCACCCGGCCCAAACCGCTGGAAGTGGAATTGGCTACTATCGCAACCGGCAATGTCGAAGCGAGCATTGTCAACACCCGAGCGGGTACGATTAAATCCTGCCAGCGATCCAATCTCGCACCCATTACCGGCGGGCAGATCGCCAAAATCTGGGTGAAAGAAGGCGATCACGTGCAAAAAGACCAGATTTTGTTGGAACTTTGGAGTCAGGATCTCCAGGCACAGCGTGAACTGGCGCAGCGGCAACTCACGATGGCGCAAGAGCGCCGCCGCGAAACCTGCATTCTGGCGGAGAATGCCCGGCGCGAATCGATACGCACGCAGCAATTGGTTGAACAGGGTTTTGTCAGCTCACAGCGCGCCGAGGATGCCGATGCCAATGCACGTTCCCGGCAGGCCAGTTGTGATGCAACCATCTCCGATATCAAGCGCGCTGAAGCGCAAATTCGTGTCGCTCAGGCGGGGGTGGACCGAACCGTTATCACCGCGCCTTTTTCGGGTGTCATTGCGCATATCAGCGGCGAGCTGGGTGAATTCACCACGCCTTCACCGCCCGGTATCCCAACCCCGCCGACGATTGATCTGATCGATGACAGTTGTTTATACGTCACTGCGCCGATGGATGAAGTCGATGCACCCAAAATTAAAATAGGGCAAGAGGCACGCATCACGTTGGATGCGATGCCGGATAAAATTTTCCCTGGAAAAATCCGCCGTGTTGCACCGTATGTGACTGAAATTGAAAAACAGGCGCGAACCGTGGATATCGAAGTGGATTTTCTGCAGATCCCAACTGATACCTTGCTGGTGGGCTACAGCGCCGATGTCGAGGTTGTTCTTGAGCGCAAAGACAATGTCCTGCGCATTCCGACACAAGCCATCCGGCAAAATTACAAAGTCTGGACGATTGATGCCAATAACCGCTTAGTCGTGCAACAACTGGAAACCGGACTGAGCAACTGGAGCTTCACCGAAATCCGCAGTGGTTTAAAAGCAGGCGATCAAGTTCTGATTTCATTTGATCAGGACAACATCAAAGCCGGTGTTGCCGTGCAACCCAAAAAAGACCAATGATCCGCCTGACAGCTATTACTCGCACATTTCACATGGGTGATCAGGCTGTTTATGCACTCAATAACATCAATCTGCATATCGCTTCTGGGGAGTATGTTTCGATCATGGGACCTTCCGGCTCCGGGAAATCCACATTGCTGAATATTATCGGCTTGCTGGATAAACCCGACAGCGGCAGCTATGAACTGGATGACCGGTTGATTACCGATTTGTCGGAAACGGAACAGGCGCAAATCCGCCGGGAAAAAATCGGATTTGTGTTTCAATCGTTTCATCTGGTTCCCCGTTTAACGGCTGCAGAAAATATCGAGTTACCTTTAGTCTTAAGCGGCATGCCTTCTGCGCAGCGCCAAAGCCGTGTGAATGATGCCTTGCAAGCATTTGAGCTTAAAGAACGTGCGCATCACCGTCCAGCCGAACTTTCCGGCGGGCAGCGCCAACGTGTGGCAATTGCGCGCGCCACGATCATGCAGCCCAGTGTCATTCTGGCCGATGAGCCGACCGGTAATCTGGATCATCAGATCGGCGCCGAAGTGATGTTGTTGCTAGAAAATTTGCATCACACTGGCACCACGTTGATTGTCGTCACGCACGATCGTGAATTGGGTTCGCGCGCGCATCGCCAAATCGGCATGCGCGACGGGAAGATATTGACGGATCAAACCGATGACGCTCACTGATACGCTGCAAACTTCATTTAAAACCGTGGTGAGCTATCGCGTCCGTTCACTGCTGATCATATTGGCGATGGCATTGGGTGTGGCGGCGGTGGTTGTACTAACAGCTCTGGGCGATGGCGCGAGAAACTATGTGATCAACCAATTTTCTTCCATCGGCACCAATTTGCTCGTAGTCCTTCCGGGGCGCGCAGAAACTTCCGGATCATTTTTGGGCGCGGTATTAGGCCAGACACCACGCGATTTGACCTTAAAAGATGCGCAGCTGCTGGGCCGGTTGCCGCAAGTCCGGCGCTATGCCCCGCTCAATGTTGGTGCTGCGGAGCTCTCCGCTGCCAATCGGTTGCGTGAAGTCACGGTTTTAGGCAGCACTGCCAATTTGATTCCGATCCGGCATATGAAACTGGCACAGGGAAGTTTTCTGGCGCATGGTACCGAGCGCAACGCTCAAATCGTTTTAGGTGCAAAAATCGCCAATGAATTTTTTCCCCGCAGCCAGGCCATTGGACAACGTGTCCGGTTAGGCAACAACCGGTTTTTGGTCTCTGGTGTTCTGGCTTCGCAAGGCGAGTCGATGGGTTTCAATACCGATGAAATAGTCATCATTCCGATTGACTATGCCCAAGCTCTATTTAATACCACCTCGCTATTTCGCATTTTGATCGAGGCTAAAAGCCACAGTGAAATTGAATCCGCCAAGCAAGCCATTTTGGCGACCCTACGGCAAAGCCATGACGGTGAAGATGATACGACAGTCATTACGCAGGACGCCATCCTCGCCACCTTTGACCGGGTTTTACATGCATTGACTTTGGCCGTTGCCGGTATTGCTGCGATCAGTTTGATAGTTGCCGGTATTTTAGTGATGAATGTGATGCTGGTTTCGGTCAACCAACGCACGTCGGAAATTGGCCTGCTGAAAGCCATCGGCGCTACATCCACCGACATACGCCGCTTATTTTTTGCTGAAGCAGTTTGGTTGTCGTTGGCTGGCGCCGTTTTGGGATTCTTATTGGGACAATTTGGCAGTCTGATGTTGCGTTTGGCCTATCCGCAGCTTCCTGCCTGGGCTCCCGCCTGGGCATCAGTTGCCGGCATTGCTGTCGCGCTGATCACCGGTATTCTGGCGAGTTTGATACCCGCCAGCCAAGCGGCCCGATTGGATGCCGTGAAAGCACTGGGAAAGAAATGAATAAATTTATCCGTACATTATTTAACCATCATAGAAATTATTTCTTGTCTCCAACAGATTTGCTATCAGCGTCAGAAGCACCCGTATCATGCCTCGTCACATCATCCGGTCCGTAAGCTGATACTTTCGGTCTATCCATCAGATGCCCATCGGGCGTTCTTCTCGGCTCGTTACAAGCAGTGAACATCCATACTACAAATAGTGCAGCTAAGAATAAATATTCTGTCGTCGTCATTTCAGTCTCCTATTTTGTTCAGATTAATCCATGTGGGTTATCTATAAGTTGATCTAAATCAATCATGAGGGCATCTCTAAAAATCCAAGTTACGTCACAACACTTTGTTGCTCGAAAAAAATGTTTCCTTACATATCATACCTATGCTGCGTAACCATTTTTTGCTCGTGCCTCGTGTTGTTTAGAGCTTTGAATTTTTAGAGATTCCCATGATTGTATGGAGTGCGGCAGACTGAATTTGTTTTCTATTCCATTAATCTTTTTTTCTCTGAAATCGATACGTGTGACCTGTAGCACGCTCCGCTTGATGAATCGATCCTCAACACTGAACTCTGGCTAGTGCAAATAGGAAGCACGCTAAAATTGACGCCCAGCTCAGTCGCTGCAGTAACACAATTTCAGGTACTCAAGCCGACACATCACGATCTTGATACACTGATTAGGATTAGAAATACGGATTTTTAATGCTCCTTTAAACCAAAGATGAACACCCTCGACACTTTTCAATTTGCTTTCCGTTCGTTAGCGGCGCATCGCTTGCGTACTATTTTATCGGCATCGGGAATTGCTATCGGTATTGCTGCGGTGATTCTGCTGACTGCGATTGGCGATGGTGTTCAGCGTTTTGTATTATCGGAATTCACCCAGTTTGGCACCAATATCGTCACGATTACCCCGGGAAAAATCAATACCCATGGCGGCTCCTTAGGCGCTATCGGCAGCGCGCGGTTATTGACAATAGAAGATGGCATGGCGCTCAAACAGAGCCGCTACGCGGAATATACTAATGCCAGCGTGGTCGGCAATGCGGAAATCCGCGCACAGGGCCGCAGCAGACGAGTAACCGCGTATGGACAGGGACCTGATTTCGCCCGGGCATTCAATATGCAAATTGCTATCGGACAATTCTTACCGGATGATGATCCGCGCAATCCGCGCGCGTATGCGGTGCTGGGCTCGAAAGTACGCACGGAACTGTTTGGCGATACCAATCCGCTCGGCGCTTTGCTGCAAGTCGGCGGATCACGTTTTCGCATTATCGGTGTGATGGCATCCAAAGGTAATGTGCTTGGTTTTGATCTGGACGACACGGTTTTTGTGCCCACAGCTCGAGCATTGGAAGTATTCAACCGGCAAGGCGTGATGGAAATCAATTTTTCCTACCACCCGGATGCGCCGGTGCAAGCGGTAGTCGATGATATTAAGCATATCCTGGTGGCACGGCATGGCCGCGAAGATTTCACCGTTAAGCCGCAACAACAAATGCTCAACACATTATCTACGGTTCTGAATGTATTAAAGTTCGCCGTCGCCGCGCTAGGTGGCATCTCCCTGCTGGTTGGTGCAGTGGGCATGGTCACGCTGATGCATATTGCAGTTTCCGAGCGCGTATCGGAAATCGGCCTGCTCACCGCATTGGGTGCGACACGCGCGCGAATCCGCATTTTGTTTCTGCTGGAATCGATCGCACTATCCACCCTCGGCGGTCTGGCGGGATTGATCATCGGAACAAGCATCGCATGGCTGCTCAAATTTTTGATTAGCGGTTTGCCAGTGAATATTCCGTGGGATTTTGTGTTCGGCGCGCTGTGTTTATCCATGGTGATCGGCCTTGCCGCCGGCGTAATACCGGCTATGCGTGCGGCAAAATTGAATCCGGTGGATGCTTTGCGTACGGATTAGAGAAGAGAATCAAAGCTTTTGATTCATTGATCGATTAAGAAAACCAGAATAATTCACATCTGTCATTTCTAACTTAGCGAGGAATCTTTGGCAATCAACGACATAGATTTATCGCTCTACTCCAAATGACAGTCTTTGAGAAGCTTCCTAATACATAACAAAGATAAGTGGGATAAAATAAGCACAAGCATTTTTTCTTTAATGCACCAACCCATCGATTGAGGGAACAACTTATGCGTATTTTTCTCGCTTTGATCATGACCTTCTTGATTAGTCCGGTTTTGGCTTGCAACAGTACTCTGCTGGATCATAATTTTCGCAAACTGGCTGCACCGGAAACAGTGAATTTATGTGAAACCTACTCCGGTAAAGTGCTGCTGATCGTCAATACCGCGAGCAAATGCGGTTACACACCGCAGTATGAGGGATTGGAAAAGTTATTTACAAAATATGAGCAACAGGGACTTGTCGTGTTAGGTTTCCCGTCGAATGACTTTATGGGACAGGAACCGGGAACTGAAGCGGAGATTCAGGAATTCTGCCACCTGACCTATGGCGTCAATTTCCCGATGTTTGAGAAAACAACGGTGAAAAAAGAAGATGCGCATCCTTTCTATGTGCAATTAGCCGAGTTATCGGGAACCTACCCAACATGGAATTTCCAAAAATACCTGATTGGCCGTGACGGCAAGTTCATCGCACAATTCAGCCCACACACGAAACCGTTTGATCCGGCGGTTGTGACAGCCATCGAACAAGCTTTACAAAAATAAAATAATGAGCCACCTATCAATGAGAAGAAATTTATTCAATCCAAGCCAGTCATCTTGATACGTGCCGGTAACAAAAGGAGGTAATACAAGAAATGAGCCTATTATCAATCCTAGTATTCTCGTTAATTTTCGGACTAATGGCAGGCGCCAGTGTCGACAAATCGCATATTCTCCCGGTAGCTCTGATTACAGCGATAATTCTCTATATATCGAGAGATAAAATCGCTGCGAGAGAGCCGGCAGCACTCTCGCATGTCGACTCACAACAAAACACCAGCACAGCAAGCAGCTATTATGCCTGGCCGGAACTTGGACAATTTGCGATTGCAGTTGACGGCGAGTCCTTTCAGGACGCGATCAAACAATTGCTGCAGGAAAATGCAATAGTCCCTGATGAAGATTCATCCCCAGAAACCTACATTCTGACAGCGCATTTGATACCCGATAATAACAACCCCTATGACAGCAACGCCGTCCGAATAGACATCAGTAATCGGACAATCGGTTACTTAAACCGCGAACAAGCTTTGAGTTTCCGGCGTAGATTGGATGAGAAGGCGCTCGCAAATCAGATCACCACATGCTATGCGATCATTACGGAAAGCAGCGAAGAAAACGAAAAAAATAATGTAAAACTGGATATCGAGCCGCTTTAGTAAAAAAACCAAAGCCGAGAAGCTACACAATACAGATCAAGTTATCAAGTTATCAAGTTTCTCATTGAGTTTTACAAAAGCTTGATTGGTCGTGGTAGCAAACCAATCCTCTCCATGAATCTGCAGCAATACTTCTTCAGGGCGCCTCATTTTGTTTAGAACTCTGAATTCTTAGAGGCGCCCTTCAATGATTTTGCCTGTGGTCAAATCAGTGCTAACCAAAAAATAAGGATTTTGCGTATATAAAAATATTGCCAAACTCTATATAATTAATAATTGGATATATCATTTATAAATATCTTATATCTTATTTAATTAGGAGAGCTGAAATGAAATCTTCAAACAATTGCATCACACTTATCGGCAACATTTTTTCAACGCTCGTTTTATGTTTGAGTTTGTCTGCACCGGCAGTTGCAGAAATGCTATTGGCAGATGACTTTTCCGGTACTTCACTTGCTCCATACTGGACAATTCAAAGGGGTTACGCAGATGTTGCAGGTGGTTATGTTGCTTTACATGGCTCCACAGTTGGTAGAGATGCAAATATCCAAACTGCCGTAGGCAATCCCGATTGGGCCGATTATCATATATCAACCCATTTTATTGCGGATGGCGGCGGCGACAACTGGTATAACGCCATAGTATATTTTAGAATGCAGGAATTGGATGTTGGAAGCTGGACGGATGG
>CXWL01004093.1_pt1 | contig 20036 bp, 16 predicted proteins | sample 590931 | NCBI WGS metagenome assembly CXWL01 (sample SAMEA3498368, study PRJEB10139) | groundwater metagenome | biome: water well; material: biofilm material | place: Germany | collected 2015-04-27 | reverse complement strand
TGCGCCCGGGTTCATCTTCACCACCAGCCTGTCGCCGGTGCTGGTTGCAGGTGTGCTGGCCAGCGTCCGCCACTTGAAAGCCTCAAGCGTCGAGCGTGAGGCGCAGCAGGCAGCAGCAGCTTTCCTCAAAGCGAGCTTTGCCGAGGCTGGCCTGCCGGTGATGAACTCGACCACCCACATCGTGCCGCTGATGATCGGCGATCCGGTCAAGGCCAAGAAGATCAGCGATATCCTCCTCGCCGAATACGGCGTCTATGTGCAGCCGATCAACTATCCCACCGTCCCCAGAGGCACCGAGCGCCTCAGATTCACCCCCGGCCCCGCACACACAACCGAAATGATGATCGAACTCACTCAAGCCCTCACCGAAATCTGGAGCAGGCTCGAAATCCGCAAAGCCGCATAACCCGCCCGCTCGCCTCCACAAGGCACAGCGCTGGCTGTTTTTTCCGAATATTTCCAACGTGCTGCATCCAATGCGCCGCCTCCACGTGTATCTTTGGCTGACACTATCCACTCGACCGTGTTCTTGCGGCCCTGAGGATCGAATTCAGTTTGGGGGCAACCTTCGGGCGCCGGCATAACCACGCGAAAACGCGGGAGCCACCTTTGGATTGCAACCCACAAGATCGGCCTTGCGCGCCGCGTTGCTTATGGACGCAGGGCCGGTCTTGCATACTGCCGCGAATCGCCTGCCGAAAAATTGGTGCGCGAGCGATGGCCGGAAGCCCCCTTATCTTCCGGCCATCGCGTTGGTGCCGAATTATTTCCGCAGCATCGACCAGAAATGCGGCCCGCCTGCCACATTCCATTCTTCGATGATGTCAAAGCCCAACCTTTGGTAAAGCGGCACGTTCTCAGGCGTGGCAGTTTCCAGATAGGTCGGCAGCCCGTCCGCCGCCGTTCGCGCGAGTCCGTCGCGGATGATAGCGCCGCCCCAGCCCTTGCCCTGAAAATCCGGCCGAACTCCGACGAAATGAAGATACCAATAGCGAAACCCTTTGGGATGATGCGCGTCGAGGGCGTTGCTAACGGCAATGCCTCGGCCGATACCGGTGCCAAACGTGCGCAGCATCGGCAAAAGGCTGCGAAGCAATTCCAGCGGCCCGGCATCAGCCTTGCCGGGTGCGCGCCACATCGAGGCCGCCTCCCCTTGTGCCGATTTGAGGATCATGCCGGTGGGCAAATCCGATCTGAACAGGGCATCGAACAGCACCGGCAATCGCGTCCGTCGTTTTTCGGCATCGGGGATGATCCAGCACAGCGCGGGATCGTTCTGAAAGGCAAGCGCAAGCGTGCGAACAATCTCTGCCCGATCGCGCTCATCCGCATCGACAAAGCTCCGGTCGAGTATCATGTACCGAGGATGGCACTGCGTGGCATCGATGGCAACGCCAACCACAATCGCTTGTGGAAATCTCAGGGATGATCCCCTAGAGGATGCGCATTCGATTCACACTGTGCCGAAGGATCCGATCGCCAAGATGCGTATCGCCATTGCCTCCGATCATGCCGCGCTCAACCTCAAGTCCGCGCTTGCGGAATGGCTGCGCGACGGGGGGCATAGTGTCAACGATCTTGGGCCGTACGACGGCATGTCAGTCGACTATCCCGACTATGGTTATAAACTGGCGGCCGCGATCGCTTCGGGCGAGGCTGAGCGTGGTGTGGCCCTGTGCGGCTCGGGCATTGGCATCTCGATTGCAGTCAATCGCAACCCAGCCTGCCGCTGTGCACGGGTCGATGACCCCTTGTCGGCGGCGCTGTCGCGCGAACACAACGACGCCAATGTGATAGCAATGGGAGCGCGGCTCATCGGCGTCGATATGGCCAAGGCCTGCCTGTCGGCTTTCCTTTCCACCAATTTCGGCGGGGGCCGCCATGGCCCGCGCGTCGAAAAACTCAACCATCCGAATTTCGCCAAGGAACCCGTATGAGCACCAACCTCGCCGCCGCCCTGCACGACGTCCAGCCTGACGGGTTTTTTACCCGCAGCCTATCGGAAGCCGATCCGGCTGTCTTCAGCGGCGTCCGTCATGAACTTTCGCGCGAACAGCACCAGATCGAACTGATCGCCTCGGAGAATATCGTCTCAAAGGCGGTTCTCGAAGCGCAGGGTTCGGTCTTCACCAACAAATATGCCGAAGGTTATCCGGGCAAGCGCTACTATCAGGGCTGTGCGCCTTCGGACGAGGTGGAAACGCTCGCCATCGACCGCGCCAAGCAGTTNNCTTTCGCTCGATGCCGGCGGCCACCTGACCCACGGCGCCAAGGCCGCGATGTCAGGCAAATGGTACAATGCCGTCCAGTATGGCGTGCGCCCCGACGATCACCTGATCGATTTCGACCAGGTCGAGGCGCTGGCCAGGGAACACCGGCCGACGCTGATCATTACCGGTGGCTCGGCCTATCCGCGCCACATCGATTTCGCCCGCTTCCGCGCAATCGCGGACGAGGTCGGCGCGATCTTCATGGTCGATATGGCGCATTTTGCCGGGCTGGTTGCGGGCGGCGTCCACCCCACACCATTCGGCCATGCCCATGTCGTGACAACGACGACGCACAAGACGCTGCGCGGCCCGCGCGGCGGCATGATCCTGACCGATGACGAGGCGGTTGCAAAGAAGATCAATTCGGCCGTCTTCCCCGGTCTTCAGGGTGGGCCGCTGATGCATGTGATTGCGGCCAAGGCAGTTGCCTTTGGCGAGGCGCTCCGGCCAGAGTTCAAGAGCTATTCGCGCGCGGTTGTCGAGAATGCCAAGATATTGGCGGCAACCTTGCAGGAACGCGGTTGCAACCTGGTTTCGGGTGGCACCGACACCCATCTGGCACTGGTCGACCTGACGCCATTGGGGGTGACGGGCCGGGACGCGGACGAAGCGCTCGAACGCGCGGCGATCACGTGCAACAAGAACGGCATCCCCAACGATCCGCTTCCTCCGGTCAAGACCTCTGGCATCCGCGTCGGATCGCCCGCCGGTACGACCCGCGGTTTTGGTCCAGCGGAATTCCGCGAGATCGGCAACATGGTCGCCGACGTGCTCGATGGCTTGGCCAAGAACGGCGAAGTCGGCGACGGACAGGTCGAGGCACAAGTTCGTGAGCGTGTTCGCACTCTGTGTGAGCGTTTCCCTATCTATCCGGGATTCTGAGCCTTGCGCTGCCCGTTCTGTTCGCACGCCGAAACACAGGTCAAGGATAGCCGCCCGACTGAGGATAGCGCCTCGATCCGCAGGCGGCGGCAGTGCGAGGCGTGCGGTGCGCGCTTCACGACCTTTGAACGGACCCAGCTGCGCGAATTGACGGTTCTCAAGTCCGAAGGCAGGCGCGAACCGTTCGATCGTGAAAAACTCGAACGCTCGATCACCATTGCCTGTCGCAAGCGCCCGGTNNGAGGCGGAAATCCCTTCGGCGCGGATTGGCGAACTGGTGATGGATGCGCTTCAGGGCCTCGACAGCGTGGCCTATATCCGCTTCGCCTCGGTTTACCGCGATTTCACCGACGCAAGCGATTTCGAGGGCTTTGCCGGGAGTATCGCCGAAGCGGCGCGGAAGTGAGCCAAAGCCCTGTAATCGTCCTTGTCCGCCCACAGCTGGGCGAAAATATCGGCAAGGCCGCACGCGCAATGCTCAATTTCGGATTGAACGAGATGCGGCTCGTATCGCCGCGCGATGGCTGGCCCAATCCCTCGGCAGGCCCGGCTTCGGCAGGCGCGGATGTGGTGCTGGAACAGGCCCAGGTCTTTGCCAGCGTAGCCGAAGCCACCGCCGATTGCGTGCATGTCTATGCAACCACCGTGCGCAAACGCGGGCTGGCCAAGCCGGTCGTAACGCCCCAAGGCGCAGCGGCGGAAATCAGGGCCGCGCCGGGGCGCAGCGCGATCCTGTTCGGCCCTGAACGATCCGGCCTAGCCAGCGACGATGTGGCGCTGGCGCGCAGCATCATCACCGTGCCCGTCAACCCGGAGTTTGGCAGTCTCAATCTCGCCCAGGCAGTGATCCTCATCGCCTATGAATGGTCGAAGGGAGAAGTGCTGGCAATGCCACCGAAGACGGAGCTTGATCCCCCAGCCCCTCAGGAAGAGCTTGAGGGATTGATCGTCCACTTGGAAGCCTTGCTGGAAAAAGCGCGCTTTTTCTTTCCGCCCGAACGCGCGCACGTTACCCGGCGAACGGTTCGGTCGTTGCTCACCAAGCCGCAATGGACAGCGCAAGAGGTGCGCACCCTGCGCGGAGTCATACGGGCGATCGGGGAACCACATCCATCCGGAAAAAAGCGCTAGCCTGTTTTCCGCCTATCATCTATACTTGCGGCAGTATTGTATTTCGACAGGAGTTACTTGTGATCGGTTCCGTTACGTTTTTCGTGGCTACGATGCTGGCCGAAGCCGCCACCCCTGCACCTACGGCGGCAGCCCCCAACCCGCAGGACAAGGTTATCTGTCGGCGGTATCTCGAAACGGGTTCGCTCGTGAAATCCACGAAGGTCTGCCACACGCGGCAGCAATGGACGCGCATTATCGATGCCAATCGCAACAATGCCGAGGATTTGCAGACCGCGAAGAACGGGCTGCAAACGAACTGAGGCTTGATTCCCCTCCAGCTTGACTTTCCTGTGGCGGGCTGTAGTGGCCCGCTCTTCGCAATTGACCCTGCACTTCCGGTGAAGCAGGTGTCCGGCACGGCTTGTTCGTGTCGCGCGGTTCCGGAAACGCCCCTGCCCTTCCCGAAAAGTGGGAACCGGTTTTCGGACAAGGAGGGCAGGCAACAGTAACGACAACGCAATTGAAGGATTACACATGTCGAAGCGCCAAAGCGCCAAGTACAAGCTCGACCGNNGGCAAGGTTTCCGACTATGGCCTGCAATTGAAGGCCAAGCAGAAGCTCAAGGGCTATTATGGCGAAGTGACCGAAAAGCAGTTCAAGCAAAGCTACCAGACCGCTGACCGGATGAAGGGCGATACGTCGCAGAACCTGATCGGCTTGCTCGAGCGTCGCCTCGCTTCGGTCGTCTATCGCGCCAAGTTCGCGCCGACCGTGTTCGCCGCGCGCCAGCTCGTCAGCCACGGCCATGTCCGCGTCAACGGCGTGAAGTGCAACATTGCTTCACGCCGGATCGACGTTGGCGACGAGATCAGCCTGGGCAACAAGGCTGTCGAAATGGCGCTGGTCATCGAGGCGCAGAGCCTCGCAGAGCGTGACATTCCCGATTACATCGCAACAGATGGTGCCGCGAAGGTTACCTTCGTTCGTGTGCCAACGCTCGACGAAGTGCCCTATCCGGTGAAGATGGAACCGAACCTGGTCGTCGAATTCTATTCGCGCTGAGTTTGGCCAGTTATAGAACTGTGGAAGGGCGGTCCGCTTGGGCCGCCCTTTCTATTTGGCCGCGGCCATCAGGAAATCCGCGCTCTTCTTGAGCACCTGGGCGCGGACGGCGGAATCGACGAGTCTGTGTTCGAGTTTCGGATATTCGACAAGCTCGACATCTTTGCCGGCCTCGCGCAGCTTTTTCGCCATGAAGCGCGATTGCGAGATGCGGACGTTGCGATCGAGCACGCCGTGGAACATCAGCACGGGCACCGAAATGCGACCGGCATTCTGCGCCGGTGAGCCCTCCACGATGTGCGGCCCGCTGCCGATAAATTGCTCCTGAACGCGCCCATTGTCGAAATTGCGCCATTCCGCCTTGGCCATTTCAAGATCGGTCACGGGGGCGATCGCTACAACCGCCTTGAAAAGGCCGGGATCGAGCACAGCCGATTGCAATGCGGCATAGCCCCCGTACGACCAGCCGACGATGAACAGCTTGCCCGCATCGGCAACGCCGGTCTTGACCAGCCAGCGGCCCGCATCATCGACGTCGCCAATGGCTGTCCGCCAGGATTTGAAGCCATTTTCCTGATACCAGCTATCCCCATAGCCACTCGATCCGCGATAATTGGGCTGGAGAACCGCAAAGCCGCGGTTCGCGTAATATTGCGGCAACCAGTCAAAGCCCCATTCGTCGCGCGCCGAAGGTCCGCCATGCGGCATGACGATCGTCGGCAGATTCTTGCCGGTAGAGCCGGGCGGCAGGGTCAGATATCCGGGGATCATCGTCCCATCGCTGGCGGGATAATTCACCGGCTGCACTTCGGCCAGCTTCACACCGGCCAATTCGGGGCGCGCAGGCATGATCGGCTGCAGCTTCTTTGCGGTGCGATCGAACAGGTAATAGGTTCCCGGACTGGTATCGCCGCCTGCCCAGATCAGCAGCTTCGTTTCATCAAGGCTTGAATCGATAAACTGCACCAGTGGCTGATTGGGCAAAGCCTTGCCAAGCGAGGCGGCCAGCCGCTTCAGGTCGGGATCGAAATAGACGGTTTGCCGCCGCTCGGTCGCAAAACTCGCCCCGACGACACGCTGCCGCTTCCCGATCCGGATCAGGCCATCCACATCGACATCAGGACGCGCAAGAACGACCGACTGGGTCAGCGCGGCATCGGCCAGTGAAACCGAAACGAGCGCCTGTCGGCCGCCTACCTTGGCAAAGCCATAAGCCAGGTTTTTCTGGGGATCGACGGCATAGGGGTTGAAACCGGTGCCATTGACGAAGTCCAGATCGCCCAAAGCCTGCCAGCCGCCCGAACCGATCGGCCGGTAACGATAGGAGATGACTCCCTTGGAATAGCCGACCACATTTTTCTTGCTGATCCCCATGATCCGCACGGTGCCCAGGCCGTCGGAAATATACTCCACCGCATCCGCTTGCGGATTTTCAATCCGCTTTGTAGCCAATGTTCGCGTGTCGATCTGGTCAACACCCATACCTTCCAGCCGTTGCTGGACCAGCGAGCCGGCCCTCGCTTCGGGAACATAGGCTCTCATCATGAGAACAGTGCCATCCGCCTCTGGCACGAAATCGATGAGCCCACCTCCGCGAAAGTCAGCATAGAGCGCGTTCTGCCCCTGCTTCTTGCTGAGCATCTTCAAATTGCTGCCATCGTCATTGACGGCGATCACATTGGTAAAGCCGTAAATCTCGCTGCCATATTCCTGATAGCCGCCAATCTGGCAGGCAAGGCGATCATTGGCGACCCAATCGCAGCCCGTCAGCACCTCTGGATCGCCGGACGATTTCAGAACGACATGAGGCGCCGCCTCCTTGGTCGAATCGAAACTGTAGAGCGTGACGGCCTGACCCGGCCCCGGGCCCAGAAACGCCACTTTCGTGCCGTCCGGTGACAGGCTGGCACTGCTGATCGCCGATCGCGCGCCAAAGGCAGCTGCGGTGTCCGCTGGCGGCGCAGTCTGCGCCGATACGGCCAAAGACATGCAGGCCGTAACGCCTATGATTGTTGAACGAACCCGCACAATGCTCTCCTCCAAATACTTGTCGTCTTGCCATTCAATGTCGCCAATTCCGCTTTCACAAGCAAGTGCTGAAATGCGTGAAGTTTCGATTATATATTCCTATTTTAATCCTATAATATTTCCTATACGGCACTTTTAATTTGACAGCGTCACGCTGATATGGGACAATTTGCAACTGTGGGAAAGTGTGATTCGCTTTCCGGCCTAACGGGGCGGTCTTTTTTGGGACCGCCCTTTTTCATTGTGGAGAACGCCATGATTTGTCACCGTGTCCGCCGATCCCTTATTACCCAGGAGTTCCCGTCCATGTTTCGTTTCATCGTTGCGCTGCTGGCCCTGATTGCAGCCCCTGCCCTCGCCGAAGGACCGACGCTGTCCGTCGAAACGCTGAAGGAAGTCACCCGTACGCTTTCCTCCGACACGTTCGAGGGGCGCGCACCTGCGACTGCGGCCGAGGACAAGACGATCGGCTATGTCGCGGGGCGATTTGCAGCAGCCGGACTCCAGCCTGGCAATCATGGCGACTGGTTCCAGAAGGTGCCGCTCGTCGAAATCACCGCCGACCCGGCAATGCGCCTCGACATTTCCGGCGGGAAGACGCCGCTCAGCCTTGCCTATAAGACCGACATGGTTGCCGCCTCCTACCGGGTCGTACCGATGACCGACGTCCGCAGCAGCGAGATTGTCTTTGTCGGGTACGGCATCAACGCACCGGAACGCGGCTGGAACGACTATGCGGGCCTTGATGTGAAGGGCAAGACCGTCATCATCCTCATCAACGATCCCGATTATGAGACCAAGGGGTTGAAGGGGCCGTTCGAGGGCCGGGCGATGACCTATTATGGCCGCTGGACGTACAAATATGAGGAAGCGGCACGGCAGGGCGCGGCGGCCGCGCTGATCGTCCATGACACGTTTCCGGCCGCCTATCCCTGGGGCGTAGTCGTCTCAAGCTGGACGGGGCCGCAACTCGGGCTGGATGCGGCCAACAACCATATGGACGATACGCAGGCCAATGGCTGGGTCACCGGCGATGCCGCGACGAGGCTGATGGCAGCGGCGGGTAAATCGCTTCCGCAACTCGTGGCGGCGGCAAAAAAGAAGGGCTTCAGGGCCGTCCCGCTGGGCCTCAAGGCCAATCTCTCATTCGCCAATACTGTCAGGCGGCAGGCATCGAACAATGTCGTCGGCATCCTGCCTGGCAAGACGCGCCCGGACGAATATGTGATTTATTCGGCGCATTGGGATCATCTCGGCCGGTGCGAGCCGATCAATGGCGATGGCATCTGCAATGGCGCGCTCGACAATGCGACAGGCACTGGTGGCTTGATCGCGCTGGCCGAGGCGCATGCCAAGGCAGGCGCGGCGGATCGTTCGATCGTATTCCTGTCGGTGACGGCGGAGGAATCGGGGCTGCTCGGTTCGGCCTATTATGGCGCGAACCCGGTATTTCCGCTCAACCAGACCGTTGGCGGCATCAATATGGACGGGTTGAACGTCATCGGCCGCACGCGCGACGTGACCGTGGTCGGCATCGGCAAATCGGAGCTTGAGCCGATCCTTGCCAGACATGCCAAGGCACAGGGGCGCGTCATCACACCCGAAGCCTCTCCCGAAAAGGGCAGCTTTTTCCGTTCAGATCATTTCAGCCTTGCCAAATATGGTGTGCCGATGATCTATTTCGGTTCGGGCGAGGACATGGCCGAAGGCGGTGCCGAGGCGGGCCGCGTGGCGCGCGAGGATTATACCGCCAACCGCTACCACAAGCCGCAGGACGAATATCGCGCAGACTGGAACTGGTCGGGTGCGCTCGAGGATCTGACGCTAAACTATGAAATCGGGCGGGAATTGGCGGGCAGTGCCGGCTGGCCAAACTGGTATCCGTCGGCTGAGTTCCGGGCGATCCGGGACAAGTCACGGGCCGGGAAGTGACGACCCAGGGCCGCATCCCCGACAACAAGATTATCGCGCCGCTGCAGCCTTGACGGGGCCCATGGACGAACTCTCCGGCATTCCAATCCCGTGCGCCTTCATCTTGGCGATCTGGTCGCGGGTTTCCTGAAGGTCTTTCATGGCCCATTCGCGCTGGCGCGCCGCCGCGTCAGGCGCGGAGGCCGAGGAGTAAGGCGAGACGAAAAATCCGTGCCGACCCACGACCAGCAACAGGCCAATGAGGCACGCTGCGAAGAGCAGGCTGAACAAAAATACATGGTGTTTGCGTGAAGTCATTTTCAAACCAGCCCCCCGGTCGCTTCGGCCAAAAACCGATATTATGTTAGTCAACGCGATAGTTTGACGAATAAAAATGGCCCATACAAAAACTCCGGGCCATAGTTAACAGTAAGGATGAAAAAACTCTACATCCTCGGGTCGCACTTTCCAGATACACTTTCCTTACTGGCCGTAAATAGGCAATTTTCGACTGTCCCGTGATGACCCGATCAGGTTGGCAAAAGTTAATTTCGCAGTTCGCCCGCGACGCGCCCAGTTGGAACCGGCTCAACTATCCCTCGAAATTGTCCGCTACAAACCTGTCCAGCAGCCGCACGCCAAAACCCGTCGCGCCCTTTTCCCAGACTGCGCCGGGCTTCGCCGCCCAGACCATTCCAGCAATATCGAGATGCGCCCATTTTACGCCTTCATCGACATAGCGCTGGAGGAACTGCGCCGCCGTGATCGAGCCGCCTTCGCGTGGGCCGACATTTTTCATGTCCGCAATCTGGCTTTCGATCAACTTGTCATAGGCAGGAGAGAGCGGGAAGCGCCAAAGCGGATCACCCGACGATTTTCCCGCCTTGACCAGCTGTTCGGCCAGGCCATCGTCATTGGAAAAGATGCCGGCATGCTCAAACCCGAGCGAAATGATCATCGCGCCAGTGAGCGTGGCGAGGTCGATCATGATTTTTGGCGCATATTTCTTCTGCACCCATGTCATAGCGTCGCACAGGACGAGGCGGCCTTCGGCGTCGGTGTTGATGACTTCAATCGTCTGGCCCGACATCGACGTGACGACATCGCCGGGGCGCTGCGCCTTGCCATCAGGCATGTTCTCAACGAGCGCGCAGACGCCGACGACGTGCGCCTTGGCCTTGCGGCCCGCGAGCGACATCATGGTGCCGGCGACGGCCCCTGCTCCACCCATGTCCCACTTCATGTCTTCCATGCCCGCGGGGGCTTTCAGCGAGATGCCGCCCGTGTCGAACGTCACACCCTTGCCGACGAACACGACGGGCGGGGTTTGCGCGCCATCGGTTCCATCCCAGCGCAACACCAGCAGTTGCGGCTCGCGCACCGAGCCCTGCGAGACGCCCAGCAGCGCACCCATTCCGGCGGCTTCAAGCTCCTTTTGGCCAAGCACTTCGATCTCCACGCCCAGTTCGGCGAGTTTCCGGCAGCGCTCAACAAAACTCTCGGGATAGATGATGTTGGCCGGTTCGGTGACGAGTTCACGAGTGAAGCCGACTCCTTCGGTGACGGATCTGGCCTGCGCCCATGCCGCGTCGCTGCCCTCAGGAGCGCCCACAATTGTGACAGTCTGGAGCGTGGCTTTCTGCTTTTCAGGCAATTTGGTGCGATAGATGTCGTGACGCCAGCCGCGCAGCACCACGCCAGCAGCAAGCCGGGCCACGATCGCGGCGGAGGGCTTGATGGCAAGCCCGGACAGGTCGATGACCGCCGCGCTTTCGCCCGATGCCAGCAAACGCGCAGCAACCGCAGCGCCGAGTTTCTCATAATCTTCGGCGGAACCCTGCCCTGCGCCGACCAGCAAGATGCGGCGCGTCTTGCCGCCTTCGGCAACGAAGAACTCGCCGATACCGCCAGCCTCACCATCCAGCCGGCTTTCGGCGCCGCCCGCGCGCACGAGCGAGACATTCTCGGGCGACAGCCCCGGAAGCGCAGCGCCGCTCAGGCCGTCTTTGGTTACGGGAAAAACCAACGTCCCGGTTTCAGGGCAGGCAGCGGCAAGCGAAACGGCAATCATCGGCAATCCTCATGTTCTGGCTGGCCGGAAAATCCGGCGAATCGTTGTAACACCCTGTTAGCCCGCATGACGCGATGCCGCAAAACTGCGCATCGCCAATTGCAGCACCGACAAACCAGTGCGATAGGCAGCGCAACATCATGCATGCACGGATTCTTGTGACCCATAATCGTAAATCAGGACTGGCGGCGCTGGCCGTCATGCTGGCGGCAGCGAACCCGGCCCTGGCGCAGGAGGCGGTTGAGCCCGCACCGCGCGCCGTCGCGGGAGAAGAAGAGCCGATCGACTTTGCAGCCAATACGCTCGAATATGACAATGAAGCCGACATCGTCACGGCGACAGGCGATGTGACAATGACGCGCGAGGGCAATCGCGTGCGTGCCGATCAGATAAGCTGGAACCGTCGCACCGGCCGGGTTTTGGCCACCGGCAACGTCTCAGTGACAAATCCGGGCGGGGACGTCGCCTATGGCGACTCCATCGAATTGACCGACACGCTCAAAGACGGCGCGGTTGAAAACCTGCTGATCGTGTTGACCGATGGCGGACGCCTGGCTGCGGTGCGTGGCAACCGGGCCAACGGGGTCAGCACGCTCGACCGCGCGATCTACAGCCCTTGCCGCGTCGAAGACGAACATGGCTGCACAAAAAACCCCGTGTGGAAGATCACCGCGGTTCGCGTCGTCCACGACCCGGTCAAGAACCGCATCCGCTACAAGAATGCGCAGCTTGAGATTTTCGGGCTGCCGATCCTGGCACTGCCTGGATTCTCCCACCCGGCGGACGATCGGGGCGGATCGGGGCTTCTCGTTCCCGACATCCAGTATTCCCGCAACAACGGCTTTGAAGTTTCGGTACCGGTCTATTTCAAGATCGATTCCAATCGCGACCTAACCTTGACGCCGCACATCTATACCGATGTGCTTCCCGCACTGCAGGGCAATTACCGGGCGCTGACAAGCAAGGGTGCCTACCAGATTGGCGGATTCACAACCTATAGCAGCCGCATTCCGACCGCCGGTGCAACGTCCAGGATGCAGGACTTTCGCGGCTATCTCGATGCGACCGGCCGTTTCCAGCTGGACGAGCGCTGGAGCATTTCTGGATCTGCCCGGCTGGTTACGGATCGCACTTTCCTGCGCCGCTACGACATCTCGCGCGATGACAGGTTGCGCTCGACGCTCGATATCCAGCGGCTGACGCGAACCAGCTATTTCTCACTCGCGGCGTGGGGGTTTCAGACGTTGCGTGCAGGCGATCCGCAGGGTCAGGTTCCGATCGTGCTGCCGATGATCGACTATCGAAAGCGGCTCGATGATCCCCTCGTTGGCGGCAAGGTCGAGTTCCAGCTCAACAGTCTGGCGCTTGGCCGCACCGACGGCCAGGATACGCAACGCGCCTTTGCCAGCGCGCGCTGGGACTTGCGGCGCCTCACCAACCTAGGCCAGGAAGTCCAGCTGACCGGATTTGCACGGAGCGATGTTTATCATACCGATGAAGCGGGGAGGACGCTGACCGCGATCTACCGCGGGAGCAACGGCTGGCAGGGCCGGCTCATCGGGGCGGTCGCCGCGGAAATCCGCTGGCCACTGATCGGGCCGGCCTTTGGCGGAACCCAGCGCCTGACGCCGCGCGTGCAGGTTGCAGCGTCGCCGAAAACACGCAATCTCTCGATACCGAACGAAGATGCGCGTTCGGTCGATCTCGAAGATAGCAACCTGTTCTCGCTCAATCGCTTCCCCGGCAATGATCGGTTCGAAGACGGCGCACGCATCACTTACGGCGTCGATTGGGCGCTCGACCTTGCGGGCTTTTCGCTTCAGGCCAATGTCGGGCAAAGCTACCGCCTGTCGTCCAAACCGGCGATTTTTCCCGACGGGACTGGCCTGACGAGCCGAACATCCGACATTGTCGGGCGGACAACCGTGAAGTTCAAGCGGCTGGTCAGCCTCACCCATCGCTACCGGGTGGACAAGGACGACCTTGCCATTCGCCGGAACGAGGTCGATGCGAACATCGGCTCTGACAAGACCTATGCCGTGATCGGCTATCTGCGGCTCAACCGCGATGTCGATCCGGCGATTGAGGATTTGCGCGACCGCGAGGAAGTGCGGCTTGGGGGGCGCGTACAGTTTGCGCGCTACTGGTCGATGTTCGGTTCGATCATCGTCGATCTCACCGACAAGCGCGAAGACTCGCTTTCGCTTTCCGACGGTTACGAACCCATCCGCCACCGGCTTGGCGTTGCCTATGAGGATGATTGCCTGCGCATCGGCCTGACCTGGCGGCGTGACTACGATCCGGCGGGAGACGCACGGCGCGGAAATACATATCAATTGCAGCTATCCTTACGCAATCTTGGTCGCTAAACGCGGCACTCGATATGAGGGGCGTCAGCATCCGTTCAGCCAGTGAAGGCTATCGGACAGCTCGACCAGATTGATAATGTCAGGGTTTAATCCACGATGATCCCATTTGTTCGCCGTAGTCTCCTGCTTGCACTTGCTGCCACAACGTCTGCCATCGCAACAGCCCAAACCGTAGGGGATGACGGCGCGGTTCCGTCGACCAGCCTTAACCTGCCTTCGACGCTGACCACTTTTGGCAAGGTGGAACCGATGCTGCGCAAGGCAACGGCGATTGTGAATGGCGAAATCATCACCGGTACCGATGTCGATCAGCGCCTCGCCCTGATCGTACTCGCCAATGGCGGAAAAGTTGCGGAGGAGGAAAAGGATCGGCTCCGTGTGCAGGTCCTGCGCAACCTGATCGACGAGGTTCTCCAGATTCAGGAAGCAAAGGCCAACAAGATTGAAGTGACGCCGGCCGACGTCGATCGGACCTATGCTCGCGTGTCGGAGAATTTCAAACGTACGCCCGACAAGATGTCCGGGTACCTGCGCGAGGTCGGATCGTCGGATCGTTCGATCCGACGCCAGATCCAGGCCGAAGCGGCATGGAGCCGCCTGCTCCGACGCAAGGTCGAAGTGAACATCAGCGATGCCGAAGTGAACGGCATCATCGATCGCCTGAAGGCCGCGCGCGGAACGAGCGAGTATCGCGTGGGAGAAATCTTCCTTTCCGCAACGCCTGAGAATGGGCAGGAGATTTTTGCAAACGCCCGCAAGATTATCGAGCAAGTACGGCAGGGCGGATCGTTCCAGGCCTATGCACGGCAATTTTCCGAAGCCTCTACTGCCGTCCAGGGTGGCGATCTTGGCTGGGTTCGTGCGGCACAGTTGCCCGATGAACTGGCGAAGGCGGTGGAAGAAATCACGATCGGCCAGATCGCTGGCCCGGTGCAGGTACCGGGTGGATTCTCGATCATCTACCTCACCGATTCCCGCAAGGTTCTTATGGCCGATCCGCGTGACGCCGTCCTGGCGTTGCGCCAGATGGGGTTGAACTTTCCGACCGGCATGTCGGCGGCCGAAGCGCAGGCGAAGGCCACGGCGTTCGGGCAAACCACACAAAACATGGGCGGTTGCGGCAAGGTGGATGAGATCGCCGCACAAATCGGCGCGGAGGTGGTCGATAACGATCAGGTGCGTGTGCGCGATCTCCCCGCGCCGCTTCAGGAAATGCTCCTCAAGCTACAAATCGGTCAGGCCACGCCCCCCTTTGGTTCGCAGTCCGAAGGCGTCCGTGTCCTTGTGCTTTGCGGGCGTGACGATCCGCAGACAGCCGGGGATCCTTCGTTCGACCAGATTATGGCCCAGCTCGAAGAGGAGCGGGTCGGACGTCGCGCGCAGCGCTATCTTCGTGACTTGAGGCGGGACGCGGTGATTGATTATCGCTGAGACGATTGCGCCACTGGCAGTCGCATTGGGCGATCCGTCAGGGATAGGACCCGAGGTTACCGCGAAAGCATGGGCCGCGCGCGACATTGTCGGGCTGCATCCTTTTTTTGCGGTCGGGGACGCACGGTCGATTGAGGCGGTGTGGCGGGGCCCTGTTACGCGGATTACCGACCCCAGCCACGCGGCGCATGTCTTTCCGACAGCGTTGCCCGTCATCGAGGTCGAGGATGCGGGGCCGATCTGCCCGGGCAAGCCCAATCAGGAGGGCGCGCGTTGCGCGCTCGCGTCGCTCGAAATGGCCGTCGGCCTCGCCAGGTCTGACTCGGTCAGCGCACTGGTGACGGGACCCGTCTCCAAAATCTGCCTCTATGAAATCGGCTTCACCCACCCCGGCCAGACCGAATTCGTTGCCGAACGATGCGGCATCGCTTCGAACAATGCCGTCATGATGCTGGCGGGGCCTTCGCTACGCGTCGTTCCGGTGACGACCCACGTCCCGCTTGCGGTGGTGAAGGATCGGATCAGCATTGACCTGCTCGTCTTCAAGGGGCGTGCTACCGCCAAAGGGCTGACCCGCAATTTCGGGATCGCTAACCCCCGGCTCGCGTTTGCCGGATTCAATCCCCATGCGGGAGAAAGCGGCGCGCTTGGGCGCGAGGAGATCGAGATCATTGCCCCGGCCGTGGCAATTCTCCGGGCGGAAGGCATCGATGCCGTAGGGCCGATGGCCAGCGACGCGATGTTCCACCAGCGGGCGCGATCGACTTATGACGTGGCCATTTGCTGCTACCACGATCAGGCGCTTATTCCCCTGAAGACGCTGCATTTCGACGATGGCGTGAACATCACGCTTGGCCTACCGATTGTCCGCACTTCGCCCGATCATGGAACTGCGTTCGACATTGCTGGCAAGGACAAGGCAGAACCAGGTGCAATGATCGCGGCGCTGCGGATGGCCGCCAGTGCTGCCCATTGGCGCACCCTCTGCCAGTGACCCCGGCGCTTCCTCCCCTGCGCGAAGTGATCGCGCGGCACGGGCTGAAAGCGGACAAGGCACTCGGACAGAATTTCCTGCTCGACGGACAATTACTCGACCGGATTGCCGCGATCCCGGGGGATCTCCAGTACCAGTCGGTTTACGAAGTCGGGCCGGGACCGGGCGGGCTGACCCGAGCGCTCCTGAAGGCGGGGGCCAATGTGACGGTAGTCGAACGCGACAGGCGATGCATTCCGGCGCTTCATGAGCTGGGAGCCGCTTTTCCCGGTCAGTTGAGAATTGTTCAGGGCGACGCGCTCGCCATCCCGTTGGAGGACGTCCTGCCCAAAGGCGGGCATATCGTTTCCAACCTGCCTTATAACGTGGGATCGGCTTTGCTCGTCCAGTGGCTTACCGTGCCGGATTGGCCGCCACGCTGGGCGAGCCTGACGCTCATGTTTCAGCGCGAAGTGGCCGACCGGATTGTCGCGCGCGAAGGCGGCGATGCCTATGGCCGCCTCTCGGTGCTGGCCCAATGGCGGGCAACCGCGAAGATCGCAATGCCGGTGCACCGTTCGGCATTCACGCCGCCGCCCAAAGTCATGTCGGCGGTCGTGCACATCACGCCCGGGACTCAGCCGCCGGGGCTGAATATCGCCGGGCTGGAGGCCGTGACCGGTGCGGCGTTCGGTCAACGTCGCAAAATGCTGCGGCAGAGCCTCAAGCCATTGCGCCACGGTCTCGAGGCGCTCGAAGCCACCGGCATAGCGTCCGACCGGCGGCCAGAAACGCTCAGCATCGAAGAGTTTGTGGTATTGGGGCGCGCCTATTGCTGCTTGGTTGCGTCAGAGACGACCGGCTTGGGCTGAACCGCCTGTGCCGATATCACCGGTGTCGCCGCCCCCTTTTCGATTGTCGCCGCAAGCTGCTGCTGTTCCGGGCATGATGCGATGCAGAGCTGTTTGATCCGCGCCAGATTTTCCTTGGCCTTGGTGATCGCGCCCTTGGCGACCATTGCTTCGCCTTGACCGGAAAGCGCCGCAACATCGTTCGGTTCGATCAGGAGTGCCTCGCGGTAGAGGCGGATCGCCTTGCCAGGCAGTCCCTGTTTTTCGGCGACGCGCGCCAGCGTGACGAATGCACCGCGATTGCGCGGATCGACCGCCAATGAGGTCTCAAGCAAGTCTGCGGCCTCATCATATCTGCCAACACTAAAGAGTGCCTTGGCTTCGGCCGCAAGCGCCACCGAACGCGGCAACAACTTGGAATCGGGCCTTTGCCCATGACTGACACTGGCGACGGTGAGCAGCGCGAGCGACAGGGCAATGGCAGGCGGCGAAAAACGCATGATATACTCCAGACTTCTTGACGTCCCCATGATTAGCAGCGTCTTGCCAGCCTTGCGATGAAAAAACCATCGGTTCCGTCATGCGCGGGTGTCAGGCGCTTTCCTGCTCCATCAGGTCGTCCAGGCAAGCCACTCAATTCCTCGACTTGCCAATCCCCATTGGCTTCAAGAAAGGCGTCTATCCCGGCCGCCCCTTCGGCCTCGATCAGCGAACAGACCGCATAAACGAGGATGCCGCCTGGCTTTACCAAGGGCGCACCGAGCGACAGCACATGTGCCTGCAATGCCGTGAGCCGATCCAGCCGGTCGGGCGTCAGGCGCCAGCGCGCCTCGGGATTACGGCGCAATGTGCCGCTGCCCGAACAGGGGGCGTCGATCAGGACGAGATCGGCCTGTCCGGAAAGATCGGCAAGTTGCCCCGCCTCCTGCCCCGGATTGAGCAATCGCGTCTCGACGTCGAACGCACCCGCCCGCTGCGCGCGAGGAACCATGCGCTGCAACCGGTCGCGGTTGGTGTCGCAGGCAATCAGCCGCCCCTTCCCGCCCATCGCCGCAGCCAGTGCGAGCGTCTTGCCACCCGCACCGGCGCACAGATCGACTACCGTCATGCCCGGCCCAATATCGCAAGCCGCCGCGACCCATTGGCTCCCGGCATCCTGCACTTCGGCGTGCCCGGCGATCCAAGCCGGGTGTTCTTCGATCCGGATATTCTCCTTCAGCCTGATCGCGTCGGGCAAGCCGGCAAGCGGTTCGGGCTCATCGAAAGAGCCGATAATCGCGGCGCGCTCGGCCTTAAGGCGGTTGGCCCGCAAATCCATCGGCGCGCGTGAAAGCAGCGCGGCGTGTTCTTCCGTCGGGATCAGGCTGCCCAGCCATTCGGGAAGCAGCGATTTTTCGGCCCTCGGCTCGTCCGCCTCGAGGCGCGCAGGGCCATAGGGCGAGCCATCAAACAGTGCCGGTTCATCATCAAACAGGCTGACCATCGCACTGCGTCCATCGTGCGGGATTTCGCCAAACGCGCGGATCGCAGCATAGACATGCTCGCGGATCGCGCGCTTGTCTTTCGATCCGGCATAGCGATGCCCGCGGATCCAGTCTCCGATGATCGTGTCCGCCGCTGGCCCGTTGCGCCGAGCGGCCTCAATGATCCGATCGAGAATATCGATAGCGGCCTGAATGCGCGCCGCAGGCGTCATGGCTCAACGCGTCGGATAATTGGGGGCTTCGCGCGTGATGGTCACGTCATGGACATGACTCTCGCTAAGGCCCGCATTGGTAATCTGGATGAAACGTGCGCGTTTCTGGAGGTCTTCGATTGTCGCAGAGCCAGTATAGCCCATCGCCGCTTTCACGCCGCCGACGAGCTGATGGATTACATCGCGCGCCGAGCCCTTAAAGGCCACCTGCCCCTCAACGCCTTCGGGCACGAGCTTCAACTGATCCTTGATGTCCTGCTGGAAATAGCGATCCGCCGAACCGCGCGCCATCGCGCTGACCGAACCCATCCCGCGATAGGATTTATAAGCTCGCCCCTGATAGAGAAAAGTCTCGCCCGGAGCTTCTGCCGTACCCGCCAATAGCGAACCGACCATGACGCTCGACGCGCCCGCCGCCAATGCCTTCGCAATATCGCCCGAGGTGCGCAGGCCACCATCTGCGATGACCGGAACGCCAGATTTGACGGCTTCCTCGGCGGCATCCATCACGGCCGTCAGCTGCGGCACACCGACGCCCGCGACAATGCGCGTCGTGCAGATCGAGCCTGGGCCGATACCCACCTTGATCCCGTCCGCGCCCGCATCTATCAGCGCGCGCGTCGCTTCCGCTGTCGCGACATTGCCCGCGACGATCTGGATGGCGTTGGAAATTTTGCGAATGCGTTCGACCGACTGCGCTACCATCCTCGAATGACCATGCGCAGTGTCGAGAACGATCAAATCGCACTCGGCATCGATCAGCGCTTCGGTCCGGGCAAAGCCTGCATCGCCCACAGTCGTCGCCGCGGCCACGCGCAACCGGCCGGTGCTGTCCTTGGTCGCATCCGGGTAGTTGACCGCCTTTTCCATATCCTTGACCGTGATCAGTCCGACACACCGGAAATGATCATCGACGACGAGAAGTTTCTCTATCCGTCGCTGGTGCAGCAGCCTTTGGGCCTCTGGCTGATCCACACCGGTTTTCACCGTCGCCAGATTTTCGTGCGTCATAAGCTCGCTAACTGGCTGGTTCGGGTTTTCGGCAAAGCGCACGTCGCGATTGGTCAGGATACCAACCAGCTTGCCAGAGGCTTCAACGACCGGAATACCCGATATCCGGTTCGCAGCCATAATTGCCTTGGCCTCAGCCAGCGTCGCGCTGGGCGCAATCGTGATCGGATTGACGACCATGCCCGATTCGAAGCGCTTTACGTGCCGAACCGCCGCTGCCTGTTCCTTGACGCTCAGATTGCGATGGAGGACGCCGATGCCGCCGAGTTGCGCCATGACGATCGCCATGTCTGCCTCCGTGACGGTATCCATCGCGGAGGAAAGGATCGGAATGTTGAGGCTGATATCCCGCGTCAGGCGCGTCGAT
>CXWL01111312.1_pt1 | contig 20046 bp, 18 predicted proteins | sample 590931 | NCBI WGS metagenome assembly CXWL01 (sample SAMEA3498368, study PRJEB10139) | groundwater metagenome | biome: water well; material: biofilm material | place: Germany | collected 2015-04-27 | reverse complement strand
CTGCATATTTCCCTGTTTTAAAATACCGCTTGAAATTCTGACCGCTGGTCATTTATCATATCTCCAGTTAAATGACCGGTTGTCACAAATGGCCAGACCCCTTGCCAGCGCCGAAGCGCGCGAACAACGCATCAACCAGCTACTGGACGCAGCGGTCACGCTGTGGCTGCAACATCCGGAGCGCGTGCCCAGCGTGGCCGAGGTAGCTGACGAGGCCGGGCTGGCAAAGGGGACGGTGTACTTGTATTTCAAGAGCAAGGAAGACTTGCTGCTGGCCGCACACGAGCGCCATGCTCAGGCGTTCTTCGCCGCACTGATCGCGCGCGCTTCCAAACGCAAACGGATGGGCTTCGACGACATGATGCAGTTGACGCGCGAGCACATCGTCGGTGTCTCGGCTTTCCTGCCGCTCGCCACGCTGGTTGCGGGGCTGATGCACAAGGGCGTCAGCCCGGAAACCGCGCTGGCATTTGATCAGCGCATGGCCGGGCGACTGGGGACTGCCGGTGAATTGCTGCGCAACCATTTCCCCTTGCCGGACACTGCCAGCGGTGTGCAACTGCTAATGCGTTCCTATGCGCTCATCCTGGGGTTGTGGCAACTGATGGGTTGTGACCAACCGATCTGCAACCCGGATATTTCAACCATGCTGCTGCCCGACTATGCATCCGAACTGGATGCGGCTCTGCGCGCGTTGTGGCAAGGAACGTTCTACAAGGAGCCACCCCATGCGTAAAGCTGCCTGCCTGCTGCCTCTTCTGTTATTGATTGCATGCGACAAGCCGCCCGCGCCGCCAGAGCCACTACGCCCGGTGAAATCTCTACGCGTCAGCATGGAGCACAGTGAAAATGCATTCAGCCTGCCGGGCGAAGTGCGCGCGCGACACGAGACCCCGCTCGCCTTTCGCGTCGGCGGCAAGGTAGCTGAGTGCAAGGCGAACCTGGGCGATACAGTGCGGCGCGGCCAGGTACTGGCGCGGCTGGAGCCCAACGATTACGATCTGGCCGCGCAAACCGCTGCGGCTGGTGAAGCGGAAGCGCGCAGCGCGTCCATCCTTGCCGATGCCGATCTGGCCCGCTACCGCAGCCTGCGCGAAAAGGGCTTTGTGTCAGCCGCCGTGCTTGACCAGAAGCAGGCCGTCGCCGATGCTGCGCATGCGCGGCTGGATGCGTTGCGCTCGGCCCATGCCGGGCAATCCAGGCAGGTGAATTACACAGCATTGACCTCCGAAAGCGATGGCATCATCACCGGGCATAACTGCAATGCGGGGCAAGTGGTAAGCGCCGGGTTGCCGGTGCTGCATCTCGCCCAGTCCGTCGCAAAGGAAGTTGCCGTTCATCTGCCGGAATCGGAATTTTCCCGCTTCCGTTCCGCTGCCGGTTTTACGGTGAGCCTGAATGTGCTGCCGGATAAAAAATACTTGGGCGCGTTACGCGAACTGGCCGGTGCTGCCGATCCTGCTACGCGCACTTACGCCGCGCGTATCGCCGTCAAAAATGCGGATGCGGCCATGCAGCTCGGCATGAGCGCCACAGTCAAAATGCAGTCCGCAGGCGACCTTGCCATACGCCTGCCGCTGGCCGCCGTGGTCAGCCGCGATGGGAAACCTTCAGTGTGGCAAGTGGATGAGGCAGGCATCGTGCATGCGACGCCCATTTCCATTGCCGCCGTCGAAGGCAACAGGGTGCGCGTCGCTTCCGGGTTGTCCAGCGGCAACACGGTGGTAATCGCGGGCGCCAGCCTGCTGCGCGACGGCGAGAAAGTCAAGCTGTTGCCATGAACCCGAAAAGTTCATTAGCAGAAAACTGTGTCATTCCCGCGAAAGCGGGAATCCAGCTAAGCAAACGCTCCGCGAAGCGGACAAATCCAAGCTTTTGTCTCGCTCGCGAGGGTTATTCAATCAACTGGATTCCCGCTTTCGCGGGAATGACGGGTTAATGGATTATTTGGAATGAACGAGCGCTTCAACCTGACCGCACTCGCCTTGCGGCAACGTGAACTGGCGTGGTTTTTCATCGCCGTGATCGGCCTTGCCGGGATGCTCTCCTATTCCAAGCTCGGCCAGCGCGAAGACCCGGACTTCACCTTCCGCGCCATGGTGATCCGCACGCTGTGGCCGGGTGCAACTCCCAGCCAGGTGGACGAACAGGTCACCAAGCGCATTGTCACTAAACTCCAGGAGATGCCCTACTACTGGAAAGCTTTCAGCAATTCGCGCAACGGCGAATCCATCATCATCCTGCAATTGCTGGACACGGCGCCGCGCGAACAGGTGCCGCAGCTCTGGTACCAAGTGCGCAAAAAGGTCGGCGATATCCAGCATACCCTGCCTTCAGGGGCGAATGCGCCAACCTTCAACGACGAATTCGGCGATGTGTTTGGCTCCATCTATGCCTTCACTGGCGATGGTTTCAGCCTCGCGGAACTGCGCCGCTATGCGGAGCTGGCGCAACAGCAATTGATCAATCTCCCCGACGTGGCGAAGGTTGACCTGGTCGGCGTGCAGCCGGAGCAAGTCACGGTTTCGGTTTCCACCCAGCGCCTTGCCACACTGGGTATCCCGCCGCTGGCAATCGCGCAGGCAATCCAGGCGCAGAACATCGTGCAGGATGCCGGGCGGCTGCATGCCGCCGACTTCTCGGTGCCGTTGCGCGTGCGCGGCAATTTCGAATCGCTGGATGAATTGAAAAACCTGCCGTTGCGCGTGAACGGGCGCACGCTGCGGCTGCGCGACATCGCCGAAGTCACGCGCGGTTATCTCGACCCGCCGGATACCACCATGCGCTACGCGGGCAAACCGGCAGTCGGCGTTGCGGTTTCGATGAAGCAACGCGGCGACGTGCTGCGCCTGGGCGATGATCTCGACCGCGAGATGCATGCGCTGAAAGGCCAAATTCCTGTCGGCATCTCGTTCGCCCGCGTCTCCAACCAACCCGCCGTGGTGAAGAATGCGGTGGGTGAATTCATGGAATCGTTCCTGGAGGCCGTTGCCATCGTGCTGCTGGTCAGTTTCCTCAGCCTCGGATTCCGCGCCGGGATGGTAGTCGCGATCACCATCCCGCTGGTGATCGCCGCCACCCTTTTGCTGATGCGCATTTTCAACATAGACCTGCACCGTATCTCCACCGGCGCGCTGATTATCGCGCTCGGCCTGCTGGTGGATGACGCGATGATCGTGGTGGAGATGATGGTGCGCAAGCTGGAGGAAGGTTATGACCGGGTGCGCGCCGCCACTTTCGCCTATTCGGCCACGGTGTTCCCCATGCTCACCGGCACGCTGATCACCGTTTCCGGCTTCCTGCCCATCGGCACCGCGCAATCTTCCACCGGGGAATACACGTTCGCCATGTTCGCGGTGGTGACGCTGGCGCTGCTGGTGTCGTGGGTCGCCGCGATTTTCGTCACCCCGCTGGCGGGCTTCCATTTGCTGAAAAGCCACGAGGGGCACGGCCACGATATTTTCAACACACCGTTCTACCGCAGGCTGCGCCGCCTCATCGAATGGTGTTTGCATCACCGCAAAACCGTGCTCATCGGCACCCTGCTCGTTTTTCTTCTGGGCGGCATCGGCATGGGCTTCACCGAGAAGCAGTTCTTCCCCTCTTCCAACCGCACCGAGCTGTTGCTCGACATCTGGCTGCCGGAAGGCTCCAGCATCCGCGCCACCGAGCGCGAAGCCGCGCGAGTCGAGGAAATGCTCTCGAAGGAGAACGATATCGCAAGCTATGTCACCTATACCGGCTATGGCTCGCAGCGCTTTTTCCTGTCGCTGGATCAACAATTGTTCCGCCCCAACTTCGCGCAAATCGTGGTGCTGACGCACGACATAGCAGCGCGCGAACGGGTGCTGAAAAAAATGCGCCAGATCTTCGCTACCGATTTTCCCGGCGTACGCGCCCGCGCCAACCGCGTGCCACTCGGCCCTCCTATCCAGTATCCCGTGGAGTTTCGCGTACTGGGCGGCGACCTGGCGAAGGCCAAGCGGCTGGGCGATGAGGTGGCTGCGGTGATGCGCGGCGACGAACGCCTGCGCGATGTGCATCCGGACTGGGGTATGCAAACACCAGTCCTGCGCGTGGACGTAGATCAGGATCGCGCGCGCGCGGCGGGTGTCGCCTCGACCGACATCGCGCGCACCCTGCGCGCCGCGACGGACGGGTTGGGCATCAGCCAATTGCGCGAAGGCGACCAGTTGATCGGCATCGTGCTGCGCGCTCCCGTCGCCGAGCGCAAGCAACTGGATCAAGCCGGTGCGCTGGAAATCCCGTCCGCACAGGGCGGCAGCGTGCCGTTGCGGCAGGTCGCAATAATTTCCCATGAACTGGAAGACCCGATCATCTGGCGCAAGAACCGTGATATTTCCATGAGCGTGCGCGCCGATGTCATCGAGGGCGTACAAGCCACCGATGTCGCCATCGCGCTGGACGCCAAACTGAATGCATTGCGCGCCAAGTTGCCGGATGGCTATATCATCGAGCCCGGCGGCGAACTGGGCGAAAATTCGGGCGCGCAGGATTCCATCAACGCGGGCATGCCGCTGATGATGGCGGCCATACTCGGCTTCCTGATGATCCAGATGAAATCGCTGTCGCGCACTTTCATGGTGGTGATCACCGCTCCGTTGGGCATCATCGGCGTTGCCATGGCGCTGCTGGTGTTCAACAAACCATTCGGCTTCGTCGCTATGCTCGGTACTATCGCACTGGGCGGCATGATCATGCGCAACACCGTGATCCTCATAGACCAGATCCGCCAGGACCGTGAAGCGGGGTTGACCCCCTGGGACGCCATACGCGAATCCACCGTGCGCCGCTTCCGCCCCATCATGCTGACTTCCGCCGCCGCAATCCTTGCGATGATCCCGCTAACGCGCAGTGTGCTGTGGGGGCCGATGGCCTATGCCATCATGGGCGGGCTGCTGGTCGCCACGCTACTCACCATCCTGTTCATCCCCGCGCTGTACGCCGCATGGCTGCGCCTGCCCGTGCCAGACAACGGCGCTGACGAACTCAGCCATTCTGCGGCATAATGCGCGCCTTGTTTTTTGAAAGCCCCTTGAAATGAAAATTACCGTTATTGGTTCCGGCTACGTCGGCCTGGTTTCTGGCGCATGCCTGGCCGAATTGGGCAACGATGTGGTGTGCGTTGATGTAGATGCACGCAAGATAGATATTCTCAACAACGGCGGCGTGCCGATTTACGAGCCGGGGCTGGAAGCGGTCATCAAGAGCAATGTCGCGGCAGGCCGCCTGCGCTTCACCACCGATGTTGAGGAGAGCGTGGCACACGGCCTGGTGCAGATGATCGCAGTCGGCACACCGTCAGGCGAAGACGGTTCGGCGGATTTGCAGTATGTCATCTCCGCCGCGCGCGCCATAGGTCGCGCCATGAATGAATACAAGGTAATCGTGGACAAGTCCACCGTTCCGGTCGGCACGGCGGATAAAGTTAAGCAAGCGGTTCAGGAAGAATTAGGCAAGCGCGGCTTCACCCATTCCCATCCTGACCTTCCCCTTGAAGGGGAAGATACGATTGCCCTTTCCCCCTCAGGGGGGAAGTTGGAAGGGGGGCGGGTTCAGGGGGGCTGGAGTGGCTTGCAATTCTCCGTCGTATCGAACCCCGAGTTTCTCAAGGAAGGCGCGGCGATAGACGACTTCAACCGCCCGGACCGCATTGTGATCGGTGCGGAGGATGAGCGCGCCATCAAGGTGATGCGCGACATGTACGCTCCCTTCCAGCGCAACCACGAACGTCTGATGGTAATGGACATCAAATCGGCGGAGTTGACCAAGTACGCCGCCAACGCCATGCTTGCCACGCGCATCTCGTTCATGAACGAACTGGCCAACCTCGCGGAAAAGGTCGGCGCAGACATCGAGTATGTGCGCAAGGGCATCGGCTCAGACCAGCGCATCGGCTACCACTTCCTGTATGCCGGTTGCGGCTACGGCGGCTCCTGCTTTCCCAAGGATATCCGCGCGCTGCAACGCACCGGCGAAGAATACGGCCTGCCGCTGAAAGTGTTGCACGCTGTGGAAGAGGTAAACCAGGCGCAGAAAAATGTGCTGCTGCAAAAAATTACCGCGCGCTTCGGCAACGACCTCAACGGTAAACACTTCGCCTTGTGGGGACTCGCCTTCAAGCCGGGCACCGACGATATGCGCGAAGCCACCAGCCGAGTGGTGATGGAAGGATTATGGGCAAGAGGTGCAACAGTCACCGCACATGACCCGGCGGCAATGAAAGAAACCCGCCATATTTATGGCGAGCGCACCGGTCTGCGCTACGCAGAAACCCCGTTGGATGCGCTGCAAGATGCAGATGCGCTGATCATCGTAACCGAGTGGAAAGCCTTCAAGAGCCCGGACTTCGAGGCGGTAAAATCGCGCCTCAAACGGCCTATCATATTCGACGGGCGCAACCTGTTCGAGCCTTCGAGCGTGGCTGCGCTGGGCATCGAATATCATGGCATCGGGCGGGATAGCTAACAGCTCTCCGATTTTCAACCGACCAGTTCCGGGTGTGGCACCAATAACAATTAGATTGTTGCATGGGCGCCATTAGGCCTTGCTGCGCGCCCACTGCACGATACCGCACGCATCCATCGCACCGGCTTGCCGCGCGACCTCGCACCCGTTCTTGAACAGCGCGAGTGTGGGGATGCTGCGGATGTTGTGGCGCGCTCCCATTTCCTGTGCCTCCTCGGTATTCAACTTTGCAAGGCGCATCAGCGGTTCGAGCTGTTTTGCGGCTTGTACGAAGGCGGGCGCCATCATGCGGCACGGACCGCACCACGGCGCCCAGAAATCCACCAGCACCGGAATGTCGTTGCGGCTAATGTGCTGCTCGAAATTTCCGCTGCTCAGTTCCACGGGGTGTGCATCGAACAAAGTTTGCTTGCACTTGCCGCAGGTGGGCTGAGATTTCAGTTTATCCGCAGGTACACGGTTCACCGCATTACAGTGGGGGCAGACGATATGCAGGGTGTCGGTCATGGTTTTCCTCATGGTGTGCGATATTGGCTAAATGAGGGTATGACAAATAAATTCAACTGCCGGATAGCGATTTGACCGGACTGGGCATCGTTGCCAAGCGGGCCACCGCTTCGCCCTCATGGAACATCCACAGGCTGCCAGGCGGCATGGTGACCCAAGGTTCGTTGTCGGTGAGCGGCTGGGTGGCGATAATCGCCACGCGGTCGTTCGGTGTGGTCACTTCGCTAAAGTCCACCAGCACATCCTCATCCTTCAGGTGCGCCAAATTGAACGGCGCGCGCCGGGCAATGTAGCTCAACTCGGTGGAACAGTGCGCCATCAGCCACTCGCCGTTGGACAGCAGATAGTTGAAGATGCCCTTGCCGGACAGGGGATCGGTCAACTCGTGCAGCGCGGCAAACAGCGCATCACGTGCGGGTGGCGCATCGCCGAAGCGCTGCCGCAGACATTGCAACAGCCAGCAGAAGATGCGCTCGCTGTCAGTATTGCCGACGGGCAGGAAACTGCCGTCGAGTTGCGGCTGAAACTGCGGCAGGTTGCCATTGTGCGCGAACACCCAATAACGCCCCCACAGCTCACGCTGGAAAGGGTGCGTGTTCTCCAGCGAGACGATGCCCTGCGTCGCCTTGCGGATGTGCGCGATGACATTCAGCGAACGGATCGGGTAATTGCGAACCAGTTCGGCGATGGGCGATTGCGCCGAAGGCTGCGGGTCGAGGAAAAGCCGTACCCCTTTCCCTTCAAAAAATGCGATGCCCCAGCCATCGGCATGCACGTCGGTTCCGCCGCCACGCTTCTGAAAGCCGGTGAAGGAAAAGCAGATGTCGGTTGGAACGTTGCAGTTCATCCCGAGCAGTTGGCACATGGTGTTCTCCAGTTCGTCGTTGTTACGCAAACCTCATGGACAAGTCTATCGCCTGCACATCCTTGGTCAGGCTGCCAATCGAGATACGATCCACGCCGGTTTCTGCAACGTCGCGCACATTGTCGAGGTTAATGCCGCCAGACGCTTCCAGTTCCGCACGACCCGCAGTAAAAATCACCGCAGCGCGCATTTCCTCAAGATCAAAGTTATCCAGCAGGATCAGCTTGGCTCCCGCATCCAGCGCTTCGCGCAGTTCACCCAGGTTTTCCACCTCGATCTGTATCGTTGCGTCATGCGGGGCCAGGTGGTATGCGGCTTCCAGTGCCTGACGGATACCTCCCGCCGCCAGGATGTGGTTTTCCTTGATGAGAATGCCGTCGAACAAACCGATGCGCTGGTTATGCCCGCCGCCCACTTTCACCGCATACTTCTGCGCCATGCGTAGGCCGGGCAGCGTTTTGCGCGTGTCCATGATCTTGGCATTGAGCCCTGCTACAGCATCCACGTAGTACCGCGTCACCGTGGCGGTGGCGGAAAGGGTTTGCAAAAAATTCAGCGCGGTGCGCTCCGCCGTGAGCATCGCACGCGCGTTGCCGCGAATTTCGCACAATGCCTGATTGTCTTCCGCCATCTCGCCTTCGCGCAGTTGCCAACGAATTTCGCAATTCGCGTCCATCGCGCGAAAGCAGCCATCGAACCACAACGTGCCGCACAGCACCATCCTCTGGCGCGTGATGACGGTGGCGTGTGCCTGCGCGTGCTCCGGGATAAGTTGCGCGGTGATGTCATTGTCAGCCAGCGCCGCGTAGCGGCTCTCTGGCCCCCTCTCCCGCTCGCGGGAGAGGGGGCGCACATCTTCTTCCAGCGCGGCAGAAACATTGTCGCGGATGCAGGAGGCTAGATTGGTGTCGATCTGCATGTCAGTGTTTGCAGCCTGGTTCGATTTTGCGATGTTTGAGGTCAAATCACTTCGACCAACTCAGAGTACTGGCGCAGCAATTTGTCTGCTGTCAGCAATTTCAACGGCTCGGCCATGGCTTGCGCAATAAGCATCCGGTCGAAGGGGTCGCGGTGAAATTCTGGTAGATTGGCGGCTAACGCGCCATGCATTGCGGCCATCGGTAGTTCGCTGAATCCGCTGGCGGCAATCCCGGCTATCAGGCCATCGGTGCTGGCTTGCAATCTGCCTTGCTTGATTTTGATGCTGGCTTCCCAGATTGATGCGGCACTGATGAATACGGCATCGGCAATTTCTATACGCTTAAGAACGGCCTTCGGCAGTTTGCGCGAAGCGGCGAGGTACCACAAATAAATGTGGGTATCGAGCAGCAGGCGCATCAGGATTTTCCTTCAAAAGCGTCCAGCAGGTCTTCCGGTAGTGGTGCATCGAAGTCGTCGGCGATCTTGATTTTCCCTTTCAAGAAGCCGGGCTTGCGTATGGGCTTGGCAGGGCTGATGCCCGTCAATTTTGCCATCGGTTTGCCCGATTTGGCGATGATAATTTCCTGTCCTTTGCCGACCTCCTCCACCAGTTTGGAGAGGTGCGTTTTTGCTTCGTGGATGTTAACTGTATGCATGATGTGCTCCGCTCAAGTTAGTTCAGTCTAGTCCAGTTGGGTGGGCAAGGCAACTATTGGGACGGGAGCTGCCTGTTCAGTTAAACTACTTGAAATCCTCGCCGCTTTTCCCCATCTACCGAGCAGTTCAACATTTCTTTGAGGAGCCGCCATGCGTTTCGACAAATTTACCACCAAGTTGCAGCAGGCGCTGTCCGATGCGCAGAGCCTGGCTGTCGGCCAGGACAGCCAGTTCATCGAGCCGCAGCACTTGCTGCTCGCCCTGCTCAACGATGCCGACAGCGGGGCTGGTTCGCTGCTGTCGCGCGCCGGTGGCAACGTGGCGGCGTTGAAAGCGGCGCTGAATGATGCCGTGGCGCGCCTGCCCAAGGTGGAAGGCCACGGCGGCGAGGTGCAGGTAGGGCGTGACCTCTCCAATCTGTTGAATCTTACCGACAAGGAAGCGCAAAAACGCGGCGATCAGTTCATTGCTTCCGAAATGTTTTTGCTGGCGTTGACCGAGGACAAGGGCGAGTGCGGGCGGATGCTCAAGCAGCACGGCGTGGCGCGTGCGCCACTGGAACAGGCGATCAGCGCAGTTCGCGGCGGCGCTTCGGTGGAAAGCGCGGAATCGGAGGGGCAGCGCGAGTCGCTGAAGAAATATTGCCTCGACCTGACCGAGCGCGCACGACAAGGCAAGCTCGATCCGGTGATCGGGCGCGACGACGAGATACGCCGTGCGATTCAGGTGCTGCAACGTCGCACCAAGAATAACCCCGTGTTGATCGGCGAGCCGGGCGTGGGCAAGACCGCGATTGTGGAAGGATTGGCGCAGCGCATTGTCAATGAGGAAGTGCCGGAGACATTGAAGGGCAAGAAGGTGCTGAGCCTGGATATGGCGGCACTGCTGGCCGGTACGAAATATCGCGGCGAATTCGAGGAACGCCTAAAAAATGTGCTCAAGGAAATCGCCCAGGAAGAAGGCCGCATCATCGTGTTCATCGACGAGTTGCACACCATGGTCGGCGCGGGCAAGACGGAAGGCTCAATGGATGCGGGCAATATGCTCAAGCCTGCACTGGCGCGCGGCGAGCTGCACTGCGTCGGCGCAACCACGCTGGACGAATACCGCAAATACATCGAGAAAGATGCCGCACTGGAGCGCCGCTTCCAGAAGGTGCTGGTGGACGAACCAACCGTGGAAGCCACCATCGCCATCCTGCGCGGCTTGCAGGAGAAATATGAATTGCATCACGGCGTGGAAATCACCGACCCGGCCATCGTCGCGGCGGCTGAGCTTTCTCACCGCTACATCACCGACCGCTTCCTGCCGGACAAGGCGATAGACTTGATTGATGAAGCGGCAGCGCGCATCAAGATGGAGATTGATTCCAAACCGGAAGAAATGGACAAGATGGATCGCCGCCTGATCCAGCTAAAGATCGAGCGCGAAGCGGTGAAGAAAGAAAAAGACGAGGCTTCACAAAAACGTTTTGCCCTGATCGAAACCGAGATTGCCAGGCTGCAACGCGAGTACGCCGATCTGGAGGAGATCTGGAAGGCGGAAAAGGGTGCGGCACAAGGCACGGCACAGCTCAAGGAAGAGATGGACAAGGTGCGCGCCGAGATCATCCGGCTGCAACGCGAGGGCAAGCTGGACAAGGTGGCGGAGCTGCAATATGGCAAGCTGCCGCAGCTCGAAGCCAAGCTAAAAGAGGCTGCGCATGCCGAGGTGCAGGGCGACAAACCCAGGAACCGCCTGTTGCGCACACAAGTCGGTGCGGAAGAGATCGCCGAGGTGGTGAGCCGCGCCACCGGCATTCCGGTGTCCAAAATGATGCAGGGCGAGCGCGACAAGCTGCTGAAAATGGAAGACAAGATACACGAGCGCGTGGTGGGGCAGGACGAGGCGGTGCGACTGGTATCTGATGCCATCCGCCGCTCGCGTTCCGGGCTGTCTGATCCCAACCGCCCCTATGGCTCCTTCCTGTTCCTCGGCCCCACCGGTGTGGGCAAGACGGAGCTATGCAAGGCGCTGGCCGGGTTCCTGTTCGATGCGGAAGATCACCTGATCCGCATCGACATGAGCGAGTACATGGAGAAACATTCCGTGGCGCGTCTGATCGGCGCGCCGCCCGGCTATGTCGGTTACGAGGAAGGCGGCGGCTTGACCGAGGCTGTTCGCAGAAAGCCCTATAGCGTCATCCTGCTGGATGAAGTGGAGAAGGCGCACCCGGACGTGTTCAACGTGCTGCTGCAAGTGCTGGACGATGGCCGCATGACCGATGGGCAGGGCCGCACCGTGGATTTCAAGAACACCGTGATCGTGATGACCTCCAACCTCGGCAGCCAGATGATCCAGCAAATGGCTGGTGACGATTATCAGGTGATCAAACTGGCGGTGATGGGCGAGGTGAAAATGCATTTCCGCCCGGAGTTCGTCAACCGCATCGACGAGGTAGTGGTGTTCCACGCTCTGGACGAGAAGAACATCAAATCCATCGCGCGCATCCAGATGGCATTGCTGGAAAAACGCCTGGCCGCGATGGAGATGAAACTCACGGTGAGCGACGCCGCGCTGTCAGAAATCGCCAATGCCGGGTTCGACCCGGTGTACGGCGCGCGCCCCCTGAAACGCGCCATACAGGCACAACTGGAGAACCCGCTGGCCAAGCTGATCTTGGAAGGCCGCTTCGCTGCCAAGGACACCATCAAGGTGGATTGCAAAGGCGGGGTGATGCGGTTCGACAAAGGTTAAGAAGTTGCTGCAAGAAAGCCCGGCATACCGGGCTTTTCTTTTGAATTAATCAGGCTCCATCCCTGAAATCTCCGTAGTCAAGTCCATGATCGGCAAATCCTCGCGGTGCAGGTTCAGAGCCTCCAGAACTTTCAGTGCCGCGTAGGCATCGTTTGCCGCGTAGAGCATTTGCTGCGGGGTGAGTTTAGGCTGCGACCAATTGGAGGTGGTCACATGCCGCGACTTGGGGAAGCGCTGCTTGAAGACCAGCCCCACCGCCGCCCGGACGCCCATGTGTTTGTGGTAGCCGTCCATGCGGAACACCGTATTCAGATCGACCACCCCGCCCAACTTGACGCCCAGTTTCGCGTAGATATGCCCGCTATCCGATTTAAGGTCGAAGCCAACCTTGATGATCTGTTCCGATAGCAGCAACTCGATCAGGAACAGACGCCCTTCCGCACGATGCAGTTGAAACAGGTAGGCCTTGTCGTGCAGCGCAAACTGCACCACGTGCGGCCCTTCACTGACATCGCCCGTAACAAACGTCGGCTTGGATTCAGTATCGAAACCCACGATGCCCGCAGCCTTGATCTCGGCAGCGGCGGACGCAAACTCTTCGGTGGTAGTTGGCACATGGATGCGCTCCAGCGTGAGGCCGACAAACGACTCCATCAGTGCCATCTCAGCCTTAGTCGGGGCAGTTTTTTTCATAGGGCGAGAGTACCAGATGTTTGAATTGAGTTTGTAGCCCGGATGCAATGAAATGGGATCCGGGATTCTTGGTGCATTATTGGTATATGGGGAAACCCTGTGCCCTGTCGGGCACTCCCGGATTCCGCTACGCTGCATCCGGGCTACGCGGCTTTCACCGCCCGCGGGCGCAACTGCCCGCACGCGCCTTCGATCTCCTGTCCTGCCGAATCACGTAACCTGGCGAGGATGCCTTGCTGATGCAGTGTGCCCACCATATACGCAGTTCGTTCGGGTGAGGGGCGGCGATAGTCGAGTCCGTCGACTTCGTTGAAGGGGATGAAGTTCATGATGGCGTATTTTCCGGAGAGGAGCTGGGCTATCCTCTCCAGCTCGGCATCGCTGTCGTTGACACCCTCGATCAACGTCCATTGATATTGAACCGGATAGCCGGTGGCGCGCGCATACACTTCAGCGCGCTCCACTAACTCTTCGATAGCGATCTGCAGTGCATGAGGCAGTAACCGGGCGCGCAGTGCCGCATCGGTGGTGTGCAGTGAAATGGCGAGTGCCGGTTTGACCGCAGGAATTGAAGATTGCCCTTCACCATTGCCCCCTCTCCCTCCGGGGGAGGGTTGGGGTGTGGGTTTGTGATTTAGTCCCTCCATCAACCGCTCGAAGACGCGCAGATCGCCGACAGTGGAGAAGACCAGATTCTTGTGGCCGATGTTGCCCTGTGTGCCGAGCAGATGGATTGCTTCGAGCACATTGTCGAGATTGTGGGCCGGTTCGCCCATGCCCATGAAAACCACCTTGCTCACCGCGCGGCGACGGCGGGCGAGCACCACCTGGGCGACGATCTCGGCGCTGCCGAGCTGGCGCAGCAATCCGTCGCGGCCGCTCATGCAGAAGACACACCCCACAGCACAACCCACCTGCGTTGAAACGCACAGGCCGCCACGCGGCAGCAGCACGCACTCCACCATCTGCCCATCGGCCAGTTCCACCAACAGTCGTGCGACGCCCTCGTTACCGGAAAATCCGCGTAGCGCTACGTTTGCCCCCTCTCCCGCAATGGGGGGGAGGGTTGGGGTGGGGGAACGATCATGGCTTCCATGATTATTGGTGGTATCCATCCCATGACCGTTGGCGGGGTATTCACTGCGCAGGCGCGCCAATCCATGCAACTCCGCTTCAATGGCGGGCAACTCATTGCGCAGCGCGAGTGGAAAGAAAGTCTCTGCGGGACTGTGCTTCCTGTCGTACGAACTGACCTGGCTCCAGCCGCGCAGCAGACGATCCTCGTGGCATGGCTTGGCGCCGAGATCGCGCAGGCGTTGGCGAAGCTGGGCGATACGCATCGGAGAGGGCGAAGTGGGAGGCAAGGTGTATTCGCAGGTAATTACATGAGGGCGCGGATTTTAACCCAAGCTTAGACTTGGTATATGGCGCGCTGCAAAGAGAAAGCCCGGCGATGCCGGGCTTTTCATTGAAAGTATTTCGATGCCGACCCTGATAGTTCACGACCCCGAGCGTGATCTACACCACCAGCCGCCCGACCAGTTCGGACATATTCGAGTAAGTGATAAATGCCTCGTGCGTCGCGCGCGTGATGGCGACGTAGGTCAGGCGTATGTCGTCTTCGATGTCCTCGGCCTTCTTCAGCTCGCCCAAGCCGCCGATTGCCACGCAGGGGAACTCCAGCCCCTTGGCGTTGTGCATGGTCAGGAGCCGCACCGCGTCCCGCTCCGTTTGTATGCGGTTGCCGTGATCTTTTGCCACATCAACCGGTATGCCAGATTTCGCTAGTATTTTCTCGAAGCGCTCGCCGATGAAATGACGGGGATATAGCAGCGCCATCTGCCCCCACTGGTATCCGGCGGCCTTGCGCCCGAGCAGCCATTCCGCAATCGCATGGGCTTCGCCGTCATGGCTCACGCACTGGCGCACCACCGGCTCCACCCCCTCGCGCCCGCCGTCTTCCGGCATCAGGATTGCGCTCTCGTCACCGGCGCATACGCCCGGTGCGCCGATCACATCGGCGGCGAACTTGCGCGCGAAGCGCAATATTTGCGCGGTGTTGCGGTAATTCACCTTGAGCACCGTGGTGCGACCGGCGGCCTCGATGCCGAGCTGCTTCCACACCGGGCGCTTGCGCCCTTTGTAAATCGCCTGCGCATCGTCGTAAACGATCATCAGCGCCTTCGTGTCCGGGTTGACCATCTTCGCCGCCAGCGCCAGCCATTGCGGCTCGAAGTCGTGCGCCTCGTCGATCAGCACCGCGTCGTACTGCCCGCCCGGAATCAGCCCTCGCTCGGTGGCATCGAGGACGGCTTGCACATTGGCAGCCTGCCGCTCTGTAAAGTCAGGAATATCTTTCTCAGTTGGAATCGGCAGGCCGTAAGTACGCAGCATTTTGTAGCACCAAGAATGGAAGGTCGAGGTGATCACTTTGTCCTCCACGCCTCTGTCCTGCATCGCATTCTCCAGCCGACCCGAGATGCCGTTCGCGTAACTCAACAGCAGCACCGGGCGGCTCGCCGCGCGCGCGATCTGCTCGGCGCGGAACGCCAGGATCAGCGTCTTGCCGGAGCCCGCCACGCCGCGCACGATGCGGTGTCCTTCGCCCATGCTGCGCGCCAGCAGCTCCTGCTGCATGTCCATCACTTCCAGCAGGCGGTCATTGGCGGGCAAGGCTTTCGCAGGCGATTCGTCAAACGGCAGCGCAATCTGGGTGACGCGAATCTCCGGGAACAGTCGCGCACGCACCCGGTCGATCTGCGGCAGCGACAATGCAGGCCCAATGCGCGGCGACACCATGCGCCAGACGCGCTCGCGAAAGGCTTCAGCATCAACCTTCTCCGCCATCTCATCGCGGAAGATGCAGCGCTCCGGCGGAAACACCTCATGCAAATCGGTCTGCTCAAACTGCTTGCGCGTGATGTTGCTGAAAGCCACGCCGTGCCCGAAAGAAAATACCGGCTTGCCCTTGAAGCCGCCTCCCTCGTTGACCAGCAGCGGATCGCGCCTCAATGTATCCACCACGCTGAACATGTAGTTGCGCACCTGCTCGAAAGGGTTGTCAGTCGACACATTGCCCCGATCAGTCATCAGCTCGACCTGCTTGCTGTTCGCATTGACTATCGTATCCAGCCGCCAGTCCTTCACCTCCAGCACCACAATGCCTTGCTGCGGATGCAGCGTCACGAAATCGGGATGCCTGCCGAAAGGCCCGACCGGGATGTTGTGCCACACCCAGGCGTTGTCTTCGAGACAATCCTTCAGCCGTTCGGCGAGACGCAACTCGCCACGCGCATCGAAGCGGGCGGCGCCAAGGGAGGGGATTAGTGTAGCCATGGGATGGGGTTAAGGAGTGCTACTTGTTGGTTAAGAACATTTTTTGTTCCTCCCCTGGATATTTTGGATTCAATTAAAGGGGTTCGGAATGTTTTTTCAGAATCACGCCGCCAGCTTCAACTCGTCTTTCTTTCCCGCCCGCGTCGCCAATGTAATCAGCATGTCCAGGCTGAATTTGTCCCACTTGCCGCGTATCAGGTCGGAGACGCGCGATTGCGAGATGCCGAGCACTTGGGCGGCTTCGGCTTGTGTCCATTGCTTGTCGCGGATCAGGATTTCCAGTTGGCACATGTGTTCTGACCGCATCGCAAGGATGGCCGCCTCGTCCGGCGGGAAGCCGAGGTCGAGGAATACGTTGCCGCAGGATTCGGTGATTTTGAGCTTTTCTTTTTTCATTTCTGAGGCAAAAGGGGGCAGGCTAAAAATTATTTTGGGTATGCCCCTTTGATGCTTTACAAGACTAAATCATTCAGCGGCCTGGAGGGGGTTGAAGCAGGAGGTTCGCCATTTCTTCGTTGGTGAGGAATGCGCAGCCCGGATCAGAATAGAGCGCTTCAATCCTGTCGCCATCTTTCTTGTAATTGATGACTTTGTTTGTAACTTCGATGCATTCTTTCAATGCTTTTTCCGCACTTTCAAAATAGGTACCGACCGTGAATGCGGTGATGTTCATCAGGACGAAGATTTTTTGATCTTCGTCGGCGCAGATGTTTATATAAAGCGGTGTTTTGGATTTCGTTGTAACTCTGATTAACTGGCTTTGCATGTTATCCCCTGATCGTTATTCAACAGACTTGCCGAACTATACTATGGGCGAGCAAGCAATGACTAGTTGCGTAATGGAATTTGCGTAATGGAATTACTCAACTTTCTGAACCCAGAAGTGGTACATGCTGCTGTAGGCATGATAGGTGTCACTTTTTTCCAACGGTGCGAACCATAGCCGCGAGGCTTGGATCAGATTCCGGTAAACAGCAAGTCCAGCGCAGCGATGATTTCATCGCGCTTGCTTTTCAGCGACACAACTTTATCGCCCAGCGAACGGTTGGGGATACCCGCCAGCTCTGCGGTGGACATGACGACTGCCACGCCCTTGATCTTGAACTGCGGGTTGAGATGCTTGGCCGCCAGCCCCATTTCTTCTGCCAGGATGAGCGGCACTACCACACGGGTCGCCAACGTATCCAGCAGTTCGGCCTGCACGTCCAACAGATAAGGAATGGACTTGCGCGTGTCCGGGTTAGGATTGAGGTAAACGTCGAACTGCGCCATCAGAACCGCCGCAGGCCATCGCTGAACGTGCCATGCTTTTCTATCCGGCGGTTGTAATCATCCAGCGCGTTTTTATTTTCTGCCAGCCATTGGCTGCGCTGCGCCTGACGGATGATCTCGGCCAGATGCTGCTCCAGCGTCTGCGAAAGATTGATGTTGAGCTGCTTGGCCTGTTGCAAAAGGTCTGCGTTGATGCTGAGGTTGGCCGATTTCTTGGGTGCAGCCTGATTGAAAACAATATTGCTCACGGCTTTTCCTTAACATTCATGATGCGCATAATCTACGCGCATCAGAAACACGCGTCAAGATACCCTTTCGGGCATGACTCCCGGCACTCGATCTGCGTGGTTGCGCGGGTTGGGAAAGCCTGAAAATTCGCGTAAACCACTCGGTCGCCCTTCAGCAGTCAAAGGAGCAATCAAAGGGGGTAGCATCGACTTGAGTTTGACCAGACAAATCAACGTCAATTACGCTAGCCGTCGGCAGGCCCGGGCAAGTCTTCGAAGTAAAGAGCCAATGCCTCTTCCAGATTCGCTAGAGCTTCTTGTTCAGTCGCCCCGCGACAAGCCAACCCCAGATCGGGGCATCGCGCGACGAAAACGCCATCTTCCTTTTCGACCACATAGTTCGAGTTCTGCTTGCGTTTCTTGGTTTTCATGGCGATAAGTGTGTTGCTGCTTTAATAATTGCAATTAAAGGTAAAGTAGAGAGCAGGCTCTCGCCTGTCCTGATTACATCAGGGGTTGATCCACAAACCCGGCAACGCATCTCCGACGTGTGCAGGCTAACCAACTTCATGGCTTTAGATGCCATTTCAATCTCCTTAAAAATTGACAAAAACAACCAGCCCTAGCCATGCCTTGTGCTTGCTTTCCTCTGGATGTTGACATTTTCCAGATTCCACTCAAGCCCCGGTGATCCGCACCGGAAACTTACCTGATACCGTCAGGTAGCGGTGAGACTCTTTTCGATGACCTCGGACACCCAAGTATTCAAACTCTTGCCGCGCGTTTCTGCAACCATGGCAGCGCGAGCATGTAGCTCCGGCGCCAAGCGCAAGCGGTACTGTCCGGAGTACGGTTTGTTTGGCGCTTGCCCCAACTTTTTGCAGGTTGCCAGGTAATCGTCCACGGCCTCTTCAAAGGCTGCGCGTAATTCAGTAACGCTTTCACCGTGAAAGCCGATCACGTCACGGACACCCGCAACATGACCGACCAGGCAACCATCTTCCTCGCTGTATTCGACACGGGCGGCGAAGCCCTTGTATTCCATCGTGTTCATGTTCTCACTCCTAGATTCTCAAGAAAATGCCGCGCGTCCCGCACCTGATATGGCTTCGCTTCTTTGGCAGGGTGAGGCCTGTGGAAAGTGACAATATGCCCATCCTTCTCAAAGCGCACCCGCGATCCGTTGCCTTCGATCACGCGGCAACCGAAAGCAAATAGTAAGCTGTTGCGGCAAAAAGGTAGAGCAAAAACGGGGAGTGATATGTTTTTAGAGAAAGGGAAAGGCGGCAAAGCCCCCCTTCCCTACACTGCTATCAACTGAGCATTCCACAATCTGACCGCCTGGGTTTTTTTGTTTCTACTGACTGCCGACTTTATTCTACTGCTTACTATTTGCTTACTTATTATCTTGCTTGCCGCAGAATATTACCCTGAAAAACGCTGTAGCTTATTGATTTGGTGCCCGGAACCGGAATCGAACCGGTACGCTGGTTTTACCCAAGCGACGGATTTTAAGTCCGTTGTGTCTACCAATTTCACCACCCGGGCATAATGGAGCAAGGTTGATATGTATGAGTCAAAGGACTCATCACTCATCAGATAATTATACAGCGATACCCTTCATGATGGCGGAGACATAACTGTCTGTATCAAGTGCATCTACACCGTTTTTCTTGACACTGCTTTCCATATCCCTATAATGCGAACTTCGTTTTTTGCGGGAATAGCTCAGTTGGTAGAGCGATACCTTGCCAAGGTATAGGTCGCGAGTTCGAGTCTCGTTTCCCGCTCCAATTTTATGGGAAAGCGCTTTGCTTTCCCTTAATTTTTCGCTCCCGGTAACTTTCAGTACGGCGGGGTAGCAAAATGGTTATGCAGCGGATTGCAAATCCGTAGACGCCGGTTCGATTCCGACCCCCGCCTCCAATTCAGCATCCTAACTCGTCCGGCGACGTACAAAAAACCAAGTAAATACGCGGTGTTATGGTGGTAATGTAGTCCAAAGCAGCGTGGTAACATCCCATTGCATCCGGGTCTGAACCGTGGTAACTTTAGTGGTAACAAATAACCACGGTCAAAAGTTACCACGATGGCCACCAATCTGTTATCTGCTGCCGAATGCAAGAACGCCACCAGCAATGGGGCGGGCGTCCGCAAGCTCCACGATGGCGACGGTCTTTACCTGTGGGTTTACCTGGATGGCCGGAAGTATTGGCGAATGCGTTACTGGCAGGTAGGCAAGGAAAAATCCCTGTCCGTTGGCGTGTATCCCAAAGTCACCCTGAGCGATGCGCGGAAAAAGCGCGATGAGCTACGCAAGCAACTGCAAGCCGATCTCGATCC
>CXWL01013434.1_pt1 | contig 20051 bp, 28 predicted proteins | sample 590931 | NCBI WGS metagenome assembly CXWL01 (sample SAMEA3498368, study PRJEB10139) | groundwater metagenome | biome: water well; material: biofilm material | place: Germany | collected 2015-04-27 | reverse complement strand
CCGCAGATGGGCGAGAACATCGGCGCGGTGGCGCGGGTGATGCTGAATTTCGGCCTGACGTCGCTGCGGCTCGTGGCCCCGCGCGACCGCTGGCCCAATCCCAAGGCGATCGCGGTGGCGGTTGGCGCCGACCAGGTTCTGGAACAGGCGCGCGTCGAGTGGCGCCTGGAAGACGCGTTGGCGGATGCGACCCTGGTGCTCGCGGCCACGGCGCGCCCGCGCGGGCTGGAGAAGCCGGCCTGGGGTCCGCGGCAAGCGGCGGAAAATTTACGCGCGGCGATCGCGGCAGGCGAGCGTCCGGTGGTGATGTTCGGCCCCGAAGCGGCGGGGATGGAGACCGAGGAAGTGGCGCGCGCCGATGCGCTGCTGACCTTGCCCGTCAATCCGGCGTTCGCCTCGCTGAACCTGGCCAATGCAGTCGCCGTGTTTGGCTTTGCCTACGCCGAGGCGCGCCAGGGGCATGACCTGCCGGCCTGGTTTCGCGATTTGGAGAGCCAGCCGGCAACGCAAGACGATCTCGAAAAATTGTTCGGACATCTTGAAGCCGAGCTCGAACACGGCCGCTTTTTCCACCCAGAGGACAAGGCCCCGCTGATGAAGCGAAACTTGCGCGCGCTGTTCCTCCGCGCGCGCCTGACGGTGCAAGAAGCGCAAACCCTGCGCGGCGTGATCAAGGCGCTGACGATCGGGCGCGGAGGACGGAAGAAGGGGGAGGAGTAATACGAATAAGAATTGTTCGGCTATTGGCCCGTTCCAGACACTACCGAAACACTCACCTACGCTCGTCTTCCAGTGCAGCAATTATGCTTGGAGCCAAGTCCGTCCGCTTCGCGACCAATGCCGCGATGATAAGCGGCTCGCCCGGAACGTACCCAGATGACGTACTCAATTTCGAACCGCGGGTTGTTCGCAACGTCCACCCCATGCCCTTAAATCTGCGGACGGACGCGATGTCATTCCAAAGAACTGACTGACGGCGAAAGACGCCGATGAATTCCAAACCATCGGAATTCCACTTCCATGTGTGGAAGCCGCAGATCACGAGAGGGATGCTTAGAAGCCCCAGCATGCCAAAAAGGGCCGCAGCGATCTCGAGCTTGGTGGCCAGATTTCCGGACGCTTCGGGGCCAGCCAAAATCAGAGCCGCTGTGACGGCGACAAAGGGGCTTAGGCCAAGTGCTGTGCCCCAGAAAACTGGCGAAGAGCCGCACTCGCCTGCGGTGGCATCGCCGGAGCACCGCCTTCTGCTCGGCCAAAGCTTGGCAACAACAAGTGGGCCAGCAATCAAGCCCACGAACAACGCGAGCAGGATGAGCAAATGGTCCATTGCGGGGCCTTACCACAATCAGTGCGAACGACCACCTCCGGCGAAAAACGACCTTAGACGGCTCCCACTAACTCGTGGCCCTCGCCGCAGGTGATTTTGACGGAGACGATGTCGCCTTCGCCGAGTTCGGCTTCGCTCGTCACGTACACCACGCCGTCGATTTCCGGTGCGTCCGCCTTCGAGCGGCAGGCGTAAGCCTCCGCGTCCTCGTCCCAGCCATCGCAAATCACCTCCACTTCGCGCCCGATCATGGCTTGGCCGCGCGCGTGGGCGAGGGTGGTCTGCACTTCCATGAAGCGGTCGTAGCGTTCGTCGATTTCGTCCTGATCGACATGGCCTTCCAGATCGCGCGACGGCGCGCCGGCGACGTTTTCGTATTTGAAGCAGCCGGCGCGGTCGATTTCGGCACCCTCGATGAAATCCAAAAGTGTCTCGAAATCATCCTCGGTTTCGCCGGGAAAGCCGACGATGAACGAAGAACGTATGGTGAGGTCGGGGCAGATTTTGCGCCACGAGGCGATGCGTTCGAGCATTTTATCCTGATTGGCGGGGCGCTTCATCGCCTTGAGCAGGCGCGGGCTCGCGTGCTGGAAGGGGATGTCGAGATAGGGCAGGATTTTTCCCTCCGCCATCAAGGCGATCACGTCGTCCACGTGCGGGTAGGGATAGACGTAGTGCAGGCGCACCCACACGCCGAACTCGCCAAGCTCCTTGCAGAGGTCGTAGAATTTCGCGCGAACCGCCCGGTCCTTCCATTTGCTCTCGGCATATTTCACATCGACGCCATAAGCGGACGTGTCCTGGCTGATCACCAGCAATTCCTTGACGCCTGCCTTCACCAGCGCCTCGGCTTCCTTCAACACCGCGTTGGCCGGGCGTGAGACCAAATCACCGCGAATGCTTGGGATGATGCAGAAGGAGCAGCGATTGTTGCAGCCTTCGGAAATCTTCAAATAAGCGTAGTGGCGCGGCGTGAGGCGATAACCGCCTTCTGGCACCAGATCGATTTTCGGGTCGTGCACTTGCGGCAGGTGTTCGTGCACCGCGCTCATCACGGCTTCGTATTGGTGCGGGCCGCTCACCGCGAGCACGTTTGGGTGCGTTGCGCGGATCAGGGCTTCCTCCTTGCCGAGGCAACCGGTGACGATGACTTTGCCGTTCTCGGCCAAGGCTTCACCGATCGCATCCAGGCTTTCGGCCTTGGCGCTGTCGAGAAAACCGCACGTGTTGACCACCACCAGATCAGCGCCCGCGTAGTCGCTGCTCAGCTGATAGCCCTCCGAACGCAAGCGCGTGATGATCCGCTCGCTATCGACCAGCGCCTTGGGGCAGCCGAGGGAAACAATTCCGATGGTGGGAGGCTTCGTGGTCACGTGTACTCCACTGCGCGCGCCAGCCGATCACACGGTGAGCTTGACGCCGAGCGCGGCCGCGACCGCGCACAATTCGGCGTCTTTGCTGGCGAGTTCAAGGCCGCTTCGCTGCGCAAGTTCGAGATACGCGGCATCGTAGACCGTCAGCTTGTGTGCTTGCGCCAAGAGAAACGTCTCGCGCCAAGCCCTGGCCGGCGCATCGGCGTCGATTGCTATGGGCAGTAGGGCGAGGTCGGCGAAATTTGCCCTCGCGTCAGCGGCGCTCATCCGCCCGCGGCGAACCGCCACCGCTAAGACATTGCCGATCTCCCAGCACCAAAGGGCAGGCGCGAGGCCCCCTTCGTTGCGAACGCGATCGAGGATGGCGTCCGTGGCCTCGGTGGCTTCGTCCCGGAGACACCAGGACGCGGCGACCGAACAATCGACGACGAGCCCCGCGCTCAAGGCCGGCCTTCGTCGCGGGCCGCCTTCCAGCCGCCTTCGCCAATCGATGCGCTCCGGCGACGGGCCTTGATCCGGGCGATGGCGGAATCGACTTCGTTGCGGCTGGCGGCATCCGCCTTGGTCAGCCGCGCCACAGGCCGACCGTGCTTGGTAATGAGCACATCCTCACCTGCCGCGACCCGCTCAAGCAGGGCCGAAAACTGCGTCTTGGCCTCGAATGCGCCGACTTTAATCACAGTAAAAACTAGGCCAAAATATTCAACTAGTCAATAATTCTGGTCTTAAATCCGGATATTTGTCGGGCCGGACAAGCGCGTGCTTATGGCAATTGCGGCTCGAGGCCTGGGCGATTGTCTATAACTAACTCATCGCACGCACGCCGCCTCCTGGTTGACTTCGCCCGTCCGCTGCACCAAAAGCCCCAACTTCTCGGGCGGTTGGCCTTCGGCCGACTGGTCCAATACTGGGTGACGGGCGATCCGCCAGGGCAGTCGCGGCTTCTTTGTGAGGCCGCCGGGCCCCGTCAAAGAAGAAGGCGCAAACCGCGCATGACGAAACGTATCCAAGCGAAATACAAATCCGACCGCAGGTTTGGTCAAAATCTCTGGGGCCGGCCAAAGTCGCCGGTCAACAAGCGCCAGTATGGCCCCGGCCAGCATGGCCAGCGCCGCAAGGGCAAGACATCGGATTTCGGTCTTCAGCTCGTGGCCAAGCAAAAACTGCGCATCTATTACGGCAACATCACCGAAAAGCAGTTCCGCCGCACTTATGAAGAGGCCGCGCGCCGGAAGGGCAATACGGCGGAAAATCTGATCGGCCTGCTTGAGAGCCGCCTCGACGCTGTTGTGTATCGGGCTAAGTTCGCGCCTACCGTGTTTTCATCGCGCCAGTTCGTCAATCACGGGCACGTCAAGGTGAATGGTCGCCGGGTGACGATACCATCGTTCCAGGTCAAGGCCGGCGATGTGCTCGAAGTGCGCGAGAAATCCCGCTCCATGGCGATCCTGCTCGAAGCGCTGCAAAGCGGAGAGCGCGACACCCCGGAATATATCGAGGTCGATACCAAGGCGATGACGGCGCGCTTCTCGCGCGTGCCGACGCTCTCGGACGTGCCGTATCCGGTGCAAATGGAGCCGAACCTGGTGGTCGAATATTACGCGAGCTAGGTTAGCGCGGAGCGCTGAAGTTGAAGGCCCTCCTTGCGGAGGGCCTTTTTCTTGTATGCTTGACCGATGACCAAAGACTGGAAGCAGATCGACGCCGCGCTTCGTATCGAACCCGGCGCCAAATCGCCGCTCAAGAAACGCGACACGGTGGGNNTATTTGTGGCGCGTGCATGCCGCGACGCCGAAGAAAGGCATGATCGGCGTGTTCAATCGTTCGCACTATGAGGACGTGCTCGTGGTCAAGGTGCGCAAATTCGCGCCGGCCGCGACCGTCGAAAAACGCTATGACCAAATCAACGCGTTTGAAAAACATCTCGGTGAGAATGGCGTTACAGTTCTGAAATTCATGCTCCACATTTCGAAAGAGGAGCAGCGCCAGCGCCTGCAGGAGCGCTTAGACGATCCGACGAAAAACTGGAAATTCAATCCCGCGGACCTTGAGGATCGCGCTTTGTGGGGTGAGTACGAAAAGGCTTATGAAACGATGCTGGAGCGCTGCTCAACCGAGCATGCGCCGTGGCGCGTCATTCCGGCGGACAAGAAATGGCGGCGCAACGCGCTGATCGCGACGATCGTGCGCGGGACGCTTGAGCAGATGGCGCCGGATTATCCAAAGCCCGATTGGAAACCATCGGATTTCAAGATTGCGTAGGCGCGGCCTCGGTGTCGTTGCGAATGAGGCCGAGGGAAATGACGCGTTTGAGCGCTTCTTCCGGGCTGATCTTGAGTGGGCGAAGAGCCGCCCGCGGCAGATAGAGCAAAAATCCCGAGGTCGGGATAGGCGCCTGAGGCACATAAACGGCGACCAGGCCTTCACCGACGTCGTGCGCGACTTCGGCGGTGTCTTCGTTGGTGATAAAGCCAATGGCCCACGATCCCTGTTTTGGGAACTCGACCAGCACCGCTTCCTTGAACGAGGTGCGTTCGGGCGCCGCGACTTGCTTGAAAACTTGCTTCGCGCCGCCATAGATCGAACGCACCAACGGCAGATTGGCGATGAAGCGATCCGCCGCATGGACGAACCAGCGGCCAATCAAGTTGCCCGCCAGCGCGCCGACCAAGGTGAGCGCGGCGACCGCGATCACAACGCCAGCGCCCGGTACGCTCTCGGTGAACGGTTGCAAACGCGCCGGCATGAGCGGGGCGACGTTATTGTCGATGAAGCTGACGACCAGCCAGATCAGCCAAACCGTGACCACGAATGGCAAAACCAACGCCACGCCCGCCAGAAACGAGTTGCGGACCCAGGCAAGCAGGTTGAAGCGGCGTGTGGGAGTAGAATCCATGCCGGGGATGTAGGCTAAGGCGCGCCGTCGCGAAAGCAGGCTAAGCTGGCGCGCTCACGCCGCTTTCGGCCAGCAATGTTTTCAACTCGCCAGTTTGAAACATTTCCCGGACGATATCGCAGCCGCCGACAAACTCGCCCTTGACATAAAGCTGCGGAACCGTCGGCCAATTGGCGAAATCCTTGACGCCTTGCCGGATGTTTTCATCAGCCAGCACGTCAACGTCGTGGAAAGCGACGCCCAAATGGTCGAGGATGCGCACCACCGTGCTGGAAAAACCGCAACGCGGCTCACTGGCGGTGCCCTTCATGAACAGAACCACGTCGTGGTCGGCTACGGTGCGGCGAATGGTTTCCTGGGCCTCGGACATTTGCGCGATTGTTCTCCTGCCGCCCGAAATAGGCGCGCCAGACGTGGGCATCAAGGCTGCTTGGGGCCAGTCTCAAGCGCCAGGGCGTGCAGTTCGTTGCCCATGCGCCCCTTGAGCGCCGCGTAAACCATCTGGTGCTGCGCCACGCGGGTCTTGCCGGCGAACTGATCGGATCGAACGACGGCCCTATAATGATCGCCATCGCCGGCGAGGTCGTGCACCTCGATAATCGCGTCGGGAAAGCCCTCCCGGAGGAGGCGCTCGAGATCGGCGCCGCTCATGGCCATTGGAATCTGGACTCCGAGATTGCCTTTACCCCCGGATGGGGAGGCGAGCGATAGGCGTCAATTGGTCGAATAGAGTGACGATCACGAAAGTTTTGGTTGCCGAGACCCTCCCTACCGGTGAATAACCCTGAAAGTTCGAGCTTTGGCTGTCATCTCTGATCGCCTACTGCGCGGGAGACGTTGACAAGAGCACCATTTCAGAAAATTTAGGTGCTGACGTCGAAGCCGATCCGGGAGACAGACCGCGAAGAGCGGCGGCCCGGACGGGTTGGTGGGAGGAAGCGGAACCATTCGCGGCTTATCATCATTTCGTTCCTAACTTTGACAGCGGCGGTGCCGCCTGGGCCAGGTGAGGCGCTCGGGCGAATTGCCAGAGAGACATTTCAGGGCAGGTAAAAGGGCAGACCATGACGTTGATGAATTCGCTGCTGATCTTCGCGCAGCAAGGCGCGGCTCCTGCGGGCGCGGCCCCCGCCACGACGGCCCCATCGGCCGGTCCCCCGCCTTCGGCCTCCGAGTTTGCCGCCGCCCAAGAGCGCGGCGCAGCGGCAGCTGCCGAGGCCGCCGGCCAGCAGGAAGTCAGCTTGATGGAGCTGGTTCGCCATCTTGAGCCGCTCGAACTCGGCGTCATGATTATCCTCGGCCTGTGCGCCGTTTACGCGGTCGCGCTGTTGTTCGAAAAAGTTTACGTCATGCGCAAGGCGAGCGGCCAAACGCGGGATTTCCTTACCGCGTTCCGCAAGGCCAATTCGGTTGAGGAAGCCGAAGCGATTGCTCGCAAGCTGCCGCAATCTGGCATCAAGTCGATGTTTGACGCCGGCATGGCTGAAGTCCGCCGCACCCAGGACCTCGGCCTCTACACCATGCGCGATGCGCGCGACCACACGATGCAGCGGGTCGGTTCGGCCATGTCGACGCGCCAGAACGATCACTTGGAAGACCTCGGCTCCAGCATGACGTTCTTGGCCTCGATCGGCGCGAATGCGCCGTTTATCGGTCTGTTCGGCACGGTCTGGGGCATCATGATCGCCTTCGTCGGCATCGCGAAAACGCAGACCACGTCGCTCGCCGTCGTCGCCCCGGGCATCGCCGGCGCGCTTTTGGCCACCGCCGCCGGTCTGGCCGCGGCTATCCCGGCGGTGTTGATCTACAACTTCGCGGCCAAGCAAATCTCCAAGCAGGCCAACAAACTCGACGATTTCGCGTCGGAATTCATCGCGCTTGTTTCTCGCGACATGGACCGTCGGGCGGGCTGAAGCTTCGTGAAGAAGGCTTGGAGGAACCCCAATGGCGGGTAAAATGTCAGCGCCCGGTCACGGGGGCGGAAAGCGCGGACGCCTTGAGGTGACCGCCGACCCCAACGTGATCCCGTTCATCGACGTCATGCTCGTGCTGTTGATCATCTTCATGATCGCGGCGCCGATCTCGACGGTGGATGTCGAGGTGGAAATGCCAACCTCGAAGATCATCCCTTCGCAGCGGCCGCCGCGGCCAACTTGGATTTCCGTCCAAGAGGGCGATGGTGGCGCACGCTATTTCGTGATGAACGACGAAGTGCCGATCGCCGACCTGGGGGAGCGCACGTTTGAGGAATGGCAGAAGAATACGCCCACGGTATCCTTCGACGAATGCCTGCTTGCCGAGACGGCCAAAGCCTCGCACTGCCGGATTTATATTCGCGCCGACACCAACACCGCCTACCGGAATGTCGTGCGCGCGATGAATCAGTTGCAGAATAAGGGTTTCACCAGAATTGGCCTGGTCGCCGAAGACAGGCGGAGATAAGCGATGGCTGGCAAAATCTCCATGGGCGGCGGAGGCGGGCGCAGGGCGTCGCTGCAGCCCAATTCCGAACCCAATGTCATCCCGTTTATCGACATTTTGTTGGTGTTGCTGATCATCTTCATGGTGACGGCGCCCATCCCCACGGTGGACATACGGGTTGATCTGCCGCCGCCAAATCCTGTCCCGATCCGCCTTGAAGGCCTGAACCCAACCATTGTTGGGTTGCGCGAAACGGCTGGCGGTCTGGCGGTGTACGTCGATGAGGAAACGGTGCTGATGTCGCAATTGGGCGGGACCACGTTGACCCACGCCATCCGCAACAATCCCGCGCTCAATGTCGAAGATATTTACGCGGAAGCGCGCGTCTTCGTGCGCGCCGACCAGAGCACCGCGTACGGCAATGTCGTGAATGTCATGAGCCTGCTTCAGGAGGAGGGTTTCGTTAAAGTCGGAATCTTCGCCGAACTCGCGAGCGAAGGGTAAGAGAAATGGTTCGCCTTCGACTCATTTCGCTGGGCCTGGCTGGGCTGATCTGCATTACGCTGGTCTATCTGGCGGTGACCCGCAAATTCAGCGCCATCACTGACATGTTCGACGACCCTGACGCGGTGAAGGTCGAGATCGAGGAAGAGGAAAAGCCGCCGCCGCCGCCGCCGCCGCCAAATCGGCCGCCGCCGCCGCCGCCGCCAGAGCAACGCGTGCCCCCGCCGGACCTCTCCGCGCCGCCAACGCCGACGCCGATCCCTGTCGCCGTCGATCCCCCGCCCGCGCCGCCAACGCCGTCAGTGATCACCAATCCGACTTGGTTGGAGCGGCCAAACGCACGCGATTTCGCGCGCTACTATCCGGAGCGCGCGCTTGAGCGTGAGCAAGAGGGCAGAGTGTCGCTTGATTGCATCGTCGCGGCGGACGGGCGCATCGCATGCACGGTTTCTTCCGAGGATCCGACAGGCTGGGGCTTCGGCGAGGCAGCTGTGCGGATATCCCGCCACTTTCGGATGGCGCCTGCGTCGCGCGATGGCGTGCCCACCTCCGGCGGTCGTGTCCGCGTGCCGATACGCTTCAATCTGGGCGAATGACCGCGTCAGCCACGCAAGGGCGGTTCTCGCAATCGTGATCGTCCTCGCGGCGGTGTGAATTGCGCAGGACCAACTTGCGACTTCTGATGTGACGCTGGCCGTTTTGGTCAGCGTAGATCAGGAGGCGGGCATGATTGCGGTGCATCGGCAGCGCACGGCGCGGTTTCTTCCAGCGGTCGAACCAAACGTCATCCCGTTTATCGACGTGTTGTTAGTGCTTTTGATCATTTTCATGGTCACGGCGCCTAAGCCCACCGTGGATTTGCGCTTGGAACTGGCGAGCCGTAGCGGAATCCCGCCGATCATTGCCCCGACAATCATCGACATTGAACAAGCGCCAGGTGGCGCGGTGCGCATGTTGGTGGACCAGCAAGAGGTGGCCGCGTCCGCTCTAGCGCAGCGGACCCTGGCGAACGTGCTGAGCCACAACAGCGCCCTTACCCCTGAGGACGCCTACGCGGACGCGCGCATTTATGTGCGCGCAGACCAGGACATTGCTTACGGGAATGTCGTTGCGGCATTGGATATTCTGCAAAGCGCACGTTTCGCCAAAGTAGGCATCTTTGCGCAGCGCGTCGATGAAAGCTGATCGCGCAAGTGTGATTGCGCTCGCGCGGGTGTGAATTGCGGGCCTTGTGGGCGCGCCTCAAGCTTCCGGCATGCCGGCGCGAAGTCCGGCAATAGGGAGTTCGGACAATGGCCAACACGCTTGGAATGCGCGCGATGTCGCTCGGGGCCTCGGCCTTTATGCTCGGTATGTCGGTGCTGGCGGCTCTCTCCGTGACCTATACGATCCAGCGTGCTGTGATCGCCGATCCGCCCGGAATTCCTATTGTGTACGAAGCGCCGCCCCCGCCGCCGCCTGCTGCGCCAGATGCGCCCCCGCGCGTCGAAGCGCCTTCGACCATAGCGAGCCTTACTCCGCTTCCCCAAAGCGAAACGCCGCCGACCAGCACCACGCTGCCCACTTGGGTCGCTCCCTTTGGTCCGGTCGTGATCGACGATCCTCGTTGGGAGCGCCGGCCGCATGATCTGGCCAGGTATTTTCCGCGCCGAGCCTTAGAGCGCGGCGTGCAAGGAGAGGTCGTGCTGGATTGTCTCGTCTCCACGCAGGGCGCGCTCAACTGCGCAATTGTCTCGGAAACGCCGCTCAACTGGGGCTTGGGCGGCGCCGCACTTCGCATCTCGCGCGACCATGTGATGGTCCCGGCGATGCGCGACGGTCGTGCCGTGGAGGGGCGTTATAGGATGCGGGTGCCGTTCCGCGTTGATGCGGGCTGAAAGCCTGGGTAACATCGTATTTTGGCCGTTTTCGCCCCGCACATGCGCGGGCGAGGAACACTATTTGGACTGGAGAGAACTTCCATGAGAATTCTGATCGGCGCGGTCGCGATGGCCCTGATCTTCGCTGCGCCGCCGGCCTCCGCGCAGGCCCAACCCGCCCCGTCGAATTGCAGCGACTTCGCCCCAGTCCCGACTCTGCCCGATGGCGCGACAGCTGATCGCGACGCGATTGAGGCGGGCAATACACAATACGAATCATGGGGACACGCGCGGTTGGCGAAGCTGCAGCTGTGCCGGGCCGATATTGAGGCGCTTCGCGCGCAATTGGTGCCGCTCGAACAATCGTACAATTCGAACACCGAGGAGCTGAATACCGTGGTCGCGAATTGGCAGGTTGAGGTGGCGGAATTTAATGCGCGGCCGGGGAGCGCCAGAAACCGCCGCGACCCACGCGCCGCTCCCGCTAGGATCAATCCGGAATGAAGTCGGTCGATGTTTGCTCTGGCGCGAAGCGCCAGAGCGGCGTCACCATCGCCAGAACTAGGGCAGCGAACGCTAACCCCGCCGCCGGGATGAGGGCCGCCATGCGCGGTCCCATTTGGCTGGCGGCGAAGCCAACCATGGCCGAGCCAAGAGGCGCTCCGCCCATAAATCCCATTGAATACACGGCGAGCACGCGCCCGAGATAGCGTGTGCCTGCCGCGCCTTGAACGATTGTGCGGCTGGTCGAAATGGCGACCCCCGCGGCGAAACCCCAGAGAACCACGATCGCCGCGAACGCCATGAACGGCTTGTGGATGGCGAATGTCGCAAGTGCGACGGCGCCGATGAGATGGGAGATGATGAGCGCGCGCCCGGGTCGCCGCAGCGGTTTCACGCGGCTCAGCAGCACCGCCGACACAAACGACGCGCCCCAGAAACTTGCAAACAAAGCGCCGAGCCTGCCCGCCTGCATAGGTGCGTCTCCGCCATAGGCGTCGCGAATAATCAGGGGAAACAGGACTTGGAACGACCCAATGACAAAGACGCCGACATAGGCCGCTGAAATCAGCATCGGCGACATGATGGGATTGCGGAACGAATAAACGAGGCCTTCCCGCACATCTTTGAGCGCACCCGCGAGCGTGCGTTCGTGNNGGCGATGCGCCGGCAAAACGCGCCGCCAAGATGCCAGCGATTTGCGCCCCGATTTGGACTGCCGTCGTCGTCGCGGCTGCAGTGGCGATCGGCGTGTGGCGCCCGCGTTCGGTGTCGCGGGCGATTACGCCATTGAGGGCGGCGTCGCGCACCGGCATCATGAAAGCGGCGAGGCCGCCGACAATCACGGCATAGCCAATCAAAACGAGGTAGCTCAGCCACCCCGCCGCGATGATTGCGCTCAACGTGAAAGAGGCGCAGGCGAAGGCCAGATGCAGTTGCGCCAGGGTAGGGCCCGCCTTGGCCCGCTCGGCCAGCAAGCCTCCAAACAACAGCAAGCAAAACATCGGCGCCGAGAGGGCGGATTGCGCCAGGCCGACGCCCGCGGGCGTCGCCTCAAGGGAAAAAGCGACTAGCGCCGGGAACATCACGAATTGCATGCCGAACGCGAAAAAATAGAGGCCGACCAATAGGTAATAGACGTGCAACTCGCGCACGCGTCCGGCCGGTCTGTTCTGAGCGCTGGTCGGGTCCATCTCTCGCCTTGTACGCCCGATCCTGTGTTGACGAGAGCTTAACGTCGCGCGTGCTGAGTTCAGTCTGCAAATGCCGCCAGCGAATCAACCCCGCCTCAACCCAACGGCTCCGCCGCCGCTGGAATTGACCCGAACGCACACCCCACAAGCGAGGTCTGCCCTCGTCCAACGGTTGTGCGAGGTTGTCTCCTGGCCTGAAACCCGGATTCCCGGCTATGAACGTCAACTGGCGGCCGACATTTTGGTCGGGTTGTTGCGAACAAGCAATGTGGAGTTGCGGCAACGCTGCGCNNGATGAAATCAGCGTCGCTCAGCCACTGATCGAAGGGGGCGCTGGATTCGACGATTCTGACCTGATCGCCACTGTGCGGGCTGGGGTGCTGGCGCACTGGCTGGCCATAGCGCGCCGACGGGGGGTCAGCGAGCCGGTAACCGATACATTGCTGCAGACAGGCGACACCAGCGTCGCCGAAGCTGTGTTGCGCAATACAAGCGCCCGCATGTCCGCGCAGGGCGTCGATATGGTGGTGGCGCGTTCGCGGCACGCACAGAGTCTGCCGATCCTGTTGGTTCTACGGCCTGAATTAAAGCCAAGCCAGGCACTCGTGTTGTTCTGGTGGGCGGGGTTTGAGGCGCGGCTGCACATTCTAAGACGTTTCGCGGTCGATCGTAACGTCTTGATCCAGGACCTCGGCGACATTTTTAAGCTGGCCGCGGCGGAAGGCTGGTCGGATCCGGATACTCGCAAGACGTTGCAAATGATCGAGCGGCGGCAACGCAATCGCGCGGCGGCGGCGCAGAGTTCGTTTGGGTCCTTGGAGGGTGCGTTGGCCGCCGCCGAGCACGGTCTAGACAGCGGCCTGATCCACGAGATCGCCCACCTGGCGGGCATCAGGCCCACTACGGCGACGCAAGTTTTCGCCGACCCTGGCGGCGAGGCGATAGGGGTGTTCTGCAAGGCCGTTGGGCTCAAACGACCGCTTATGATTGGTCTTTGGCGTGCTTTGCGGCGACCCCACGGGGATCCGGCAAACCCTGATAATCCCCTTGGGCGCGCGATGTACGTGTTCGACACGCTGGCCACGGCAAAGGCGCAGACGGTGTTGCGTTACTGGAACTGGTCGTTTACCGCCGACGCCATCGGTGTTGACCGCATCGGTTTTGACGAAAGTGACGTCGATCTTTCAGTCGCGCGGCGTAACGCCGCGCTGTTGTTTCACCGCAAAGGCTGAATAGGCCCCCGGACTTGTTGGGAAGTGCTTTGCGTCGCCCATTCCAACTGGCGAATCCGGTCGCTCGGAGCTAAGCATTTCGCGCGTGTGCGCCGGCGGCGCGGGGAGGCGCAAGGATGCTTCACACCGCAGCTTTGTTTACAGCGCTTTGCGCTCTTTGGTTGCTGGCTACCCAGCAATGGCACGCGCCTGCCGACATCGCGGTTTCTGTCGGCGCCGCGTTCGCCTGCACGGCTTTCGCGCTGCGACTCGGCGGCGCCAGCGGCGCTTTTGCGCGTTCACCGAAATCGATAATTCTCGTGATTGGCAGATGTGGCGCGGTGCTGGCTGGAGCGGCGGCCACAATGCGCGCCGCGCTCGCCGCAGACGTTACCTTGAGCCCGGCCTTGGTGAGGGTGAAGACCCAGGTTGATCCGACCGCGAGGGCTTTGTTCGCTGATTTGGTCAGTGCTGTTCCAGGAATTGTCGTTGTTGAGACTGACGCGGAAGGTTTGCTCGCCCATGTTGTCAATGAGGACGCCGTTGATAGTGGGGATTTGAGCCGTCTCGAGCTGCGCGTGGCGGATGCTGTCGGGGCCGGGCAATGATCGCGCTTGCTGTTGCGGCGGGGGCGGCGATCGCAATCGCTCTATCTCTCTTGCGCCTTTTCGCGGGTCCGACCCTCTACGACAGGACGCTCGCCGCAAACGCAATCGTGTTGAACGCAGCGCTTGTTTGCGCCGCGGGCGCCTCGGCTGCACGGCGCAGTGACGGCATAGACGCCGCACTGGCGCTTATGTTTGTGGCGTTCGTGATCAATGTGGCGCTGCTCAAATTCTTCCGTGCGCGAACATTCCAGGCGCCATTGGCGCAAGCGCGTGAGGGGTTCTGATGGGAGGCATTGCGCTCTTGGACATCGTTCGCCTGGGTGTTGGCGGCGCCATTGCGGCCGTTGGTGTTGGGTTTGTCGTGGGCGGCGCGATTGGCTTGCTACGATTTCCGGATTTTTACACGCGTGTCCACGCCGCGAGTTCCTCAGGCGGGGTAGGCGGGGTTCTGGTTGTTGCCGGTTTGGCGGTGTCAGCCCCGGACGTTTCGCTCGCGCTGCGCCTTGCGTTGCTGGGCGCGCTCATGGCCGCCTTGAACCCGGCGTTGGCTCACATTGTCGCGAGCGCGGCGCACGCGGCGGGATTGGCGCCGCTGTCGGGGCGCTACGCCGCGCCCCGGCCCGGTACGCCCAAACGTGGTGAGCCGCTGTCGTGATTGCGCAGGCCTCTCACGCGCTGGCGATAGCGTTTCTAGCCGCTGCCTTGGCGGCTGGATTCGGCGTTGTGCTGGCGCGCTCATTGTTGGCGATGTGCGTTTGCCTTGTCGCGGTGGGCGGCGCAGCCGCGGCGTTTATGGCGTTGCTTGGGCGTGGTGATGGGGCCTTGGCTCTGGCGTTATTCGCCGTCGGATGGGCGCCTGTGCTGCTGCTCGCGGCGATGTTGTTGAGCGCGCGCAGCGTCAAGGGGCTTCGCCGTGGCCGCCCATGGCTGAGCATTGGAACGGGCGCTGCAATGGTGGGCGCGATCCTCTGGGCGACGCGTGAACTCAATGGGTCGGCGGCAGTTGTTGTCGGCGTGTCGCCGCAGCTCAGCGTATGGCCCGTGGCGTTGATTTTTGTAGCTGCGTCTGCGTGCGTTGGGCTGCTTGGTTATGGCGAGCGTGGTGCGCTTCACCAAGGCCGCGCGGAGCGTGAGCCATGAAGCCCGTGAGCCACCACGTGCCGGTTGCAGCCGCGCGGCTGTATCTGCCGCTGATGGCGTTATTTGGTTTGTCTTTGTTTGCGACGCGGACTGCGGGAAGCGGCGTCGGCTTGCTCGCGGGGATAATATTCGCGCTCGCGCTTGCGCTTCATGCTCTGGTGTTCGGGGCGCTCGCCGCGCGCAAGGCGTTTCCGCCCATTGCGGCTCGTTGTGGTTTGGCGGGCGGCCTTTTGGCGGGCTTGACGAGTGCACTTGCGCCATCACTCGCGGTCGCGGCGCAGCTGGCTGAATCGGGTCTGTTTTTGGCGACGGCGTCTGGAGCGGCTCTCACGCTCACCGTTCTCATGGGACGAGCGCCGACATTGCACGATGAGGATTGGTGATGGCGTTGGACATCGTCAATGACCGCATCCTCCTGGTGGGCGCCGTAGCGCTATTTATGCTCGGCGCGATCGCGACCTGGACCTCCGCAAACGTCATCAAACGTGTCGCCGCGATTGCTTTGGCCCATATCGGGGCGGTGTCTGCTCTCTCCGTACTCGGCGCGCCGGATGTGACGCTGATTGCGGCTGTTGCCGCGGCGTTCGCGCAATTGACGCTAGGCGTCGCGCTGATTGTGCTCTTGCAGGAACGCTACGGCGTCATTGAAGCGCCAGATATCGACGCCGCCGACGCGCAGAGCGAGCCGACGGGGCGTGAGAGTTGATCGGGCATCTCGTTGATCTGGCTCGCCAGAATGGAGCCCTCATCGTGTTCGCGGCGCCGCTTGCGGGTGCGGCGTTGGTTGTGCTTACGCCGATGGCGCGTTTGGCGTGGTTCGTCGCCGCAACGAGCGCGATTGTGGCAGCGGCCTTCGCCCTCGACCTGACGGCCAGCACGCTCAGTGTTGGCGCCGCCAACGGCGTAGGACTGTTCGCAACCGCCCTGGTTGCGTGCTGCGCGGCCGTAGTCATGGTGGGCGCCGGGGCGTTGCTCAAGGATTGGTCGGCGCGCGCCGCGCCCTTTGCGTTGGCTCTGGGGCTCTGCGTTGGCGCTGGTTGGACTGGCGCGCTGCTCGCTGCCGATTTCGTGGGCGTTTTCCTCGCCGCGGAGACCGCGTGGCTGGCCGGTGTGGCGTTGGTGGCGCTTTCGGGCGAACGCGAGCGTGGAGCATTGAACGGCGCGTTGCGCATGCTCGGCGCCGGCGCGGTGGCGTCAGCCTTGTTTTTGCTTGGCGTCGGTTTGATTGGCGCGGGCGCCGGCACGTTGCGGCTTGCTGTGTTGCCGGCGGTTCAGATCACCAATCCTGGAGTGACCGCGACGGGCATGGGCCTCGTTCTGACGGCGTTGGCGCTGAAGGCCGGCGTTGCGCCGCTGCATTCGTGGGCAGGGGCGGCTTTTGGGCGGGGCAGCAGATTCGCCGTCTTGGTGTTAGGTTCGGTCGGCGCTGTCGGCGCCTTGGCGACGCTTGTGCGCGTCACGGCGTTTGCGATTCCCGCGCCCGCGATCGCCACGGGCGTCGCAGCCGCACTTGCCGCGCTGGGTGCGGTAAGTGTGGTGGTTGGCTCTCTGCAAGCGATTGGCGCCAGCAATGTGCGCAGGCTCGCCGCTTATGCAGGCGCCGCGCAGGCTGGCGGCGTGCTCATCAGCGTCGCGCTGGGTTCGACGGCGGGGTTCGCCGCGGCGTTGGTGCAGATGTTTGCGCTGGCCGCCGCCGCCATCATCCTGCTTGGGGGAAGTGCGGCGCTCGGCGGCGTGCAATTGCTCAGCGCGTTCGACGGATTGGGGCGCCGCGCACCCCTTACCAGTGCGGCAATGACGCTGGGTGGGCTTAGTCTGATGGGCGCTCCACTGACGATCGGCTTTCTAGGCCGCTGGCGCTTGATTGAAGCCGGTGTTGGCGCGGAATGGTGGTGGGCTGCGGTTGCCGCGATCGCATTGTCGCTGGCGGGGGTCTTTTATTGCGGACGCTTGATCGAGCGGCTGTATGTGCGGCGCGCGCGAGAAGCTTTCGTCGGCGGCGATCCATGGCGTTTGGCGCTTGCGCCAGCGTTGGTGGCGGGCGCCGGCGCAATCACGCTGGGCCTGGCGCCGGATTCATTGTTGCGCACAGCGGCGATGGCGGCGGCGCAATTGTGGAACGGCGCTCCATGAGCACCGAACTCGCTTTGTGGTGTGTGCTGGCCGCGCCAATCGCGCAAGCGTTGCTCGTAGTAGTGCTGTCGCGACCGCCGGGTTTGCGCGACGCTGTCTACTTCTTGCTCGCGTGCGCGGGCGCCGGATGCACTTTTTACCTTGTTGGTGCTGTCGCGGCGGGCGAGACGGCGCGAGTTGTGTTGGCGCGGCCGCTGCCCAACGTCGATTTGGCTTTTTCAGCCGAGCCACTGGGCGCACTCATTGCGGCGTTGGTCTTGGGATTGGGCGCACCGCACGCCATGCACACAATTGGCATGGTGCGAGCCACGCGAGAGCGCGCGCCGGCGCGACTGATGGCGCTGTGTACGCTGGCGGCGGCGGCGGCGGTCGCCGTGGCGCTTTCCGCCAATTTGTTCAGCTTTTTCGTCGCCTATCAGGCGCTCATTCTAGCGGCCTTTCCACTCGTGGCGCATCGGGGTGACGAAGATTCGCGGCGCGCGGCGGGAATATTCCTGGCGACGTTGATGGCGTCTTCGATTGGCCTGTTCCTGCCGGCCATGGTCTGGACATACGCNNGCTAATGTGTTGTTGGTGCTGTTCGTGCTCGGCTTGGCGACGACCGCAATCCCTCCCATGCATCGTTGGTTGGCGGCAGCGACCGCGGCGCCTTACCCAGCGTTGGTTTCGATCTATGCGCTGACCATCCTGCCAGCAGGCGGCGTGGGTGTACTGAAGATAGCTGCGTTCGTGTTCGGTCCAGCCCTGAGCGACGCGGTGATTGCGGCGCGTGCGCTGATGGTGTTGGCGGGCGTTGGCATGTGCATGGCTGCGTTACTGGCGTTGTCGAAGCAGGATTTGCGCGAACGTCTAGCCTACTCGTGCATGGCGCAGTCCCTGGCTGTGGTGACGGGCGCGTTGCTCGCGTTGCCGGCGGGATTGTTCGCGGCGACGCTTCAAATTGTGGCGCTGTCTTGCGCGGCGGTAACCTTGCTGATGGCGGTGGGAACGGTCGCGGCGGTGACCGGACGGGTCAATGGCTCCGACTACGCGGGGCTAGGGCGCGTCATGCCGGTGACATTCGCGGGGTTCGCACTCGCTGCCGCGAGCATGATCGGCATGCCGCCTTTCTCGGGCGCATGGGCGAAACTGTGGCTGATCACGGCCTCGGCTGCCTCTGGGCTTGTGTGGGCCGCGGCGTTGGTTGGGCTCGCGGCAGTGTTGACCTTCGCGCACTTGGGGCCCTTGGCCGCAAATGCGCTCGCTGCAAAAGCGCCGAGCGATGCGATCAATAGACCCGACGGCGCTTCGATCGTGCTTGCGGCGCCGGTCGTCGTCACTGCGCTCGCGACGTTATGGTTGCTGGTGCTGGCTGACCCCTTGGCTTCGTTCTTGTCACCAATCTGGACGCCGCGCCCATGACCAAACCTCCGAAATCACGCAAGAGCGGCGGCGGCGGTGGGGCGGGACCCTTGTTATTGTTTTGCGCGGCGGCGGCGGTGGCCGGGACCGTGTTTGATTTTACATCTGAGTCCGTTGCTGGGTTTTGGATAGGCGCCCAGCCAGGCGGCGGCGCCGCTCTCGGCGCGGGCGCGGCGGCGTTCGCGGTGCTTGCGGGATATGCCGCGCGCGCGTTCCTGGCACGTCCTCCGCAACAGAGCCAGGCAAAGGAAAACCGTGATGCTGGCGCTGACGCTTAACCCGGGCTTCGTCCCCATGATAGCGGCGCTCATTGTGCTCGCGGCGCCTCGCGGCTTAAGCGCGCCCGCGATTGCCGGGTCGGCGTTGCTGGCGCTGTGGTTGTTGCTGGACTACAAATTTGGCGCCGCCGCCGCCATGGCGCAAATGGGTTTGCCGGTCGTGCTGCTCGACTTGGACGCCTTGAACCGCAGCTTTGGCATCGCACTGCTGATCGCGCTGATTGTCATCGGTATGTATTCAGGCGCTCGGCGCAATCGCTTTGAGGATGCAGCTATTTTGTTGCTCGCTGGCGGGGCGGTCTCGGCATTGTTCTTGGGTGACCTCGTGAGCTTCGTTGCCGCGGCGGCGCTAGCGGGATTGGCTGCGGCGTGGGTGGTGTTTGCTTCGCCGGTCGAGGGCGCCAATCGGGCCGGTGTGCGCTTGCTGATGTGGCACGGGCTCGAGGGCTTGTTGTTTCTTGTCGGGGTCGCCTTTCACCTCTCGGCAGGTGTGCAAAGCGCTGTCATTGGCCGGCTTGATCTAGCAACGTTCGGAGGCGCATTCATTTTCGCGGCGCTGATGATTCGAGTGGGCGCGCCGCTGGCGCATGTTTGGCTCAAGGATGCTGTTTCGCACGCGTCGCCCGTGGGGGCGGCAGCGCTTTCGGCGTTTTCCGGCGTGCTCGGCGTGTACGCACTCGCGCGCTTCTTTCCGGGCGTCCCTTTGCTCATTCCAATAGGCGCCCTCATGATTGTGCTCGGCGCATTCTTCGCGTCCGCGCAGGATGATCTGCGCCGCGCCGCCGCGTATGGGCTTACGGCTCAAACCGGCGTGAGCGTTGCGCTTGTGGGCGTGGGTTCGCCGCTGGCGCTGGCTGGCGCGGAAGGGAACGCATTCGCCGCGATCTTCGCGTTCATGACGTTGCAGATGGCGCTTGGGAATGCGCATCAACATTTAGGGCACGCGCGTGTTTCTGGTTTTGAAGGGCTTGCGCGGGCGATGCCCATTACTGTTGTTTTGGTATTCGTGGGCGGGCTCGCCGTCGCCAGCGCTCCCGGTTTGGCGTTGTTCGCGGCGCACACCGTCGCCCTTGAGGCGACAGCGCAATGGGACTTGCGTGCGCTGTGGGCGCTCATCGCCGCCGGGTCGGCAGTGTTGTTTGTAGGCTTGACGCTTCGGCCGATAGTAGCGGCCTACCGGACAAGTCCAGCCAAGGCGCGCGGGCC
>CXWL01011599.1_pt1 | contig 20051 bp, 20 predicted proteins | sample 590931 | NCBI WGS metagenome assembly CXWL01 (sample SAMEA3498368, study PRJEB10139) | groundwater metagenome | biome: water well; material: biofilm material | place: Germany | collected 2015-04-27 | reverse complement strand
GTGGTTTCAAACTCACGCATCCACCCATTGTCCGCGGCAAAGGCATGTCCCGGCTGCGCCTCGCGCCGGGCCTGGATGGCGAGCAGCTCGGCGGCGAGGTCAAGGGTGGAACGCTCAGCCGACTGGCGGGCCTTTTCCCACCGGCCTGAGCCGACCCGACCGAGCTGCGGCTTGGTCTTGGTCAGGCCGACATACCGGCTGATGAGGTGGGACTCCTGCAACGGCACGTGCAGGGTTACCTTGTCGTCGAACTCCAGCGAGATGACCTCGCGGATGCCGTCGCCTGACTCCAGCTTGGTCAGGCCGCGATACTGGGCGATGCCGTGCGACAGATGCACGACGAAATCCCCTTCGACCAACTCCGAGAAATCAAGCAGCTGGTCCACGGCTGACGCTGCCGCGATGGCGCGCCTGGCCACGGAGCGCCGGGTGCGTTGCCGGCCGAAGAGCTCGGTCTCGGAGACGACCACGAGGCCTTTGGGTAAGGCGAGTCGTCCCGCCGAGCCGTCAGCCCGCGGTTCATGCGGGAGAGTCGCCGCATATTCCCGAATCGTCAGTCGAAAACCCTCCGTCAATGAGCCACGCAGAAAGCGTGGCTTGAGCTTCTTCAGCGCGGAGTGCTCGCCGAGGAGCTCGCGGATGCGCTGTTCCTCGCCTGCCTTGGAGACGACAAAATCCACGGCGTAGCCCGTCTGCTTCCATGCCGCGACTTTCTGAAGAAACTGCCACCGCGCGTCCTCCTCGGCGGCCAGGCGCTCATGCGCGAGCAGGCGCTCCGCCGGGTAGGAGCGATGGTGCGAGAGTGATTCGGTGTCCCAAGTCTCCTCGTGTCCGGCCGGGTCGAACAGCCGGCTGGCCAGATCGAGGTCACCCACGCCAAACAGGCGGGTGGCAGTTGCGGCGAGCCGGCCGGCAAAATCCGGCGAATCGGGACCCGCGAGCGTATCGAAGAGTTCCTCGAGCGCCTTGGGCGCGATCAGCGCGGCATGGGTGGCCGGATTTAGGTAGTCCAGCAGCGACGCCTGCGTCCCCGAAGCGTGCAGCTGCGCCGTTCCGGCCTGCCGTTTCGACGGGCTCAAGGCCCCGAGCTGGTCGAGGGGCTGGCCGGCCGGTGTTTGTCCGGGCCGGCCGCCCGGCAAAGGCGCAGCGGTGAGAATGACGCGTTCGATGGTTTCGCCCGAGCGTTGGGTGACAGGGTCGAGCGCGCGGATTTCCTCCAACAGGTCGCCGAAGAAATCCAGCCGGCAGGGCTGATGTGCCGTGACGGGGTAAACGTCCACGATCCCGCCGCGCACGGCGTATTGGCCGGGTGCCTCGCAAACCGCCTCGCTGTCGTAATCAAATGAGCGGAGCAACTCGAGCAGTCCCTGGAACGAATGGCTCCCTCCGCGTCGCAACTCAGCCTCCCGGGTGGCAAAATCGGCCGGCGGCGGCACAGCCTGAAGCAAGGCTGCGGGGGTTGTGAGGATGAGCAATGTGCCGGAATTTGCCGCGGTGCCCTTCAAACCGCGCAATTTGCTCAGCACGGCGAGCCGGTCGCTGGCGGCATTGAATGCTTCGCGCATCTCCCCGCCCTGCGCCTCCGGGAAGGGCAGGATTTCGAGCATCGCCTTGTTGCCGCCGGCCGCATGGAACAACGCGATATCTTCGGCGAGGGCCTCGGTTTTCTGCGCCTCCTCGTGGATTACGAGCCAGACTGGCGCCGGGTGCCGCCGGAGCAGTTCCGCCAGGGCATGGGGCTGCGCTGCCGGACAAATGCCGGTGAGCTTGGTGCGCAGAGCGGAAAGATCAGAAGCCAAAACTATCGCGGAAACGCGGAGGGGCGGAAGGAAGACCAGTTTTGCCGACAGCGCAATTCCGCGCTTCCGTCATTCCTCACGCAGGACGGTCAAGGCCGCCTGCGCCGCGGCTTCCTCCGCGACCTTCTTGGACGGCCCGGAGCCGGTGCCGAGTTGGCGGTCATGGAGAAAAACGGCGACCTGGTATTCGCGGGCATGACGTGGGCCCGAGGTCGCGGTCACCTCGTAGCGCAGGGCGGTGTTGCCGTGCTCCGGTTGGAGAAGCTCCTGCAACCGGCCCTTCGGGTTCTCGGCGTCCTCCACGAGGGCAAGCCGGCCAGCGAGCGGGCCATACCAGGCGAGCATGCGCTCGCGGACGGTGGCCAGATCACGGTCGAGATAGATCGCGCCAACGAGAGCCTCGAAGGCATCCTCGAGGGTCGAGGCCCGCGTGCGGCCGCCCGTGTCGCTCTCGCTTTTGCTGAGACGCAAGGCCGCATCGAGGCCGAGGTCGCGCGCCATCAGGGTGAGAAAACCGCCATTGGACAGCACGGCGCGGCGGCGGCTGAGCACCCCTTCACGCTCCGCGGCAAACTCGCGGAACAGGGCGTCGGTCAGGATGAACTGGATCACGGAGTCGCCGAGAAACTCGAGCCGTTGGTTGTGCGGGCCGGCTTGCGGATGGTCCTGCAGGTAGGACGGGTGCGTCAGCGCTTCGAGCAGGAGCGCGGTGGAGCGGAACTCGTAACCGAGGCGTCGCTGGAGCGCGGCAATTTTCTGTGGCATGGGACTCAGGAGCTGGCGCTTGTGTAGCGGCGCAGGCCACGCTGGAAGACGAAAACCGCGAGGGAGAACCAGCCCGCGGTGACCGCCAGCAGCCAGCCGATGAGGCGGAGGTCGAAACCGTGGAGGAGCGTGCTCGCCGGGGCGTTGCTGACGATCACCACGGGCAAAATCCAGACAAAGGCGATGTTCGCCACGCCGCGGAAGGCCTCGCGGGGCAGGCGGGAAAACTCACTGAGCGTGAAGTAGCTGCCCTCGATGCCCTGCGCGCTGGTGAACCAGAAGGCGGGCGCGATGCACAGCACCAGCATGCTGTAGTGGATGATCACCCCGCAGGCCACCAGCAGCGCGTAGAGGGCGAGGTCCGCCACTCCGGGGTGGAGGCCCAGCTGGCGCGCGGAGTAAAAGACCACCGCGGCGGCAACGAGCGAGTTGAGCAGGCTGTCCGGGTCGAGCTTGCGCGTCGTGGCCATGAACATGACGTTGCCCGGCTGGGCGATGAAGAAGTCGAAGTTGCCGCTGCGGATGTTGCGGCCCATCTCAAAGATGCTGCTCCAGAAAAATCCCATGAGGAAGCGCTGGATCAGGAGCGAGGTGCCGACGAGCAGCATCATCTCGTATTTGCCCCAGCCGGCGACCGAGTCGGTGTGCCGGTAGATGACGGATATCATCAGGAGGTTGACGGTCATCCAGAACAGCTCGACCAGCGTCCAGATCAGGAAATCCCCGCGGAACATCAGCATCCGCGCGACGGAGTAGCGGGCGGAGGTGAGCCAGATGCGGGCGTAATGGGCGGGGTTCATGGGTCAGCCGCCGACGGCGGTGTGCAGGCGCAGGCCGCGCCGCCAGAGCAGCTGGCCGATGGCGAGGATGACCACGACCCAGCAGGCCTGGAGGCCGAGGCCGGTGAGGGCGGCGGCGGGGTCGTTGAGCCGGCCGGTGAAAATCGCGACCGGGAAATACATCTGGTAGTAGTAGGGCAGGTATTGCGACAGCCGGAACAGCTCGTCGGGCAGCAGATCCAGCGGGAAGATCTGTCCGCCGAGCACCGACTCGATCGCCATGGAGAGGATCACCAGGCCCTGGATTTCCAGCAGCCAGAAGCTCATCAGGCCGAAACAATAGGCGATGCCGAACTGGATGAGCGCGGACATGACCAGCGCGGGCAGGCCGATGGCGAGCCGCCAGGACTCCGTGGGCAGCACGAGATAATCCCGGAGCAGCGGGTAGGTGACCAGCAATGGCACCAAAATGAGCAGGCCGGTGACGAGCCGCGCCGACAAGTAGATGCTGAAACGGTAGCCGAAGTAGTTGACCGGCTTGAGCAGGAACTGGTTGATGAGGCCGTTGCGGATTTCCTCGCTGACCTGGTAGTCCTCGTTGAACGCGCCGATCATGAACTGCACGACGAGGAGGGCGACGAAGTAGGTGAAGGTTTGCGCGAAGTTGAAACCGCCGATGGCCGGGCTGCCGGTGTAGGCGGCGCTCCACAGGATGAACACCACGATGAGGTGGAAAAACGAAAAGAAGCCGCGCACGGCAAAGTTCACCCGGTAGACCAGGTTGCTCTGGAGGCCGACGGAGAAGGCGGCGCGGTATTTGTTCAGCGTGGTGAGCATCGGTCAGTAGCGGGTAGCGAGTAGTGAGTAGTCAGCGAGCGGCCCATGGCAACTCTCCTATGCTCACTACTCGCTACTCGATGCACGCTACTGATTACGCCCCGTTCGCCTTCAGATCGAAGCGCGTGGCCACTTCCCTGCCGAGGGCGCGGTAGGCGAGGGCCCCGGGGCCGTGCGGATCGTAGGTAAAGATGGGCTGGCCAAAACTGGGCGCCTCGCTGAGCCGGACCGTGCGCGGGATGAGGGTGGAGAAGATCTTCTCCGGCAAGTGCTGCTTCACCTCGTCCACGACTTGTTTCGAGAGATTGGTGCGGCTGTCGAACATCGTCATGACGATGCCGCCAACGTCGAGGGTGGAGTTGACGCCGGCGCTTTTGAGCCGCTCCACGACCTTGAGGATCTGGCCGAGGCCCTCGAGGGCCATGTATTCGCACTGCAGGGCGATCAGCAGGTGATCGGCCGCCGCGAGGGAGTTCATCGAGAGCATGCCGAGTGCGGGCGGGCAGTCGATGATGATGGCACGGTAGCCGCCCGAGTTGCGCAACGGCTCGAGGACCGAGCGGAGACGCATCAGGTAGTTGGGTTGCTGGGCCAGTTCGATCTCAATGGCGGCGAGATCCACCTCGGAGGGGATGAGCGCAAGATGCGGCCAGGCGGTGGGGGTGAGCATCTCGAAGGCGCTGCCTTCGCCGCGCAGCGGACCATACAGGCTCTTGCCCTCAAATTTCTCGACGCCGAGGGCGCTGGTCGCGTTGGCCTGCGGATCAAGGTCCACGACCAGCGTGTGGACCTTGCGCTCGGCGAGGGCCGCGGCGAGGTTGACCGCGGTGGTGGTTTTGCCGACGCCGCCCTTCTGGTTGGCGATGGTGAAAACGGTGCAGGCCATGCGTGATTAACCGTAAACGTGCGCCGGTAGTCTAGCGCGAAGTGGAAGGCATTTCAGTTCTTGCGGAACACCGGAAATTGACCCAAGTTGCGGCCCGATTTTGGTCCGGCGCGGTAGCCAAGTGGTAAGGCCGAGCTCTGCAAAAGCTCTATTCGGCGGTTCGATTCCGCCCCGCGCCTCCACTTCCAACTGTCTACATGGCAGGGAAGTGGACTTGCGAGAACGGAAACGGACACCAAAACGGACACCAAAATCTCTACTCCGTGAGAACTTGGTGTAATCGGAACTAACCCGCCGACTACCCGCTAACCCGGCGGAACCGTTTCCGTCTATCGTCGTGGTTGCCACAAACCATGAAGACACGATATCGCTTAACCCGCAGGGGTAGTCGAGGGAACACGTTTTACTGCGTGGACACCCAGACCAGGAAGCGCACCAGTCTGAACACGTCCGGCCTGAAAGCGGCGCGGCGTATTGTCGAAGCCAAGAACCAGGCCGATGAACAGCCGGCGCTCAATCGCCAGCTCGCGAAGGCCTACCTCGCCGGCACCGACGCCGCCGTCAGGACGCGCACCTGGCAGGACGCCCTGGAAGCCCTCACCAACATGAAGCAGGGGTCCAACAGGGAGCGCTGGCAACGGGCCGCCAAGGACAAGGCATTCGCCATCCTGCTGCCTCGCGTTGTGGTCGATACCCCCAGCGAACTGCTTTTGAAGGTGTTGCAGGCTGGCGGGGTTTCGACGAATAATTTTCTACGGCGGCTCCATAACTTCTGCGTGGACATGAATTGGCTGCCCTGGCCACTGATTCCCAAACGCCAGTGGCCGGTCATTCGATTCAAAGACAAGCGGGCTATCACTTCGGACGAGCATTGCCGGATTGTGGCGAGGGAAGGGAACCCCGAGCGCAAGGCGTTCTATCAACTGGCTTGGCACCTGGGTGCCTCGCAGTCAGACTTGGCACACCTGCAAGCTGAGGATGTGGACTGGGCGGCGCGGATCATCTGCTTTGTCCGCATGAAGACACGTTGGAGGGGACAGCAACCCCCGCAGATTCGTTTTGGCCAGGAGGTTGAGGCCATCCTAGCCACGCTGCCTAAGACCGGCCCCCTGTTCCCGTATCTGCAAAACGTGCTTCCTGGACACCGGGCCACGGAATTCAGGCAGCGGTGTGTTGGGTTGGGGATTCATGGCGTGACCTTACACAGCTACCGCTACGCTTGGGCCGAACGAGCCATAGTAGCGGGTTACCCCGAGCGGTTTGCGCAGCTGGCCTTGGGCCACAATAGCAAGGCCGTGCATCGTGCTTACGCGAAACGGGCTCAGGTCACTTTGCCTCCACTGGAGGACTACGAAAGGAACATGGCGGCCGCAGCCATTATCCCTCTGACATTGCCCGCCGCTGGTTGAGTCTGGCGCAATTCCCTCCACCGGCCGCTTGACACCTGAGCCGCTTTGAACACTTTTGAGGCATGGCAACCATTCAAATTCGAGCCCGCATAGATCGTAGCCTGAAAAAGAAGAGCGACGCTGTCCTCAAGGGACTGGGACTGGACGCCGGGTCGTTCGTCTCCATGGCGTTGACTCAACTCGTCAATCGTCGCGGAATCCCCTTTGCCGTCTCTGAGTCGGACACGGGCTACTTTGTGTCGGAATACGGGCTTACTTCCACCCAAAGCGTCAAGGCGGGCGCGGCCATGAGCAGGGACACGGCCCGCGCTCGTCGCACGGGCAAATTGCGTGAGGTTACCGAGCTGGCCGACCTGGCTCCATGAAGTTGCTGGCAACGCCGCGCTTTCTGAAAAGCATCCCAGCCGCTCGGAGGGCGGAAGTCCTGGCAGCCATGAAGGAGGCAGGGTTTGCCTATGGGCAGCCCCATCTGCACGCCGGGTTGGGGTTGCGACGCATCCGGCCTTTCATGGAATGTCGCTGCGGGCTGGATTTGCGGCTAATTTTCCAACGCGAGGGACAAGCCCTCGTTTTCCACCTCTGCGGGACGCATGATGAGGTCGAATCCTACCTGAAGAACCAGCGGTGACCCTGCACAGCTATCGGTATGCCTGGGCGGAACGGGCTAAGGTGGCAGGCTATCCCGAGCGGTTCGCGCAGCTGGCCCTGGGGCATAACAGCAAGGCCGTGCACCGGGCCTATGCGAAGCGCGCCCAGGTCACGCTGCCTCCGCTAGAGGACTACGAAAGAAACGCGACGGCCGCGCAGGTGATACTGCGACCCATGCCGGCTACGGGCTGATTCCTTGTCTTAATCACTAGTAGGTCCACGAATCGACCGTATTGTTACCATTCAGCAATATCTTGTCTTTCTCGGGCACGTTGTCGCTGGTCAATAGCCAGATGTAATACTCAGTTTTCTCTCCAATAACACGGCTGGCCATTGCAAATAGAACATAGTCGCTAAAAGGGGATGCGATGTCGAATCGGCCATCGGCATCTGTGGTAGTCTCTGCTTTTCCTGTTTCAATGCTCGCCCAAGTGCCCAACCTTAATTCGTTGAATAGCTGCAACAAGCCGCCGCTGCCCGGTGCAGCATTGTGAGCCGCGTAGAAATCCATGCACGCAACTGCTGGCTGCCCTGGATGCCTCACCCACCCTAGCAGCGTCTTGGCGTAGCTCCTAGGGAATACCTTCACTGTTACTCCTGACATCTTAAAAGTCGCACCCCCCTGGGTAGTAATAAAAATCTGTCCGGTTAATTTGGGTTTTAACAGAGCTTTTTCTCCCCAATTGTCTTCCGGCGCTGACAGCGTTGGCAACCGCGGACGTCCCTTCTGCAATGCCGCAAGTTGATTCTCTCGATTAAGCCTGAGAAAGTCTGCCACGGGGTCTGCTAAGTTGACGCGTGCGCGCTCAGTAGCCTCTACTACTCCCTTGGGGGAAAGCACTATTTCGTAATCTAACTCCCCTGTCTGATAGTTTCTGTCAAGGCTCGTCAGTTTCACCGTCGCGTAACGAGCCATAACTTTCGGACTGTTTTGGATGTTCTGGGTGAACTCTCTTAAATGGTCCACTCCTGAGGCCAATTCTCCCGTGTATCGTCCTCGGATGACTGCTTGGCCGCTACCATCGCCAAAATACTTTTCTAAGGTGAGATATTCAGGGAGCGGGCTGGATAGTGAGGCTATAAAATTCCGAACCGCGACCACTTCCTCGGGTATTGCTTTTGCTACCTGCGGCGACTCTTTTCGATAGGTTAGTATAGCATCATATAACTCATCAGAAAGTTGCTCGTATTTAATTGTCCCAACTCCATTGGAGTGACGCACCATGACAGAAGCTGCACTGTAACTTCTGAATTCTACGTTCCGCAATGTCGTGCCATCTTTAAGACGGATTTCTGGGATGGGCTTCGTCAGATCAATTGCCATCGTGCTTGTCACCAGAAGAACGAGAACGAATACAAACGACGTAGCTTTGAGCATGAAAATAGCATCTAGGAGGTGAAGGAATTTGGCAACCAGTCACTATTTGAAATTACACATATATTAAACCAGCAAACTAGGCTCTGTAGCATGATCACTATCGGATCCTAAAGGTGCGCTAGCAGCCTTATGTAGATTCTTTTGCTTCCAGTGTTGGCTGACGGCGGTCGTCACTTTGACCAGCCAGGCGCGGTCTTTGGCGAGTTCAAGAACCTCCACCGTCGCGAAATACTTGACGCTATTGGGCTGCGGATTGCCCAACGGCTTGAGCAACCGGGCCACGACCAGGACCGGCACATCATGCGACTGGCAATTCAGCACCCAGGCAGCCTGCTCGGCCGTCAGACGGGCAGGGAGCTGGCCCAGCAGGCTCAGAAAACGATGTTGGTCATCCCTCATCTCAGCCGTTGGAGAGTTTGAAGTTGGCGAACTCAGGATGCCGGGTCCCCAGGAGTTTGACATTCCACCAGGATCGCTCCTTGGAGACGTATTTGGCGCAGTAGTCGGCCACGTCATCCCGATTGTTGACCGGCTCGATCCTGGCACGGCCATAGCGGTTAAACCACGTCTGCCACACATCCCGGCGCGACTTGTTCAGGCAATCGCACCACAGGGCATGGACATGATACCCGTCCCGGCTCGGGTTCTGCTCCAAGGCGTAGAAATAGGACACCCCGCGCATTTCCGTCCGCATGAACTTCTCATAGCAACGCTGGGCCGAATCAATCGATGCCTCCCAGGAGAAGGTCATATGCGATATGACCTGCCACGGAGCCAACGAATGGACCCAATCGCCCATCTGGACATTCAGGGCGGCGACCTTGAGACGAGCTTCGGGTTCTAACTTTCGGGCTTTGTTCATGTTTTATCTCTGGTTGTTGGCATCTGGACACACCTCTCGGACAAGGATGGGTTGCCGGTGGCGCGGGCTACGCCCGCATCCACCGGCAATCCAATCCACGGGGTCGCGATGCGTGACCACGTTACGAACTAGTCCAGCGGCGACACAGAACCGGCACGAATGATGACGCCATTCTTGGCGTCGAACGTGTTCGGCTCCATCAGGTCGAATTCGACCACCAGCTTCTGTCCGTCCTTGAACTGGCACGGGTGAACCCTGGCGGCTTCCTCGATGGTCTGGATGTTGCGAGGGCACCACATTTGAACGGTGGGGGCCTTCCCGTCGGCACATTGAACTTCGTAGAGGTTCACGATGCCGACGACATGCTTGGACTTGTTTTGAACTTCCTTGTGACGGTGAGCCACAAACTTGGCGATGACCACGCGGCGGCCAGCCAGGAAGTTTTCGACTGCGATTTGCTGTTTCATTTTCTTCTTTCGGCTTCACTACGCGACAGACGGCGCCACGGCCTTCGCCGTTGGAGATACCAACGATATGTCCGTTACCCTCTCGATTCCCGCTGGACGGACGGGGAAAGGGTGCGCTGCCAAGCCCCGTTCTCGGCAGGAGTATCCCCCGGGGCCGTGACGTTGCTCCTCTGTTGAGTTGGTAGGCACGCGCTGAGTATGCCAGCGCCAGTAGGAATCTTCCTCCTACTCTTGATCCCTACTTAGTAGGAATTCGCGGCTTACGTCCGCGCTTCGATAGTCGCAACTCAACTCTCCGGCAGACTTTTTCCACCAACTCTTCGCTGCAGTGGAGATAACCTAGATCAGTGATCCATCGATGCAATCGCTGGGCACTTCCGGCCAACTGGATTTCAGGCCAAAACGCCCACAGAAATCCTATCAATTCCTGGGTCATGTCCGATGTGCTCCCAGGTTCCTTTTCCTCTGCCACAATCGCCTGTGCGGCGTCACTCTGTCCAGCGGTGAAAGCAGCATATTGTTCCGGAGTCTGCTGCCCGAAAGCTTGGCGCACGGTTCCGGATTGTTCTGCAAACTTCGCAAGATGTGGGCTGGCGGCCGCCGCAACGCTTCTTTTAAGGCTCTCCTCGTCTAACACCTCAGAATGGCTGGCTGCTGTGGACGCGTCCGGCCGAAGAATTATCGCAGCGCCCTCAGCAAAACCAACGAGAGAGCCCAACATCTTGCTAACGTTAAGAGGATCGGCGGGCCCTTTCGTTGCTGTCGCGTCTGGATTGATACCGAACGTCAGGAAGATCGCACGCCTGACCCACGGCGGAGGGACTACGAAAATAGGCTCTGCCGGAGCGCCAAATGCCCATTTGGCTTCTTCTCCCATCGCAGGTAATCGGGCCATTCCGCGCTGAATGACCGCAATCTTCTCCTCCTTTGTGAGTGCTCGATTTGATGTCACCGGACCTAGGGAACACTCTGTAATAGGGCTCTATCCGGCAGTAGCTTGCCGGCTTGCAATTGTTCGAGTGACGCAGCGCGATTCTCAAATTCTGCTTGGGAGAGGATTCCCTTTCGGTAGAGGCTGCGGATAAAATCAGCAGCCATCTGGTCCTGTTTGGTAGTGTTGCACTGATGGCATGAACAAACAATATTCCTGTAAGTATTGTTCCGCCCATGTGCCTGAGAAATCACATGATCTAATTCGCAGGATTCAGCGCGGACCTCTTTCAGGCAGTAGAAGCAACGATTAGCTTCACGGGCGAGTAAGGCGGTTAAGAAGCGACGATCAGAGAAAAAATCGAGTGTTTCTAGGTCCACCTCAGTAGCCTGCGTGATGGTTGGCACCACTCCTGGTATTTCAGCTGGAAGAAGAACTCTGACAAGATGCCCATTACGCGAACGGTCCTCGATCCTAATGCAACCGCGTTCATGGAGTGCGCGAATGTCTTCACGAACCGAGCTCTCAGAAATGCCGATACCATTAGCGAGCGGTAAAATAGCAAAGAGACCAGAGGGCCTACCTTCCAAGTGGGTGTGCCTTAGCAGGTGGTAGTAAAGCGTACGCTCACGCGTGCTGAAATTCCGCGCCGAGAAGAGGTAGTCCTCGCACTGTTTGATGATTAGCGAAATATCCATTGTTCCGATTCTCGCAAAGTGTGGGCTGTATAGTGCGCGGAGCCAAGACGGATTCGCCAGATACTCCCCGCGACGGACACCAAAACGGACACCAAATGGGTTAAATTGAGCGGCTACGAGCAGTTCCAGATTATCCTTGGTTAGCTCTGAGAAGTGGTCATTTTGAAGCTGCAAATGCGTCGATAGACGGCCGATTCCGCCCCGCGCCTCCAAAATCTGATCAGACCGCCGGATAGGGGTGCTGGGATTGGGTCTGTGATACCGGCAGGTAGATCCGGAAAATTGCCCCATGGTTGGGCGTGCTGGTCACTTGGAGCGCCCCTTGGTGGGAACGCACGATGCCGAGGACGGCGGCCAGGCCCAGCCCCCGGCCGGTGAACTTGGTGGTGAAAAAAGGATCGAAAATCCGGGCGAGCACATCGGGCGGCATGCCGGAACCGGTGTCGGTAATTTCCATGCAGACATAATTGCCCTGAGCCAATTCGGCGACGGAACCCGAATCTCCGGTGACCGGCCCCGGCACGGCCACCACCGTGGTGGTGACGCGGATGGTGCCGGTGTTGTGCTCCCCGATGGCCTCGGACGCGTTGATCACGAGATTCATGATTATCTGCCGGAGCTGGGAGGCGTCCGCCTCAATGGTTGGCAGGGTCGGGACCAAGGCGAACTCGAGTCGGATCTGCTTGCTGATGGAAACCTCGAGCAACTGGGTGGTCTCGGTGATGAGCGCGTTGAGGTTGAGGCGGGTCAGCGAGAAGCTGCCCTTGCCGGCATAGGCCAGCAGTTGGCGGCAGAGCTCGGCGGCGCGGTGGGCGGCGGTGATGATGCTGTCGAGCCGGGCGGCGTTGGCCGTTGTCCCGGTCACATCGCGGCGGGCGAGGGAGGCATTGCCCAGCACGACGCTCAGGATGTTGTTGAAATCATGGGCGATGCCGCCGGCCAGCACCCCGATGCTTTCCAGTTTCTGGGTTTCCTGCATCTTTCTCTCCAGCTTCGCCGTGGCCTCCTCGGCCAGCTTGCGCGCGGTGATGTCGGTGTGCGTGCCGGTGACGCGAAGCGGTTTGCCGGTCGCCGGATCGCGGACCACGACCTTGCCGCGGTCGAGAATCCATTTCCACTCCCCCGGTTTGGTGCGCATGCGGAATTCGTGGGAGAAATGGTCTTTACCGCTTTCCATCTGCTGCTCGCCGTCCATGACTCGCCGCAGGTCGTCGGGGTGGACCAGGCCGACAAAGGACTGTGAGTCCCGGCCGATTTCCTCCGGCGTGTAGCCCAGCATGCCGGCCCAGCGGGGGCTGCGCAGGATGTGGTCGGAGGGGACATCCCAGTCCCAGAACGCGTCTTGGCTGCCCTCGAAGACCAACTGCAGGCGCTCTTCGTTCTCCCGGATGGCCCGCGCTTGGCGGGATACCTGCCGGAGCAGACGGCGCTGCCAAAGCGGCACGGCGAGGGCGGCCGCAATAATGGCGGCCAGAAACGGCAGGAACGGCTGCACATCGCGCCAGCGCAGTTTCTGCGGCTCAAGCGGCCCCAGCCATTTCTCATGTAGGGCGTCCCGCTCCCGGTTCTGGTGCAAATTGTAGAGCCCGTCATTGAGCTTGGCCAGCAGCTCCTTCTGACCGGGGTGCACCGCAAAACGGAGACTGTAATTGATCTCAGGGAAGGCGAGCCCGCTGAGCACCACGTTCCGCAGTCTCAGGAGCTGTATCTGGTAATCGGTGACGAGCTGCAGGCCAAGCAGCGCGTCGCATTCGCTTTTGTCCACGGCTTGCAGGCATTCCTCAAAGGTGTCGTAGGCCCGGATATCCGCGTGCCAGTCCTGCCGGCGCGCGTATTCATGGGCGAGGGCGTTCTTGATCACGGCCACGCGCTTGCCGGCCAAATCAGCGCGGGTGCGGAATTCCGGATGGTCGCGGTGACGATAGAGCCCGCCCACCAGCTTCAAAAACGGCACCGAGAAATCCATGCGGGCGGCGCGCTCCTCAGACCAGGCGACGAGTCCGAGGACATCGCCCTGGCCTTGCAGAAAGTCCGCGTAAACCTGCTGCCAAGGCCGCATATCAATGGCGAAGCGCAGGCCTTGGTTGGCTCCGAGTCTGTGGAGCAGTTCCACCGCAAAGCCACTCGGACGGCCTTGGGCATCAATGTAGGAGAATGGCTGGCTGCCGCTTTCTATCAGCACGCGAGTGACCGGCGGCGGCTCGGCACCTGCCAGCCGGCCGCCGGTCAGTGCCGCCAAACCCAGCCCCAAACAGAGGCGGCGCGGCGAACAGCGGGACATGGAGAAGGCCAATAACAAGGGTGGAGCGCCGAATCAACTCCTCATGGCCTGGCGGCGGGCGAAGAACGGATTGTGCTGTTTTTCCTGTTTCAGAGTGGTCAGCGGGCCGTGGCCGCAGGCGAGCACGGTGTCGGTGGGCAGTTTCAGGATCTTCTGCTGGTTGTTGCGCAGCTGCATCACATAATGTGTCGGGGACCCGCCCATCGACCCGGCGAAGAGGGAATCACCGACGATGGCCAGCGGCCAGGAGAGGCCGGAGATAAAGTAGGTCGTCATTCCCGGGGAGTGGCCCCAGGTGAGGAGGGTCTTGATGGAGAGTTCGCCGAGATGAAAGTGGGCGTTCTCCTGGAAGGTCTTTGCGCCGGGCCGGTCAGACGGTTCAAGCTCGCTGGCCCACACCTCCGCGCCCGTGGTGGCCAGACGGTCGAGGTCGGCGATGTGGTCGTCGTGGGTGTGGGTCAAAAAAACGTAGCGCAGGGTCAGGCCTTCGCCGGCGACTGTGTCAAGCATCGGGCGCGCATCGGCGCCGGTGTCGAAGGCGGCGGCGAGCCGGGTCTTCACGTCCCACACGAGATAGCTGTTGACGGTCATGTCCTCAAAGGTGGTGTTGAACATCGCGAATCCGCGCTTGAAAATCGGTTGTTCGGGATACCATTCGCGCCGGGCGCTCGCCAGCAGGGCGTTGCGATCGAGGCCGAGGGGCCGGGCGAGGGCGAGGAGGGTGATTTCCCGGATCTCGCCTTGCTTCACCGCCTGCAGGTCGGCGACCGGGACGTTGGCCGCGGCGGCGAGGGCGTCGTCAGTCAGCTTGAGCCCCCGCTGGGCCTTGCCAATGATGTCGGTGAAATTGTCCTCGAGGGGTATGCGCGGCATGGACTGGCAGATTCCGGATAATCAGGACGCACCGCAAGCCGGCTTTGCAGCCTGAAATCCCGGGAGTATAAAAGCGGGGGCGGCACCCTGTGATGCCGCCCCCTCGGGGATGTAACTGACCAAAAGATTATTTCGGGGGCTCGACCGTGATGTTGAGATTCTCGAGCGTGAGGCCGAGCTGGCGGTCGTATTCGGCGAGGGCTTTGGCGTAGTCAGACTGGGCGCTGGCTTCGCGCACCTCGGCGCTGGAAAGGATTTCCTGCTGCTGTGAGACGAAGAAGGTCGTGCTGGCCCCGGCGCGGAGGCGCTTCACCTCGGAGTCGAGCGTGCTTTGCGCCAATTCCCGCGCGCGCCGGCTGGCCTGCACGCGTTGCTGCGCCGTCTCGATCTGCCCCGCGGCGTTGCCGACGCGGACGACGATGTCCTGCTCGGCTTGTTCCAGCTCGGTCTCGGACAGGCGCTGTTGCAGCTTGGCCGCGCGGTAGCGGCCGCGCTCGGTGGTGAAGGTGAGCGGGACGGATACCACGACGCCCCAGCTGTAGGCCCGGTAGTCCCGATCCTTGATCTGCTGCCGGCTGGTGTTGAGATCGGTGTCATAACCGCTGTAGCCGTAGCTGCCGACGAGATCCACGCGGGGCAGAAGCTGGTTGCGCTGGAGGCGGGTGATCACGCCGTCGCGCCTGAGGGCGAGCTTGGCCTGCTGGTAATCGGGGCGTTTCCCAAGGGCGCGGTGAAAGTCCACCGCCGCGTCCACCACGACGATGGGCGCAGGCGGGGGCGGCTCGATTGTGAAGCGATGGGTGAGCAGGCCGGGGGTCTTGTCATCGGTGATGAGCTGCTTGAGGGCGTTCTCCGCCTCGCGCACGAGACGTTGCGCGATCAGGATGCCCTCCTCGCGGGTGGCGGCCCGAGATTCGGCGGAGGTGACATCGTATTCGGACATGCTGCCAACCTTGAAGCGCTTCCGGTTCTCCTCGAGCAATTGCACGGCCAGTTCCTTGGATCGGATGGCGCTGTGCAGGTTGGCGTAAAAGAAATTGAGGTCGTGGTAGGCGAAGATGACACGCGTGATGGTGTCCATCACGGACTGGCGGAACTGCCACTGGCTGATGCCGCGGTTGGCCTGCGCGACATGGATGGAGGCAAGGGTGGGGCCGAAGCCGAAGTTGCGGAGCAGCGGTTGTGCGCCGGAGATGCCCGCGAAGGTATCATAGTTGTCGGCGTAGGCGTTGAAGGTGCCGCGGGTGTTGGTGTTGCTGGCACCCAGCTTGTAGGTCATGCCCCAGGGCAGCACGCCGCCGAGGTTGAGGTCGGCGGTGTCGGTCTTGCTGAAACTGGTCGCGGGGCGGATGCCGGTGGTGGCGTCGACCAGCGCGGGGTCGAAGCTTTCAGAATAGGTGTAGCTGCCGTTGAACACCGGATCGAATTTGCCAAAGGCCTCGGTCACCCGCGCGGCGGCGATGGAGGACTCAAAGCCCTGGACTTTGATGGCGAAATTTTTCGCCAGGGCCCGCTGGATGGCCTGCTCCAAAGTGATTTTTTCACCCTCGGTGTTCGGTGCGGGGGTCGATTGGGCCAGCGCAGACAAAGCGAGGGCCAAAGGGAAAATAAGGGCGATAAGGTGCCGGGAGTCTGGCATGGGCGGTGGGTTGCCGCCCCACTTTGCAACCGCCATGCCACCAGACGCCCTAAAATAACCCAAAGCCAGTCAGCGGGTTGCGCGTCGACAGCGGAATTGAATATGCCAATCTGTCCGTTCGCGAAATTTTGTCGTCCCGGAAGCGGGACGGCGGTGCGATTTAAAAGTCCATGGTGGAGCCGATAGCCGTGCAGGCCGTGGTGCGATCGTCTGCGGTGGTCAGTTCCCTCCAGGCGGCGACGCGGTAGGGGTTGCCGTCGCCGAAATCAGCCAGCGATTCGTCATAGTGAAAATTCGCATTGCCGGTCAGTCTGATGGTGTCCGCGACGACCGAGCCCATGACGTCGCCGTTGCCGTTGATGGTAACAGCGCCTTGGGGTGCATAGACGATGGCACTGAGCACGCCATTGCCTGCAATGGCGATATTCTGCGTGCCGCTTGTCTTGGTGCCCCAGATTTGAAAGTCGATGGGCTGGTTGGCCGTGCCAAGGGTGGAGCCGCCGTTTGAGACGCCATTGCCACCGATGGCGATGTCGCCGTCAGTGTAAATTTTCAGCGTGCTGTCGGTGGCAATATTGATTCCGCCGTTGCCGGTGACTGCGATGGCGCTGCCAGTGCTGGTAACCTTGAGGACTACATTGGTTCCCGTGGTGATGTTCAGTTGATCGGAGCCGTTCAGACTGATGGAGGGAACTTCGATGTAATACTTGCCGTCGGCGGCCGCAGGAGCCGCGCCTGGGAGCGGGGTGGTGCTGTTGATCAAACCGATCGGGGTGTAGGCATAGGTGGTCGGGGTCGTAACCGGATCAAAGCTGGCGCTGAAATCCGTCGAGGAGTGGCCGGGGGCGATGGTGCCGGCGGTGGTGCCGAACGGGCCGATCAGGCCGTTGGGGCCGATGGTGGCGGGCGTCCCGCCGGTGGCGACGTAGCCCCAGATGTCGGCATTGCTCACCGTCACGGCCGCGGTGACCGAGATGCTGCCCACGCTGCCGTTGTCGTTATCCACCGCGGTGCTGTAGGAGATGGGGGGGGTGAGCGGGTTGTTGTCGTCGTCGGAGTCCCAACTGTTCACGCTGACGTTGGTGCCGGTAAAATCGATGGTCCGCTTGGCCACGAGGCCGTTGGCGAACTTGGAGGTCTTGGCCAGGGTGACCCTGATCCATTTTTCAATCGGGGCGCTGGTGACGCCGCCAAGGGTGACGGTCGCGCGGGCCAGCATGATGGGGGCGAGAACCCCGTCGGCATTCTTGACATAGACGCGGACCACACCCCTCGCGTTCTGGTCAAAGGTGTAGCCGGTCCAGATGCGCTGGGCATCGACCCCGGCATTCATCGGGGTCCAACCGGTCCAAGTATAGGCGGGATCGGCGACCAGTTTGTTGATGGAATACATGGCTTCCTCCAGGCCGTTTTCGCTGAGATTCATGGCGCCGTTGTTGTAGAGGGCGCGGTTCGAGATCGTCTGGCTGGCCTTGCCCAGATTGATATAACTGGCGATGGAGATGCCGATGACGGCGCTCATGATCATGGAGACGATGAGCAACGACCCACGCTGGGAATGGAGACGGGAAGAGGGGATGTTCATGGGAGGAGGTGATGGGTGGCTCAGGCGGTGACTTTCTTGTTGCGCAGGACAAAGCGGGCGGAAAGCACGGTGTTGGTGGCGGCCACCACGGTGGTGCTGGTGCGCGAGGCCTCGAGGGAGATCTGCAACTGCTTGGTGGTGCCGTTGGCGGCGGTAAGTTCCGCCGTGCTGCTGAGCGGCAGGCTGGTACCCGTGATGTTGTAGGCGCTGAAGGCGAAGGTGGTGATGCCCGTGACCAGAACCTGGGTGCTGGTGCCGTCCCGGCGGGCAAATCTCCTGGCAGTGGGGTTGTATTGATAGACCACCGGGTTGCCGTTGACCGTCAGGGTCAAGGAATTGCTGTCCGCACCCCACGTGACGCCGCTGGCCTGGCGGGTGTCCTCGGCGAATAACTCCAGCGCCTTGCGGGCCTGCGCCTCCATGTCGTTGTAATTTTGGATATTGGCGCCGCTGCGGCCGAGGAAAAGAAACGTGGACAGCACGGCCGCCAGCAGGAAAGCGCCCAGCGAGGCGCCGATCATCAGTTCAACCAGCGTGAATCCGCCTTCGCCCACGCGCAGCGTGGGCTTCGGCGAGACAAGTCCGCCTAGGCCACGCGTTTTCGGCGCGACGAGGCCGGTGGTGCGGTTATGGCTGGGCGAGGGTGTAGTAGTAGTCATAAAGTCCGTTTTTGGCATACATTGACCTGAAGCTGCGGATGTGCGCGCGATTGTCATATCCCAGCCAACTCACCTGGACCGTGAGATTCATCACTTCGGTGGGCCGCGTGCTGTCGGGCTCGACCGTGCGGGTGATGGTGTATTTGCCGGCGATGGCAGGGTTGGAGCTGAAGTAGGTGGCGCCGTCGAACATCTCGATGCCCGCCGGGCTGCCGGTGGGGAACGGGGCCGTGGTGTCGGTGGCGGTGCTGAGGGCGGTGACGGTGGTCCAGCTCAACATCCGGACCCGCTCCATCTCACTCTGGATGATCTGGGAGGCGAGGGTGGTGCCGCGGGCGAGGTCGATGGACTTGAAGCCGGTCTGCATGGCGATGATCGAGGTCGCGATGCCAAAGGCCATGACGAAGGAGGACATGGCCACCTCCAGGATGGTGAAGGCCGCATCAGGGCGTCGGTGGGGCCGCGTGGTGGCGGCGGGGGGTGCGAATTGCATGCCGGCACCTTACCGCATCGCCACGGCCGGCGTAACAGGCGATGGACTCCGGATAATGGCCCTGCGCGTTAGGGCCGAATGCACTGTCTCCCGGAGCCCTCCTTGAAACCCGATCCAACTATCGGCCGAGCTGGTCGCGGCTGGTCGTGTAGAGCACCGCTGCCTGCGAACGCCGGCTGATCTTCAGTTTCTCGAAAATGCTGCTGAGGTAATTTTTCACCGTCTTGTCGCTGAGTTCCATTTGCCCGGCGATTTCCTTGTTGGTTTTTCCCTCCGCCACGAAGGCCAGCACGCGCCGCTCCTGGGCCGAGAGAGTGGCGAGTTTGTCCTGCCCGGTGGGCGGATTGCTGCCGTTGCGCACCAGATTGAGGACGTGGGTGGTGACAGTGGGATCGAGGATGAATTTTCCCGCGGCGACATCCACGATGGCCTGGCAAAGTCCCCGGGCGTTTATCTCCTTCAACAGATAGCCGTGCGCCCCGCTGCTCATGGCATCGTAGACCAGCGAGTCATCGATCACTGAGGTGAGGACAAGCACCTTGGTGTCGGGCTCGTTGGCGAGGACTTTTCGACATGCCTCCAAGCCGGAGCCATCGGGCAAGCGGATGTCCATCAGCACCACGTCGGGGTTGAGCCGGTGGGCTTCCGTAATCGCGGCGCTGGCGGTGCCGGCCTCACCGACTATGCGGAGCAACGCGCCGGCGGTGGGAGCGTGGGCATCCAGCAGGGTCTTCAGGCCGGTGCGGACCAATTCGCTGTCATCGACAATCAGTATGCTGATGGATTTCTGCGTGGTGGCGGGCATGGGGAAAGTGGTTGGGGTTAAACCGAGTGCAGCGGAGCGTATTCTACCAGCCGGAAAAGACATTTTGCCAGCGGGCGCGCTCTTCAGCGGTGGCGAGATCGCGCCAGCGGGTGATGCCGAAGGGGGTGTTTTCACCCGGATTCACCAAGGATTCATCATAATGGAAACTGGCGTTGCCGGTGAAGGTGACATCCCGGGCGACCACGGCACCCATGATGTCGCCATTGCCGTTGATCATCACGTCGGCATTGGGCGCG
>CXWL01029308.1_pt1 | contig 20054 bp, 23 predicted proteins | sample 590931 | NCBI WGS metagenome assembly CXWL01 (sample SAMEA3498368, study PRJEB10139) | groundwater metagenome | biome: water well; material: biofilm material | place: Germany | collected 2015-04-27 | reverse complement strand
TTTTAGATCGAAATAGTGCAAAATTTCATGCCCCAACTATCTACACGATTTAATGGCGCGGGGGATATAGTCAGGGAATGAGATTTTGCACTATTTCGCTCTAAAACTACAGGCAGAGGGAAATCATAAGAACAACTTATGAATCTCAAAAAGCAAGTTATTCTATGAAATATCTCATAATTTTCTTGGTTTTAATTGGATTTACAGGAACCGTGTTTGCAGTACCTGAACCACTTCCTGAAGATGATTTTAGATATTCAGATCATGTGGTTACTGGAAAAATAATTTCATCGGAAATAATCTTAGACCCTAGAGAAGACAATTCAGCTGCAACATTTTATGATACTATAATTTACAAAGTCAAAGTTGAAAAATGGCACAAAAATCCTCTAGCAGATGACATCATTACAGTTTATGGAACACACTTTCCAAATGATGTAATTCCAGAACCTAATTGGGGAGTATTGGAATTTGAGATTGGCGATACAGTATACTTGTACATTGACAAAACAGATGAGGGTCTAAAGTTTAGAGAATATGGTTCTAAACTACTGTATTCTAAAGATTCAGGCAAAACAGAAATCACTTTATCTCCACTAAAGCAGATGCAACTTGGAATCAAATTAGCACATATCATTTGTGATAAAGACAAATTTGCTGTATGGAATATTCATCTAAAACCTGCATGTGTATATCCTGACACTGAATCTGAACTACTCACACGTGGTTGGGCAAAACTTCGATTGATGTTGCCTGCAGGACCTGATCCAATTAAAGAACTTGAGATAACGGGGCAAAATGAATTTTCATACCGAGTTATGGGTAATCTTGTTTATGGGGATGAAAAATATCCTTTAAGCGAGGATAGGAAAAGAGAGATTGCTTGGGAATATTCCCAACAGTATCATCCTGAAGAAAACTATCTAGAATATGCAATAATCTCTCATGAAAAACATCATAATGTTGGAGACAAAATTCAATTTGATTTACTAGAGTGGGGCAATTATCAAAACTGTTGGAATCTTAAATTACAAATTCTGGATATCTATGATCATTCTATCTATGAAGATAACTCTGTAAAGTATTGTTTGGAACCTGATGGTGTATTTGGTACATTTCATTCGTATTCTATGGGAAATGAATTTGATGAATTTGTATGTAAAAATCCCGGATATTATAGAATAGAGGTATCAAATGGAATTATACATCCTTCAAAAATTTTAGAGAATTTTGTCTGTATGGAACCAGAAAATGAAAACTAGGCAATTGATAATAATTGGAATTATTTTCATTTCTGGTTTAATCTATGCTAATTCTGCACATGCACTTCCCTTCATTAGCCCCGAATATTCATATGAAAATGCAAAGCATGTAGTTATCGGTAAGGTTCTTTCTGTAGAAATTTTATCAGAGCCTTATGTTCAAAAAAGTGATAACATATACAGCGAAAGATTTGGTTTTGCACTATACGAAATACAAGTAGAAGATTATCTGAAAAACCCATTAAACAATTCCACAATGAATCTTCTTGGAAAATACACAAATCAACGACAAACAATGTCCTACGAAACTTATCCTTATGAAATAAATCAGAGAGTGCTGTTATACATTCAAGAAATTCACAATATACCTGGCTATGAATTGATTATAAGCGCAGCAAATTCTAGAGTAATTCCCGAAGAATTTTCATCCGAAGACGTGATGTCCAGATTTGAATACAATACGTCTCCGCTAAAACAAATCAAAAATGGTGTTGCGTTAATTGACATTCAATGCTCGGAGGGAAAATATGCTGTTTACAAATACAATAGAATGAGAGTTGCATGTGTTTCAGAAGAGACTCAAAATGAATTATGGAGTAGAGGTTGGGCAACAATGAGATTGTCCATGCCAGGTGATAACATATCACATGCATTATGTAACAACTATGAAGGAAAATGGCATCAGGAATATGATGGATGTAGAGACATTTCTGATTTGCAGTGCTCTTTGATTGGAGGCAAATTTGTAGATAAACTAAAAATTTGTGAAGATGGAATCTGTCCTGACCGAGGCTATGAGATTTGCGTAACAGAAAATGAAAAACCTGAACCTGCACATACCTCTGAAGACGAAATGAAACTGATATACGCAAAACAAAAGTTGCAAGAAATCTACACACTAAATTCGTCATTTGGGCCTTTTACGATAAAAGATGCAATTGTAGGCTATGGAACAGCTGGCGATTCACTAGTTGTAGATGTACTTACTGAATACTATGAATCGGATTTGGATCTAATTAAGCAAAAAATACAAGACATTGTTGGTTCGGAAATAACTATCATATTTTCTCCCTCAGAGGCAATAGTGCCAACAAACATAGAATCAGTATTTCCGTACGTATGGAATAGTTTTCTGCATCGAAACGGAATTGAATTTGCCCCTAAAGAACAAACTTATTCCAATCATGATGATGGATTTTATGATGTTGATAAAGTATGTTCTCCATTAATTGCATCCAACGGAACTGAATTTTATATCTCATCTACGTTTATCTACGAACCATTTAAGATAACTGGAACTTTTATCGATAAAACAAAACCAGATGATTGTCACAAAGTTTGGAAAACTGACACAATTATGGTAGAGCCAGACAGAACACTTGGACTATGGCTAGAAAATTATCATAGGAGTAATTAGAAAATGAAAACTAGACTTTTGATAATTATTGGAATTGCTTTAACTTTTACATACTTACCATCATCTCAATCTTTCAGTGAAACACAGCATACTACAGAAATTACAAAATTTCTTTGTGGTGGATTAGCATTAGACGGAATGCCCAATTCATTAGAAGAACAAGAATGGGTAAAAACAACGCTAGAGAAATGTGTTGAAAGAGGACTAATTACACAAGAAAATATTGAAATGATAAGAAATAGTGGGGGACACCTTACTAGAGAAATTTATGCTCTATTTCGTGTTACAAATGGTGACATTGATAAAATAGCTCAACTTGTTAATCACCCCAATTATCCAATCAATGTTTTTGGGTCTCCATACGAGCAAGTATCTATTGGAATTGAGCCTGAAAATGTATTGTGCAGAGATGGTTTAGAATTACATTTGAAATCATATGGCAATCCCATCTGCATCAAAGAATCAACCTTTGAGGAATTGGTGAAACGTGGATATTCATTTTCAGAGAAAGATGCAACTGTAGATGTTGAAAATCTTTGGAAATCTACAGAGGATTGGAATTCTATGAGACTAGTACGCAATGACGATGGTCTTTACTGCAACTCTGCAAATGAAGAATTATCTGATCAATGCTATTCTCTTGATGAAATAGTGTTTGGCGATGGTAACAAAATGAAAAAAACAGGTTGGAAATTACATCCTGGTGGGGCTGGATGGACACTTCCAGAAAACTCTACACTTTCACCCATTTACAAAAATGTTGACTTTGGAGTGCCTCCACTTGATTTTACTGCAATGCTTGATGATAAAATATTTGTAAACAAGTGTGACTCAAATGGTGGCATCTGGAATTACACATTCCATGACTGTGAGGGATTGTGGCAAGTTTGTAGAGATGTGGGCGGAATAATGATTCAAGAAGATATTACGCCACCATGTACAGATACAGGAGTAATCAACGATGATCCACTCACGATTAAAGTGTGTAATGATGCTGGAACTATTAGAGTGAGCTGTGTGTTTGAATATGAAAACTAGAACCTTAATCATTATTGGAATAATCATGATGTCCACAATCCCATTTGTAACATTTGCAATACTTGACAGATACTCTAACTATGTAGAGCAGATAAATTACATTACAGAAAACAAATCAAACGAGCCAAAGCCAGGAGAAAGATCATACATCGAGCCAGAGTTAAAGGCAAAGCTTGAGGTAGTAGAGCTTGATCTTAGAGAAAAAGTCAGACAACTGCACCAAGGCCTGCCGCCAAGCTCATATGCGGTGAATCTTGATCACCAGACAAAAGAGATTGTCGTACTTGTTGAAAACAAGGATCTCATCCCAAAAATTGAGGAAATGATAACACAATATCCAGATGATATTTCAATTCTTATTATTAATGGAAAAATCACTCTTGATGAATTTTTACAAGACAAAGTAGAACCAAATGCAATCATCATTTATGATGTAACTGAGAATAGTGGTACAAGACTTTCAATTGCTCCACATGATATTGTGATGGATTTGAAAGATGGCGATACTGTAACGTTTGTAAATGATGGATTGACTACTGTCAACATTTTTGATAATTCAAAAGGACTTTGGCGTTTTGATAATGTCAAACCTTCCTCTCAAAGAACGTTAGTCATCAACAGTACTGGATTTTATGAATTTCTAATCCAGAATTCTCTACACGGACAGCAAGGAAGAATAGTTGCATTATCTGATGATACCAATTCTCTACCAGTCGAAACCAGAGCCAAAATGGCACAAACCATTGTTGGTAGTGACTTTGGAAAAGAAGTTGGACTGATTTTTGTTGGAAGTGGTCGTGCAGAACCAGGAATCACAATTGGAATTGATGAAAAATTTCAGGACAAGCATGATGATGCAGAGAAATTTTATTATGAAAAGTATCGCAAGATGATTCCATTTGAGGTACCAATTACAATAGAGTTTAGCACACCTATAGTACCGACTGGATAATAATGAAAACTAGACTTTCTCTTCAAATAAGTAGTGCGGAAAAAACAACATAGAATTCAAGTAAAATGAATAATTCCATGTTACAATGGGCAATCTTGAGATAACTCCAAGATTAGTAGGATCGTTAGGTGAGCTATACTACAAAGAATACTGTGAGCAGTTTGGAGGGTGGGCATATGTATCCCTTGAGCAAATTCACAAAAATGGATTCAAAGATAAATCACTTGAATTCAAACTAGGTTTTCAGCGTTTTTTAATTAAAATTCCTGATGAAATTAAAAATGAAATTCTTGAAATAACACAACCGCGATACATACAGGAGAATAATCCATCATATGTTTTTGATTTTCTTGCTTGTAAATTATACAATGGTGAGGAAAATCTTTCTAAAATAAATGACAAGAAATCAGATGATTTTTACTGGATTGAAGTTAAGACATTTGGAGGTAAAGTTAGCAAAAATCAGTTAGATACTGCCAATAAGGTACGAATTCCTGTGGCTTTTTGTGTGGTGTATGGAGTTAAAGATGCACCATACAATGTAGATGTAGAATTCTATTATCGTAATTTGCCATTACATTTGCTTTGATCAATAACAAACAATTGATGTTCTAGTTTTTTATTACGTATGATTCTACTACAGCAGTTATTTTTTCTGTTAATGTTTTAAGATCCCTTTTCATGTTTTCAGTAGGGTTTCCAGTAAGCGCCTTTTCTTCGCGTAGCCAGCCTTTTACAGTAAGTCTTACATCACTTACCACCCCCAATTCCTCAAAAGAGTTGGGTTCTGCATTTTGAAAATTATTCTTTGTGATAGATTTTGTTCGGTATGACTCTCCTTCAATGTCAATATCCATTGCAAGATAAGACTTTGATTTGAGAAAAATTACAATGATTCCTGCAATGATTGCAATTACACCAAGCAATTGACTTGGTATCGGTGTGTAGATATTTGGATATGATAGTAAAATAATTCCTGCTGTAATTACTGCCAGACCTACAATTAATGAGATTAGATTTAGCGAGAAAATTTCCCTAGAGATTGCAATTCTTCCATGAAAATCTGCCGTGTTGTGTAGAGCATTTTCCTTGAGGAGTGGTTTGAATGAGGCTGTGTGTGAAATATAATAACCGCGAGAAGATATTTCGTCTTCGCATATGTCATAGATTTGTCGGTATAATTTTTTGGGATTGTTTACTTTGAGGTCTAGTTTCAGATAGGCCAATGGTAAATAGATTCAGATGTGATGAACTTAAGAGTATTCCCACACACATAATTTTCTAAAATGATTCATTAGAAAATCATGTGAATTTTTTACATTCGCAACAAGTACATCCATTTGCGCCATGTTGCCATTCGTAATGATCGCAATCAGTTCTGTTACATTTTCTTGCCATAGTACCTTTGGGTACGGTATAGTACCTAATAAAATTATCTAAGAAAAACTTAAATCATTTAAAGTTCTTTATTGTCTAGAGAATAACATGCCATATCGTCAAAAAAGAAATGATACAAAAATAGAGAACATCAAGGATTTACCTAGTGAAGTTACAGACAAGTATCGAAGTGATGCTACACTAGGACATGTTTTAGACAAGGAACGTGTAGTTTCTAAAAATCAACTAAAGAAAAAATATAGTGATTAAAGACATTACAAAAATTCTAGATGTTTAAAGAAATTTAGAAGGTTTTTAGTAATGTAATATTTCTTAATATGAATATCATATGGAATATCATGAAACTGTATATCTAGATACTATTGATGGATTTGAATTTGAGAATCTATGTACAAAAATATTTGAGAGATTAAAGTGGGGAGAGGTAGAACATATAGGATTTGTAAAGGATGGTGGACGTGATATAATAATTCACCAACCGCATGGTAGTATCATAATTGAATGTAAACACCAACCAAATACTTCAATTGGCAGACCAATTGTACAAAAACTTCATTCAGCTGTTATTTCTTCTGGTGCGGTAAAGGGCATAGTGATAACAACTGGAAAATTTTCAAATGATGCAATAGAACACGCCAAAGAAATATCTCGTAAAACTCCAATAGAACTAATGGACATACATGGAATAACAGATCTTGCTGAAAGAGCCAAGATCAAGATTTTATTTAGTACAGGTCATTCAGCAATACTTAGTTTTCCTGCATCTGACGTACCAGGATTAGGCCAAAAATTAAATACCATATTTGAACGGTTTCAGAGTTCGCCAAAGAAAGCGTCTGAAATTATACAGATCATTCCAAAGAAGCTCAAACTTGAAGCAAAGTATCTTGTAAAATATGATATTGACCATGATTTTTCTACAAGTGCCGGATTAATACGTTCACTTCACAAACATAATTTAGTTTTAATTGTTGATGCTGAAAATGGTTCTCTTATGGATTCAAATTCTGTTTCTTTTCTAGCTCACAGTACGCTAATAGAACCAACTCACATTCCACCATTGGCTTGTCCTACTACACGTACTGATTTTACATTGGATAAAACTACTCTTACCAAAATGGTGAAGAATCATCTAATCAAAGTACATACTGAATCAGTTTCATATAGAGGGCGTAATAATGTCGGTTACACAAAAATTTGTCAACCAGGTGAACGAAGTATCACAATAAAAGACACCAAACAAGTATTGTTACCACAGTATGATTTACTCCTGAAAGCACTGAATAATCAGTATAATTGTTCATTAATACAAAATAATAATCAAGTTAATCTTACTTCACAAAATCTATACAATTGTAGAATTTGTAAAAAAGAAATAGATAAAAAAATGCTACTATGTAATGCATGTGGTAACATTACTCATGGACCAAAATTCTTCGGATCCCATGGTTTTACTTGTAAAAATTGTAAGAAGACAATATGCAAAAATTGTGCCTATTGGACAAGACGTTTATTATTATTTAAGAAAATGTGGTGTGAATCATGCTCAAATAAAATACTAAATTCAAAAAAATTAGTAAAATGATTATGTGTATTTAGTAAGAACATGATTATCTTGATATTATCATAGGATTCTACAATAAAGTAAACGTTATTCATAACAATCCCAAGTAAACTACATGGTAAAAAAACAACATGGCGTAATTGCAATCTTAGATGCACTTGGAATCAAAGGAATTTGGCAGAAACAAGATCCACAAAAAACAGTTGAAACATGGGATGATTTGATGAAAATATATCAAACAGTCCATGAAAAAAGAACTAAAGAAACAGACGGATACAAATCGACATTCCATGCTTTTTCAGATACAATAATTATTACAGCAATTGGATATGATATTACTGAAACACTAGTCAAATTTGGAGTGGATTTAGGAATATTATTTACCCATTCAGCCTTGAAGGGATTCTTTTTACGAGGATGTGTTTCGGTAGGAGATTTTTATCTAGGTGAAAAAATAATCATTGGGCCATCAATTGATGAAGCAGCACAATATCACACCTTACCTCAATGGATGGGAATATCTGCAGCACCAAGTGCACATAGTATTTTACGTAAAGAAAAATCAGAACATCTTTTAGAGTTTGGTTATGGTCACACGTATTTGCCTTACAAGATACCAACAAAATTAGGAATTGAAGACGGTTTTGCCATTAATTTACCTCTAGCATACTCATCAACACGTGACACATTTAGAAATGATTTGCAATTAGAAGCACCTGATACCTTGGAAGAACTCTTAGGTAAAGAATTGGATAAAATATCAGATATTGAAGCATCATTTAAGATTAGAAATACTCTAAATTTCATAAAGCATGCAAATTCAATAAATAAAAAATATTCTCGTGATCATGGGAATTAAAAATGGTTCAAGTAAATCCTCAGCTTCTCATACCACTACACATGATAATAGTAATGTTATTTATCGTAGTTTTTGCATTATTGAAAAAATATGAAATCGAAAATAGAAACTGGTTTATGCTTGGAATGTTTTTTGGTTCAATCATTTATGCCATGTTGGTGTTTAGTTCTACCATTAAAGAATCAGCATCATTATGGGAATATTTATTAAAATTCTTAGCAGCTGGGTTTGCTGGAACATACTATATTGTAATCTTGTTGTTTTCTGCAATAATATCATTAATGATTCTAGTAAAAGAGGATTCTAGATTAGCTAGATATATTTCCAAACGTAAAGAAAAGAGAATATTGTATATCATAGTAGGAATGGCACTTGTTTTTTCAATATGTGATGTCTATATTTCACTTCGATGTGTGGAAACAATTCCATTTTTTGAAAACTTTGTTAAAGCAAATCCTCTATGTATAAATAATAATTGATTCAAAAATTAATCTTTTTTTCTTGTTTTATACACGCCATAACTAATTCCAGCTACAACTGCTATAACGATTCCACCAACTACATATTTTGTAGCATCATATAACAAATGCCCTAATGGATCCTTATTAGGATCCTTTACATCCCAATGCATGCGATAAAATCCTTCATCATAAACCTTGAGATGAATTCCAGTGTTATCCTCAAGTGCATAGCCATAATCTTCATCTTGGCCGTCATCATCTGCTGGTCTTGTTTCAAAGTAGTCAGGAATTTGAGGAAGTCTATTTTGTGGGATTTGAAAATCTAAATGTTTTTTATTTTCTAGGACTAGTGAAATCAATTCATTCCAACTAATTCTTCCGCAATTAACATAACAACGCTTGCCATCATACTCTACAGTAATTCCAGTTCGAAGCATTTTACAATACACCAAGTAATCCAACCAAAAGCAATGCCAATCCAGCAATCAATATTAACATCGGCTCTCTTTTTGCAACATCAACTAATACTGCCAATGCATTTAGTGCATTTACAAGATCTGCTTGTTTTGTGTTTTGAAGTTTTTCCAACAATAGTCAATTGTGGGTGGGGTTTATAAACATAACGTGCATTTTAACGTGTATCACTACGTGTAATTTAAAAGGGAGTTGATCGCAGTAACAGTATGCCGGATTCAGAACCTGATGAATACATCAACATGAGAGTGCCAAGAGCAGAATATGAAAAACTCAAGCAGTTACGAGAAAAAATGAAAAAAAATCCAAGTTACTCATGGGCAGGCAGTCTTGCATTAGGGGCATTCATTGGTCTGGTTGCAGGATTAGTAATAGATGAATATCTAAATAAAGACAAAAAATAAAAAACTAGTTTAATTTTTCAGAGTTTTGAATTTTATCTAAAACCTTGTCATAAATTTTTATTTTATCTTTAGATGATACATTTCTTTTCATATACCATAATGTAGATTTGTTGATTCCCAATTTCTTTCTCTCCTCAGATGTCATTGAGAGAATCTTTTCTCTTAACAGTAAATTATCATCTCTGTTAATCTCTAATTTTGGTACAACAAACTCTATTGTCTTTTTCTTGTTGGACACATACTGAGCCAACTGGGAAATATTGTCATATAAAATATTCTGGTATGCAAAATGCTTTTTTCCATATGATACTTTGGAATTAAAATTTGATTTTATCTTTTCAACTAGCAGTTTAGCTATTTCTTGCTTTAGTCTTATATGATAATTTTCAGTCAGGATAAAATCAGATTTTTTTAGTTTGTTTTCTTCCAGTAATTGTATCACAGACAAATCAATTAACCATCTAAACAATTCTTCAAGGTCATACACTAGAGGGGTTCTACTTGATAAAGTCTCATGTAAAAATCCAATCTGAGAATCCAATCCTACTGAATTTAGAAACTTTTTGATTTCAGATGATAAAATAGAATAGCCATAGTTTAACAAAGCGTTGATTTCATCTGATGCATGATCAGCTCTTTTATGATCAAGGTTTGCTCTGGTCTCAAATGAAAATCGCGGTGCTACTTTAGCAAAGACTTCTCTGATATACTCAAAGTAAATTTTAGCAATTCTTGCCTCATGACCCATAATTTCTGGGATTTCGTGCGTATTTTGCCTGTGTTTTTTTGCAAATAGAGAAAATTCAGCCTCAAATCTTTCTTCAATCTTTTTAGAATCTAGTGGATAGAATTTTGCCAGTTGATTCAATAAATTCAAGGATGAATTCACCTTAGACTTTACAAGTTCTGTTGCAATTGTATAACGAATGTTTGCATCCAAATGTTTCTTGTATTGTTCTAGTCGCAGTTTACCAGATATGGTTTGATCAGGTAATGTTGTAGCAAGTAAATTTCCATCCCAATTAAGCAAAGTAAGATGAATGTTGTGTTTCATCAACCATCTCATAGATTCAAATGTAATGTTTCCAGTGTGACCGTCAATTATGATACTGTCATGTTCTATCTTGTGAGGATTAAACTCTAGTCTTTGCTTTGATATTTTGTTTGTGACAATTAATTTTCTCTTATCTACATTAATTGATGTGCCAAATCCTGAGACTAGTAACGGATTCATCTCATTAACTCCCTCCTTCTTGCATTTACCATTTTCTCCTCTTTGATTCCTTTGTATTCCTCTAGTGCTTTTACCAAACTAGCATAATCAATATCAAATGCTATGACAATTTTCTTGTCACTTTGGCTTTTGATCTTCTGATTAATCTTGATTGGATTATCTGCAATGTTTTCTTTGATTCTATCAAAGACTAGTTTTTCTAATTCAAAGACATCTCGTTTTGATAATGGATTGTATGATTTACCAATGTCTTTGTCCAAAAACAAATGCGATAAAATTCCAAATGGTGGGCCATATCCAGTAGCTTCAGACATGTGATTGTCTGAAAAATCAATGTAATACTTTGTGTTTGCTGCACGTAATTTATCCAACACATCACCAAGATACCAGATTTCTTTTGCCGTAACTGAAGAAGATATTGAATAAAATACCTTTTTGCCGCGCTGTTTTCGGTAAATTTTGTTATTCTTTAAAAGACGTGTTAGCACCATTAGTAATCCAGGATCTGAAAGCCCAGAGTGATTCTTTAGATTGGTAAATGTCATCTCCCCCATGCTCAATATATTGAGGATTTTACGCTCGTTTTTGCTTGCATCTGTCTTTTGTTTTGAGTATTTTTCCTGTTTCACTAGTATAATATAGCAAAAAGACCCTAAAGTACTTTACTTTACTGAATTGAGTTAAGCAACTATTGTATCTTAGAAGATAGATGCAAAAGGCATTCAAAAAATCATGGGATGAACTAACACCAAAACAAAAGAGCTTGAGAGTAAAGTCTCTTTCTGTTTTGACACAAGCAAGAAGAACAAAGAAACTTCCACGTATTATTGCAAGAGAACATCACATTTCATTAAACACAGTAATTCATCATACCAATGGTTTCAAAAAAGTAAACAATAGATTGGTTGTAAAAAAATACGACCATACATCACGCTCCATGATAATTAGCGAGAATGGAAAGATGCAATCAATTACTATATCTGACTCCAGACATGCCAAAACCATAGGACGATATCACAATGCAGTAAAATTTTATCTTGATACTGGCGATAAATCAAAACTAAAGAAATTCTCTAAAAGAAAAATCAAAGATTCGGATGGTAATCTTCACTCTTTTGAGACAGACCCAAAAATAGTACAAGAGATTAATGAGAAGATAGAAGAGATTGAATTTTTTCCGGTGTATGATTCATGATGATTACAGACTATGATCCACTAATTGTATTCAATGAGAAAATTTCTACTGTAAATGACAAAATACAATATGAAACAAATCAAGCTAGAATATTTCTAAACGGACTATTCAATCAGACACAAAAAGAGTCTGAAATTAGAGAGAAACATTGTGAAATATGTCTTGCAAGACACGTATCATTTGAGGGACATCATGTATCTGGATGTAAGCACAACTATAGACAAATTACAGTGTGTATTCCATGTCACAATATTCTAACAAAAAGACAAAAGCTTTGGGACTCTAGATGGTGGAATTATACAGATTCTGAGACTCTAAAGATGTCATTTTTGTATCGTGGCGTTTATGATGTTTTACAATTAATGGCAGAAAAGAGACAGAGTTCTCTTTATTCAGACATTGCAGATTCTATCATTCCAGTAATATCATTTTTGCAAAACGGGGAACAAAATTGAGCCTAAATTCAGTGTTTTTGCGCTGTTTTGTAGACACTCATGGCAAACCATATGATGGAACCAACAGAATAGAGCCTCAACCAACTGATCCAATTCATCTTGTGTTAGATTATGACAAGAAACAAGATTATGGTACGTGCATCATTTGGATAAATAAGAAAATCTCCAAAGTTGTCTTGTTTTGTACTGATAACACAAAACAGTCTTGTATTAAGAAATTAAGAGATTCAAAATTTACCGTTCTATCTAGAAAAGAGTTTGTCGAAAAAGTATTTTTTCCATATGTTTATAGAGCAAGGGCAAAATGTATCGGCTTTGAATTACCATATATTTTATCAAGATTGGCAATTGATGATACTGAATCAAGAAGACATCCAAACGGATTCTCACTTACTCTATCAGAGAGGGTAAAATTCCCACATGTTGTAATCAAAAGCATTGATTCAAAATCACAGTTCATAGAGTTTAACAAGACATTTAGAAAGAAAAAACAATCAATCATTCCATATTATAGAGGGTGTTTTGTTGACTGTAAAACACTAGAATTTGTATTAACAAACAACTCACATAATTTGGAATCTGCACTAGATAATTTTGATTGTCCAATCAAGTTAAACAAAGAAAAATTAGTATCAGAAAAATCTATTCAATCAAGCATCAACAATGTCTTGGCAGTATATTCTCTGTATAACCAATTAATGAAAAGATATGAAATGTTTTGTATCAAGAAATTGGAAAACAAGTTATTTTCTCCTGCATCAATTGGAATTGCAGATATTGAAAAGATTGGAATAAAGCCATTTCTAAAACAAAATCCAGATTTTTCCAAGAAAATACTAGGAATTGTCATGTCAACATATTTTGGTGCACGTGTAGAAGCTAGAATGATAAACAAACCAACTCTAGTTACAATACTAGATTTTGCAAGCATGTATCCTACTTTGTTTGCATTGTTTGGGATGTATTCTTTGTTGATTGCAAAAGAAATTTCATACTATACCACTACAGGATCAACTCAGGAATTTTTAGATAAAATCACTATTTTTGAGATAAACAAGCCTGAAATCTGGCCTAAAATGCTCACAATATGTAAAATTGTGCCTGATGAAGACATTCTACCAGTACGTTCGGATTATTCTAAAGAAATTCTAAACGTTGGATTGAACTATCTAAAATCAAAAGATGGAACAGCACTATGGTACACCTTACCTGATTTAGTACAATCAAAATTACTAGATGGAAAGAATCCAAAAATTATTGAAGCAATTACATTTTTTCCGCAAGATGTACAATCAGGACTACGAGAAATAGAAATTCTACCAGATATAACTTTGAAAAAAGGTGAGGATTTATTCAAGAAACTAATTGAAACAAGATTTGCAATAAAGAAACAAAAGCAAACCAAAGAACTAGATCAGTTACAAAAAATTCTCAAGATAATTGCCAACTCTACATGCTATGGTAAATTCATCCAATTGGACACTAGAAACACCATACTAGAAAAGAAAGTTACCGTTTATGGTTTAGATACATTTGATACTGAAACATTCAAGCTTGAAAATCCTTCCAAGTTTTTTCATCCAATAATATCTGTATTTTTGACTGCAGGTTCTAGGTTGATTCTAGCTGCCGCAGAGTATCTTTTGGAGCAAAATAAAGGATACATGATGTATTGTGATACTGATAGTGTTTTTGTGTCACCTGATCATGCTAAATTGATTCAGGACTTTTTCAGACCACTAAATCCATACTCACAAGAAATGGAAATGTTCAAGATTCAGGAAGAAGACGGTAAAAAACTAGAGAATGTATGGTGTCTTGCCATATCATCAAAGAGATATGCAGTGTATGAATATCAAAATGATACAATTACAATTCTAAAATATTCTAATCATGCTTTGGGTCATTATTTTACAATTGATCCCAAAGAATTTTGGCATGACATGATACTTTTGTGGTATCATCCAGAAAAAGAAGATGAGATTACATCAAAGTATGATACGATTTTTGCAATGTCTGAATTAGTCATAACACAGTATTCATTTTTGAAAAGCTTTGATGGAGTAAATCAAGGAAAACCATACTCACAGAGAATAAAACCGTATGATACTATATTGGTTGGAACTGCTTGCAGAAAAAATTCTACAGGTATGCCAATCGTTCCTTTTGTGCCTAAAATTGATCAATATGACGAGATTCCGTTCATGCCGTTTGTGGATAAATCAGGTAGATCATATCCAAATCAGGATTCACTTGATACTATAGAATACTGGAAGAAAATGTCTCTAGTATTTTCTGAGTATAGAAGTCATAGGGAAACAAAATTAGATAATTCAGATGGAATAGTGCAAAGAAAGCATCTTGTGTTTGGTAAAGAATCTGTAAAATATGTTGGAAAAGAGATTCATGATTTGGAAAGTGTTACTGTGTTTGGTGCATCAAAAAATGATTTTATTACATATGAGGATCAAGAAATGATACTTAGAATAAAAATTAAAAAGATCAGTTTAGCAAAAGCATTAGAAATTGGTATGTCAAAAAGTGAATTTTATTATCTAAAGAAAAAGGCAACTAAAAATAAATTGTTGAATCTTAAGAATGTGACTTTATTAAAACTTGAAAGTTTTATACTTAATCGTTAACGATGATGATATTAAGTATGTTTGAGAATTATCTTATGAATGACAATAATAGGTCTTTTTCCTAGACAAGATAAGGTTTACCAAGAATTTCAGATAAAACAGATAAAAATAGCAAGAAACAGAATTTCTCATTTTCCAATACTGGATAAAATATTTGAAAATTTTATTGGGTATGAAAATTTACTTTGGAAAGAAAGTCGTAATAAGATTTTTTTAGAATGCACAGTCAGATTGCAAACATATTCTTGGAATGATCAACATGTGCAATGCATTGAGAATTATGGGGAATACCCACATTCAATTCAGAATCTTGAAGAGACACTTTCACTGCTTGGAGTTTCAAATTGGAATTCAAGTCAAATAAATGAGTTAAAAAATAGACTTACAAGTTACGATTATTTTACAAGTGCTTCTGCTGTTTCGGAAATTCTAATGGTACATAGTCTTGGAAAAATTAATGGGTTTGAAAATATAGAATTTAACCCTGCTATCAACAATGGGAGAAAAAGTGATCTTGTAGTAAATATAGAACAGAGAAAAATTTTTTTAGAATTAACTGCGCCAACCACAAAAGAATCTGAAAAAAAGATTCAAAGAATTTTTGATGATCTTGCAGAATATTTAGGAAACAGAAATTGGGATCAGATTTTCAATTTTATTATATGGGTTAACACTGCATCATTTCCTTGTGATGAAGTTGGAAACATCAATGAAGAACAATCAAAGAAAATGTTGCGAGTGTGGGCTGAAAGACTCAAGTTAGACAAATTGGCAGGTTGTGAAGCATTAATCAACTGTGATTATGATTATTCTTGGATACGAGATAAAGTGTACTTTAGTGAATTAATGAATGATGGTTGGCATCTTCCAGATGATCTAAATGTAGCACTTCAGAATCAACCAAAATTAAAGGAATGGGCTAATACAGTGAGAATAAAAGACATCAGTTCTTGTCCTTTTGAATCAATAGGATGTGGCACTGATGGAAATGGCGTTCATATTGAAATTCAAGGAAACATGAGCTATCCTAGTTTTGTAGGATTATTAGAAGAGAAATCTTTTCTTAATAAAATAGCAAATGCAATTAGAGAAAAAATTAAACACAAACAATTTGAAGTTAATAATCCAGCCATAATTGTACTCAAAGCAAGTTTTTGGGCAAATGATTTTGAAACAGACAGAGTAGATTTTAACAAAATAAAAATCATAATTGAAAATGAGTTAGTGAAAACTACATTTGTTTCAGGAGTTCTGATTTATAGTTCAGATTATAGAAATGGTAGATTTATTGAAAATAAAAATGCAACAAACAACATAAAAATAACAACAAACGATTTGGAAAAATTGGGTATTAGTTTTTAAGTTAATATCAAAAACAAAAGATCTTATAGTAAATATGAGTCAGAGAAATTTCTTCAATAAATAAAATTTCTAAAGTTACCCAAACCATATCTTCTTTTTATATAATAGAAAAATTATTTTTTATGTTTAGATTATTTTCCTGCACTTTTTGCAGCGGCTTCAATCCATTTGTCCATGTTATTACGGCCATCATTATCAACCCAATCATAAGTGGTAAATCTATCGGCGAAATATTTTTTGTCATCATATGAACTTGTAAAAATACCGCCAAATGAATTACTTCCCTTTATGTCAGTCATACTATCAGCGTTTTTAATCTGATGAATGTAAATTCCTAAAATACCATTACCTTTTTTCCAACTTTGTTCGAGTTCATATTTGACAAAATAACTTTCATTAGTTTTTGCACCAATAAGCACAACAGTTACAGACGTTCCTATTAGTTGATTATCAATCCATTTTTTAATTTCGTCAGAACCTTTTTTCTTGACTGCCTCCCAATCCACAGCATCCAAAAAACCTGCATTGTCTCGTGTAACCCCACTATTACGAACTTGGCCGGCTCTCCAAGCATCTCTATCAAAATCAAAACTGAAAAATACTTTCCTTGTCATTTCAAATTCTCATTTCGTGTAATAGCATATAACACTTACATAAATTACAATTAAAGCGAAAATTGAACCATAAAACCATCCCAAAGTAACTGAAAACATGATTCTGGGTCTAGAAACTACCTTGTCTCTGAATCTACGTGCGTCCATACTAAACAAATTTTCATCAGAGTTTAATCTATTAGTAATAACCCAATCATATAATTTTCTATACATTCTCTCTTGCCATAGAAAATATGAGTCTAGAAACCAGAATACTAGTAGTGGAATAAATGCAATAAAAATTTGTAATTTAGAATTATCTAACATAGTTCTTTCCAGAAGAAGAGTTCCAACAACTAGCGTTATTGTCCATCCTTTTATCAGAAAAGAATTAGAACTCATTCGATTTATTATTGATTGGATAGTATCGATTTCCTTCATCATGTAATCCTTTCTGTCTTCTTTCTCCATGTTAATTTTCTAAGCATATCCTATGTATTATACTTAAAATTCCACGATATCACAATAACCTTATCAAAAGTATTATGTATCTACAATCGATCTGATGGAACCTGTATCAATAATTGTACATCTAAGTAAATGGCCTAAGGTTTTCTTTGACTTAGGTATGGATCAAAGTGCTTTATCAATAATTGATTTACAAGTTGCTATTTCTAAAAATGTGAAATTTCAGATTCTAGCTTCATTATATTCAAAATTTGAAAACACCATATATCAAGAATTTCCAATCAAGACAAGAGGAGCATTTCTTGGTTATAATGATCATCGTAGAAGATGTTTTGATCTAGTATCAAATCTACTTGGGAAGACAGTTAAAAATAATTTTCAAAATCTTTCAACTTCCATTGAAGAAAGTGAATCAATTATTGCACGACGAACAACAGCATTAAAAAATTGGGGGATTCTGATAAATTTACTTAAAAAACCACAACCTACTATAGAAGAAAAATTCCTAGGGTTTAGTTTTTTATACATGTCAAAAGTGGAAGGATTTTTTGAAGAAGACATACGAATCTGTTATTCGTGGGCAAGATTAGCAGAAAATACGTTTGTAGACATGAATGAAATGGAGCAAACAAAAATTAGCGAAATTCAAGATTATTTTCGAAAAAATCAAATGGATATGTGCATATTTGAAGGATGGAATACACATCTTAGAAATTCAATTGCACATTTTTCTTTCATATATGATGCTAAAGATAATACAATGAATTTTGAAGATCGGTATTGGGATAGTCATAAAAAACTTCACTTATGGAATGAGAGATTTACATTGAATCAAATAATTGAATTTAATCAAAAATTAGTTAATGTTAATGAAACTGTGACTGTATTATATGCAATGTTATTCATTCGTGATTTTTGTTTTGCATATAAGAAAAATTAGAATTTAAAAGCAATCTGGGAATTACAGGAAAACCAATGTCTGACAATCAACAAAAAATAAATTTAACCTTAATCGAATTATTCATCTTTAATTTTTAATTTAAGATCTCTTTTAAGAAATTCTAATTCTAGTTTTATGTCTATAAATTCATTTAATGTACTAAGTGAATGTATATGCTCATTATGGTTATCATAAAGACGGTTAATTTGAGATTGAAGATTAGATATTTGAAAATTAATAGAATTTAAATCAAATTTTGAAATTTCTTCTTTTAAATTATTAATTCTGGATTCTTGGCTGTAACTCATAAAAACTTGGATAAAAATACCTGCAATGATTAATCCAATACTAATGAAATACAAAGGATTTGAAAACATGTTAGGGGAAGAAGTAGAAATTGCTAGAAGTATACCTCCAACTAAAATTGCAAGAGAACTTACAACCGTACCACGATAAATCACATTAAAGGACACATAACAATTAGGAAAATACAAATAATTAAGACAATCTATTTTATTTTCAATTAAAAATATCGTTAAAAAATATCATAATCAATTCATTCCCAAACATAAATCACATAGATTTATGATGATATCTTAGAATATAGTGCTTTATTGATTCTATTTACTATCTATTTTTTATTAATTATACAAATTACACAGTATGCCAGATGAAAGTTGTCGAAAATGTGGCAATTCATTGTATGATCATCTAAAATGCATGGGTTGTCGCATGATATTTCAGGAAATTTGCATGAAATGTGGACAAAAGACACTTCCAAAGTACCACACATGTGAATTAGTAAATGAAAATTTGATTCTAGTTTAATTGTATTTTATATTTTTTAACTTATATTTTATATTAATATAATTTAGAAATAGAAATATCAGTATTAATTATAAAATATAAGAAATAGAAGTGAATAAAAAAATATGCATTACCAAATAGACATATTAAAACAATTAAAAATCACTCATCTTGTGCCTACAATTAATTAAAACATATTCTATTTGTTATCTATAATATATCAGGAATAGAATATCATATTTCTATTATATTATTTAGGAATAGAATATCATATTTCTATTTATAAAAAATATAAACACGAGTATATTTTTAATATATTTTTTTCAGAGATATTTTCAACATCATACCATCAACTTATTCTTTTGAAAGATAGAACCTGTGCCTAATTTTAGAAGGAATTAGTGCAAAATCTTCCACCCTAACTATCTACACGATTTAATGGCGCGGGGAGAAGGATTTGAACCCACGAGTCATTGCTGACATAGGATTAGTAATCCCACGCCCTACCAAGCTAGGCGATCCCCGCACA
>CXWL01120608.1_pt1 | contig 20055 bp, 19 predicted proteins | sample 590931 | NCBI WGS metagenome assembly CXWL01 (sample SAMEA3498368, study PRJEB10139) | groundwater metagenome | biome: water well; material: biofilm material | place: Germany | collected 2015-04-27 | reverse complement strand
CAATATTGGCGCCCGCCCAGGCGCCATCGACTTGCCAGGCCGTCTATCTCGATTCGGTGCGCAACGTCGACTTGAATAGCCGTACCCTGTCGGAACAAAGCGACGTGTTCAGCAGGCATTGCGAAGCCAACGGCGCCATCAAGTCCAGCAGCAGCTCCATTGATGTGTCGGCAGCGATCAAGAAGATCGATGTCGGCTTTAGCGGGTCACACGAGGAAGCCCAGCAGGCCATGCAACGTTTCTGCCGCACGCACAGCCAGTCGCTGGCACGCAATGAGAGCGCCTATCGCTTCAGCAACTCGGTTGTGGTCGACGCGCTGCGCTCCTACAATCAGTGCATCGTCCTCGAGCGCAACAGCGTCGGCATTACCCATTTCGCCACCGACACCCGCTCGCTGGTGGTCAAGGTGACCCTCAATCCGGCCACCTCGAACGTGACCTTGAACAGTGTCCAGTACGACCCGGCCGTGGCAAGCTGCACCACCGACATCTACGGGCCGGGCAGCCCCAGGACAGTCTCGGCGACAAGCGGCCAGGTCCGGGCGCAGGGACCATTCTCTGTCGCTTGCGAACGCAAGGCGGAAACTACTGCCGGCCGGGACAAGAAATATCAGCGGCTTGAATTACTGCTCGACACAAACCAGGGCGCCTATACGGTGGCCATGCCTGCCGAGGACATGCTGGGCTATGACCTGGCCAGCATCAACAAGCGCACCGCCATTGCGGCGACCCACGAACGTGCCCAGCTCCAAGCGGAAATTGCCACGCTGAAGCCGGAGATCGCCGCGCTCAAAGCGAGGAAATTCGAAACCCATTTCACCGAGCAGGGTGACGGCTCGGCCCTGGCCTGCCCCCAGCACGGAGGGTCGCTCGGCGCTTACGTCAGCGGCGTGTGCGGCAGTGGCGAAATTATCGCTGCCCGGCCAGTGACCTCGCGCGGGGGCGGCACCTGCGGGTACACCGGCTTCGTTTTCGGCTGCGTAAAGCCCTGAACCCGCTCACTGCTGCGCGCTTTACCCAGGCGTAGCTTGCACAGTGCGCACGCGCGGCGGCGGNNNTCGATCTGGTGGCTCAGGTTGCCGCTCATGATGTGAAACAGCTTGCCGCCGCCGATATTGCAGGAACCGAGCAACTGGCGCACATACCAGTGCGGCCGCGTTTCGTTTTCCACTTCGGCCTTGGTAAACACGTGCACGTCCATCGGGAAGTGGCCGCAAAAGATGATCAGATAAGTCCACAGATTGCGAATCACATTGGCCACCGCGTTGGCGCCGCACACGTACAGGAAGAACGGACCGGCCAGCAGCGGGAACAGGATGTAATCCTTGAGGATCTGGCGCGCCATCTTGGCGCGCGTCTTGAGCCACATCGGACGGATGCTGGACCACTTCATGCGGCCCGACAGGATCCGGCCCAGCTCCAGTTCCTGGATCGCGATGCCCCACTCGAAAAAGATCGCCAGCAGCAGCGCATACAGGGGATTGCCCAGGTTGAAAGGCTTCCAGCGCTGATTCGAAAACAGGCGCAGCAAGCCGTAGCCGCCCACGTCGGCATCCTTGCCGAACACATTGGTCCAGGTATGGTGCTTGACGTTATGCGAGTGCTTCCACTGGTCCGACGGACACACATGATCCCACTCCCAGCTGCCCGACTGGATCGCCGGGTCGCGCAGCCAGTCCCACTGGGCGTGCGAAATATTGTGGCCGATTTCCATGTTTTCCAGGATCTTGGCGCAACCGAGCATCAGCGTGCCCAGTGCAATCACCGGCCAGAAAAACTGCCAGCCGGCCAGCGCGTGGCCCCATTGCGGCAGCAGCGCCAGACTGGCGTAGATGACCAGGCGGGCCGCCAGGGCCATGCTGCGCTGAACCTTGATCAGGCGGTAGATGTAGCGCGCATCGCGCTCGCCGCGGCTGTCCATCACTTCATTGCGGATCGCTTCGATCGCGCGGCCGAAGCCGGCGATGTCGTCAGGCGTCAGGTGCTTGGGTATGGCCATGATGAGTTCCTGTTCAATGAGTCTAGATGAATTACAGCGCCAGTTCGACGTCGCCGACGGCGCTGCACACGCACACCTGCACCACGTCGCCCGCTTCGGTAATCAGGCGCCCGGTACGCGCGTCACGCACGCAACCGGCCACCAGGGTCGTATTGCAACCGTGGCAAATGCCCATCCGGCAGCCGTGCGCCGGGTTCAGGCCGGCCTCTTCGGCCACCTGCAGCAGGCAACTGACGCCGTCGGTGCGGGCCTCCACCGAGCTGGCCGCAAACCACACGCGCCCGCCCTTGACGCCGTCGGCGGGGAGCGGCGCCACTTTGGCGTGAAAGCGCTCGGTGTGCAGCTGGCGCGCAAGGCCGGCCTGCTCCCAGTGTGCTTCGACCGCGTCCAGCAGCGCGGCCGGGCCGCAGGCCCACACTTCGCGCTCGCGCCAGTCGGGACAGGCGCGCTCAAGCTGCTCGGCGCTGAAATGCACGCTGGCCGCCTGCGCGCTGGCGCGGGTGTAGTACTTGTGCAGCTGGTAGTGCTTCTGGCTCGCCTGCAGCGCCTTCAGTTCGGCGCCAAAGATCACATCCTGCGCATGGGGCGCATAGTGCATGTGCACCGCATCGGGGATCACATCGTATTCGAGCACATAGCTGCGCAGAATGCTCATCACCGGCGTGATGCCGCTACCACCGGTAATGAACAGCGGATGGACCGGCATCGATTCGGGCAGCACGAACTCGCCCTGCGGTTCGCCCAGCGGCAAATACTGGCCGACCCGGACCTGGCGCGCCAGGTGCTGCGACACGGTGCCACCACTGACCGTCTTGACGGTCACGGTGATGCAGCCGTCATCGCGCGCAGGAGCCGACGAAATCGAATAGGTGCGGGTATGGCGCTTGCCGTCGATCGGCACGCCCAGCCGCACGAACTGGCCGGCGCGGTGGCTGCGCCAGCCGCGCCCGGGGCGCAGCGTCAGGGTGCGGGTGTCGGGCGTCTCNNTGCGAATGGCGCAGCGGATAGGCAAACATGTCGGCCAGGCCAGCTAGTGCGGTGCGGATCGGAGTCATTGTGTGCCCTGCTTTATCTCAACAGCATGTATTGTGTACACGTGTACACTCAAAGTCAAGAATCACACCGCTATTTAGAGGTTTGCCTCTCATTTGAAGGTGTAAAATGTAATAACACCTGTACACAACGTCCACCATGCCCGACCCAGAACAAGAAGCGCTGCCCAGCCGCAGCGAGCGCAAGGCCGTCTCCCATAAGGCGCTGCTGCATGCCGCGCTGACGCTGGTCGGCGAAGGCCGCAGCTTTACCAGCATTTCGCTGCGCGAGATCGCGCGCCAGGCGGGCATGGTGCCGAACGCGTTCTACCGCCACTTCGACAGCACCGACGAACTTGGCCTGGAACTGGTCCAGGAAATGGGCGTGACGCTGCGCCGCCTGCTGCGTGAAGCGCGCCAGGTCGATCCGACCAAGGGCGACATCCTGCGCCGCTCGGTGCATGTGTACCAGCACTATGTGAAGACGAACCGGCTGCTGTTCATGTTCGTGTCGAGCGAACGCTCAGGCGGCAGTAGCGCGCTGCGCGTGGCGATCCGCAACGACGTGGCCCGTTTCACCGTCGAGATGGCGCAAGATTTCCGGGCGCTGGGTCTGTACAAGGAGTTGCCGACCGCGCGCCTGGAAATGGTGTGCGGCCTGATCGTGATGACCATGCTGGCCGCCGCCATTGATATTCTCGACCTGCCGCCCGACCAGCCGCTGCTGGAACACGAGATGACCGAGAACTTCGTGCGCCAGCTGCAGATCATCTTGCTGGGCGCGGGGATCTGGCGGGAAAGGCCGCTGCGTCTGGCACAATAGCCCGCATGACCATTGACGACGATTCGATCCCGTATCACTACTCCCGCAAGTACTTTCTGGACGTCTCCTGCAGCGCGTCGATTCCTGACCTGATCTGGTTCATGGCCGATTACTCGGGATACATCCGCCAGGCAGCCATCGAACGGGCTGCCAGCCTGGGACACGCGCAGTTCATGCCCGCATTCGCCGTGCGGCTCAACGATTGGGTGCCGCAAGTGCGGGACGCCGCGCGCTCGGCTCTGCGCGCCATGCTGCCGAAGGTGGCGCCCGAGGTTGCGCTTTCCATCCTGCCTTCCATTGTCAAGCTGCGACATGCCAGCCGCCACGACCACGGCGCCTGGCTCGACAGCCTGGAGCGCGAGTTGCTCCTGCATCTGACACCCGCCCTGCTGTTCACATCCGTGGCCAGCGCTGAACCGAAAATCGCGCGCGCTTGCTTCGACCTGTTGCACCGGCACGCTGCCGCCGACACTACCGCATTGATTGCGACCGCACTGGCCTCGTCGCGCGACATCGTTATCGGCCGCGAAGCATGCGCGATGGTGCGCCAGTTGCCACTGTCGGCACGCCCGGCGCTCTATCAGGCCGCGCTGCGCTCGCATTTCGGGGCGCTGCGCACCCTCGGCCTGCGAGGGTTGCTGGATGCTCCCGCCAGCGATGCCGCCCGCGCGACGGCGCAAGCCTGCCTGTTCGACCGGCAAGCCTCGGTGCGTGGCGCCGCCATTGCCTATCTCCGCGGCGCCAATGTCGATGCCCACACCCCCTATCTGCAAGCGATCGCTTCACCGTCCGCCACGCCAGCGCTGCTGCGCATCTGCCTGGCCACGCTGGGTGCTTTGCGCCAGGCCAGCGATGTGGCGGTGGTCAGCGGCTTCACCGCGCATGCCGCGGTCAGCGTGCGGGCGGCGGCTTACAGCGCCTGGCTGAAACTGAACCCTGCAGAACGCGACACCATTGCCGCGCAAGCGCTGGCCGACCCGGCCGACCGGATCCGCAAGCTGGCGCTGGAAATGGTAACAAGGCACGGCGCCTTTATCGACTTCGCCAGCGCCTGCCTACACCTGACGCGCGAGCGCGACTGGCCGCTGTTGATGCGCTTTGGATCGAATGGCGTATGGAACGAAATCGAAGCGATCGCACGCCTGGCGCCATTGGAACACGCGCGCCACTGGCTAGGCGCCAAACTCGAAGCCTGGCAGGACAAGGCCGCCATCTACAGCCGGCCTACCGTCGCCCAGGCCGCGTTCCTGCGCTCTGACCAGGCCAGCGCGGCCCTGGCAGCGCTGGCCGGACGCGATCTGCGCCAGGCTGTGGAGCACAAGCTTGTGCAGGCACTGTCAACCCGGCGCTAGGGTCTACTCGGGCAAGCCCACGTCGGCATCATCGCCCAGCGCAAAGTCGCCGCGCTCGAGCGACGCCAGCACGTCCTGCGACTGCTGCAGATACGCCTGCGGCACCAGCACCCGCACGCCGCCCATGACCGGCATCATGGGCTGGTTTGACATGTTTGCGTCGGCCACCACGGCTGGAATGCCGGCAGCGACCAGGCAGCCGCGCGCCAGCTGCGCTTCGATCGGGTCCAGGTACTGGCCAACCAGAAACAGGTCGCGGCCCGGCACGGCCTCGATCTCCAGCAGGTCCATCAGTGAAGTGTGATGTACATTGTCCATTGCGGCGCTCCCGGGTGACTGCGATGAGCCATCTTACTACCGTTCTAGATCACGCCCTGCTCCGCCAGCGCCTTGACGTCTTCATCAAGCCAGCCCCAGTCCCTGAGCACCTCGGCGCTGTGCTGCCCGGGGATCGCGGGCAGGATGCCGATTTCCGGCGCGGTGCGCGAGAAGCGCGGCGCCGGCGCCGGCTGCACCACGCCGCCCACGTCGGCAAAGGTGCCGCGCGCGATGTTGTGCGGATGGCGCGGCGCCTCTGCCATGTCCAGCACCGGCGCGAAGCACACATCGGTGCCCTCCATCAGCCGGCACCAGCCGTCGCGGTCACGCAGCAGGAACACGCTGGCGATTTTTTCGCTCAGCGACGGCCACATGGCGCAATCCATCTGGGCGTCGAACGCCGGGTCGGCAACGCCGGCCAGTGATAGCAGCTGCGCGTAGAACTGCGGCTCGATCGAACCGATCGAAATGAACTTGCCGTCTGCGCAGGCATAGGTGTCGTAGAAGTGCGCGCCGCCGTCGAGCATGTTGGCGCCGCGCTGGTCGCTCCAGCTGCCGTGCGCGCGCAAACCGTACATCATCGCGCCCAGCAGCGCGGCGCCGTCGGTCATGGCGGCGTCGACCACCTGACCCTGGCCCGATTTGCGCGCCTCGAGCACGGCGCACACGACGCCGAAAGCGAGCATCATGGCGCCGCCGCCGAAGTCGCCCACCAGGTTCAGCGGCGGCGCCGGTGGCGCGTCGGCCCGGCCCATCGCGTGCAGCATGCCGGTCAGCGCCACGTAGTTGATGTCGTGGCCGGCGGCCTGCGCCAGCGGGCCGTGCTGGCCCCAGCCGGTGATGCGGCCGTACACCAGCGCGGCATTTCTGGCCATGCACGCTTGCGGCCCCAGGCCGAGCCGCTCCATCACGCCCGGCCGGAAGCCTTCGATGACGATGTCGGCCTTTTCCAGCAGGCGCAGCACCACCTCCCTGGCCTTCGGCTGCTTCAGGTCCAGCGCCAACGAACGGCGGCCGCGCGCCATCACGTCATAGCGCGTGCCCAGCATGGGAAAAGGATTGGGCGCGCCCGCCACCGCCTTGCGGTCGATGCGGATCACTTCGGCGCCCATATCGGCCAGCATCATGGCGGCAAACGGACACGGCCCGAGGCCGACCATCTCCACCACGCGCACGCCTGCCAGCGGTCCGGTCATACGATGTCCTTACAATGAGCGCGCAATGATTTCTTTCATGATCTCGTTGGCGCCGCCGTAAATGCGCTGCACCCGCGCATCCACATACATCTGCGCGATCGGATATTCAAGCATGTAGCCGTAGCCGCCGAACAGCTGCACGCACTGGTCGATCGCCTTGCACTGCAGGTCCGAGATCCAGTACTTGGCCATCGAGGCGCGCACCGTATCCATGCTGCCGGCGATGGTGTCTTCGATGCAGCGGTCGATGAAGATGCGCGCGACGGTGGCCTCGGTCTTGATTTCGGCCAGCACGAAACGCGTGTTCTGCATGTCCATCAGGGTCTGGCCGAAAGCCTTGCGCTCGCGCGTGTGCTCCACCGTCAGCTGCAGCGCGCGTTCGATCGCGGCCACGCCGGACACACCCAGGATGGTGCGCTCGTAGGGCAGCTCCGTCATCAGCTGGGCAAAGCCCCGGCCTTCGACGCCGCCCAGCACGTTTTCAAGCGGCACGCGCGCGTTATCGAAGAACAGCTCGCAGGTATCCTGCCCCTTCTGTCCGACTTTTTCGAGGATGCGCCCGACCCGAAAGCCCGGATTGTCCTTGGTTTCGAGCAGCAGCAGTGACACGCCCTTGTGGCCCGCCTCCGGATCGGTCTTGACCACCACGGCGATCAGGTCGGCCAGGTAGCCGTTCGAGATGAAGGTCTTGGAGCCGTTCACGCTGTAGCCGTCGCCATCCTTGACGGCGGTGGTGCGGATGCCTTTCAGGTCCGATCCGGCGCCCGGCTCCGACATCGCGATTGCCGCGATCATCTCGCCACTGGCAAGCTTGGGCAGATACTTGAGCTTTTGCGCTTCGGTGCCCTGGTTCAGAATGTAGTGCGCCACGATCGCGTGCACGTGGATCCCGAACGCCATGTCGCCCACATAGCCCAGCTCCTCGAACACGATCGCCTGGTGCGCAAAAGTGCCGCCCGAGCCGCCGAATTGCTCCGGAACGTCGGCGCACAGGATCCCCATCTCGCCACCCTTGTGCCACAGTTCGCGGTCAACGTGCTGCTGCTTGCGCCAGCGCTCCTGGTTGGGCGCGATCTCGCTGCCCACGAAGCGCCGCACCGCGTCGCGAAAGCCTTCCAGCTCCGCGTTCATCCAGCTTGAGGTTCCGATGATATTCATCACGCCGCCCGATACATGGTGACCACGCAGGCGCCGCCCAGGCCCAGGTTGTGCTGGAGCGCGACGCGCGCGCCATCGACCTGGCGCGCGCCGGCGGAGGCGCGCAGCTGGTGCGTGAGCTCATAGCACTGGGCCAGCCCGGTGGCGCCCAGCGGATGGCCTTTCGACAGCAGGCCGCCGGACGGATTGGTGACCACCTTGCCGCCGTAGGTATTGTCGCCGTCGCAAATGAACTTGTCGGCGCCGCCTTCCGGACACAGGCCCAGCGCCTCGTAGGTGATCAGTTCATTGTGGGCGAAGCAGTCGTGCAGTTCGACCACGTCCAGTTCATCCGGGCCGATGCCCGCTTCGGCATACACCTTCTCGGCGGCGGCGCGGCTCATGTCAAAGCCGACCACGCGCATCATGTCGTCCGACTCGAACGTGCTGGCGCGGTCGGTCGTCATCGCCTGCGCAGCGATGTAGACGTCGGTCTTCAAGGCGTGCTTCCTGGCGAAGTCCTCCGACACCAGCACCGCGGCCGCCGCGCCGCAGGTGGGCGGGCAGGCCATCAGGCGCGTCATCACGCCCGGCCAGATCATGGGCGCGTCCAGCACATCCTGGGTGCTCACTTCCTTGCGAAACAGGGCCAGCGGATTGTTGGCCGCGTGGCGGCTGGCCTTGGCGCGGATCTTGGCAAAGGCGTCGAACGGGGTGCCGTATTTTTTCATGTGCTGCAGGCCGGCGCCGCCGAAGTAGCGCAGCGCCAGGGGAATGTCGGGCATGCCGACCAGCTTGTCGGTGACGGCGTCGAACGGGTCGAACGGGCTGGGACGGTCATGGAACACCGAGCCGAGCGCGCCGGGCGACATCTGCTCGAAGCCGAGCACCAGCACGCATTCGGCGGCGCCGCTGGCAATGGCCTGGCGTGCCAGGAACAGCGCGGTCGATCCGGTCGAGCAGTTGTTGTTGACGTTGACGATGGGGATGCCGGACAGGCCCACCTGGTACAGCGCCTTCTGGCCGCTGGTCGAGTCGCCATACACATAGCCGGCATAGGCCTGCTCGATGTCGTCGTAGGCCAGGCCGGCGTCGGCCAGCGCGGCGCGGGTGGCCAGGGCGCCCATTTCATCATACGGCGCGCTGGCGCCCGGCTTGGCGAAAGGGATCATGCCCACGCCCGTTACAAAGACTTTGCGGCTCATCGACGACTCCTGAAGGATGACACAGTGTAATTTGCTTGAGTAGGTCAGGCGACCTAGATGTGCAATTATAGGTCAGTCGTACTATTTTTTAAAGCCCCATGCGATAATCTTGTCCATGCCAAGCACCATCACCACACTTGCCAACAAAGCCTCCGGCACCACNNCAGAGCAAGGATGCGCTGCTCGAAGCGCTGCTGCACTACACGATGGCGCTGTTCCAGCAAAAAATCGATGCGATTTCCGCGGCCATGACCAGCGCCACGCGCATCGAGCGCGTGCTGTCAACCTGCGATATGTTCCTGGAAGAGATCAGCGACCCGGTCACGCACGCGATCTTTTTCGAGCTGTGGGCGCTGGCCTCGCGCCATGCCTTTGCGTCGAGCCTGATGGACCAGATGCTGGCGCGCGAGCGCAAGGCCATCTTCCATCTTATCCGCGGCCTGAACCCGGACATCAGCGACGATCAGTACATGCAGCGCGCGGTGCTGATCGTGGCCCAGGTCGAAGGCCTGATGCTGTTCCGGTTAAACAAGGCCGAGCGCAGCGACGAATTCCTGACGGTGCGCGCGTCCATGCGGCGCGCCTTGACGGCGCTGGCCACGGTGCCTTAGACGGCAACCGCCTCGCCGCACAGTTTGAGGCGCGGTGCGGCGATGTGCGCCGCCAGCAGCTCCTGGCGCTCGTCAAGCAAGGCAAACACCTCATCCTTGGACAGCACGTACTGGTCCAGCAAGGTATCCTTGATCGACTCGATCACCGCCTTGTAATCGCGGATCGCGCCCAGCGTGTAGCTGTAGAGCTCATCGGATTTTTCTTCGACCTGGCGGATCGTGTGCTCGCCGCTGCCCTCATGCTTGAGCTGGGTGTAATCGATCTTCGAGCGCGAATACATCGACAAGCGGTTGACCATCAGGTTCAGCATCTTGGTGGCCTTCTCGATATCGTTCTGGCTGCCCACCGAAATGCCGCGCGCGCCGTAGAACAATTCTTCGGCTGCGACGCCGCCATACAACTGGATCACGTCCTGCTCGAGTTCTTCCAGCGTGCGCAGCGAGACATCATCGCCCGACTGCAGCACATAGCCCAGCGCGCCCAGCTTGGAGACCGACTCGGTGCTGATCTTGAGCAGATGCGATTTTTCCTTGACCTCGGCCAGCGGCATGCCCTGGCGCAGATAGGGATCGATCTGCATGAAGAAGTGACCGAGCTCGTGCAGGGCGACCCGTTCGCGCTGCTTGTGTTTTTCAGCCGTGGTGGCGCGGTCGGTCAGGCCCAGCGTGGCGCGTTCAAAGGCGCGGAACATCAGGTCGGTGTTGATGATGGCTTTTTCCTGGATCGAAATCATGCTGGCGCGCTCGACGACGGTCTCGAGCAGCGCCGGGCTCAGGTTGGCGGTCATTTCCGCCACTTGACCGAGGTCAAGGTCGTTCCAGTCGACCAGACCCTCCTTCTTGCGCCCGAGGAAATTTTTCAGCAACGCGCCCCGCTCGCCCTTGTTCGGCAGGCGGAAATTGATTTTCACCGAGAAGCGGCGCAGCATGGCTTCATCCATTTCCGACGACGCATCATCGAAATTCGAGGCGACCACCCAGATCACGCCGGCGCCCTTGTCGCTCTTCACGCCGTCAAGCAGCCCCAGCAGCGTGTTGGCGGTATCGTCTTCCCACTTCTTTTCGCCGCGCCCGCGCGGCATGAACAGGCTTTGCGCCTCATCAAGAAAAATGATGCAGCTGCCGCGCGCGCACGCCTTGCGGTACAGCGCGTTCAGGGCCTTCGAGCCGCCGCCAATATAGCCCGACTCGAGCGCGGAGCCGGAAGCCTGGATCAGCGGAATATTGAGCTTCTTGGCCAGGTAGCCGACCAGCTTGGTCTTGCCGGTGCCGGCAGGGCCGGTCAGCATCACATTAAAGGGCTTGTCGATATTGTGCGACTTGTATTCGCTGCGGTTGCGGATCATGTCTTCGAGGTGCAGCACTTCCTGCTTGATGTCGTCCATGCCGATCAGGTCATCCATGCTGCCCTTGAGCTTGTCCGGCATGATGACGGCCGCGCTCATGCCCATGCCCGGAATGCCGAACTTGATTGCATAAATGATGAGGCAGATCACAAAAATGTCGAGCGCGTGGCGTTTCAGGAACGCGACCGTCTCGGCGCTGGCGGCGCTCTGGCCTTCGTCCAGCAAGACCGCCTTGTGCGACGCCAGGAAGTCATCCTTGGCAATCGAATACGGGATCGCATTCTTGAGCAGCACTTCGCGCTCCAGGCTAAGGTGGGAGGTGCTAGGCACCTTGACCACATGCAACTGGGGCGCGTCCTTGAACTTGAACACGTAGCGGGGCGACTCCGACAGCGGCTTGGCCACCAGCAGATAGTCGAGCCTGGCCTTGTCGGCAGCTAACGCGGTGATGCGGGAAATATCCTGCGAATGGACGATCGGACTCGGGTCTTGCGGCACGTCCGACTTGTAGATGGCCAAGCCGATTGCCACGGCCAGCAGCAGGCCGACGGCGATGCGCACGTAGAGATTCTTGAACACGATGTGGAGTTTGGCGAAATTCGGCATGTCGGTACTTTATGAATAATGGTTGCGGGCTAAGTCAAACAGCGTAAGTTCCAACTGGCATGGTCAAGGCCAGCGGTGACAGCGGCGTTCGATAGCATGGTGCTCACGCATTCCATGACCTTCAATCGATGTCGCCATACGGTCCTGCACATGATGGCGAAATGGCCAATCATGGTTGTTTGCCATTCATTTAGTGCTTGAAGGCAATGGACTAAGGCGACTATACCGTCAAAGAAAATGAAGGTATACCCAGAAACGCTGAAAAAATTTTGCGGCGCAACAGCTATGGACAAGTCGACAATCGCTTCGTTATCAAGCTGCCAAAAAAACCATGGCGCATCTGCCAATTCATTGCCGTAGTACGCATTTTTTCAGTGACCGATGGTAAACCGCCTTCGTTAGATGATGCTTAAAGTTATCAAGGTGCCTAGCCGAAACGGCATGCCGGCGCGGCAATCGAACAGGCGTGGCGACGCCGCCGCAAGCGTGGTGTAATACCAGCGATGCCTGGTGTGGAGTTCCCGTTTCTTTTGCGCTGCAACACGGAGAAAGATCATGAAAACGCATGCCATTCTGGCGGCGCTGGCACTGTGCACCGCCGTGCCCGCCGCCGCGATTGACATACTCAACGGCCACGCTGCCGCCCGCCCCCATCCTGACGTGGCGACCGTGCACCCCATACCCTTTCAGGCAGTGTGGTCCGAGCTGCCGGAACCGGAAGTGGTGGCCATGATGCTGCTTGGCCTGGTGCTGATCGGCTACCGGGCCAGCAATGAAAAATTCACGCCATAAAAAAAGCCGTTCAGCTTGCGCGGAACGGCCCGGGTCTGCCTGCGGCGAAGATCAGTCGTAGAACTTTGGCGCGTGGCGGATTTTCTGGTTTTGCTCGAGATCGTGCTGAATCCAGAACTGCGCCTTGTTGTCCTTGATGAAGGCAGCCATCTCGTCCATGGCCTTGACCGACATGTCCTTGTCAAANNACCTGGTGGCCGGGCGTGTGGCCCTTGGCCGCCTTGATCACCACGCTGCCGTCGCCGAACACGTCATGGTCGCCCGACAATTCCTGCTTGGGATTGCTGCCCAGCGTAGGATAGTTCTTGGCGTCGTTGCCATACTTGGCCGCGTCCGCACCGAAGGCTGCTGCCAGCTCTTCCTTCTGCATCAGCAGTGTCGCCTTCGGGAACAGGCCAACATTGCCCGTGTGGTCAAAGTGCATGTGCGACAAGCCCAGATAGGTCACCTGGTCCGGCGTGTAGCCAGCTTCCTTGAGCTGCGCGGCCACGGTTTTTTTCAGTGTGCCATGGAATTTTTCGCTCAGCTTTTTACCGCCCGGCATGGCGGCGATCTCGTCGCTCAAGCCCGTATCCCACATCAGCACACCTTTCGGATGCACGACCAGGTAGCAGGAATCGGTCAGCGTCTTTTTCTTGCCGACATCGACCCCGGGGCTGAAGATGGATATGTCGGACACGGCGATGGTGCCGCAATTGAACGCATACAAACGGGGCGAACTTGGCGCTGGCGCGCTGTCGGCGGCAAACGCGGACGAACCGAGCAGCATCAGGCTGGCGCACAAGGCGCGCGAAATCATTGTCATGGCAAACGCTTTCAGGGTGGTTAATTGATCAGGCCTTCGGCCTGCATGGCTTGGCGCACGGCGGGACGGGCCCCGATACGCTGCTGGAAAGCGGCAATATTCGGGAACGCCGACATGTCCAGCTTGAGCATGCCGGACCAGTTGGTGACNNTCGAGCATGCGCTCGACGTAGGCGTAGCGCTTGGCCAGGGCTTGCTTGGCGCTGGCCTTGGCATCGTCGGTGCTGGCAGGATTGAACAGCGGGCTGTAGTTCTTGTGGATTTCCGTGCCGATGAAAGTCAGCCAGCTCATCAGCTGATAGCGCTCCATGCTGCCATTGGCCGGCGCCAGCTGCTTGTCCGGCACCTGGTCGGCCAGGTACTGGACAATGGCCGGGCCTTCGGTCAGCAGCACGCCGTTGTCCATTTCCAGGGCTGGCACATAGCCTTTGGGATTGATCGCCAGGTAGTCAGCGCCGGAGGCCGTCTGCTTGCTGCGCAAGTCGACTTTTTCTATCGTGAACGGCAAACCGGTTTCTTGCAGGATGATGTGGGGGGACAGCGAGCATGCACCGGGGCTGAAATACAGTTTCATGATGGTCCTTTGGTGTGGTCACGGCGATCAGGTGTTCGCGCTTCATGTTGAGCCATGCCGAGAATACAATATTTTTCCGCGCAGCGCTTGGCACGCCTCAATCGGGAGCCCGCGCCTGCAGCGAGCGCGTCAGGCCCGACAGCGTGGCGTCGGGCGACACTTCCTGCACCGTCACGCGCGGAATGCGCAGCGTGAAATGGGTGCCCTGCCCCAGCGTGCTGGCCACGGCAATGGTGCCGACAAATTGCTTGGCAATCAGGTTATAGACGATGTTCAGTCCCAGCCCGGTGCCGCCCTGGCCGCGGCGCGTGGTAAAGAAAGGATCGAAGATGCGGTCAAGCACGTCGGGCGCGATGCCTTTGCCGTCATCCTTGACGTGCAGCTCGACAATGTCGCCATCCAAGCGGGCACTGATGTCAATCTGGCCGGGCGTGTCCGCCTCGAAGGCATGCTCGACGCAATTGAGCGTCAGATTGGTGATCACCTGGGCAAAGGCGCCCGGGTAGCTGTCGAGCACGATGTCGGCCGGGCAATCGAGCACCAGCTTGATGGGCGTCTTTTTCAGCTTGGGCTGCAAGCTCGATACAATTTCCTCAATGTACTCCTTGAGCCCGAAAGGACGGCGCGCTTCGCTGGTCTGGTCGACCGCGATCTGCTTGAAGCTGTGGATCAAGTGCGCCGCGCGGTAGGCATTGTTCATGATCAAGCGCGCGCTTTCGCTGGCCGTATCGAGGTAGCGCAGCACATCGGACTTTTTCAGGCCGACCGTATCGACCGCCAGCTGGATCTCGTCGGTGGCAGCCTTGAGCACCGAGGCGCTGGTCAGCGCAATGCCAACCGGGGTATTGATTTCATGGGCCACGCCAGCGACCAGGCTGCCGAGCGACGCCAGACGTTCAGCCTGCAGCAGCGACTCTTGCGTCTGGCGCAGATCCTGCAGCGCCGTGGCCGTTTGCTGGCCCGAGCGGCGCGCCGCGTCTTCCGCTTCGCGGATCCGGAAAATGGTCGACTTCAGGCGGCGCTGGATCTGGTTGAAGCCGCGGATCACGTCGCCCAGTTCGTCGCGCCGGTTCTCGGGCAGCTCCTCGACTTCATCGGTGCCGCGCGTGGCCAGGTCGAACAAGCCGTCGCGCAATTGCTTGAGGGGCTCGAACACCACCCGCAGCGACAACGACAGCGCCAGCACCAGGAAGATGTCGAGCAGCAGCACTTCGACCACCTTGCGCATCAGTTCGGACGACAGCGCCTCGTCGATCTGGGCGCGGCTGAAATTGATGACCACCTTGCCCACCGAGACCGGCTTGATCGAGGCGCTGGCCGAACCGCCGTCCTGGAATACGAGGATGGCTTCGACCGGGGTCCCCGGCGGCTCGGGCAATTGCTCGACCGGCACCAGGTCGCCCTTGGCGGTGCGCAGCTTGCCGGCAAACAGGCCCACCGAGGTGTCATACACGCGGATGGCCACCACTTCGGGCGGCAGCATTTCCGCCTCCACGATGCTGTCGACCTTGGACTTGTCCAGATCCCACAGCGCCGACGGCAAGCTGATCTGCAANNNGAAATGGCGAGCACCAGCGTGACAATCACGACGAACAGCAGTTTTAGACGGTTTTGAATACTGAACATCGATTCCCCCCTATCGCACAATGTACGGGAACCCCTGTCCGATGGCAAGATATCTAACACTGCGGTAAAGATTCTCGCTGGCAGGACAGCGCCGTTTTGCGATGGTAAGATCGGGGTAACCACAGGGAGGCGGGCATGAGTGCAGCTTACCAGCACCTGGCGCTGACGGACGTTAAGCCAGGAATGATCTTGTCGGACGAATTGCTCGACCAGCAAGGGCAAGTGCTGCTGCCCAAGGGCGCGCTGCTGACCGCCAAGATGATCGCCCTGCTGCCCGGCCACGGCATCGACATGCTGGCCGTGCTGCGCAGCGACGGCGACGGCGGCGCCCCGGCTGCCGCCGCGCCCGACCCGGCCGCCACCGCACGCCGCCTGGACCACCTGTTCCGCAAATACGACCCGGCCAATGCCGACGACTGGGCCAGCGCCGTGCTGCGCTTCCAGCTGCGCAGCTACCGGCTGGCCGGCGAGGAACCGGCATGACGCTCGCCCTCGACGACATCGTCAAGAACCTGGAAGACTTGCCGTCGCTGCCGGCGGTGGTGATGGAACTGCTGTCGAGCATGGACCAGGAAGACGTCGACATTGCCGTGCTGGCCAAGAAAGTGTCGCATGATGCGGCGCTGACGGCCAAGACGCTGCGCCTGGCCAATTCGTCGCTGTACGGCCTGCAGGTCAAGGTCACCACCATCCAGCAGGCGATCACCTACCTGGGCTTCCAGACCACCCGCAATCTGATTACTGCCGCGGCCGTCACCGGATGCTTTGCCGAAGGCCAGTGCCCCGGCTTCGATGACAAGGCCTTCTGGCGCCATTCGATCGCCGCTGCCGCGTGCTGCAAGGTCATTGCGCGCCGCCTGAAGCTGAACCAGGATTACGCCTTCACGGCGGGATTGCTGCACGATATAGGTCGCCTGGTGCTGGTGAGCACCTTTGCGACGGAGTATGCGGCAGTGATGGCCTACCGGGCCGAACACGACTGCCATGTGATCGAGGCCGAGCACGCCGTCATGGGCGTCGACCATGTGCAGGCGGGCATGGCGCTGGCCGAACACTGGAATTTTTCAGACACGATGAAGCTGGCCATCGGGCATCACCACGACCCGGACGTGCCGGGTGCCGGCCTGCTTGCCGGCGTCGTCCATGTGGCTAACGCGATCGTCCACGCGCTCGATCTGGCGCGCGACGACGACGAACTGGTGCCCGCAGTGTCGCCGGCCGCGTGGGCCGCACTGGGGCTCAATGATGAAGCCTTGCTGCAAGTGTTCCGCGAAACCGAACTGCAGTTCGAGGAAATCACCCTGGTCCTGATGAACTGAGGGCCGCCTTTTCCACTACGTGAAAAGGCGGCGGTCAGCGGCCATCAATGGGCGTAGTTGCCGGTCGCCGAAGGCTCGACGGCAGCCTTTTCCTCGGCTGGCTTCGGACGGCCCTGGGCATCGGACAGGCGGTACTTGGTGCGGCGGTCGCCCATCAGGTCGCGCAGGTCGCGGATGCTCATGCCGGTCACTTCGTGCATGCGGATCAGCAGCGAGGCGCCAACCGGCAAGCGGTGGTGGCGGATCTTGCTGATGACGGGCGGCGCGACTTCGAGCATGCGCGACAGCGCAGCATCGTTTTTCAGCTGCATCTTGCCGAGCAAAATATCGAGCAGGTGGTTGGGGTTGTAGCTTTCCTGTGATGCAAGAGCATGGTGTGCCATGATGTACCTCGTGTGTGTTGGTTGAAATGATGCCGTTTACGAACTTTGTTAAAGACCATGTTTCGTTTAAATAAGTTCCCCGAAACTGGCCTGCTTCGGCAAAATTTAACAGAATGAATCCAAAATAATTCTGCGTGGGACCATGCCGGTTCGTATGCGCCGTGCGCCACTCGCTCCCAACGCCCGGCCCCAAACAATGCTTCCAGACTCATATGCCTTAAGTACAACTTACTCGCGCATATCGCTCATTGTTTAGAATCAAGCTAACTGTTGGAAAGCTTGTCACATAGTCATTTCAACACATGGTGACGATTTGTGGCGCACGCAAGAGTTTTTTTCGCCTGATTTTTGTTCTCAAGATTCATCTGGAACTCATTGATTTACAAGGAGAAACAAGCTGTGCACAATCTACTTCGCGGCTTTTCGACCGCCGCGGCGATTTACGGTAAACTGGCGGCCCGCCTTGCCTATCGCTAAATAAATTCCATGCAGAAAAAAGTATTCATCAAAACCTTCGGCTGCCAGATGAACGAGTACGACTCGGACAAGATGGCCGACGTGCTGGGCGCCTCGGACGGCCTGGTGCGCACCGATACGGCCGAGGACGCCGATGTGATTCTGCTCAACACCTGCTCGGTGCGCGAAAAGGCGCAGGAAAAAGTGTTCTCCGACCTGGGCCGCCTGCGCGAGCTGAAGCTGCTCAAGCCGGACCTCTTGATTGGCGTGGGCGGCTGCGTGGCGTCGCAGGAAGGCGCGGCGATCGTCAAGCGCGCGCCGTATGTCGACATGGTGTTCGGCCCGCAGACGCTGCACCGCCTGCCGCACCTGATCCGCGCACGGCGCGCCAGCGGCGACGCCCAGGTCGACATCAGCTTTCCCGAAATTGAAAAATTCGACCACCTGCCGCCGGCCAAGGTCGATGGCGCCTCGGCCTTCGTGTCGATCATGGAAGGATGCAGCAAGTACTGCAGCTACTGCGTGGTGCCTTACACCCGGGGCGAGGAAGTGTCGCGCCGGTTTGACGATGTGCTCACCGAAGTGGCCGGCCTGGCTGCCCAGGGCGTCAAGGAAATCACGCTGCTGGGCCAGAACGTGAACGCCTTCCGCGGCGCCATGGACGGCGGCGAGGTGGCCGACTTCGCGCTGCTGCTCGAATACGTGGCAGCCATTGCCGGCATCGAACGGATCCGCTTTGTCACCAGCCACCCCAAGGAATTTACCCAGCGCCTGATTGACGCCTACGCCACCATCCCGCAGCTGGTCGACCACTTGTACCTGCCGGCCCAGCATGGCGCCGACAAGGTACTGGGCGCCATGAAACGCGGCTACACCGGCCTCGAATACAAATCCATCATCCGCCGCATCCGCGCGGTGCGCCCGAACATGTCGATTTCGTCCGACTTCATTGTCGGCTTCCCGGGCGAGAGCGAAGCCGATTTCGAGGCCATGATGAAGCTGATCGAGGACGTCGGCTTCGACACCAGCTACAGCTTCATTTTCAGCAAGCGGCCCGGCACCCCTGCCGCCAGCCTGGAAGACGACACGCCGCACGAAGTCAAGCTGGCGCGCCTGCAGCGCCTGCAGGCGGCGATTGACGCCAACACGCGCAAGTACAGCGCGCAGATGGTTGGCAGCGTGCAGCGCATCCTGGTCGAAGGACCGTCGGTGAAAAACCCGGCCGAGCTGCAGGGCCGTACCGAAAACAACCGCGTCGTCAATTTCGACGGCGGCAGCAACGCGGCGACACTGCGCGGCCAGATGGCCGACGTGCGCATCACCGAAAGCTTCAACTACACCTTGCGGGGCGAATTAGTTTGAAAAACAAGATCCCGACCCAGCCTGAATACTTCATCCCCGAGCCGCTCGACAACGTGCGCCTGGCGCACCTGTGCGGACCGCTCGATGAAAACCTGCGCCAGATTTCCGCCGCGCTGGACGTGACGATTTTCCGCCGCGGCGAAAAATTCATCGTCAGCGGCAGCAACGCGCTGCGCGCCGTGGAAATCCTGGAACGCTTCTACGCGGTGGCCAACAAGATCATCCCGATCGAGGAAGTGCAGCTGGCCCTGGTCGAACAGCGCACCGGCCTGCACGCGCACGCCCAGGCCGAAAGCGATAGCAATCAGCCAGTGGGCAACCTGCCCGAGATCGAAATCAACAGCCCGGTGCTCAAGACCCGGCGCAGCGACCTGCGCGGGCGCACGCCGCACCAGATTGCCTACTTGCGCGCCATCCTCGAGCACGACATCGCCTTTGGCGTCGGCCCGGCCGGCACCGGCAAGACCTATCTGGCGGTGGCGTGCGCGGTGGACGCCCTGGAGCGTGACGCGGTCAAGCGCATCATCCTGACCCGCCCGGCAGTCGAAGCGGGCGAACGGCTGGGCTTTTTGCCGGGCGACCTGGCGCAAAAGGTCGATCCCTATCTGCGCCCCCTGTATGACGCGCTGTACGACCTGCTCGGCTTTGACCGCACCCAGAAAATGCTGGAAAAGCAGGTCATCGAGATCGCGCCGCTGGCCTATATGCGCGGCCGCACGCTGAACCACGCCTTCGTCATTCTCGATGAAGCGCAGAACACCACCGTCGAACAGATGAAGATGTTCCTGACCCGGATCGGCTTTGGCAGCAAGGCCGTGGTCACCGGCGACGTCACCCAGGTCGACCTGCACAAGACCCAGAAAAGCGGCTTGATCGACGCCGTCAGCGTGCTCAAGGACGTGCGCGGCATTGCCTTTACCCAGTTCACCAGCGTTGACGTGGTGCGTCACCCGCTGGTCGCCCGCATCGTCGATGCCTACGAAACTGCCGCCTCGGTCGAGTCCCTGGCCGCGCTGCCCCAACCTGCCGCCAAACATGTCCGCAAAAAATAAGCTCTCGCTGTCGGTCCAGTATCCGGACGCCCGCCTGCAGGAATCGGTCACCCGCCAGAAGGT
>CXWL01027149.1_pt1 | contig 20064 bp, 18 predicted proteins | sample 590931 | NCBI WGS metagenome assembly CXWL01 (sample SAMEA3498368, study PRJEB10139) | groundwater metagenome | biome: water well; material: biofilm material | place: Germany | collected 2015-04-27 | reverse complement strand
GGGTATGGGCGGCGCGTCGACCGCGATGACCAAGGACAGCTTCGGCGGCGCAAACAACCCGGCCAGCATGGTGTGGGTGGGGGATCGCGTCGACTTGGGCGCCGATCTGTTCATGCCAAAGCGCTCGGTCTCGCGCCAGGGCAACACCGGATTTGGTGGCGGCTACGTTGGCAGCGTCAGCAGCGACAGCAACTACTTCCTGGTGCCGGAAATCGGCTACAACCGCATGCTGAGCGACCAGATGTCGCTGGGCGTCTCCGTCTATGGCAACGGCGGGATGAACACCAACTACAACGGCACCCAGGCCGGTGGCGTGAACGCACCGGCCTTTGCGCCCTCCTGCGCCGGCGCACCCTCCAACATGCTGTTCGGCTGTGGCAAGCTGGGCGTCGACCTGATGCAGCTCATCATCGCGCCGACCTTCGCCTACAAGCTCAACGCCAACCACTCCATCGGGGTCTCCCCCCTGTTGGGTTATCAGCGCTTCAAGGTCGACGGGCTACAGGCTTTCGACGAGACCCTCAACATGGGGGGTGGACCCTTCACCTTCACCAGCAGCCAGGGCAACGTCACCAACCGCGGTTATGACAACTCAAGCGGTTGGGGCGTCAGAGTTGGCTGGCTGGGCAAGCTCTCCGATGCCGTCACGGTGGGTGCGGCCTACTCGTCGAAGATGCGCATGAGCCCATTTGGCAAGTACAAGGGGCTGTTTGCCGGGGGTGGTGATTTCGACATCCCGGAAAACTACAACATCGGCGTTGCGCTGAAGGCGACACCCTCCACCACCGTGGCCGTCGACATCCAGCAGATCAACTACTCGAAAGTGGCGTCGATCGCGAACGGCGTGTCCAACAGCCTCGCCACGATTCCACCGGCGGCCCCCAATCGTCTGGGCGACGCCAATGGTTCGGGCTTTGGTTGGCGCGACCAGACCGTGTTCAAGCTGGGCGTGGAGCATGCGTACAGCAAGGACCTGACTGTGCGCGCCGGCTACAACTATGGGAAGTCGCCAGTCCGCAACGACAGCATCAAGGACGTGACGTTCAACATCCTGGCTCCTGGCGTAGTGGAGAGTCATCTGACGCTGGGTGCCACCTGGACGCTGTCGGGCAAGGACGAACTGACCGTCTCCTACATGCATGCCTTCAGCAATGCGGTTACCGGCCCGTCGGTCACGATGTTGCTCGGAATCGGCGGCACGGAGACCCTCAAGATGTCGCAAAACGCGCTGGGTGTCGCCTACAGCAAGAAGTTCTAAAAGAAGAGGAACCCCGCCTGAGCGGGCGGGGTATTGGCTGCGCTTGGCAATCGAAGGAGAAATGATGGAACCGAACCTGATCCTCGTCATCAACGTTGCCGCGATTGCGGTGATGCTGGCCTGTTTGTATTTGGTGTTCTCGCTGCGCAGCAAGATTCCAGGCGGTGTCGTGGGCAGGCAATGGCGCGTGCTGACCGTGCTGGTCACGCTGTTCACGGTGGGCTTTTTCGTGACGCCGTTTTTTACCATGCTGCCGCCGCACACCATCAACCTGATCGTGGCGCTGATCTTCTTCTTCGGAGCGATCTACGTGATGATCACGGTTCGCCTGATCTATCGCATCATTGAAGAACTCAGCACCTGATGCATCATGTTGCACGGTGGCGTCATCCTCGGTAAAACCCGCAAGGGCGCGGAGGAACTGGCGCACCGCACCGGAACCGTTTCGCAAAAAGTGCGCTCAGTGCTGATTTTGCTGGACGGAAAAACCCGATACGCGGAACTGATTCAGAAGTGCGCCTTCCTGCCCTCGTGTAGCGAGCATATCGAGTGGTTACTGCACAACGGCTTTGTCGAGGCCGTGTTGGCGGACGCCGGTTCCGCGGCGATGCCGGTGGCGCCGGTGCAGCCGCGGGCCGCTTCCATCATGGCGCCCCCGCTCGCTGCCGCATCACCCAAGACGGCCTTGCTGGCCATGGCGCAAGAGCTGCTGGGCAATCATGCCGCTGCGGTGGTGCAGCGGCTGCAAGACACCGAGGATTCCCGCGCGGCCCTGTCGCAAACGGTGGAGCGCTGCCACAAGCTGATCCGGCTGTCCATCGACGAAAAAAAGGCCGAGCAGTTTAGAAACGCCGGGCTGGCCTTGCTGACGCCGGACGAGCCGTCCAACTGATTCACCTGTCGCCCGCTCGATCACGATGGTCGGGCCACACACCTGCTCAAAGACGAAGCTGCCACCATTCCAGCGTGACGGCCTTGAAACCATCGCGCTCCTGGTTGGCGCCATCCCAGACGGCGAAGGCGACCGGAATGGTGCGCCGACCCAGCAGGCTGGCGCCCTCCTCCTGCTTCACGCGCAGCGGCCGGGACAAGACCACCTCCCAGCCACCCTCGGTCCGCACGGCGGTGCTGTGCAGGCCTTCGAAGGGGACGCGGGTTGCGGTGCCGAAACCATGCGCCACGAGGTTCTCGGCGCGGCCATCCGCAGCCCAGCGCCAGACATTGACAGGGTGCGCGGCGTCGCCCATGAACGCCAACGTGCTGGGCTGGCCATTCACCGGGAACTGCAACGCCACGCCGTCCAGAAACTGTGTGGTGTCCCCGATGACCGTGTTGGCCGTTTGATCACTCCAGGCGAGTTTTACAAATAGACGGTCGCCCGAACGCGCCGCTTGCGCCCTGAGTTGCTGCCCAATGGGTGTGCCAACGATGGACGCTTGCGCGGGAAAGGCGGGCTGGAGCGCCACCTTCGTGGTGGGCACTTTCTTCCAGGCCGTGTCATTGGGCGAGGCCAGCGCAGCCCCGCCCTGCACTGCCAGGGCTCGGATGGTGCGCGCAGCCGCAGGCGCGCCTTGAGCCAACGCACTCGTCGCGACGAGGCCAACGCTGGCAAGGGCCAGCCCCAATACGGCCAGTTGCTTGACCAGGTAACGTGGGTTCATGGTGTCTCTCCTGTTTCTTGCAATGCATGACTGAGCTGCGTGCGGTGGGTCTGCACCAACTCGGCGAGCGTCTCCCCGTACTGCACATAGTGGGTGTTGGTGGCTGCTAGTCGTTTGCGAAAGACCGGCAACCAGGCCGACAAGTGCCGAGCCAGAAAGTCGCGTTCCGCACGCCGGAAGAACTCCGTGTCGCCACCCCTTTGCCCCACTGCCTGCTCCTGTAGACACAGCCAAGCCACGAACTCCAGCTCGGTGACGAGGTGATCCGGATACTCGCGATCCGACTCCGACAGTTTCACGTCGAAGAATTCGTAAAAACGCAACAAGTCCTCCAGTATTCCATCGCGTGCGATATCGCCACGGTGCATGCCTTCGAACAGCGGCACCGCGGCCGTGTCGCGACCAACCTCAAAGGCGGCCAAGTACTCTGCCTCCAAGTCTTGAGCGCTGATCGCTGGATCGACCAGGCCATAGTCGGTCAAGCGTTGCCAAGCCGGCGGGGTCGGGTAGGAGAAGATCTGCGCCATTGCCAAGTAGGCGTGGGACCGGGCGCCGGCCTCTGAAACAGCGTTGCTCATAACCGGTACCTGTCCTTGTTGGTGTAGCCAATCAGGATTTCTGTCAACTCCGACGCCTTGGCCTCGCGCCGCTTGGCCATCTCGCGCCCCAGGGTTTCCAGGGCTGGCTTGACGCCAGGGCCAAACAGCCCCTCCAGGTCGGCCAGCGGAATGCGTGGCTTGTCGCCGAGCCGGCCGTCCTCCTCGAACACCAGCGGCGTGGTATTCATCGGTGGCACGTAGAAGACATTGGGTTCGGTACCGTACTCGGCGTGCAGCGGCAGCGCCACCTTCCACTGCTCGACCAGCTTGTAGATCGGTCCGTCCTTGTCGTCACGGTAGCCGACAAAACGAATCTTGCCCACGCACTGCGCGACGCAGGCCGGTGGCACGCCTTTCTCAACTCGGGGATAACAACCGATGCATTTCTCCGATTTCTCGGTTTGCAAATTGAAATACACCTTGCCATAGGGGCAGGCCTTCACACAGTAACGGTAGCCACGGCAGCGTTCTTGGTCGATCACCACCAGCCCGTCCTCCGGTCGCTTGTAGATCGCCTTGCTTGGGCAGGCCGCCGGGCAGGCCGGGTTGGAGCAATGGTTGCAGATGCGGGGCAGGTAGAAATAGTGGTTATTCGGAAACTCACCCACACCCTCATCCTCGTCCCAGTTGGGGCCCCAGGTGGGCTTCTCGTGCGGCACCACCTGATTGCCCTTGCCTTCCAGCAATACTTCCTCCAGGTTGTACTTCCAGGTGCCGCCGTAGTCGGCGCGGATCGGAATCACACCATCCGGCTTGAGCTTGCCTTCCTTGTCGAAGCCGCCGCCCTTTTGTTCCCAGTTTTTCGGGTAACCCTTGCCGGGACGCGTTTCCACGTTGTTCCAGTACATGTACTCACGCCCATTGCGGTTGGTCCACAACTGCTTGCAGGCCATGGTGCAGGTGTGGCAACCGATGCACTTGTTCAGATCGAATACGTAAGCCAACTGTCTCATGGTGGGCTCCTCAAGCTTTCTCGACGTCAACCGTCGTTTCGTAGAAGATGCGGTTCGGGTTGAAGCCGCCGGATGCGTATTTGATGTGGCCATAGCCGCCCACCAACTCCAGCGGGTTGATCAGCTCGGCGCCGATCATGTTGTAGTGCGTCATGTTTTTGTACATGTACTGCTCCCAACCGTGCTCGGAAAAAAGCTGGTCATCGGGCAACGCTGGCCACGCTTTGACGGTGGCAAAAAACTCGCCCTGTGAGTTGAACACCCGCACCAGATCGCCATCCTTGATGCCCTTTTTGGCCATCGCCTTCGGGCTCAGGCAAACGTCGGGTTCGCCGCGCTGATGGCGCAGCAGCCACTCCGAATTGCGGCACCAGGAATGGATGCCCCAGCGCGTGTGCGGCGAGTTGGCCTTGAATGGATACTTCTTCGGTCCCAGGTGGCCGCCCGTCATCTGCGGCTTCGGCAGCATCGCGCCCAGACGCTGGAACCACTCGTGGTCCACATAAAACTGCAAACGCCCAGTAAGCGTGCCATAGGGCTTCTTGTCAGACACATTCACGGTGAAAGGGCGATACGGCTTGTCCTTGGGTACCGGCCCGGTCTTGCCGGCCGACTCGCCCACCGCGACGAAGCCCTTCTTCATCGCCTCCTCATAGCTGCCCGGGCCTAGCGCCTTGGAGCGCTCCATGACGAAGCGCAACGCCTGTTCGTCGGTGACCACCTTGCCGTCCATGGTGAACTCGTCATAGACCTTGTCGAAGTCAATCCAACTCTTGATCTCCGGATCGTCCACCTTGGAAATGCCACGCGCCTTGGCCCGCTCCTGGATCTTCTTGGCAAGCGCCACGTTGATCTCCCAATCGGTCTTGCGCTCGTACATCGGCTTGATCGGCTGTCCGAAGGTGTGAATGAAGCGCGTCACCGAGGTTTCGCGGATGTCGAGCTTCTGCTGCTCGGGCGCCGCGGGCAGCACAATGTCGGCGTACATGGCGCCCGAGTTGAGGCGGAAGTCCACCACTACCAGCAACTCGCAGCGTTTGAGAAAGTTCTCCGCCAGGTGCTGGTAGCCATTGGAAGTGGCGAAGATGTTGATGCCGGCGTTGATGTAGACCACCGGGTTCTTGATGGACTGCCACTTGGGCATCCAGCCCTTGGCCTCGGATTCCTTGCGCATCGCCTCCATGTCGTCCACGCCAAAGCCGAGCTGCTGTTTCAACTGCGTATCGTCGTAGTAGGCCTTGGTGCGCCGGTACTGCTCGCCCCATACCCACTGCGCCAGCACCATCGAGACGCTGCGTCCGGGCCGACCCTTCACGGCGCCGAGTTCCGTGTTCCCCTCCAGCCGCCAGCCTTCATAGGTGGTGTCGATCGAGCCCGTGGTGCCGTGGTGACCGATCAGGGTCAGGATCAGGATCTTCAGGCGTCCGCACTGGAAGCCATCCATATGCTTCTGGTTGTTGTAGCCGTCCAGGATGCGCAGCGCCTTGCACTCGGCGATCCAACTGGTCAGCTTGCGCACCACCGAAGGGTGCACGCCAGTCTCGGCCTGGGTGGCCTCGGGTGTGTAAGGCACCATCTCTGCCTTCAGCCGCTCGAACACGGTGGTGACCTTGATGCCGCCCGCCTCGAATACACCCTCCAGCGCCGGTGTGACCGCGCCGAGTTTGAGTGTCTTGTCCTTAGATCCCATGCTGCCGGGGGCGAGCACCGCCTTGCCGCTGGCGCTGTCCCACACATAGAAAACCTCGTCACTGCCATCCGCCTTGAAGTCTTTCTCGCGCAGGAACTTGCCATTGTCCAGACGCACCAGGAAAGGCAGATCGGTTTGCTCCTTGAGGTAGTCCGCCTTGTAGTGTTTGCCGGCTATCAGCTCGTGAACGATGGCGGAGGCAAGGTACGAGTCGGTGCCCATCTTGACTGGCACGAACAGGTCCGAATGGATCGAGGAGGGGTTGTAATCGGCCGAGATGTTGACCAGCCGCGCCCCGTTGTAGCGCGCTTCCATCAGGAAGTGCGCATCCGGAATCCGCGTCACGATGGGGTTCTTGTGCCACATCAGGATCAGATCAGAAGTGAACCAATCGTCAAACGTGGAGACGGTACGCGCCGGCATGCGCACGGTCTGGATGCCGGGATAAAGGTCGCCCGTCATGGAAGAGACATCGGGCTTGATCGCACCCAGTAAATTCGCTAGCCGCGTGTAGGCGGTGTTGCTGATGACCGCGAAGGGCCGCTTCGGAATACAAACATTGCCGGGACCGCGCTTGATAGTTGTATCAATCACTTTGTCGGCAATCTCGGTCAGGGCCTCGTCCCACGAAATGCGCTTCCATTTGCGCTCGCCGCGCTCGCCGACCCGCTTGAGCGGGAACTTCAGAAAGTCGGGCTGCTTGACCCAGGAACAGTAGACCGCACCCTTCTGGCAGCCGCGCGGATTCATGTCGGGAATGCCGGGCAGTTGCGGGTACTCGCTGACCTGCTCGTCGCGCATCGCGATGCCGTTTTTCACGTACACCTTCCAGGCGCACCCGCCCACACAACCGTTGGAGTGGGTGGTGAAACCGACCGAATCCCAGGTCCACTCCTTGCGGTACAGGTCTTCCCAACTGCGGTAGGGATAGTGCTTGAGCGGATCCACAATTGGTTGGATCTTCTGAAACGCCCACACGCCGCCGGGTGCATTGGCGCTGGCCAGCGCCGCCATGGAAAACTGCAGGAACCTGCGCCGGCCACTGCCTTCATCGGGACTACTCATGTCTACACCTCACTTTGGTTGATTCCAGGGCCCTGTTCGGCGCCCGTCTTGGGACTGGTCTGTTGACTTGGGTCTCAGACACGTCATCGGTCACCCTTATCAGGGCAAGACAGCCTGCTGTTACGGCTGGGTAACGATCCATGTTTCACAACTCCTTTCATCGATGGCGTGTCGCGGTTGACGCCTGCACAACCGTGGCCTTGCGCAACAAGCTACACCGCGACTTCGCGAGCAGCCACCGCAAACCCGTCAGCAAGCAACTCGGCCTGAGGCCTGTCACCCGCACCGGAGATTGCTCGGCATGATGTTTGCGTGAACTGATTCAACGGCAAGCGGTCGCACAGGCACTATTGCGCGATAGCTCAGAGCAAATAGCAGGCCAGGCAAGCAAGGGAATCGTCAACACCATGAATTCATTGGGAAATGCTTGAGCTTGATCAGCAAGGCATGCCGTTGCGGGGCGCGCGGGACGGCCACTTCTTGATGGCTGCGACATCGGGTGTTACCGTGCCGTATCAGTTCTCGACCGCCTGCCATTTTTGCGTAACGATTCCGTAACGGAGCACCCTATGAAGACTCTTCTTGCCCTTGTGTTGAGCGTGCTGGCGTTGATCGGCATGGCGCCCGTGTTGGCACTCGATGAAACCCAGCCACCGCTGCGCATTGGATTGACGCCGACCTTCCCCAACGACCAGTACCGTGCGCTGGAGGACTGGCGCCGCTACCTCGAACAGCGGCTCACGCGCAAAGTGGAGTTCGTTCGCCGCGACAGCTATATCGAAACGATGGACCTGCTGCGCCTGCAAAAGATCGACTTCGCCTGGATCTGCGACTACCCCTTCGTATTCTTCAAAGACCAGACCAGGTTGCTGGCCGTGCCCATGTACCGTGGCCGCCCCTACTACCAGTCCTATCTGATTGTTCCGGCCGACGACCGGCAGACCACCTCGATCGCGCAACTGAAAAACCGGGTGTTCGCCTATGCCGACCCGTACTCCAATACCGGCTATCTCACGCCCCGCTTTGACCTCCAGAAGTTGGGCGAAGATCCCTCGCAATTTTTCAGCAAGACATTCTTCACTTGGGGGCACCGCAGAACCGTCGAGGCGGTGGCCGCCGGTCTGGCGCAAGGTGGAGCGGTCAGCAGCCACGTCTGGGACACCTTGGCCAAGGTCAAACCCGAACTCACCGCTGCGACACGAATCGTTGCCAAGTCACCCGAGTACGGCTTTCCGCCCTTTGTTTCCCGCAGCGCCATCAGTGACGCCGAGTTTCTCGCCATGCAGCAAGCGCTGCTGGCAATGGGTCAGGACGCGCAGGGTCGCAGCCTGTTGGCGGGGCTCAACCTGGATGGCTTCGTTGCGGGTGATCCGAGCTTCTATGACCGAGTCAGCCAGATGATGCAGGCCTTTGGCAAGCCATGAACGGCCTGTTCAATCTCAGTTTTCGCTACAAGGTGCCGCTGTGGGGAGGTGGCCTGATCGTGATGACCGCGCTGGCGGTGTCGGCGGCCATGATGGTGCAGGCCTATGACGACCTTCGCAATGATCTTCTGACCAGTTCAAACAGCCTGGCGCGCACGCTGGCCAAGAACCTGTTCCCCGTGATGTTGAACGACGAGGTCTGGCGGGCTTTTGAGATCATCCGGGCGCCGCTGCATGGCGAACCCGCCGATGATCTGATCCAACCGGAGATGATCCTGGCCCTGGACCGTCAGCAAAGGGTTTATGCGGCCAGCCAACCGCGCCGGGTGCCGATGCTGGCGGACGTGCGCCAATTGGGTCCCGAGCTGGCCCAGCTTGCCGAGATGATTGCCGCCGCGCCGGCACCGCAAGCCCCGGCGGTGGAGTTCTCGGGCAGCCACAAAATCTACGTGGCCATACCGATCAGCGATGACGGGGAGCGCGTCGGCAGCCTGATCATCGTGCACTCAAAGGACCGGTTCCTGCCCCGCTTTCACCGCATTGCCTGGCGCGGCGCGGCGATTGGATTGCTGGTGCTGGCAATATTGCTGCCGATCCACTGGTACTGGGCGCAACGCATGACGGTCCCGCTGGTGGAATTGTCTCGCAGCATTGGTGATGTGGCGAAGGGCCTGACCGCGCCCTACCCGCCGCGTGGTTATCCTTACCGGGACGAGCTGGGGCAACTATTTGAAACCTACGGCGTGATGGTCAAGGCCTTGCATGACAAGCACTTGCTTGAGCAAGAGATGATTCGTTCAGAGCGACTGGCCGCCATCGGACGGCTGTCCGCCGGCCTGGCGCACGAAATCAACAACCCGCTGGGTGGCATGCTGGTCGCCCTGGGCAATTTCAAGCTAAGGGGCGGGCACGATGAGCGCACCTTGAAAACGATGGCCATGATCGAGCGAGGCCTGGCCCAGATCCGCGAAACCGTGAACGCCATGCTGGTCGAGGCCAAGGTAAAGAGTCGCAACTTCGGCCCGCTTGACGTCGACGACGTACACACCTTGCTGATGGGTGAAGCACACAAACGGGCGGTCCATATCCAGTTCGACAGTGACCTGACTGCGCCGATGGCCCTGCCAGCAAATCTGGTGCGCCAGATTCTGATGAACTTGTTGCTCAATGCCCTGCAGGCCGCCGAAGCCTCTTCCACCGTGCGCTGCACGCTACGCCAGACCGACACCAATCTGACAATCGAGTCCGAAAACACCGGACTGCCACTGCCCGAGGAAGTCATGAGCCATCTGTTCGAACCCTTTGTCAGTGGCAGGGAGGGCGGAAGTGGCCTGGGCTTGTGGGTCATTTACCAAATCGTGTCGCAGTTGGGTGGCCAGATCACGGCGCAAAGCCTTGAGAGCCTGACCCGATTTTTTGTTGTACTGCCTACAGGAGAACTGTCATGACGACAGAGTCGCTGCGTATTTGCCTGATCGAAGACGATGAGTTGATGGGCGAAGCCCTGGGTGAACGCTTCGAGATGGAAGGGTTTCTGTACGACTGGCACAAGACCGGCAGGAGTGCCCTGTTGGCCCTGCGACGGCGGCGCTACAGCATCGTCGTAAGCGACATCCGGCTGCCCGACCTCAGTGGCGAGGACATTTTTTCCGAGCTGCGCCAGGCCCAGGTGCCGATACCACCGTTTCTCTTCATGACCGGCCACAGCGCGATCGACCAAGCGGTGCGCTTGCTGAAACTGGGGGCTGCTGACTATATGCCCAAGCCGCTGGATGTAGGCGCCTTGGTAGCCCGCATTCGCGAGCTCGGCACCACGCTCGACCCGGTCGCGCCTGACCAGTGCGTGATGGGCGTGTCGGCGGGCATGCGACGGGTTGAGCAGATGCTGGGGCGGCTTGCCAGCGTGGATGGCACGGTCCTGATCACGGGTGAATCCGGGGTTGGCAAGGAACTGGTGGCGCGGCGCCTGCACGCCCTCAGCGAAGCCGGGCAGAGCAAGCCCTTTGTCGCGGTCAACTGTGCCGCCATACCCGATACGCTGCTGGAAGCCGAGATGTTCGGGTTCGAAAAGGGCGCTTTCACCGGGGCCGTGAAAGAGCGTCGCGGTTACTTCGAACAGGCCGACGGCGGCACCTTGTTCCTCGATGAAGTGGGTGACATGCCACCCGCCATGCAAGTCAAACTGCTGCGTGCCATTCAGGAGCGAATGGTGACCCGGGTCGGCAGTGAAACGCCGATTCGCATCAATGTCCGCCTGCTCTGCGCTACCCACGAAGACCTGCGCCAGTTGGTGATCGCAGGTCGCTTTCGGGAGGACCTGTACTACCGGATCAACGTCATCCACCTCCCGATACCCGCCTTGCGCGAACGACGTGACGATATCCTCTGGCTGGCGCGGCGTTTTTTGGAAGAGCAGTCAGCCAAGAAGGGGGACGCGCCGTTTTCCTTGACCGCGGCGGCGGAACGCGTCCTGCTGTCCCACCCCTGGCCCGGCAACGTGCGAGAGCTCAAGCATTGTCTGGAACGTGCATGCATTCTGGGCGATCACTCGCAGATCGGACCCGAGGCGCTGCTCGGCGATTTGGCAATGCCCTCCGCGGTGGACGCCGGCGTGGGCGCAACCCTGGTCAGCCATCTGGATGTCTGTGAGAGGCACTACATCGAACAGGCATTGGCCGCCCACACCTGGCGCATCGGCGAGTCGGCCGATTCGCTCGGTATCAGCCGCAAGACCCTGTGGGAAAAGATGCGCAAACACGACATCGCCGAGCCGAGCAAGCGAACGCCGCCCTGACCCTTGACCGTCCTGGCGGCCGGCTCAAATCGTGCCGTTTGAAGTGGCCAGCTTTTGCATCAGCGCCACCATGTCCGCAACCGTTAAGCCCGAGGTGTTGGCGCTGGAGTTCATGAACGCCGTCATCGCGGCCACCAGACTGCTGGTGCCCGCGGTGGACCCCATCATGCCAGTGCCCATCATCCCACCCATGGGCAGGGTGATCAGCGTGACACCGGCCATGCCATTGACCACGCCGTCGGCGACGTCGGTCATCATGGCGGTGACGAAGGCCGAAGAGACCGTCATGTTGAGCGATTGCGCATACTGCGACATGGCCGCCAGCGCCATGCCGTAGTTGCGCGCGTCCACGCTGGCGGTGGCACCGGAACCGGCCAGCATCGGATTCATGGGTTGGGTATGCAGGATGTCATTCACCAGAAAGTAGTTCCCCATCGCGGCGTTGGCGGCGGCGATGTTGGCATCGGTCATGCCACCGCTCATCAGCACCGCCCGGGCCTGCGCCATGGACGTGAGGGGCGTGACCCAGATGCCCGCCACGCTGGCGCCGCTGTTCACCGTTGCCAGCACGGCGCTCATCACATCGCTGGCGCCCATGGTCATCGTGGTTCGGGTTGCTTCGTCGGTGTAGCTGGCGCCTTTCACTTGCAGCATCACCGGGCCGGTGTACGTGCCCAACGGCAAACTGAAGTTGCCTTGGCCATCGACCGCTGCGCTGGCGATCTGCGCACCAATGCCGCCGTTGTGGATGGCAAATGCCCCCACTGTCGCCATGCTCACCGGGCCATTGAATACCGTGCCGCTCAGCATGGCGTTCATCCCGGCCGGTGTGTTGCCCGGAATCAGACTGCCAGCCGCATTGAGCTTGGTCATCAGCGCAGTGGTCGTGACGCCGGCTTTGTTCTGCGTGGAGTTGATGAAGGCAAGCATGGCTGCGGCCATGCCGGTGGTTCCGGCGCCAACTGGCAACATCTGACCTGCCATGCCACCCATTGGCACCGCCGTCGTGCCGGACTTGCCGTCCAGGATTCCATCGCTCGCGTCGTTCATCAAGGCTGTGACCAACGCGGAAGAGTTCGCCATGCCCTGGGTCTGGGCATACTTGGACATCGCCGCCAATGTCATGCCGTAGTTCTGCGCATCCTGGCTGGCCCCGGTGCCAGCGCCTGATACCAGTGGATTCATCGGACGAACACGCAGGATGTCACCGACCAAGAAGTTGGCGCCCATGGCCGCATTGGCGGCGGCGATGTTGGCTTCGGTCATGCCCCCACCCATACGTTGTGCAAAGGCTTGCGCCATGGCGGTGACCGGCGTGACCTGCACGCCACTGCTGTTGGCGCCAGCGCTCACGCTGGGCATCACGGCCGTCATCACTTGCCCCAGCGCCATAGCCATCACGGTACCGGTGGCTTCGTCGGTATAACTGCCACCGTCGATCTGCAACATCACGGCACCAGCATACTGGCCAATGGTCATCGTGAAATTGCCGTTGGCATCGCTGGTGGCGGTGGCAATCCGGGCTCCGGCCTGCCCATTGCTGATGCCGTAGGCGGCGACGCTGGCATTGCCGACCGGGCCCTTGGTGACCGCGCCGCTGATGACGCCGGGCGCGGGCGCCGTAGTGTCGCCGCTGCCGCTGCTGCCCCCGCCGCAGGCGGCCAGAACCGACAGGCTGATGCTGGACAGCAAGAATTGAACGGTGTTCATGATTGCGCTCCTGGATGGTGGCGTCCAACACGCGGACTACCTGGGTTGGACAAAAAGGTGGGCACGGCTCCGGTGGTGAGTGTTTGGGATTGGTCAGGCGCCCTGGGCCAGCTCAGCCACCTATGGACGACATGATGCGCACCGTGCGGCCGGGGCGCTCCCGGAACTCGTGGCGTTGCGGGCGCGCCAGCAGCGCTTGGCCAATGCGCTCGGCAATCTCGGCCTGGCTGGCGCCGCCCCGCAACAACGAGCGGAAGTCCACGGCCGCCTCCTGGCCCAGGCACAGGTGCAAGCGGCCATCCACCGACAGACGCACGCGATTGCAGGTTTCGCAAAAGTGCTGCGAGATGGGCGTGATGAAACCGATTTGGATGCGCCGGTCGGGCGAGACCAGGTAACGCGCCGGCCCGCCGCCAGGCACCACGCCATCGACCAGGCCGAAGCGCGCACGCAGACGCGCCCGAATTGGCTGCAAATCGACAAATCCAGCGCTTCGTCCGGCCTCGCCGAGGGGCATGGTTTCGATCAGACGCAGCACGAAGCCCCGTTCGGCGCAAAACTCGACCATGGCGTCAACGTCGCGCTCACACAGCCCCGCCAGCGCCACCATATTGATCTTGATCGCCCGAAATCCCACGCCGCGCGCCACTTCCAGGCCATCCAGAATCTGCGCCAACACATCGCGCCCGGTAAGCCGGTGAAGGGTGTCGCGGTCCAGCGAGTCCAGGCTGACGTTGAGCCGAGAGACACCGGCCTGGCGCAGCGCCAGCGCGTGTTTGGCCAACTGGGTGCCGTTAGTCGACACCGACAAATCGTCAATGCCTGGCAGCGCCGCAAGCTTGCGCACCAGCTCAGGCAGGCCCTTGCGCAGCAAAGGCTCGCCGCCGGTGAGCCGGATGCGTTTCAAACCCAGTCTGGCAAAGACCGACAGCAAACGCTCGATTTCGTCGAAGCTGAGCCAATGCGCCGGCTCCTCAAAATCCTTGAAGTGCTTGGGCATGCAGTAACTGCAGCGCAAGTCGCAGCGGTCGGTCACCGACAACCGGAGGTAGTCGATGCGTCGCCCGAATCCGTCTTGCAACATGCTTACTCCTCGGCCTTCTTGGTTCCAGCAGGTTCCTTGTGGGCGATGCCCTTGTGGCAGTCGATGCAGGTTTCGCCCTTCTTCAAGCCGGCCTGATGCCGACGCCAGGCCGTCGAGGTCTGAGCCTCTTTGGACATGCCGTCGAAGCTGTGGCAGTTGCGGCACTCGAGCGAATCGTTGGCTTTCATGCGCTTCCACTCGCGCTCGGCCAGAATCAGGCGCTTGGCCTCGAACTTTTCTGGCGTGTCGATGGTGCCCATGATCTTGCCGTAAACCTCGCCAGTGGCCTGTATCTTGCGCCACATCTTCGGACCCCACGCCTTGGGCACGTGGCAGTCGGAGCAGGCGGCGCGCACGCCGGTGCGGTTGCTGTAGTGGACGGTCTTTTTGTATTCCTGGTAGACCGTGTCGCGCATCTCGTGGCAACCAATGCAGAACTCCATGCGGTTGGTGGCCTCCATGACGGTATTGAAGCCGCCCCAGAAGCCGATGCCCGACAAGACCCCGGCAATCAGCAGGCCCAGCAGCGAATACTTGGCGCTGGGTCGGCGCAGGGCGGTCCAGCCGCGACGGAGCAAGCCCTTGGCGGCTGGCTGTGTTGGTTCGCTCACTCCGGAATCTCCTTGGCGGTCTTCTGCAATTCAGCGCGCACTGCCGGAACCGGATCGCCGCTGAACACGCCAGCGAGCTTGTAGTGCTCGTGCAGGGCGTTGGAGCGCACCGCTTTGTCGAAATCGAACTTGTACTTGGCGTCCACGCTGGGCGTAAAGGGCGTGAAGGGCGCCTTTGCGGCCTTATGGGGCGAGCCCTTGAAATTGAGATGGCAGCCCGCGCAAGCCTGGGCGTAGTCAAAGGTTTGTCCTGCACTGACCAGCGTCTTGCGTGGTGTCGCCTTCGCAGTCTGCTTGAGTTGCCGGTCGGCCTTACTGTGCAGGTCACGATAACCCCCGCCCGGACCGTGGCAGCTTTCGCAGCCGACGGAACCAAGTTTAGGTTGACCGCCGGGATCGCCGCCTAGTGCATGACCACCTGGCTGGCCCAAACCGGTGCTGTGGCAGCCGACGCAGTCCTTGTCCTTGGTGTAGTCCTTGGCCGGATCGAGACTGGCCTTTTTCTTCTCATCGGTCTTGACCCCGACCTTGAGCGAGTCGAACGCTTTGGCGTGAGACGTCTTGGCCCAGGACTCCCCCTGCGCATCGTGGCATTTGGTGCAGGTCTTGACACCAACGTACTCCACTGCCGCCACGGCTTGGGGCTGAGCCAGACTGGCCAGAGCGACCGCCACGGCAGCCAGAATTTGTCGCATATGTTTTCTCCTTCGTTTCATCATGAACGGGTTCAAGGCTCAACAGCCGCAGTCGGCCTCAACCGAAATGCCGGTCTGGGCCGAGGCCTTTTCGCCGTTCTCGTCTTCAACCCGCAGAATCACCACGTACAGGCCTTGCGTGAAAACGTGCTCGACCTCTTTGCTGGTGGCCGACTCGCCGTCACCGAAGTCCCAGCGAATCGATTTGAGCTTGCCGCTGCCGCCATTGGCCAGTGCCTTGAAGTTCACCTTGAAGGGCGCGTTGCCGCGGCGGCTGGCCACGCCGCCGATCTTGGCGGCCAGTTTGCCGCCACTGGCCGTGCTCGCCTCATCGGCCAGCAGACTTCCGCCCAGGTCCTTGGAAACCTTGGAGAGGGACTGCTTGAGTTTGTCGTCCATCGGCTTGGCGTCGTCCTTGCCGGGCTTGGCGCTGGCGACCACGCTGGCCTGGTGACCCTCGTCGATGCGCAGCAGTTGACCGCCTGCCGCATCTGCCACCAGTCGGCCCAGCAGAGCCGAGGCGGTGTAGCGCTGCTGCGCGGCGTCGTACACCAGCGCAAACTCGGCCCCCTGGCAACGCAGTTCGAGCGCACCCATGCGGACCTTCATTTCCATGAACAGGTGCTCCGGAATCTGCGCCTTCACGAAAATCCGCCCCTTGTTGAGGTCGAGGATGGTCTTCTCCATCTTCTTCTCCAGGTCGAAGCCGACGCCGGCCAAGACCAGTTCGGTATTCGGATAGAGCTTGACCATGCCGCCGTTGGACCACAGCAGTAGCACGGCAGATTTGTCACCCGCCGCGACGGCGTCGCCGCGTTCGAGCAGTTCACCCTCCTTGGCGGGCTTCCAATCGGTGGCACCGCTCTTGCGAATCTGCACCTGCCCATCACTCTGGGCAATGCGCACGCTGGAGGCGTCCTCGGCCCAGGCCAACAGGCTCCACATCACCAGCGCAAACACCAAGAGTTTCTTCATAACTGCCCCTGTTTCGTCCATACAAAGTTTGCTCATGGGCGTTCAGCATCCCATCGATTTGGCGTCGATCGCCACACTCGCCCGCTGGACACGCCCCTTGGCATCGGTGACCGTCAGCATCACGTCATATCGGCCGGCTTCATAGGTCTGGGGCCATGGTTCGGGTCCCAGCCATTGCTTGCCGTTGCCCAGGATCCAGTGGTAGGTAAGCGGCGCCTCCATCCCCGTCGTGACGGCCCGCAAGGACACGTTCAGCTTTCCGGCCTTGGTGTGTTCGTAGCTGGCAATGATCTCCACGGACATGTCCACCAACGCCGCAGTCGGTGCCAGTGTCGGCGTATGCTGCGCTGTTGCAACCGGCGCGTGTGCCGCTGGCGCGCCGTGCATGCCGACCGCACAACCGGACAAGAGCATGCTCAAGAAGATGACTGATTTCATGGCTAGAACCTCGCTTCGACACCCAGCACAAACTCCCGCGCCGGTTTCGGGCTGCTGCCATCCGGGCGCGCATACACCGCTGCGGGACGGAAGTAGCCAAGGGAGAAGAAACCCTCCAGGTGCTTGTAGATCGGAAAGGCCGCATTCAGATCCAGCTCCCACCCGACGTTACGGGTCAGGCGCGTTGCGCTGGCCGTGCCCTGACTCCAGTCAAACCCCGGCCCGCGACCTTCGAGCACCGGCTCGGTGGTCCAGATCCGGGTCAGCGAGGGCGTTAGCTTGAAGCCTCGATGCGGCTCCAGCGTGGTCTCCAGTCGCAAGTAAGTGATGTTGGACAGATTGCTGTCCCAGAAGTAATACCCGGCGCGCAAGTCCTCGCTGAAGATGTTGCCGAATTTGTTGCGCTCGCGGCACATGAACAGGGCGTTGAAATTGCGCACCGGGCCGCTTTGTGCGTCGCCGATGCGGTTGCCGGAGCCGCGTCCAAACTGCAAACCGGCCGACAGGCTGTCCAGAGCACCGACCTTGCCAAATTCGCGCGCGGCTTGCACTAGCAGCGCATTGGCGCGCAGTTTGCGGCTGGCGCTGTAGTCGCCAAGCAGCAGCACGCCTTCGGCGTCAAAGCGCCATTGCTCGACCACCGCCGAGGCGCTCAGACCCAGCCACAATGGCTGGAACTGGCCGTCCCGGGGCTGGGTGCTGGCGTTGAAGTCTTTGTCCAGATTCAGATCGGCGTCGCCCGCCTTGGCGCGATCGACCGCTTTCAGAACATAGGGCCGAAAGCGCAGGCCGCGCGAGGCACGGATATCCAGGTCGGCGTAGAAGGCGTCCAGGCTGTTGCTGGCGCCAAACACCGCCTGGCGGTTGCCGCCCAAGCGTGCGCCGCTGGCGTTGAAATTGCTGTAATCCCCCCAACCACCCGCGACGGCCATGTAGCCCGCAGTCAAGGTAGTCTGCCCCCATGGAAGTTGCCCGAATGGATACTGAAAACGCACACCGTCCATCGGTCCTTCGAGCACGATTCGTTGCCCCACATCCCAGCTTTGCCGCCCGGCGCGCACCATGAACGCTCCGGTGTACTGAATGAACAGCTCGCGCACCAGCGGGGAGCTGAGCGTCTGGAACTGGCCCCAGCGCTCCAGGGTGCCTTCGCTGTCTTCCTTCCAATCGGTGCTGAAGTTACCCTTGTCGAGCACCAGCCGCGTCAGCAAGGCCTCGTAGTTGGCATCGAGCTGCAGCGAGTAGCGCTGGTCCACAAACGTGGCGTTGTCGTACCGCCACTGCTGCACCGGGTTGCCCAGGTCGAAGTTGTGGCGCGAGTTGACTTGCGCCTTGTACTTGCCTGAAAACTCGAACTGGAACTTGTTCTTCTGTTCCTCTGCCCGCTTGACTGTCTCGGCGGCCGACTTGCGGGCCTGGGTCTCCAGGGCGAGCAGGCGCCGACGTGCCTCGTCGTCGCGCCCTTGGGCTTTTTGCTCCACTTCGGGCTCGTCCCACTCGCCGCCAGCCGAAGCCGGCTTGGCTGCGGCAGGCTTGCCGGCTGTCGCGGTCGGTGTCGGCGTGCTTGCCGCAGCCGGACGTTGTGCCAACTCCGAGCGCAGCCGCTCGGTTTCCGCGCGGTATTGGTTAACCTGATCTTCCAGTTCCTTTAGTCGCCGCAGAATCTCGCTCGGCGTGGGCTGCTCCTTGGCGCCAAGGGCTTTCTTGGCCGGCGATGCGGCCAACGCCCCGGTGTCGACGCCGCCCATCAGCAGGATCGCCACCGTGATCGCGGTGCCGGCGAAACGGCCTTGGGTCAGTTGATTCGGGTGCTTCATAATGTGTCGCCTTGCGTCGCCAGGTGCGCTTGGACGGTGGCCTATTTGGTGGCCTGCGGTGCGCCGTAGAAGGTTTTGATCTTGCTGTCTGGCCCATGGCACTGCGCACACACCAACTGCTTGAGCGTGGGCTTGTACAGATGCGGCTCGGTCTGCCGCAAGGCCTCCAGGTGCGAGTACGGCGTGTCCTCGCCACCCCGGACCACCAACTTCTTCCACACTCCCGCTGGCTTCTGCATGACATTGGGGTGGTAGACATCGCCCTTGACAAACCAGCCCTCCTTCTTCTTCGCCTTGGTCTCCGAGGTGCTCACCATTTCGTGACAAGTGATGCAATCCCGATTCTTGCCCTCGTAAGCTACCTTTTTTGACTCCAGGTGCAGACGGTGCAAATTGGGGATGTTCTTGCGCGCCGACTTCAGTTCCATGATTTCGCCGTGGCAATCCAGGCAGATGGCGTTCTTGCTCTTGAAGTCCGGCACCTTGCCGGTCTGTTGTTTGGGCACTGCTTTGGGCGGCCAGTCGATAGACGACTGGGTATCCTGCGCCAGGCTGGCGGTGGCACTCAGCGCGAGCAAGGCAAAACCGACAATCAGGGCACGCATACGCTACTCCCTTCTGAACAGACTTCCTGGGTCAGTTCGGGCACGAACACCCGTTCGGTCTCCAGGAAATCAATGGTGAACTGGGCCAAGGCTGGGTAGATGTCGAGTTCCGACTCTTCGATGACCTTCTGACACAGGGCGCGGTGCCAACGCAGCAGGTGAGCGGTCAGAAAGTCGTTCTGAAACTCAAGACATTGGTTCAGCCCTTCGTGGTTGCACGGCTCCCACAATTGCGCCTCGATGTCGCACAGGAACTTCATGAACTCCAGTTCAACGCCGATATGGTCGGCCAGTTCCAGGCAGTCACCGGTCAAGTGCGCCGCCGCGGCCTGGTAGAAGCGCTGCACCGCGACCGTGATGTGGCCGCCCAGGCGCTGGTTCGGATCCATGTAGAACGACTCATTGGGCCGCACCCCGGAGGGCAGCACGAAGAGACGCGTGTATTCCGCCACCAAGTCGTTCTGCGGCAGCCCATCCGACTCGACCCGTCGAAAACACGCCGCCAGCGTCTGGGCCGCCGCTCGCACCGCCTCATTGCCGGTGGGCAGAAAGTCGCCGATGCAGATCATTGCCGCCATCTCCTTCGAAGGTGGCGCGGAGAACAGCGCAGCCAACACCCCGTAGGTGCTGGCGCGCCCGGCAGCGACGCCTTGCATATGCTTGGCATTGATCATTTCAGATTCCT
>CXWL01001923.1_pt1 | contig 20070 bp, 17 predicted proteins | sample 590931 | NCBI WGS metagenome assembly CXWL01 (sample SAMEA3498368, study PRJEB10139) | groundwater metagenome | biome: water well; material: biofilm material | place: Germany | collected 2015-04-27 | reverse complement strand
AAAAACAGCGATTTTTCATTAAGCAACTGATTTTAAAGTAAAAAGATATGTAGATACCTATGGCTGTACAGGGTGAAGAAAAACACGCGATAAACTCCGCACCCGCGTGGCCATGAATATCTGTTGGGCCTGCGGTACGGTAATAATATCCGGCAGTGTGTGTGACTTGGGCGGTTTGACCAAATCTGCGCCCGACCAGGGTTTATTCAATACTTGGGCGTAATAAAACTTCAGCCCATACAGGTCATGTTTGAGCGAACTCCAGGAGAGCGAATCGACGATATGGACGAAATAATCGGTTAACTGAAGCCGGGTCAAATCATCAATCCGACGTACGCCGTGTGAATATAGTGCGATGGTTTTTGGTTGCATCCCGTGCAACTTCAAACGATTGAGCAGACATTGATAATTGCTCGCAAATTGCGCTGGAAATTCTGATGTCATTACGATTCATCCTCATGGTAAAGTACAAAAAAATCCCTTTCGGGGTGAGGATGAATTATGTTATTAAAACTGGCTGCTGAGGGGTGTTTCTCCGCGATAGCGGCTTCGTTCAACATGGCGTTCAACATGGCGTTCGAGAGGGACGCGCCAAAAGCGGCGGGCACCTCAAAGCAGAGCGTATGGTATTGACAAATTGTAGTCGATAGGCTACAGTTACTTCATGATTGAAATTCGCAAAACCGCCGACTTCGCTCTGTGGCTCGACAGCCTGCATGACCTGCAAGCGAGAGCGCGAATCCAAACAAGGATCGAGCGGCTTGCTGCTGGAAACCCCGGAGATGTTGAACCCGTTGGTGAAGGTGTCTCGGAATTGCGAATCAACTATGGCCCCGGTTACCGGGTGTATTTCAAGAAGCGAGAGCGAGAGCTGATCATTCTGCTGGCCGGCGGGGACAAGAGCACCCAAGCCAAGGACATCAAGGCCGCCTTACGCCTCGCACGTAATTTTTCGGAGAGCTACCATGACTAAGACCGTTACCACTCGCTATGACGTTGCCGAACACCTCAGAACCCCAGAGGAAATGGCGGCTTATCTTGAGGCCTGCCTTGAAGAAGCAGATGGGGACGCAGCATTCATTGCCAAAGCACTTGGTGACATTGCTCGCGCCAAGGGTATGTCACAGGTCGCGCGAGATGCAGGACTGTCCCGTGAAAGCCTTTACAAGGCGCTTTCCGGTGAGCGTAGTCCAAGCTTTGACACTATCCTTAAAGTTATCGGTGCGCTAGGGCTGAAGCTGCATGCCGAAGCCGGACACAATTGACTAAGTTGCTCAACCCGGCATTCAACTCGGACTCCGCAAAAGTACGGAGCCGGTTAATTTTACGTTGGGCACCATTGCAAGTTTGGAGAAAGTAATGACAAACCAGCATGAGGAACAACCTACAAAATCATTGGGCGCTCTCCTCAAGGAGAAGATGTCAGGGCAACCGTTAAATGGTAAACGCCCACAATCAAATGATGACGGCCCACGCCGAGAAACCTGTCCGCATTGTCGCACTGTTCAATATATCGAATGCAAGAATACTGGTTCCTTTCCTGTAAGACGGAGGCCAGAAGGTGGCTTTCACGGAGGAGTCTGCTTTATTGCAACGTGCGGTGGATGTGGCGAAACCCTTGTTTATACTTCAACCTCAGGAACCGACTGGGGTTATGAATTTTTGCATAAAAGTGCATAAAAGGGGACGCTTCCCTTTTTCATTCAATTAATTTCAATAATATGAGGAACTTGCAAAACCCAATAAAGCGAGTTGAATTAGTAGCCGGAATGACCAAAAAAGAAAAAAATAACTTGCACGGAATGATAAAACAACAGATGGAAAAACGCACGGATTGGGGCAATTTACTCAAGCCGGGGCAGCAGGATCTTCCCGATGACGAGAAATCCAGGACATGGCGGTATCCTGATTAGTAAAAAAACAACGGAAGATGTCGCGCAAAACCGCATGAATAGCTTCCCCCTCGCTACGACCACTATTCTCGGACAGAGCTTCCTAGCCCGGATATTGCATGAATTCGCACGATGATCACGCATGATATTGGTTTCACAANNAAATCCCTTGTGGAATCAAGAGACAAGTGAGGGCGTGTGCAATTCATGCAATATCCGGGCTAGATCCAGCCCTGTTTCTGGTACCACGCCACAGCATCGCGCGCTGAATCCCGGATTGATCTGGGTTCAAGCCCGAGTTCCGCGAGACTTGCCGAGGGATCAAAGAACATGGAGCGCTGCGTCAACCTAACCCCGGTGACTGTGGCTATCGGTGTTCGTCTGCTCACATAATCCGCCCATCGCTCGCTGCACCAACCCGCTGCCAAAGCCAGTGAATACGGTACCTGCCAGCGTGGCACTGCCCGTCCGATCTCCTGTCCCAAAATCGTCAACCAGTCTGACAACAACAGGTTTTCGTACCCCAGTAAATACCGGATGCCAGGACGACCGACGGACATCGCGCGGATCATGCCACATGCCACATCGCGGACATCGATTAGATTGAATCGACACTCCAGATACGCCGGCAGTTCGCCACGACAGAACGCCACTGTAAGCCGCGTGGGCGGCGTCAGGTGATGGTCCCCGGGCCCCACCGGCAGGGTCGGACTGACCAGCACAACAGGAGCGCCCTCGTCCATCATCCGAAAAACTGCTTCCTCCGACCGGAACTTGCTCAGACAGTACGGTCCCAACATGTCCCGCTCCTGAAACCGAAGATTCTCCACCGAACCGCCCCTAAAATCGGGCGAGGTGAGAATGCTCTCCGTACTGGTATGCAATACCCGGCGTGCGCCGGACTCCAAAGCTAACCGGATGACGGTCAAAGCACCGATGTGATTGACTGCGTCGAACTCGCGGCGATCGCGCCGCCACAACTGGGGATCAGCCGCCAGGTGATAGACCTGGTCGCACCCGAGAACCGCCCGGCGGACGACATCCTGGTCACGGATGTCTCCACGGACCACCTCGACCTGGTCAAGTGGCAGGTGCTCCACCGGCACCCCAGGACGCTCCAAAATGCGTACGCTTTGCCCCTCCAATAGCAGGCGCTCCACGAGGTGCGAGCCGATGAAACCCGCCCCGCCAGTGATCAGATTCATGCTTGCACATCCCCCGCTACAGCATCGGCCAGCCACTGCAGATGTTCGCGCCCGGGCGCGCTACCCTCGTCCACTATCCGCTCCATGAGCATCAGGACTGCACGATTCATCGGGCACGGCATGCCTGCCGACAACCGCACCAGATGCCCATTATAGGCATCAATCTCGGTACGGCCACTGCCGATGTCGGGTGCCATCGAACAATAGGTTCCCCGCAACGAAGATCGAAAAAATACCCCCATCAGTGAGGGCAACCAGGGAGTCTGCAGGATCCGGAAGACCACGTCCGGATGGAAGGGTCCAATGCGGGCCAACTTTACTTGTGCCTGGCGAAGGATCAGGTAATTCTCACGCAGGAGTCCGAAAAAAAGCTGTTTGGCCAGCCGGTCGGTCAACAATTCTCCGTTGTCGACACCTGCCGCTGTTGCCAACGGGGAAATCGCAGCGTTGTACATCAGCTTACTCGCCTTGTAGGGCCGGATATCCTCCACCCGCTCGACCGGTATCAACCCGGATTTGTCCACGGCCGCTGCCAGCGATACGATGACCGATCGCTCGCTGTCCGTCACCTCGCGCCGTGGACCGAGGTGCAGACTTCCAGGCCGGGTAATGCGCGTCACAGGCCGATCACGCAGACATTCGGAGACGAATGAGGCGATTCCCTCTCCGGAATGCTCAAGCCGGTCGAGATCGGAATCGAATCCATTCTGCACGGGGATCAACCTCTGGACATTCGCCAACCGCTTCAGAACCGATGAATTGTCGTATGTCTTCGTGCAGAGCAAGACCATCCCATCACCAGGAGGTTCCCAGTCGTCAAAGGCAACGAAGGAAGGATACTCTGTTCCATGACCCTCCACTGTGATGCCTTGATCCCGTCCTGCGGCCACTTTCGCGGCCTTCGCATCCACCATAGTAACGTTCCAGCCAGCCCTGACAAGACTCAAGCCCAGGACAACACCGATGCCCCCCGCGCCCAATACGTGAATCGATGCATTCAATTCTTTCTCCCCCGGAAAAACACGCAGCGGCAAGTTGCATGCATCGATCAGGGCTGCGTTGTAACGCGAGTCCATTTCGATTATTTTACTGAATACCCAAGTGCCTCCAAACAGGACGCCATGGCCCGATTATAGCTGTCAAGCCCTAGGAGGCTGTCCGAGAATGGAGTGATCTACTGCGGAAAAGCTATTTTGGCCATATTTCTCGATCATTTTCGTTAAATAGAATCACTATTCGCCTCAAATGTTCAAAAAATCTATCTCAAAATAGCTTCCCCTCGCTACGACCACTATTCTCGGACACCCTCCTGGGGGACTGGCTGCCGCAGATTGCATCTGCTGGTCCCCTTCCTGGAATCCGTGCTTAAGCCCACCCACTGTTGCACCGATGGCCGCGCCGGCTGCCGCACCACGGGCACCGCCTCGAATGGTTTCCTTCATGGTGGCGCCGCTATCGTTGCCTGAAGACTGAGCCGGTGAATTGGCTGGATCGTAGCCGGACTGTTGGATCGCCCAGGTATGACAGTGATTCTGGTCTTGCTGTTATTGTTGGGGATTTTGCCCGGATTTGGGATAAATCATCAAATTACCCTGCGCGGATAAGTCCATCGACCCTATTCCAGCCAAAATAACGCCGGCAATTACCGTTTTACGGATTTTGCTATTTGACCTATTCATTTTTTGTACTCTATCATTTGTGTACTGTTCCACACTTAACCCGGATATTTCATGAATTGCACACGCTCTCACTTGCCTCTTGATTCCACAAGGAATTTTTGCGAGCAGCCGCTTTGCGGCTTGCCTGCTTACCCCGACTCATCAATCGAGTGTATGAATAACTACACCGCTTCTTCGAAAAATCCCTTGTGCAACCAATATCTTGCGCGATCATCGTGCGAATTCATGAAATATCCGGGTTAACAATCTCTTGTAGCAAGGAAATACTGCGAATGCAGACATAATCGCCGGCATTCACTCCCTGTTATTAAATCATGGATTGGTCCGCGTGATCTTCGAACCCTGCAAACCCAGCCCGGCCATTAAACCTGACTGATTGAACACAAACGCATAGACATCCTCCCTAAGCGTCGTAGTCGTTAATGTTCTGGCCATACCTTCGTTCAGAACGACGATGCTCGGGCCTACGCCGATTTCTAATCCACTGCTTGAGTCGAGATGGGAAAGCGCAGCATCGTTCATGAAGAACAGAACATAACCGAACGACTGCACGCCGGCTTGTAAACCGTATGAACCGGCAACGATGTTATAATAGCCGGATGTCCTGCCTCCTTTACGCATAGCGCCTTTCCCGTACTGAGCCCCTGCGATAAATCCAGCTTTGAGAATATTCGGAAACACCAGGATACCCTTCGCATGTGTCGCCAGCTCCCTGGCCGAAGGTGTGGTTTTGAAAAGCTCGGCTAGCGCAACATCTACTTCGCGGTCAATCTGAGCTGCGCCCGTCGAAGCTGTTTGACTGCCGCCGGTGGACTGACAACTGGTCAGCAAAAGCATGACGATCAACATTATGAAGATTGCCAGATTGGCTTTCATGTGTATTCTCCTTGATTTCATAAATTTGAATTGAATGGTATTCTCCGCGCCGTTACGGTTGCAGAATTTATGGACGAGTTACTTTATTCGAGAACAAGACGCGTAAATAGGCACCAGGAGGCCGTTTTTACACTGCGGCTATCGCACAAAAGAACCGGCCATAAATCACCACACAAAGTATAACAGATCCATCGTTTAATCCTCTGTCGTTAATTGAACCTTCAGTGCGTTTAGCGAAGAATCATTCGGCACCTGCATCAACGCGGACTCAACGACAGATCGAGCTTCTTGCATATGCCCGCTACTGTACAGTGCTATGGCATACACGTAGCTGAAGCGTGTTTCTTCAGGCTCAAGTTCAATCGCCTGCTTCAGCGAGACCAACGCCTCTACAAGATTTTTCTTCCGTACCTGCAATAGACCCAGGCTGTGATGGAGAATACCCGCTTCAGGACGGCGAGATATGCTTTCACGGAGCAGGGTTTCGGCTTCGCTATCGCGGCTCGTCTGACGGAGGAAGTCGGCAAGATTGACATAAGCCGGTACCCAGTCCGGATTGAGGAACAATGCCTCCCGGTACGCCCGTTCGGCTTGGGCGAATTCACCACGTGCTGCATGGAAATTACCCAGATTTACTTGAGTGCCTGGGTCATCGGCATTAAAACGCAACGTGCTAAGATAATCGTCAGCGGCAAGACGAAAACCGGTCTGCTCTCCGGGAGGAATCTGTTCGACAGAAATCCCGGCCAGAGTAGCCGCCGCCATGGCGCGCACTCCACGCACCGGATCGCGCAGTCGTTCATGAGCAAACGTCCAGCGTTGCTCCGGTGGCAACGGCTCCAAAGCTTTGAGCCCCGCGTTGCGCATCAACGGATCGGGATCGTTCAACGCCTCGACCAATACCGGGAGCAATTCCTTATTCAGCCACATACCCAATTCTTCGGCCGCCGTGGCCCTTGCAATAACCGGTTGATCTTTGTCTCGCAGCAGAGCTGTTAAGCGGGTATTGGCATCCATTGCTCCGCTACGAATAGCATGCAGGGCTTCGGCATAGTCCTGGTAGCCCTTGGGATTATGACCATACCACTCCCGTACCTTATCGGCTGCCCAACGTGCCGGTTTGCTCGCGTGGCACCCGGTACAGGTATTGGGGATACCGATCTGCTCCGACAAATCAGGACGCGGAATGCGAAAGCCATGATCGCGCCGGGGATCGACAACCATGTAGATCTTCTCCGGCATGTGGCAATCGACGCAGTAGGAGCCGGCTGAATCCCTGTCATGAAAATGATGTTTCGCGGTGTTGTACTTGTCCCCGGCATGGCACTGCAGGCAGACTTCATTGCCCGGCGCACGCAGCTTAAGGCTGTGGGGTTCGTGGCAGTCGCTGCAAGTCACGCCAGCCCGGTACATCTTGCTTTGCAAAAACGAACCGTACTCGTAGACCTCTTCCTCGATCTGGCCATCAGCATGGTACAGCGTCTTCTGCAACAACGAGGGCAGATGAGTGTCCATCAGCGGCCCGTAGCGGTAATCGCCGAACAACTGGGTGCGCCGTGAGTGACATCGGGCGCAGATCTGGATCTCCTTATCGTTACCCTGTGGAACGTTAATGTGAGCGTTACCCGATGCCGGATCAATCGTCCATTCAATATCCCGTCGTCCATCCAGCAGAACGGCCAAACCCTTGGTTTTAGCATCAATACGCTCGAAGCCAGGCCCCCGTTTGGCCCAGATTACATGCTGCGAAGCGGGTCCATGACAAGCTTCGCAAGCCACATCGATTTCCGACCAGGTGGTACTGTAAGTGCGGCTGTACGGATCGTAATTTTTTTGCAGATGGGTCGAATGACACTCGGCGCACATGAAGTTCCAGTTTTGCGAATGCTTTGTCCAGTGCAGTTCGTCTCTGTAGTCAATTTTTTCATTGGGATAAAGATGAAACCAGCGCTGCCCACCTTGTTCCCTGGTTCGACTGTCCCAGGCGATGGAAAGTGCCTGAAGCCGACCGCCCGGAAGCTCAACCAAGTATTGCTGGAGTGGATCGAATCCGAAAGTATATTTGACTTCAAAGTCGGAAAGCTTGCCGTCAGGACCATCGGTGTTGACTAAGAAACGTCCGTCCTTATGGAAGAATCGTGTAATCACGCCGTCCTTGCGAAACTCAACGCTGCTAAAATCCCCGAGTACCGTCTGTTGGTTCGCTTCTTGCATAGCGAGGTCGTGGTGCGATCCTTGCCACAACTTGTCCTGTTCGGCATGACAACCGGCGCAGGCTTGACGGCCCACATAGCGAACTTCGGCCTGGCCAGATGGCTGTTCGGGAACTGCGGGGGGCGCAGGCTGTTTCTGGTACGCGAGCCATCCCAGCGCGACCACTGCAATTGCAAGCACGAAGAATATCGCGAAAAATGACTTGCTATGCATATTAAACATCGTTTCAGTACACCCAGCAGCCAGATCGAATGAGAATCCATCGCACCAAACGGCCGAAAAACCGGGTCATATCCGCACTTAAAGCTCGGTTTCCTGACATGAGGAATGAGGAAAAAATCCGATCTCTACCAACCGCAGTCATTTCCAGTAAACAATGCAAGATTATTCCCTCCTGCGTTCCACACTCACGATCGCCATCAAGTTTGTTAATTTCGTAAGCCATTCATAAATCCCCGGTTGTTATTTGTCAGGCCCACCTGAACGCGGCTTTCGTATTTCTTGACCCGATTGCCTATCTTATATACATACATATGGAAAGTTTATCACAAGACGGAAAGGGCGCCCTCCCCCCAGACCGCATAGGTCACGGTCAACTGCGGTTTCTAGCCCGGATATTGCATGAATTCGCACGATGATCGCGTAGGATATTGGTTTCACAAGGGATTTTTCGAAGAAGCGGTGTAGTTATTCATACACCCGACTGAGATAAATCCCTTGTGGAATCAAGAGACAAGTGAGTGCGTGTGCAATTCATGCAATATCCGGGCTAGGAGGCTGTCCGAGAATAGTGGTCGTAGCGAGGGGAAGCTATTTTGAGATAGATTTTAATCATTCAGCACTTGCAATTCAAGACGGTATCTGCCCCGAATGGCATTTACTTAAAGAGCACTACTCAATCAATTCACTGCTTATGCCACAAAAGCTCAGCATCCGCACGCGGGAATCCAGGAGGCTCGCAAAAACCGCTGGATTCCCGCCTGCGCGGGAATGACGAAGAATCCTGACGATTGCCTTAAGTAAGTGCCATTCGTATCTGACCCCTTATTCGTTGAAAAACGTAGGCAGCCGATGCAAGGCAACAACAGGCGAGAAAGCACAGTTTATGTGTAATAAATGAGCACTTTGAGCCTGTTTTTAACATCTCAGAGGCAATGCAGATGGTTTTTCAACGGCTTGCTAAACGGAGCAGTCTTGACATAATCTGCGGAATACACTCATTTTTCTTGATTCTCTACCTGCCCCTATTAATGCGTTATACGTAGGCCGGATATTTAGTCAAATAAGCTGCGGAACAATCAAAAAGTCGCTTGTTTTTGCTTGAAGTTGTAGGTTCTGTTGACATTTGATAAAAACGCTTGCTGTATCAGTTGGTTACGATTTATCCTCACAATTGTAAGCAGTTGTTTCTGAATACCTGTTTTTGAAATGTCAACAGAGCCTAGTGTGTGTAAATAGTTTCCGATTGGAACGCGTTCTGGACGAATTTCTCTCACAAATCGAAAGAGGGTATGCAAGCGTATGCGCATGGGATGCGCACCCGTGGTATGTTCATTCATGAATGGGTAATTTGGATCGTACAGATTATTCGCCATTTTGTTGAGCGAGATTTCGCCGATCTTATTACTCGCTGGCCGCTCTTAGCTGGATATTCGTTCGATGCTTACGCATTGCCACCAACGCACTATCTCTTAGTGCTGAAGAATACCCCTGAGGAAATACCGTTGGGTCCAGATGTCGCTGTTGCTCTTCCATATAACGATCATCCGAGTCTTCCACCGAACATAATTGACATAGATGCTTGGCATCAATGGTGCCAAAACCGCCTTTCGCTTTCCCGTAATCAATGGCCAATTCTATTGCCAGTTCACGACTCAGGGAAATCGCATAATGTCAATGGAGAATACCAGTTGTTTAGTGAGGATGAGAAAAAATTCTGGGATGCACAGTTGCAGTTTCTTTTTAATGCTCAACTACAGCAAATGCATAACCCACCACAGGGATAAATGCTGCAAGCATGATAAGATTGTTAAGGTGATGATAAAGAAATAACTGATATCCAGTGCCCAGATTTATCCGATTGGGTGAGCCATTTATAAATCATGCAGTTATATCAATAGCTTGTATTCTGGTGATACAAATCGTGCCTTCAACGCGGGTTTGGTGACAATTTCCTTCTGTATTTCACAAAACTTAGCAAAGTAGATTGACGGCCTGCATCAGCGGTATTTATGTGTTGAACGTATCCAGAGTTTCTTATAGTTAATTCATCACGCTCTATATTCGATTGCACATCTTACTGTCCATAAGTGACAGATTTAGTTAATTTCCAGGACAAATGTCACGGGACAAAAGACATCTTCTCCCAAATAACAACTCAGATATAATCAAACAGATAATTAATATTTAGACGGCTTTCATTGCGCCTGCAATGAGCAGTGTAGTGTGCGGAATACTATCTTTAAGCGGCAACCGGAAAATTAAACAGTCCACGATAGTGAGATTTCCAGCGGAGATTTTTCAAGGACACTACATTATTTGGAATATTGTCATTGGCTGCTTTTTGGTTTGGCGTTTTCTTACTCAAGGATGAATCAATGACCTATCCGAGATTGCAGCAACGCTGGCAAACGCAACCACAACGCGGTGAGTTGTTCGGCGTATCGGCATCGATTGAAGGTGAAATGATTGGTTTTGCCATAGCAGAATGCTGGCAGGAAGGCGAGCAGCAACAAGTTGAATTGTTATCATCGTACGTTCTGCCTGCCTATCGGCAACAACCGATTGAAAAGCAGTTACATCAACACTTACAACAAGCCATCAATCATTCGACATCCAATGCCCAATGAAAAACTTTAACGATGAACCCTATCCATTTTTTGGAGCGTTGCCATGTCAGATCCCGTTTTTACCTTAACTTCTACTAACCCGTTTGGCTTGAATGACGTGGGTAGCTATGCCAGCCCCACCCTGATTGATATCGATGGCGATGGCGATCTGGATGCCTTTGTGGGTGAAAGGTATGGCAATACCCTATTTTATAGGAACACGGGGACAGCCAGCAACCCGGCATTTGCCGCTGCCGTCACCAATCCGTTTGGCTTCGGTGATGTGGGTGCTTATGCCAGTCCCACCTTGGTGGATACTGATGGCGATGGCGATCTAGATGCATTCGTGGGCAATAGTGATGGCAACATACTGTTTTTTATTAACAATATTAATGGTAATCAGGCCCCAACTGCTACTAATCTCAGTGCTGCAGAAGCTTATACCGAAGACACCGCGTTAGATCTGAAGGATATTGTGGTTAGCGATATCGATAGTGCCAACATTATCGCAATCCTGACGTTATCCAACACGGCAGCAGGCAGCTTAAATGCCGCCACATCAGGTACGGTGACTTCTGTTTACAACGCGGGTACAGGGGTATGGACAGCCAGCGGTGCGTTGGCAGATGTGAATGCGCTATTGGCCAGTGTGACTTTTACCCCCGCGGCATTTTTCAATGGTAATTTCACCGTCAGCACCAGTATCTCGGATGGTGTGGCAGCAGCGATCACAGGCAGTAAAAATTTTACAATGACTCCGGGTGTTGCGGTGCATATCACCCAGAGTGATGGCGCTACGGCAGTCACCGAGGGTGGTGCGACGGATACTTATACCGTGGTACTCGGTAGTGCGCCGACGGCTAATGTCACGATCACACTGGATAATTCCAATCAGCAAGTCACCAGCGATATCGGCAATCTCATATTCACCCCAGCCAACTGGAACATTGCCCAAACGGTGACGGTAACGGCAGTGAATGATGCCGCCGGTGAAGGCAAACACAAGGGCGTGATTCAACACACGGTCAGCAGTCCGGATGCCAATTATAACAACCTTGCAGCCAACCCTGTCGTCGTAGCGATTACTGACAATGATTTACCTGCCGCTGATCCTGTCTTTACCTTAACTTCCACCAATCCGTTTGGCTTGAGTGATGTGGGTTATTTTGCCAGCCCCACCTTGGTTGATATGGACGGCGATGGCGATCTGGATGCTCTCATAGGTAATAGTGATGGCAACACGCTATTTTTTAGAAACACGGGGACAGCCAGCAGCCCGGCATTTGCCGCTGTCATCACCAATCCGTTTGGCTTGAGTGATGTAGGTTTTTCTGCCAGCCCCACCTTGGTTGATATCGACGGCGATGGCGATCTGGATGCCTTTGTGGGTAATCATTATGGCAACACGCTGTTTTTTAGAAACATGGGGATAGCCAGCAATCCGGCGTTTTCCGCTGCCAGCACCAACCCGTTTGGCTTGAGTGATGTAGGTTTTTCTGCCAGCCCCACCTTTGTTGATATTGACAGCGATGGCGATTTAGATGCCTTTGTGGGTGAAACATATGGCAACACGCTGTTTTTTAGAAACACGGGAACAGCCAGCAGTCCGGCGTTTGCCGCTGCCGTCACCAATCCGTTTGGCTTGAGTAATGTGGGTTACAATGCCAGCCCCACCCTGGTTGATATCGATGGAGATAGTGATCTGGATGCCTTCGTCGGTAATTATGATGGCAACACGCTGTTTTTTAGAAACACGGGGACAGTCAGCAGTCCAGCGTTTGCCGCTGCCGTCACCAATCCATTTGGCTTGAGTGATGTGGGTTATTCGGCCCGCCCCACCTTTGTTGATAGTAATAGCGATGGCGATTTGGATGCCTTTGTGGGTGAAAGAAATGGCAACACGCTGTTTGTTATTAACAATATCAATGGAAATCAGGCACCGACTGCTACTAACCTCAGTGCTGCAGAAACTTATACCGAAGGCATCGCGTTAGATCTGGCGGATATTGTGGTCAGCGATATCGATAATACCAACATTACCGCGATCCTGACGTTATCCGACCCGATGGCGGGTAATTTGAATGCCGCCACATCAGGTACGGTAACTTCTGTTTACAACGCGGGTACAGGGGTATGGACAGCCAGCGGTAAGCTGACAGATGTGAATGCGCTATTGGCCAGTGTGACTTTTACCCCGGCGGCATTTTTCAATGGTAATTTCACCGTTAGTACCAGTATCTCAGATGGCGTGGCAGCCGCGATCACCGGCAGTAAAAGTTTTACAGTGATTCCGGGTGTGGTGCATATCACCCAAAGTGGCGGCAACACAAAAGTCACCGAGGGAGGCGCGACGGATACTTATACCGTGGTACTCGGTAGTGCGCCTGCTGCTAATGTCACGATCGCCCTGGATAATACCAATCAGCAAGTCAACAATAATGTCAGCACGCTCACATTCACCCCAGCCAACTGGAACATTGCCCAAACGGTGACGGTAACGGCTGCAAATGATACCGCCGGTGAAGGCAGCCACACGGGCGTGATTCAGCACACGGTCAGCAGTCCGGATACCAATTATAACAACCTTGCACTCAACCCTATCATCGTAGTAATTACTGACAATGATTTACCTGCCGCTGATCCTGCCTTTACCTTGATTTCCACCAACCCGTTTGGCTTGAGTGATGTGGGTTGGTCTGCCAACCCCACCTTGGTTGATATTGACGGCGATGGCGATTTGGATGCCTTTGTGGGTGAAACATATGGCAACATTCTGTTTTTTAGAAACACGGGAACAGTCAGCAGTCCGGCGTTTGCCGCTGCCAGCACCAACCTGTTTGGCTTGAGTGATGTAGGCTCTCGTGTCAGCCCCACCTTTGTTGATATTGACGGCGATGGCGATCTGGATGCCTTCGTGGGCGAATTATATGGCAACATGCTGTTTTTTAGAAATACGGGGACAGCCAGAAGTCCGGCGTTTGCTGCTGCCAGCACCAACCCGTTTGGCTTGACTGATGTGGGTTACAATGCTCGCCCCACCTTTGTTGATATTGACGGCGATGGCGATTTGGATGCCTTTGTGGGTGAAACATATGGCAACACGCTGTTTTTTAGAAACACGGGAACAGCCAGAAGTCCGTTGTTTTCCGCTGCCGTCGCCAACCCGTTTGGCTTAAGTGATGTAGGCTCTCATGCCATCCCCACCTTGATTGATATTGACGACGATGGCGATCTGGATGCCTTCGTGGGCAGTAGTAATGGCAACACTCTGTTTTTTAGAAATATAGGCATAGCCAGCAGCCCGGCATTTGACGCTGCCGTCACCAATCCGTTTGGCTTGAGTGATGTAGGTTATGCTGCCAGCCCAATCTTTGTTGATAGTGACAGCGATGGCGATCTGGATGCGCTCATAGGTAATAGTGATGGCAACACACTGTTTTTTATTAACAATAACAACCATACTCCAACTCTCGTATCTCCCTTGGTCGATCAAGCCATACAATACAACACACTGGGCTGGAGTTACGATGCCAGTGCCTCCTTTAGTGATGGAGATAGCTCCGATTCTCTGAGTTACAGTGCCTCGCTTGCCAATGGCGATCCCTTACCTGCCTGGATACAGATTGGCGCAACTACTGGTCTAATGACAGGGACACCTGGTTTTAATGATCGTGATACCTATGCATTAAACATCACGGCTACTAATACACAGGGAGCGAGTGTCAGTGCACCTTTGACTGTTGCCGTGACGGGATTTAACGCGGGTCAATTGCTGGTCAGCACGGCAGGTAACGATATTCTGGCCGGATCATTATCCAACGATACCGTGACCTATGCTTACGCTACTGCTCCGGTCACAGTCTCCCTGGCGATCACCACGCAGCAAAATACCATTGGGGCGGGATCAGATACCCTGACCAATATCGACAATCTGATGGGTNNGATGGGTAGCAATTACAGCGATAGCTTGACAGGCAACGGACAGAATAACGTCCTGGATGGAGGAACCGGTGACGATAAACTCAATGGAGCTGGCGGTGCAGATACCATGATCGGTGGAAGAGGTAATGACACTTTTACTGTTAACCATGTGGGTGATGTAGCTATAGAGTACCTCAATAAGGGCACGGACAAAGTGAGTAGCAATGTGACCTACACGCTACCGGCCAATGTTGAGAACCTTACGTTAACGGGTGCATTGGCCATTAATGGCACGGGTAATGACCTGAGTAATATTCTAGTGGGTAATACGGGCAATAATCTATTGAAGGGTTTGGCAGGGCTTGATAAGCTGACTGGAGGAGCTGGCGCCGATCGCTTTGATTTTGATGCCTTGTCAGATTCCGTGGCCGGCGCAAATCGAGATGTCATTGCCGACTTCAATCATGCTCAGGGAGATCTGATTGATGTGTCAACCATTGATGCTAATGATAGTGTAGCTGGAGATCAGGCATTCACATTTATTGGTAATGCTGCGTTTTCCGCGGCAGGTCAATTACGCTACAACCCTGTGAATGGTTTTATACAAGGTAATGTCAATAATAATCTGACAGCAGATTTTGAAATTAAGCTAACAGGCGCTCCATCGGTTGTTGCCGCTGATTTTGTCCTGTAAAGTGCACTAGCTTAGATCGGTTCTGTTGCATTAACTGAGCAGAGCCGGATTTGGGTGGAACATGTGCATTAACTCAATCCCGGCCAGCATTTTATTGGCTGAGGCATGCTGCTATTCATAGAGCCTATTACATACTATCCAATCAATTGCAGTGTGTCAGCTATAATTCCTTTATGTGTGGCGGCATTCAATACCAAGATCAAAAGATCCACTTTCCCCAGCCCGGTGCCAGATTACCTGTAAAACTCCGGCACGGCGGCGTAACCTGGATCGTCTGGGGCAGACGAAAGGAAGAGGCAATAGGTAAATTTCCCAACGGCGGCTGGGCACGTATTGATTCCATCAAATCAGGCAAATGGAAACCATGGCATCCCAGACCTGTATTGGTTCCTGCTGAAAGCTTCCAGGAAAAGGATCACGACAAACAATCCCATTGGATCACTCTGGCACCGGGAATAGCTATACAGGCTTTACTGGCTGAAAGAGATGGTGAGCAGAGAGTGTATGTGGTTACTGAAGAGACGCCATCTGAATACCACTGGATTCATGATCGATGGCCAAGACTGAGAAAAGTAATTTGTAGTGTCCAGATTTGATCAGACAGTTACTTCGTCAAATAGGATAACTGTCCGATCGCCCCTGAGCTACTACAAAAACAAAATCAATAGGTACTGATGTATACCTACGGGGTTATTGCACTACCGCTTCGCCTATATTAGCCTTTGCATTGTTAAATTGTCTATCCTGTTCCATTTCTGCTATTTTTCTATGTAATGTTGCCTCTTTCAAATCTTCGGCTAATTCCTTTTCATATTCACGAATATTGGCTTTCATATGTGAACTAAGATCCTGCCCTTGTCTACCATAGTAATATGGATGTACCTCATAATCGTTCAGTTTTTGCTGATTAGTTTCCAGTTTTACAGAAACCTCCTTCGCCAAACCTTCATAGTAATTCGCCAATGCAGCATGATCGTTCGGATTAATACTGTCTGGAGCTGCCGGTACTTCGGCAAATGCTGAGGTTGTCACAAAATAAAATGCTAATAATGAAATGATTGTGGTTACTTTCAGTGTGCTCATGATAAGCCCCTTTATAAAAATGTTCAGATGTTGCCATCTTAACGATCACAACGTGGAACGTATATTGGGGAAACTCTGATTTTTAACTAAAGGAAACCATTAGTAATTCATTGAAAGAACCGTTGCCTCATTTCGCCAGTTACTACATTTCCACTTATTGAAATGTAATAAATAAAACCTGTTTTCTATACTTAACCTGATTTCGGGATAAAAAAGTGGCAGGTATTTGAAATAAAATGGAAAATAAAGTTTCTGCACACATTTTCCAATCAAAAACTGCCACCTATGAAATTAACACAGATTTACTGCGATGTAGATGACTTTTGTAAGACCTTTATCCCTGAATGGCAAAGGCATCAAATCACACAGGGGAACAAGAAATGCAACCGTTCGCCACCGCATGAGCCACAGCGAAATGCTCGCGATTCTGGTGTACTACCATAAGTCGGGCTACCGGACTTTCAAGTGGTTTTATCAATAGTGCGTACAGGCAAATTGGCGGCCGGCATTCCCAAACTTGTTGAGCTACAACCGCTTTGTCGAGACGATGCCGGAGCTGCTGGTCCCGCTGGCAGCCTTTATGCAAAGCCGTTGTGGCAGCTCGCAAGGCATTGCCTTCATTGACTCCACGCCATTTGTGGTTTGTAAAAACATCCGCATCCCACGGCACAAAACCTTCAAAATGGAAGCCGGGCGCGGCAAGTCTTCCAACAGGTTGGTTTTATGGTTTCAAGTTGCATCTGGTCGTCAACGACCAGGGAAAAATCCTGTCTTTTTGTGTGACGCCCGGCAACGTTGATGACAGGAAACCCGTGCCGAAACGGGTCAAGTCCCTGGTCGACAGTCCCTGGTCGGCAAGCTGTTTGGCGACCGGGGCTATATTTCCAAAAAACCGGGCAAACTGTTGGCGGAGCGCGGCATTAAGCGGGTAACGACACTTTTGATAAACATGAAGGATCAATATGTTGATGCATTTGATAAGTTGCTGCTGCGCAAACGTAGCATCATTGAAACCATCAACGACCCGCTCAAAAACATCTTCGACCTTGAACATTCCCGTCACCGCTCTTTGTTCAATTATTTGGCTAATGTCGCGGCCTGTTTGGTCGCCTACTCGTACCAATAAAAAAAGCCTGCCCTTAATTTGAGGGACGCTGATTTATTGACTTTCCTTGTAAACACTTAAACCGAACTGAGGTTATACTTAATTAACCCGGATATTGCATGAATTCGCACGATGATCACGCAGGATATTGGTTTCACAAGGGATTNNACTGAGATAAATCCCTTGTGGAATCAAGAGACAAGTGAGGGCGTGTGCAATTCATGCAATATCCGGGTTAACAATACCCCCTACTTCCCTATCATTTCTTCTGGAATAACCCAGGAATCAAACTGATCTGCAGTTACATAGCCGGTTGCAATTGCGGCAGCTTTTAAAGTGATGCCTTCGTGATGAGCTTTTTTAGCTATTTCAGCAGACTTGTCATAACCAATGTGTGGATTAAGTGCAGTAACCAGCATCAGTGAGTTATGCATCAGCATGTTGATACGTTCTATATTGGCTTCTATGCCAACGGCACAGTTGTTATTGAAGCTGATGATTCCATCCGTCAGTAATCGCACGCTTTGCAGAAAATTGTGAATGATCAGCGGCTTCATCACGTTCAATTCGAAATTACCGAGCGCGCCGCCCATGTTGACCGCGACATCGTTGCCCATCACCTGACAACACACCATCGTCATCGCTTCCGATTGCGTCGGGTTGACTTTGCCCGGCATGATGGAGCTGCCCGGTTCATTTTCAGGGATGTGCAACTCACCGATGCCGCAACGCGGTCCCGATGCCAGCCAGCGAATATCATTGGCAATTTTCATCAGTGACGCCGCCAGCGTTTTTAACGCGCCGTGCGCATGCACCAATGCATCGTTACTCGCCAGTGCTTCAAATTTATTCGGCGCGGTAACAAACGGCAAACCGGTTAAACGCGACAATTCGGCGGCTACGCGCACGGCGAATTCCGGGTGCGCGTTCAGTCCAGTGCCGACCGCCGTGCCACCGAGTGCCAGTTCGCACACATGCACCATTGCGGCTTCAACATGGCGCAGGCCATGATCCAGTTGTGCAACATAGCCTGAGAATTCCTGCCCCAACGTCAATGGCGTAGCATCCTGCAAATGTGTACGCCCAATTTTAACAATGCTGTCGAACGCCTGCGATTTGCCCGCCAACGTGTCACGCAATTGCTGAATCGCCGGAATCAGCCGTTGCTGCAATTCCTGCATCGCGGCTACGTGCATCGCGGTGGGAAATACATCATTTGAAGATTGGCCTTTGTTGACATCATCATTGGGATGGATTTTCCGGTCTGATCCACGCTCTCCCCCCAAAAGTTCTGAAGCACGATTAGCCAGCACTTCGTTCATATTCATGTTGGTCTGGGTGCCTGAACCTGTTTGCCATACAACCAGTGGAAATTGATCGTTATGATCCCCGGCAATCACTTCATCGGCGGCCTCGATAATCGCCGCAGTGCTGGCGGCATTGAGCAATCCTAAGTCATGATTGACCTTAGCAGCCGCACGCTTGACCTTTGCCAGCGCCTTAATCAAAGCAACCGGCATATGCTCATTGGAAATCTTAAAATTCTGCAACGAGCGCTGCGTTTGCGCCCCCCACAATGCTTCGGCGGGCACTTGCACCGGCCCCATCGTGTCGCGTTCTTCACGGGTTTGCATGGGTAGCTACCTCACTAATTTGGATAAATTTGAGTGCTGATTTACTAAGATTCCGGTTTGACATTTCATTCATTGCGTATATATAACACCCGCCATAACAGACGTGCAAAAGTAGAGTTAAGCGGCGCATTTGCGCATCCGTATTAACGATGTGATTAGGCGATAGTGTATCCAGCTGCCTTGAGATCTTTAATGACGCTATATGCAATTTCTTCGATGCTTTTTTCATATCGCTTGTAAATCATGCCATTCACATCACTTGGCAAAGTAACATTGCCAGTGTAGAGGCAACAAACACGCGATCTGCCAAGTTTTCCCACAAAATATCCAAATTCGAAAATGACGTTTGACCTTGCCCGAAATTCTTTTTTTCTCTGATCATCAGGCTTCGATTCCTCACCGCTTAAATATGCAAGCTCATCTGGCGTGAGAAGAATGAATGCATAGCCAACCTCGCTATGTTTTTCGAATTTTTCGATGATCGTAAGTCCTTCATCTGCTTGGCGGTGCAGAACAATTGGTTCAAGCCCGATCTCATGAAGGAAAACTTCCAAATCTGTTTTGGCAACTTCGTCTCGACCGTGAACCACAAACACTTTTTTTCCGTGAAGTGGTTGGACTGCTCGACCAGGAGAGGAAACCAAGTTGGCTCGGTGTGTACTAGCAAGAGGTATAAGTTCCAGTCGCTCTATGATCGAATCAAGACGGTGAATTTTTTCGTCAATGTCCTTATATGCTTTGTCGATTTTTTCACCGAATGACCGCCCACGCATCAATAACACGCCTCCGCCCCAATAGGAGTATTCGGAGGACAGCTCGTCGTTGGTAAATAAACGCTTAAGTAGTTCAACGTTAAATGAATCCCACTTATTAAAAGTGTTGGACGAAGCCGCTATCGCGGAGAAATGCTCCCCATCAATTTGATTCAGAGTCATAATT